>ENA-ORMX01000103-ORMX01000103.1-human-gut-metagenome-genome-assembly--contig:-NODE-103-length-59810-cov-10.081684_pt1 | contig 59810 bp, 60 predicted proteins | sample MGYA00242108_ERZ509007 | MGnify/ENA primary metagenome ERZ509007 (study PRJEB26280, sample SAMEA2338745) | human gut metagenome | biome: human gut; feature: human-associated habitat; material: faeces...
GTGCTGGAAGTATTGACTTAATTCAAGTCAATACCCCAACACTTATTATAGAACCTTAAATTTATGGATGATTGCTTAGCTTAAAATAGTTATAAAGTAAGAGGCTGCCTTACGGCAGCCTCTTTTACTTTATAAGCTTCCATATATCGCTTACGTTTTCAGCCAGTAGCTTAGCGCCGTGCGCTTCCAAAAAGGCACGGCCTCTGAATCCCCAGCAGGCGCCGATGCAGGGCACGCCTGCATTGCGGGCGGTGTCGAGGTCGGTGTCGGAATCACCGATGTAAATAGTGCTTGCAGGCTCAGCCTTTAATTGCCGCATGATTGCCAGCAGCATATCTGGCGCAGGCTTTTTGGCGATGTCGGCGCGCTCGCCGCAGGCAGCGTCGAGCCGGCCGTCAAAGTATTGCTTAGCCAGCGCCTGTACGCCGTAATCCGCTTTGTTGGAAACAATGGCTGTACGGCAGCCTGCAGCACGCAGCTGCTGCAAAAGCTGCGGTACACCTTCGTAGGGGCGGGTGCTGTCGGCACAGTGATGCTTGTAGTATTTGTTGAAGCTTGCAAAGACCTTCTCCTGCAGCTCTGCAGGGGTGTTAGCCGGTACTGCACGCTCAATCAGCTTGCGGATGCCATTGCCGACAAAACGGCGCACTTCGTCTGTGGTGCGCTGAGGCAGCTTGTGCTCTGCTAAAGCATGGTTGGTAGCGGCAGCTAAATCTGCCAATGTGTTGAGTAAGGTACCGTCAAGATCAAAAATAATGGTTGTATATTTCATAGTTAATCTCCTTTTGAACTTCAGATTTTCTTCCTCGTCTATTGTAGCACAAATAAGGCAAATGCTTTATAATATTGTTATATTTTAAGTATGGAGGATAGAGCATGACTTATGATTACGCTCGCTTAGCGAAAATTAAGTGTTTTCTTTTTGATATGGACGGAACCATTAACCTGGGTAACGAACTGATTCCGGGTATGGAGGGCTTTTTTGATAAATTGAAGGCAGCAGGCAAGGAATATTATCTGCTGACAAATAATTCTTCCCGTAGCCACGAGCATTATGTGCAGAAGATGAACGGACTGGGCGTTCCTGTTACACGTGAGAATATCTTGATTTCATCAGATGCGTTGACCAACTGGATGCAGAAGAACAAACCCGGTGCGAAGCTGTTTGTGCTGGGAACGCCGCAGCTGTTGGCAACAATTGAGGAAGCAGGCTTTACGCTGACGAATACGTTGGAGGAGGGCGCCGATTATGTAGTTGTCGGCTTTGACCAGACGCTGACATATGATCGTCTAACAACAGCCTGCCGCCTGATTGACAAGGGTGTACCGTATGTTGCTACACATCCTGATGTACGCTGCCCGATTGAAGGCGGTGAATTCATTCCTGATACCGGTGCGATGCTGGAGCTGATTAAAACTGCTACCGGCAAAAAGCCGCAACTGATTTTCGGCAAGCCTTATAAGTATATGGTGGACGTGGTTTTAGACAAAACCGGTTATAACAAAGAAGAAATTGCTATGGTTGGTGACCGTCTGGCAACAGATATTGCCTTTGGCCTGAACAATGATATTCTTTCGGTAATGGTGCTGACAGGTGAAGCAACCATGGAAGATGTAGAAAACGGTTCTATTAAGCCGGATATTATTCTGCCACATGCTAAGGAAATTTTGCAATATCTTGGTTAATAAGGGATAAATACTTTGTTTTGACAATGAAAGGAGTATTGCTATGGCTGTTTTGGAGCAGACTGCTGTATTGACTGATGCTATTCGCCCCGTGCCTGCGAGTGAGCTGGAGGCGCGTCTGGAGAAGTTCCGCCGCCTGATGGATGAAATGCATCCGGGGTGGGAAATGGCTGCAGTCAATCATAAGATTGCGATGTATTATTTTACGGGTACGATGCAGGAAGGCGTGCTGCTGATTCGTCCGCAGGATGCAATTTTCTGGGTGCGCCGCAATTATGAGCGTGCAGTAAACGAATCGCATTTCGGCGATATCCGTCCGATGCACAGCTTTCGTGAGGCTGCTGCCTATTATGGCAGTGCGCCGCGCATTATGTATGTAGAAACGAAGAAGGCTACCTTGGACTGGGAGCGTATGCTGCATAAGTATTTTGCTTTTGAAGAGGTTGGCTCCTTTGATGCTGTGCTGCAGGAGCTGCGTCTGCGCAAGAGTGCTTACGAGCTGCAGCAGATGGAACGCTCTGGCGCTATTCACGAAACAGTGCTCGATGTTGTGGCACCGAAGCTGATTCATGCAGGTATCAGTGAGGCTCAGCTGGCTATCGAGCTTTACAGCGAGATGGTGCAGCGCGGCTCGCACGGAACGGCGCGCTTTAACCAGTCCTTGGGCGAGGAGGTTATAGGCATTGCTTCCTTTGGCAAGAGCGGTTTAGTACGCACCGGCTTTGACGGCCCCGGCGGTACTGGCGGCACCTGCATAGCGGTACAGTCCATAGGCAATGCTTTCCGCAAGCTGAAGTCCGGTCGACTGGTTTATCTTGATGTTCCCTGCGGTTTTGACGGTTATCATACAGATAAGACTGTCGTATATTATTTTGGCAGTCTGCGAAAGGACGAGCAATGCGCAAGACTTTTGGCGGCACAGCAGCGCTGCCTGGAGATGGAGCAAGAGGTAGTGTCCATGATGGTGCCGGGTGAGCCGATTGAAAACCTGTATCTGCGCACTATGGAAAAGTTCGAGAATATTTACGGTGATGCGTTTATGAACGGCGGTAAATTCTTGGGCCACAGCATTGGTCTGGTGATGGATGAAGCGCCGGCTATAGCCAAGGGCTTTAAGCAGCCGCTGGAGCCGGGTATGACCTTTGCCGTAGAGCCTAAAATTGCTTTGCCGGGCTTAGGCCTGGTAGGCACGGAAAATACCTATGTGGTTACGGAAAAGGGCGCACGTTCGCTGACCGGTCGCTCACACGCACTGCGTGAAATTGAATAGTATTACGGTAAAACAAAAATGCTGCGGGCGCAAGCCTGCAGCATTTTTCGGTAAGAGTCTTATTCAGCTAATTCCTTGGCGCATTCTACGAATTTTACTCCGGCCGCAGCCATTTCCTGCATAGCGCTTGCGACAGTTTCGGGAGCAATGCCGCGGCAGGCAGCTTTGTTAAGGATAACGTCGAAGCCTGCAGCCTTCAGCTGCAGTACGGTGTTTTTTACGCAGTAATCAGTTGCCAGACCGCCGCAGATAACGGTGGTGATACCGTGACAGCGCAGATATTCGATGGCGCCGGTGGAAAGAGTGTCCTTCAAGTCATGGTAGCAGGCGCCGTATGGATGCTTATCTGCTTCAATGCCCTTGAATACCTGATAATCATAGGCAGCTTCATCAAGGCCGTCGATGAAGTCAAAGCCTTTGGTGCCGATGATAGCATGTGCCGGCCAACGGATATCAAGATTGGGATAACCGCTGATGGGAGTGAGCGGAGCATGCTCAGCGTCGCTGATCCAGAGCGCGCAACGGCTGTGCGCGTCGCGGGAAGCGAGGCGCAGGCTGGCGAACTGTGCCTGGGCGTTCAGCTCGGGAGCGATGGTGTCGCCTTCGGCAACCGGCAGCTCATCGGGGCAGACCGGGGTGAAGGTGTTTTGGGCGTCAATATCAAAGGAGGCAATGTATTTTTTTTCCGGTAATTGCATAGTGAACCCTGCTTTCTGTTTTAATTTAGACTTATTGTAGTATACCACCGTGATTTTAGCAATAGGGAAATTACTTTTGCTATAGGAATATACGGTGAGTTAAATAAAATGTTGCAAGCAGTATATTGTTCCTCTCAGAAAAATTTTTCCGTGTCACTCTTTCACAAAGAATTCATTTGTCAAAAGTATTGTTTTGATTTACACTATAGCTAGAATTCTTGGTTAATATGGTAAATGATGATAATTGTAAAGTGAGGCAGACTGATGGCAACATATATTATTGCGGGTTTGTTAACAATATTGGTGATTTTGGCAGTGCGCAGTTATTTTGGTAAAAAGTATAGCGGCGGGTGCAACGGCTGTTCCGGCTGTCCGCATGCTAAAAACTGTACCTCGATAAAAAAATAAAATGTTGACAAAATCCCTTGTTGGTTATATGCTAATATTAGAGTTTTGTAAAATATTAATGTATGCTATACAAAATTCTTGGGTAAGTTTGATGCCGCGGCAACGATGCTTTGCCTGCGGCTTATTTTATGGACGATAAGCTTAGGAGGATGCCATTGTGCATATTCAACGTGGTGCGTGGGCAGAAATAAATCTAGATGCAGTTGCACATAACGTGCAGATGGCTAAGGCCAATCTGAAGCCGACAACCAAATTATGTGCTGTCGTCAAGGCAGATGCCTATGGTCATGGCGCTGTGCGCGTAGCGCAGGAGGCAGCGCGTAATGGTGCAGACTTTTTTGCGGTAGCTCTCCTGCAGGAGGGCGTGAAGCTGCGCGAGGCCGGTATTGAAAAACCGATTCTGGTGCTTGGCTCAATGCTGCCGGAGGTTGCGGAAATCTGCGTGCGCTATGATATCAGCCATGCAGTATTTGATGAAGAACGCTTATATGCTTTGAATGCGGCGGCTTTGAAGTTGCATACGAAGGCTAAAATACATATTAAGATTGATACAGGTATGCACCGTATCGGTGTGCATGTGCGTGATGCCGGCAGGTTTGCCAAGCTGGCAGCGTCCTTGCCCGGTATCTATATTGAGGGCGTGTTCAGTCACTTTGCGACTGCCGACGCCGATGATAAGCAGTATGCTGCCTATCAGTTTGAACGCTTTCAGGAGGCGTTGCGCCTGATTGAAGCGGAGGGAGTGCATATTCCTATCCGTCATATCGCCAACAGTGCTGCGCTGACGGAGCTGCAGGAATATCAGCTGGATATGGTGCGTCAGGGAATTACCCTGTATGGCCTGCACCCGGCGCATATGATTGACTGCTACAAGGATTTTGAGCCTGTTATGACTGTGAAGACGCAGGTTGCTTTTGTGAAAACACTGCCGCCCGGTGAAACCATCGGCTATGGCAGAACCTATACATTGACGAGACCGAGTGTTATTGCTACTGTGCCTATCGGTTATGCCGACGGCGTAAGCCGCCGCTTGTCTAACCGCGGGTATATGCTGGTTAACGGCATGAAGGCGCCGATTATCGGACGCGTGTGCATGGACCAGACGATGCTGGACGTGACGGATATTCCGGACGTTAAGCTGGGCAGTGAGGTTATCGTGTTTGGCGGCCGTGAGCTGCCAATGGAGCTGGTTGCGGAATGGGCGGATACTATCTGCTATGAAATTATCTGCGACGTGAGCCCGCGTGTGCCGCGCGAGTATGTACGCGGCAACTAAAAAGAAGCATTGGCGTGAGCCGCTGCTTCTTAACTAAATACGCTTTCCCTTATTTTATGGCTGCTGGACGCATTTGCGAAAGGCAGTCCTTTTTTTGTGGGCGGAAGAGCTGCTTCAACCTAAAAAGGCTACTGCGTAAGCAATTTTACGCAATAGCCTTTTTTTACATGGTTATTTTTCAGCAAAAGGTATCTTTATAGCGCTGTTGGCACTGCTTGATAATTTCCTTTGCCTTGTCTACATCATGTGCCTCTTCAAGAGCGGTGCTTTTGCCTTCAAGTGATTTATACACGCTGAAGAAGTGAATCATTTCATCGCTGATATGCTGCGGCAGCTCGCTGATGGATTTGTAGGAATTATACATCGGGTCGCCGAAGGGAATCGCAATGATTTTTTCGTCCATATCACCGCTGTCCTCCATGATGATAACGCCGATGGGGTAGCAGCGCATCAAGGTCATCGGTACAACGTTTTCGGAGCATAAAACCAATACGTCCAGCGGGTCGTTATCTGCTGCATAGGTACGGGGAATAAAGCCGTAGTTTGCAGGATAGTGGGTTGCGGTGTACAGGATACGGTCCATTTTGAGCAGACCGGTTTCCTTGTCCAGCTCGTACTTTACCTTGCAGCCTTTGGGAATTTCAATAACTGCCATAAAATCATCCGGGGAAATGCGTTTGGGGTCAATGTCATGCCAAATATTCATAGTCATTTCGTTTTTGCCTCCTCTTGTGCTTTGGGACAGAAATAAATATGTTGCTTACAAATTCCTCTCTTAATCATAGATGTTCTGGAGGCCGATGTCAAATTTTGCAGGGCGATTTTGCACAACTTTTACCAAACGTTATTACAGCCTCATATAAGCGCTCATTACGCACGCTCCGCGTGCTCCATTCGCTTGAAGTTCGGCGTGCTGCTCAGCGTCGAAGTCTATGCCGCCGATGGCGTAAACCGGTAAGCTTACAGCGCTGCAGACACTTTGCAGAAAGCCGAGGCCGCGTGGCGCAAGGCTGGCCTTGCACTGTGTAGTGTAGATGTGCCCGGCGATGAGCACGGTAGCACCAAGCGCTTGTGCTTCGATTGCCTCTTCTACGCTATGAACTGAGGTAGAAAGCCAGGTGAAATGCGTACGCTCGCACGTTGGCAGTTGGCGTAAAAGCGCCAGCGGCAGATGCAGCATGCTTATGCCAAGCTCGCGTGCCAGCTGCCAATCGCTGTGCAAAATGAGCGGTATACCTGCAGCTTCGCAGCTTTGCTGTGCTTGCAGTGCGAGCGTGCGATAGGCTGCTTTATCTAAAGACTTCGCGCGCAGGATAACAGCCTGCGGACGCAGCTCCGTCAGCTTTGCCAGACGATCTATTTGCTCAGCTAACGGACGGGGACAGGTGGCGCTGTCCGTAACGGCAATCAGTGGCAGCTCAGACATAAACGTACTCCGACATTACAGGCTGCAGACCGACTTTCAGCAAGGCGTCATAGATTTCCTGCAGACTTCTGCTGTCATCAATCTCAAACTGCTCATCGCCCAGCTCCTGCTTTTTGCTGTGCGCACCGATGCCTGTATTGACGCCGGCGGAAATTTTGTTGGCAGCAATCAGCATCAGGTTATCACGCACGCGCGCGCATTCACGGCTGGAAACGGTAATTGAAGCGAAGGGCATGAACAGACGGTAGGCACAGACAACCTGCAGCAGCTGGCGCTCGTGCACGTCCAGCGGTTTAATCTTGTCATTGTTGATGATGGGGCGCAGGCGGGGGCAGGAAAAGGCAATTTCCGCATGCGGATATTTCTTTTGCAGCAGGTAGGCGTGCAGGCCGGTAGCAAGGGCATCGCGACGGAAGTCGTCTAGGCCGAGCAGGGCAGCGAAGCCGACACCGCGCATTTTGCCGAGCAGTGCGCGTTCCTGCGCGTAAAAACGGTAGGGGAAAACGCGCTTATGACCTGCCAAATGCAATTGGGCGTATTTATCCTTGTTATATGTTTCCTGGAAAACAGTTACGTAATCGACGCCGCATTCATGCAGATAAGCGTATTCATCGCTGTTGAGCGGATAGATTTCTACGCCGACTACCTTAAAGTATTGGCGTGCCTGCTTGCAGGCCTCGCCGATGTAATGCACGTCACTCATCTTGCGGCTTTCGCCGGTGAGAATAAGAATTTCCTGTTGGCCGGTGGCAGCAATTGCCTGCATTTCGGCAGCAATCTGCTCGCTGCTCAGGCAGGCACGCTGAATTTTATTGTGACTGTTGAAGCCGCAGTAGATGCAGTAATTTTCGCAGTAGTTGGCTATATACAGCGGTGTGAAAAAGGTGACGTTATTGCCAAAGTAACGCTGGCGCTCGACTTGTGCGGCGCGGGCAATTTCTTCCAGAAGCGGCAGAGCGGCAGGCGAAAGCAGAGCAGCGAAGTCCTCGGGCGTGCGCTCGCTGTGAGCGAGTGCCGCACGCACGTCTGCTTCGGTGTATTTGTTGTAATCGTAAGCGGCACGGGCAGTCTGCACCTTATCAAAAATATCGGAGTCGATAATTTCCATGCCTTCCTGATACTGCATCGGATCAGTCAGCTGTTTTTCGCTGAAGGCTGCTGCCTGCTCATCATAAATACTGTTGTTAAAAAATTTATCTTCGTTCTTCATGCTGCCACCTCAATCATGCAAAAAGCCTGTCAGCGGGGAACTGGCGCTGGCAGTGTCGCGGACGTTGCCGCAGCCTGCAAGATAAGCCTTGCGGCCGGCGTTGATGGCATCACGGAAGGCACTTGCCATAAGCGGCAGGTTGCCGGCGCTGGCAATCGCTGTATTCGCCATGATTGCCGCTGCGCCCATTTCCATAGCCTCGCAGGCCTGTGACGGTTTGCCGATGCCTGCGTCGACGATAATCGGCAGGTCGATTTCGTTAATTAAGATTTGGATAAAGTCCTTGGTGCAAAGGCCCTTGTTGCTGCCAATCGGTGCGCCCAACGGCATGATGCAGGCTGCACCGGCGTCACGCATATCACGGGCGCTCTGCAGGTCAGGGTACATATAGGGCATAACGATAAAGCCTTCTTTGGCAAGAATTTCTGTTGCCTTGATGGTTTCATGATTGTCGGGCAGCAGATATTTGCTGTCCTTAATTACTTCGATTTTTACGAAGTCGGTGTGGCAAAGCTCGCGTGCAAGGCGGGCGATGCGCACTGCTTCTTCGGCATTACGCGCACCGCTGGTGTTGGGCAGCAAGGTGACGTTTTCCGGCACATAATCAAGGATGTTGGCAAGAGCACCGCTGTTGGCGCGGCGCAGAGCGAGCGTAAGGATTTCCGCACCGGCCTGCTCTACGGCTGCTTTGATTAAGTCCAGCGAATATTTGCCGCTGCCTAAAATAAAACGGGAATGAAATTCGTGTCCGCCTAAGGTCCATGTATCGTTTGTCATTTTAATTCTCCTCCAAGTCTAAAATAATGCGTGCGGCAAGCAGTGCCTGCTGCATGGCGCAGAGTACGACGCGCGCACCGCAGAGCGGTAAATCGTGAAAATCGCTGCTGCCGTCGCCGCAAAGATAAAGATTTTTTGTAATTTTTTTACTGGTGATTTCTTCTGCTTTGCCGAAGCCTGCAATGCCGCTGCCGGCGATAACCTTTTTGTCGCTCCAGGTACTCAATACGGTGCTCACGAGCATAGCCTTGCTTGCAGCGTCATCAAGTGCTTCGCAGATAATATCGCAGTCCCCTAAAAGTGCGGGGACATTTTCCTGAGTTACCTTGATTACCTGCGAATGCAAAGCTGCGTAGGGGTTAATCCGGAGCAGATGCTTCACAAGGGTGTCGGCCTTGTATTGCCCTATATCATCAAGAAAATAATACTGGCGGTTGAGGTTGGAAAGCTCTACTCTGTCAAAATCATAAAGATAAAGATTGCCGATGCCAAGACGCGTTAATGCAACTGCTATGTTGCTGCCGAGTCCGCCGAGGCCGACAACGCCAACGCGTGCGTTATGCAGAGCGTCGAGCTGTGCCTGTGTCAGTCCTTTGCCGAGTGCGGCATTGATTTCCTCTTTTCTGATCATTCAGCCACCTCCTACGAAGCTGACGATTTCCAATTTATCAGCGTCGGTAATTGTTGTACTGCTAAAGTCCGCCTGCTTGACGATAGTGCCGTTAAGCTCGACGGCAACAAACGCCGCGCGATAGCCGAGCTGCGTGAGCAGCTCGCTGAGCACGGTGGGGCAGGCTAAAGCCTTTTCTTCTCCGTTGATAAGCATGTTTTTTCTCCTTTCGGGTAATAAAAAAGCTCATGAAAAAGCTACACCCGTGGTGGTGTACCCCTTCATGAGCTAAATTTCAGACTCACTCTAAGTTTTGTTTATGAAGTTGTTAGCATAAGTATAATGTTTTTGTCGGTAAGTGTCAAGAAGATAACTTATATATGCTGTCAGAGAAATATTTGCCTGCAGCACGAAATAGGCATATAATGAAAGCAGTAAAATAAAGAGGGGGCTTTGCTTATGAAAATAACAAACAGCAAAACAGATATCTGCGCCAACCGCTTCGGTGGCAATGGTGACGTAATTATTGAACATTATCTTGATGAGAGTCTGCTTAATGACAGCGTAGTAATGTACGCCAAGGTAACTCTTAAACCGGGCTGCAGTCTTGGCTATCACATTCACGACGGCAACAGCGAAACTATCGTGGTGTTGCAAGGAACTGCTGAGTACAACGATAACGGCAAGGCTATGACGCTGCATGCGGGCGATAAGGTGCACTGTCCCAGCGGCGAAGGTCATTCTATTGGCAATCCGGCGGATGCTGCCGAGGATTTGCTGCTGCAGGCTCTGGTCATCAAAAAATAATTATAGCTTTTATGTATAAACTAAAAGGACTGACGCCTCTAGTGTGCGTCAGTCCTATATTTTTTATTTACCTTTGAAAAGACTTCCTAAAATACCGCGTACCAGCTTGCTGCCGATTTGGTTGCCGACTGTGCGGGTTGCGGAATTGACGGCGCTGTCAAATACCTTGTCCAACACGCTCTTGGGCTGGCGGGCGCTGCTTCTTTGTGCAGCACGTTCTGCTGTCATACGCTCGCGTTCCGCTGCTTTGGCGGCACGCTCAGCTTCCTTGGCCTGCTTAGCTTCTTCTTTTGCTCTCAGCGCTGCTTCCTTCGCTTCAGCTTCAGCTTTCGCTGCCGCTTCGGCTTCCGCATGTGCCTCTTCTGCCTTTTGTGTCAGCAGCTCGTAGGCGGATTCGCGGTCAACTGCTTCGGCATATTTGCTGTAGAGAGGGCAGTCCTTAATCATCTGCTGGCGTTTGGCATCATCACACACGCCAAGATAGCTGCGCGGCGGCATTACATAGGCACGCTGTACGACAGAAGGAATACCTTCGGGGTCCAGCGTAGAAACAAGCACCTCGCCTGTGCCAAGCTCGCCTAAGGCAGCCTCGGCGTCTAATGCTGGGTTTTCGCGGAAGGATTGCGCGGTAGCTTTAAGGCTCTTGCGTTCCTTGGGAGTGTAGGCGCGCAGTGCATGCTGCAGCTTGTTGCCTAACTGTGCCAGTACACTTTCGGGTACGTCCGTCGGCTGTTGGGTGATAAAGTAAATACCGATGCCTTTGGAACGGATGAGGCGGACAATCTGTTCAATCTTATCCAAAAGGGATTGCGGTGCATCCTTAAAAATCAGATGAGCTTCATCGAAGAAAAAGACCATCTTGGGTTTATCCAAATCGCCTGCTTCCGGCATCATTTCGTAGAGCTCGGAAAGCATCCACAGCAGGAAGGTGGAGTAGAGCAGCGGGCGTTGGAACAGCTCGGTAGCATGTAGCAGGTTTATAATGCCGCGGCCGTCTTCTGCCGTAGCAAACCAGTCCTTGATATCAAGTGCCGGTTCACCGAAGAAAATATCTGCGCCCTGGTCCTCCAGACGCAGTAAGGAGCGCTGGATAGCACCGATGCTGGCGGGAGTGATGTTACCGTAGCTTGTTTTGAACTGGGCAGCATTGTCACCGACATATTGTACCATGCTGCGCAAATCCTTGAAATCCAACAGCAGCAGACCTTGGTCGTCTGCTACGCGGAAAACAATATTCATTACACCGCTTTGGGTTTCGTTCAGCTCCAGCAGACGGCTGAGCAGATCAGGGCCCATTTCCGAAACGGTTGCGCGCACGGGAATGCCTCCCTTGCCGTAAACGTCCCAAAAGCGTACCGGATAACCGACGAATTTCCATTCCGTTTCCAGACCCAGCTTATTTCTTAAGCGCTTGCGGAAGCCTTCGCTGTCCTCACCGGGCAGGCACATACCGGAAACGTCACCCTTGATATCAGCCAGAAAAACAGGTACGCCCATTTCGCTGAAGCTTTCTGCCAGCACCTTGAGCGTAACGGTTTTGCCTGTACCGGTTGCACCGGCAATCAGGCCGTGACGATTTGCCATTTTGGGATACATATAGATACCGCCCTTGTCATTTTGACAAAGCCAGATTTTGTGCAGTTTAGGGATATACATCTTGCATTTCTCCTCGTGGCATTAAGATTTAGTATGAACGCTTGCCCCACAGCGGATGAGTGCAGGGGCGCAGCGCAAGACGGTGAACCTGTTGTGCCGCTTCTTCAAGAGGCAGGTCTTCGCGGCTGCCGCCGCGTTCCAGCACGCAAAGAGGCGCTTCGCTGCCAACCTCGCCGCCGGGCAGGTAAATATATTCTTCGTTATCATTGTCGCCAAAAATAATTCCGGCGAGCAGTTTTTCTTGCGTAACTTTAGACATTTTCTAACCTCAGAACATTCTCTTCTTCCACAGCAGGAAGGCAGTGCCGATGGCAATACATGCCGCCAGACTGATAACGATAAGGAACCCGAAGGGGTTTTCTGCAAAGGGAACAGGTACGTTCATGCCCCATAAACCGCTGATGAGTGTAGGAATCGCCAAAATAATGGTGACGGATGCCAAAAATTTCATGACCAGGTTCAGGTTGTTGCTGATGATACTGGCAAAAACTTCCATCATGCTGTTAAGAATGTGGCTGTACATCTCAACCATCTCTACAGCCTGCTTATATTCGATAATAACATCGTCCAGCAAATCCTCGTCTTCTTCGTATACCTTTATAAGATGCTGGGATTGCGTCGCATTGCGCAGACGCAGCAGTCTTTCCAGTACAATGGAATTGCTGCGCAGAGAGGTGGAAAAGTAGGTTAAGGATTTCTGCAAATCCAGCAGGTTGAAGAGCTCGCTGTTTTCCATGGACTGGCGCAGGTGAATTTCCAGTTCATCCGTACGGCGGATGATGATACGGATATATTTCAGATAGAGAGTAGCGGATTTATAAAGAATCTGGAATAAAAAGCGCGTTTTTTTGAAGGTGCTGAACATTTTGCTGTTGTGCGTGCCAAAATCTGCAGTTACGGCGTTAGGCTCCAAACAGATAGTGGCAATGCCTTCTTCAGTTACTACGATACCTAAAGGCAGGGTATCGTAATCCTTGTTGCTGCGTAAAAAAGGGATATCGACCAAAATCAGAATTTGGTCATCTTCTACTTCAATACGGGATTTTTCTTCCTCGTCCAGTGCTGCGCTCAAAAAATCCATCTGGATTTTTGTCGCTGCCGATATTTCTTGCAACTCTTCTACAGAAGGAGCCACTATGTCAAGCCAGTAGCCCTTTTCCAGATGTTCCAGCTCCAGCTCGTCCAATCCTTGGTCGGTACTTTTTAAAATTTTGTACATAGTAGGGTTCCTCCTTTCCTCTTTCCTGTCAGGCGTGCGATAAAGCACCGTCTGCGTCACAACGGCTCCTAGACGTACAAGGAGTACGCCGTCGTCGCCATTGCCTAGCATCCGGCACTTTCTCTCACGCCTGTTTAATTCAACAATGTGATATAAAGCACCGTCTGCGTCACAACGGCTCCTAGACGTACTGGAAGTACGCCGTTGTCATCATTGCATAGCATCCGGTACTTTCTCTCATGCCTGTTTATTTAACATTGCGATAAAGCACCGTCAACGTTGCAGCGGTTTCTGTTATCTTAATATTAAAGATGCTCGGCGATAGCTTTTGCCAATTGGTCGGCGCAGCTGGTGCCGCGGCCACGGCAGTCATTACCCTTGAGCAAATCAGCAACTGCTTTGGCATCTTGGCCTTCTACCAGCTTGCCGATAGCAGCCAAGTTTCCGGGGCAGCCGCCGTCAAAGCTTACATTGTGCAGCTTGCCGTCAATTATATCAAAATGAATCTCGCGGGAGCAGACTCCGCTAGTTTTATAAGTAAACATATTTCTTTCCTCCATTGTATCACAACATACATTAAGCAATTCGACAAAAATAAATAAAATCCTTTTTCTTGCACTTGACCAAGCAAAATTTTACCTAAATTTTATTTCGAAAATTTTCCCGCTGCAGAAAAGTTTTGGCGGGAGCTTTAATTTACTAAAAAAAGTTGGTATAATATAAGACAAATTATTGTACGTTGTAGGATGGTAGCATGGTTTATATTCTTACAGCACAAGTATTATGCTTTTGTAGCATGGAAGAAAGGTAGTGTAGTTTTTATGTCTATTCAGTTGGTAATTGTCGTAGTGTACATCGCGTTGCTTTTTGGCATCAGCTTGTGGGTTAAGCACAAGGCTGATTCGGGTTCGACAGCATTTTTGCTGGCCGGCCGTAAGCTGAACACAATTCTGGTAGCTGTCAATGTTACCGGTCTGGCAGTCGGTGCTGCTTCTACAGTCGGTGTAGCACAGCGTGCCTTCAGTGTTGGTCTGGCAGCAGGCTGGTATAACGGCGCGTGGTCTATCGGTGCTATTGTTATGGGCCTTTTGGCAGCAGGCAAGCTGCGTTCTATGAAGGTTTCCACTATCCCGGAATTCTTTGAGTTCTACTATGATACTAAAGGCCGTGCAATCGCTGCGATTGGTCTGGTTATCATTATGTGCGTTATTACTGCTTTGCAGTACATGGCAGGCGGCGCGATTTTGTCCTCGCTGCTGCCGGAGATTTTCTCCTTCCATGGCGGTATGATTATGAGTGCCGTGGTATTTATCGGTATTACACTGATTGGCGGTCTTTGGTCCAGTGGTCTGGCAAACATCGTCAGCGTTACTTTGATTTATATCGGTATTATCTATTCTGCAATCCAATCTGTATCTAACGTAGGCGGTTGGGATGCAGTACTCAGTAAACTGCCTAACCCCGAGGTTATGGGCAGTCCGGTAGCAGGCCTGGCTTTTGCTACTATTCTCGGCTGGATTATCGTTATGATTACCCAGACTATTACCGCGCAGGGCCCTGTACAGATTGCCTGCGGTGCGAAAAATGCCAAGGCTGCCCGCAACGGTTATGTTCTGGCCGGCCTGATGATTTTCCCTGTAGGCTTCATCTGCGCTGTATTGGGTGTTGTCTGCAAGGCAATGTATCCGGAAATGCCGGTGGCGCAGGCTGCTCTTGCTATGCCTAAGGTTGTTATGACTCTGGATCCTCTTGCCGGCGGTGTAACTCTGGCTGCTTTGTGGGCTGCGGATGTATCTACTGCCTGCACTATTCTGTTGGGTGCGGCTACGCTCTTCAGTAATGATATTTACAAACGCTTTATTAATCCTACTGTTGCGGAAAATAAATTTGTTATCATCAATCGTCTGTCTGTTTTTGCTGTCGGCCTGATTACTCTGTGGTTTGCCTTCAATGCGGCAGGCATTGTTAAGACGATGATTGCCGGTTTGTCTATGACCTGCGGCCTGACCTGCGTGTTCTTCTTTACGATGTTCGCTCCCGGCCTGTGCCGTCGCAGCTCTGCTTTCTGGACTACATTGGTGAGCCTTATCGGCATCGCTCTCTGGTTTGTTCCCGGCAGCCCGCTGGCAGGCATCAAACCGCTTTTTGCCAACGAAGTAATTTACTTTGAATGGCCTATCTGCATTATTACCTTCCTGTTGGTAGCAATGCTGGATAAAAATAAAATCAAAGAGGTTGTAGAGGTTCCTGAAGAGGACGAGTAATCTCTGCCTGCTGATAGAAAAATGTTTTGTGAGGGGTGTGACTAACATGCATGAATGTGGTAAAAGCTGCATCAACAGCATCGAAATCGGCCGTGCTGCCTTGCGTATTGCACTTACCTCCAGTCGCGTGGAGGAAACGAAGGTAAAGGAACGCTTAGCGGAGCATGGTATCCGTTCGACAGCTGTTGATTTCGGCGGGGAATTTATTCCTTCTATTGTAAAAATTGTTGAGCGTGCCGTAGTGGCTGCGCAGCGTCAGGGACTTGTAACCGAATCTCATGTGGGTGCGGGTGCTGTGGCCGGTGCGGCGCACGAAGCACTGGAACAGGTGAAGGTTAAGGCCTTTGGCTTCAATGTCGGTGGCAAAATCGGTATTGCCCGCGCCGGAGAGCATCTTTGCGTTGCTATTTATATGGGCGTAGGTGTACTGAACCTCAATGAGCTGTGTGTCGGTTTAGCGCATCGTTCGCTGGCCAGTGATGAATAGAGGTGCGTTATGAGTATTTTGGATATTATCGGACCGGTGATGATTGGTCCCTCCAGCTCGCATACTGCCGGTGCTGTCCGTCTGGGTCTTTTGGCTGCCAGTATTCTTGGCGCTAAGCCGGTAAAGGCAGAAATATATCTGCATGGCTCCTTTGCCGAAACCTATAAGGGACATGGCACGGATATGGCGCTGCTTGCCGGCCTGATGGGCTGGCTGCCGGATGATGAACGCATTCCAAAGGCTGACAGCTATGCGGAGAAAAACGGCTTAGAATATTCTTATCATAAAATTGATTTGGGCAATAAGGCTCATCCAAACACTGTGCTTTTTAAGCTGACTGCAGAAAATGGTGCCCGTTGTGATATCGTCGGTTCTTCTGTTGGCGGCGGTCAGGTACAGGTTACGGAAATCGACGGCTTTCCTGTGGAGCTCACTGGACGCCTGCCTACTATTTTGACAGTGCATATTGATACCCGAGGTGTTATTGCGCTGGTTACCAGTACCTTGGCCAATGCCGGCGTAAATATCGCTACAATGCGCTTGTTCCGCAGCGACAAGGGCGGTATGGCATCTATGGTTATTGAATGTGACGAGGCAGTACCGCAGGAGATTATCAATCTTATAAGCGCGCTGCAGCAGATAGAATCGGTGCGTTTTATCGCCAGTGTTTTGTAAGGGGTGCAGCATGAAAAAAGAAATGCTGTCTTTGAACAGCTGGATTAAAGAGTCTGCTGAATGGCAGCAACCGTTAGACGAATTTCTTATAGACTACAATATGCGTGAGCTGGAATGCAGTCAGGAAGATTTATTGGCGAAGATGCAGGAAATGCTGGACGTCATGGAGAAATCTGTAGAGCATGGGTTAACCGGTGTCCGCTCGCATAGCGGTCTGACCGGTGGTGATGCCAAAAAGCTGGCTGCAGCCGCAGGTGCCGAAGGCTTTGTCAATCTTTTGGGCGAGAAGGCCTTAGATGCCGTTATCTATGCTACAGCAGTTGGCGAGTGCAACGCGGCCATGGGACGTATAGTTGCTGCTCCTACCGCAGGTGCCAGTGGCGTGCTTCCGGGAGTGTTCTTCACCCTGAAAAAGCACTGTGGACTAGACGATGCAACCTTGCAGCGTGGTATGGTGGTTGCCGGCAGTATTGGTATGGTAATCAACGAGCGCGCTTCTCTGGCAGGTGCTATGGGTGGCTGTCAGGCAGAATGTGGCAGTGCTGCAGCGATGGCAGCAGGTGCTGCGGTTTCTATGCTGGGTGGCACACCGCAGCAGGTTGGCACAGCAGTAGCGGTCGTTTTTAAAAACGTGTTGGGCCTTGTCTGCGATCCAGTAGCAGGCCTTGTAGAGGTACCCTGCATTAAACGTAATGGAGCCTGTGCTTTGCAGGCACTGTTGGCAGCTGAACTGGCGTTGGCCAGAATCAGTAGCTTTATTAATGCTGATGAAGCAATTGATGCCATGAAGAGCGTGGGGGATGCGCTTCCCTGTGCTTTGAAGGAAACCGCAGGCGGCGGTATGGCCGCAACGCCTTCGGCTATAGAGTGGGCGAAAAAATACTTTGCCCGTAAATAAAAAAGTAGCAAAGGAGACTTTAATCATGGAAGTTATTGCAACAACAAATGCACCCAAAGCTTTAGGTCCTTATTCTCAAGCTGTATTGGCAGGTTCTATTCTGTTTGTATCCGGTCAGATTGCTATCAATCCGGAAACAGGTGAAATGGTTCAAAGCTCTATCGAAGCTGAAACTCAGCAGGTTTTAGACAATATTGAGGCTATCCTGACGGAAGCACGCTTCAGATTCATGGATGTTGTAAAAACTACTATTTTTGTAGATGACATAAAGAATTTTGATGCTATTAATGCTGTTTATGCAAAAACCTTTAAAATTGAGCCGCCGGCACGCTCCTTTGTACAGGTAGCAGCTCTGCCTAAAGGCGCTCATGTAGAAATTGAAGTTATTGCCCGCCGCTGATTAACTGCTGCGAAGCAATTTTTGACTATGTCCGGTGATTGCCGTAAAAATTTTTATAAAAATTAAATTTTCCTATTGACGCAGTGACCGGAATATAGTATAATACTATTCGTCGCCAAGCTATTCAGCTTGGAAACAAGATGGTGGCTGTGGTGAAGTGGTTAACACGGCGGATTGTGGCTCCGTTACGCGTGGGTTCGACTCCCACCAGTCACCCCACCTTTTCAGATTTGGATAAATCTGAATAACCACTAATAAGCTTGGGGCGTAGCCAAGTCGGTAAGGCACGGGACTTTGACTCCCGCATGCGTTGGTTCGAGTCCAGCCGCCCCAGCCAATGATCCACTAGCTCAGTTGGTAGAGCACCTGACTTTTAATCAGGGTGTCCCGAGTTCGAGTCTCGGGTGGATCACCACGAATTTAAGGCCGTTCTTCGAAAGAAGAACGGCTTTTTGTTTACATGGACGGTTGCCATAGATGTTCTTGTTATGATATAATGTTTTATATGCGAGTGTGGCGGAACTGGCAGACGCACTAGACTTAGGATCTAGCGCCTTTCGGCGTGCAGGTTCGATTCCTGTCACTCGCACCAACCTTATAAATCAGGCTCACGTGGAATGGTCACGTGAGCTTTTTGATTATTTGGTTAAACTGTTAAACAAAAGAATGCTGTTGGGTGTTTTACTGCTCACGTGGCAATAGCTGCGTGGGCTTTTTTGTACACTGAAATCTGTAATAGTGTTTACATTAATAAGCTGTGTTCGAAAAATAATTTACAAACATTACACTTTTTGTTGACAAAAAAACTGCTTGCTGAAATAATAAAAAAACACTGATTAGATGATGCCGGCAAGCCTGACAGATTTGTAAGAGCATCAGAGCTGTAGACATGTTATTGCAGGAGGGAAAGATATGGAGCAGATTTTATCGATTGTTGTACGTAATCAGCCTGGCGTACTGATGCGTGTAGCAGGTATGTTTTCACGCCGTGGCTTCAATATTGACAGCTTGGCTGTAGGCACGACGCAAAATCCGGAGTTCTCACGTATGACAGTGACGATGGAGGCTGACGAGCCGACCATTATCCAGGTTACCAAACAGCTGGCGAAGCTGGTTGAGGTAGAGCGTGTTAAGGTGCTGCCTCCTAAATCCAGTGCTACCCGCAGCATGATTCTGGTTAAGGTAAAGGCCGGAAATAAGCGTCCGGAGCTGTTGCAGCTGGCGGAAGTGTTCCGTGCGCATGCTGTGGATGTAACCGGTGAGTCACTGATATTTGTTGCTACAGGTGATGAAGGCAAGCTGCGGGCTTTTGTTGATGTCATGCGCCCGTACGGCGTAACCGAAATGGTACAGACCGGCCTTGTTGCTTTAGAGCGCGGTGATACGTCACTGGCTGTGGAGAAATCACGTTTTGAATGGCCGCCGCTGGATGATGGTCATGCGGCAATATAAGAGATAGATTTGCGGAAGGAGGTGAGCATATGCAGTTAAGCGGCGCAGAGATTATGTGCAGAATACTGGCAGAAGAAGGGGTAACAACGGTTTTCGGATATCCCGGGGGTGCGATTCTCCCTTTTTATGATGCATTACGGCAAAGTCCGATACAACATATATTAACGGCGCATGAGCAGGGTGCTGCGCATGCGGCAGACGGCTTTGCGCGTGCTTCAGGTAAGGTGGGCGTGTGTATAGCTACATCAGGTCCCGGTGCAACCAACCTGGTCACAGGCCTGGCAACGGCATTTTTGGATTCCGTACCGGTGGTGGCCATTACAGGTCAGGTAAACAGGGCGCTTATCGGCCATGACGCGTTCCAGGAGGTAGATATTACCGGTATTACAATGCCTATTACCAAGCATAATTTTTTAGTTAAAAAGCCGGAAAACCTGGCGCAGACATTGCGACTTGCCTTCCAGTTGGCGCGTGAAGGACGCCCGGGACCGGTGTTGGTAGACGTGCCGCGCGATGTGCAGACGGCGCTGATAGATTTTGAGGAAGCCCGTTTGGTGGAGCTGCAGCCGTTGGAGCCTGATGCTGAACGTGTGGCAGCGGCTGCAGCGGCTATCAATAAGGCACAGCGTCCGGTAATGCTGGTCGGCGGTGGCGTTATCAATGCCAATGCAGAATATGATGCCATGCATTTGTGTGAAAAGCTGCATATTCCGGTTGTCAGCACGTTGATGGGGATTGGTGCGATTAGTGCCTACAGACAGCTGTTTTTGGGAATGACAGGTCTACATGGACATGAACGTGCCAATAATGCCGTTAAGGAAGCTGACCTGATTTTGGCTGTCGGCAGCCGCTTTAATGACCGCGTTACAGGTGAACGCAGCAGCTACAGTGCCAACAAGCTTATTATCCATTTGGATATCGACCCTGCTGAGGTAGATAAAAATATTGATTCGGGCATAGGCATCACCGGCGATATGGTGGCAACGCTGAATGCTTTGGAAAAGGCAGCACAGCCGCACGATTTGAGCTCGTGGTGGGACAAGATAAACTCCTGGCCGGGTATGGATGATGATTTTGGGGACGAGGAGGCGCCCAAGTTCTTTAAAGCATTGAATCCGGTGCTCAAGGACAAGGATTATATTATTACTACGGACGTAGGCCAGCATCAGATGTGGGCAGCGCAGCATTTGAAGATACAGTTTGCCCGCCAGTGGCTGACAAGCGGCGGATTGGGAACGATGGGATTCGGTCTGCCTGCTGCGTTGGGCGCACAGCTGGCGCGTCCGCAGAGCCGTGTCATCAGTATAAGCGGTGACGGCGGCTTTAAGATGACAGGCAGCGAGCTTTTTACGATTGCCAGCAATAATGTGCCTGTTATCGCTATAGTGTTCAATAACAGCGGACTGGGAATGATACGCCAGCTGCAGACGGTGCAGTTTGCCAAACGCTTTACGTCCTGCGAGCTGCCGGGCTATGTTGACTTTGTAAAATATGCTGCTGCCTTCGGAATTGAAGGTGAGCATGCGGATACGCCGGAGGCTTTGGCTCAGGCAGTGACCAAGGCGTGGGAATGCAGGAAGCCTTATCTTATAGAGGTTTGCATTAATCCTAAAAATATGGTGCTCCCGATGGTAGCTCCGGGACTGGGAATTAATGATTTTGTAAAATTCGCTAACGATGAGATAAACTGAATTGGCTAAGATTTTGCTTAGTTACTCTTAAAACTCTTGCTGAAACAGGTTAAAAATGTTACGATAAAGGGACAGAAGAAAATATCATCTGTCCTTTTATTTTTTTATGCTTTGGAGAAGAAAATGGGAAATTTATCACAAACTTCTGCTCCGGTGTACGAGGCACTGGAGCGTTTTCGTAAAAAACGCGTTGTACCATTTGATGTACCAGGTCATAAGCGCGGTCGTGGCAACCCGGAGCTTCGTGAGCTGTTGGGGGAAAAATGTGTAAACCTGGATGTCAACTCTATGAAGCCTCTTGATAATCTTTGCCATCCTGTTTCGGTAATCCGTGACGCAGAGGAGCTGGCAGCGGAGGCCTTTGGTGCGGCACACGCATTCTTTATGGTAGGGGGTACGACCTCGTCCGTGCAAAGCATGGTGTTGTCCTCCTGTAAGGCAGGCGATAAAATTATCCTGCCGCGCAATGTACACAAAAGTGTGATTAACGCGCTGGTGCTTAATGGCGCGATCCCCGTTTATATCAATCCACAGGTTGACAGTAAGCTGGGAATTTCTCTGGGGATGGAGATCGGCGAGGTAGCTAAGGCGATTAAGGCAAATCCCGATGCTACGGCAGTGCTCGTAAACAATCCTACTTATTATGGTATCTGTTCGGATTTGCGTTCTATCATCAAGCTGGCGCATGAGCATAATATGCTCTGCCTGGTAGACGAGGCGCACGGTACACATTTTTATTTCGGAAAAAATATGCCTGTTAATGCGATGGCGGCCGGTGCTGACATGGCATCTGTTTCCATGCACAAATCAGGCGGCAGTCTGACGCAGAGCAGCCTGCTGCTGACAGGGCCTAATGTCAATTGGGAGTATGTAAGCCAGATTATTAATCTGACGCAGACTACCAGTGCTTCGTATCTTCTGCTTTCCAGCTTGGATATTTCCCGCCGTAACCTGTATATGCGCGGTGAGGCATCCTTCGGCAAAGTGCAGGAGATGGCGGAATATGCCCGTGAGGAAATCAATTCTATCGGCGGCTTTTATGCTTACGGACGCGAGCTGAAAAACGGCAGCAGTATTTATGATTTTGATGTTACCAAGCTTTCGGTCTATACGCGTGATATCGGTCTTGCAGGCATTGAGGTTTATGATTTGCTGCGCGATGAATATGATATCCAGATTGAGTTCGGCGATATCGCCAATATTCTTGCTTATATTTCTATCGGTGACCGTATTCAGGATATTGAACGTCTTGTGGGTGCTTTGGCGGATATCAAGCGCCTGTATTCCAAGGATCCGTCGCAAATGCTCAATACCGAATATATCGCGCCTAAGGTTGTTGTTTCGCCGCAGAAGGCTTTTTATGCCAAGGACGAATCTTTGCCTATACGCGAAACTGCGGGACGCATCTGCAGTGAATTTGTAATGTGCTACCCGCCGGGAATTCCTATTCTGGCACCGGGTGAGGTTATTACCAAGGATATTATCGATTATATTATTTACGCTAAGGAAAAGGGTTGCTCCATGCAGGGACCTGAGGATCCGGATGTTAATAATATCAATGTATTAGTATAAAGGACGTGATTAAATGGAGCTATGGTTTTCTGACTATCATACAGAAGATGTGAAGCTGGATATCAAAATCGAAAAGCAGCTTTTCGGTGCGGATACGGATTTTCAAAGAATAGACGTTTTTGAATCTAAGGAATTCGGCCGCTTTATCAGCTGTGACGGTACCATAGTCTTTTCAGAAAAGGACGAATTTGTTTATGACGAAATGATTGTCCATGTGCCTATGGCAGTGCATCCGCATGTGCGCAAGGTACTGGTAATCGGCGGCGGCGACGGCGGTGTAGCGCGCGAGCTGACGCATTATGATGAAATAGAGGAAATCGACGTAGTAGAAACGGACCATGTTTTTATCGATGTCTGCCGCGACTATTTTCCCGATAACGCCTGTGGTCTTGACGACCCGCGTGTAACAGTTTTCAACGCTAACGGCCTGCGCTTTTTGCGTACCAAGGTTGATGAATACGATCTGATTATCAGCGATGCCATTGATCCCTTAGGTCATGCAGCGGGCCTGTTTACCAAGGAATTCTACGGTAACTGCTTCCGTGCGCTCAAGGAGGACGGCATCATGGTTTATCAGCATGGCAGTCCCTTCTACGATGAGGACGAGGAAACCTGCCGCGCCATGCACCGTAAGGCCAGCCACAGCTTCCCCATTAGCCGTGTATATCAGGCGCATATTCCTACATGTCCGTCCGGCTACTGGCTGTTCGGCTTTGCTTCCAAGAAGTATCATCCGCTGAAGGATTTTGATGCCAATAAGTGGCTGGAGCGTGGTATTAAAACATGGTATTATTCCGAGCATCTGCATAAGGGAGCGTTTATGCTGCCTAAGTATGTTGAAGATATGCTTGAGGAAGAAGAAAAATAATTGATTTAAATTTATGAACAGGAGATGATTTGAATTATGAGTAAATTATTAGTAATCGGCTGCGGCGGTGTTGCCGGCGTAGCTATCGCAAAATGCTGCCAAAACAGTGATGTTTTCACCGAGCTGTGTATTGCCAGCCGTACGAAGTCCAAATGTGATGCAGTTAAGGAAAAGCTGCAGCCCACGACCTCTACTGTGATTACTACAGCACAGGTTGACGCTGACAGCAAGGAACAGCTTGTACAGCTGATTAAGGCTTACCAGCCAGACGCAGTGCTGAATGTTGCTCTGCCTTATCAGGACCTGACTATTATGGATGCCTGCCTGGAATGCAAGGTTGATTACATCGATACCGCTAACTATGAGCCGGAAAACATTGACGATCCTGCATGGCGTGCAGTTTATGACAAGCGCTGCAAGGAAGAGGGCTTCTCTGCTTACTTCGATTATTCCTGGCAATGGGCTTATAAAGAAAAATTTGAGCAGGCCGGCATCATGGCTCTGCTCGGCACCGGCTTTGACCCCGGTGTTACCAGTGTTTTCTCTGCTTATGCACTGAAGCATTATTTTGATGAAATCGAAACTATTGATATTCTGGACTGCAACGGCGGCGACCACGGTTATCCGTTTGCTACCAACTTTAACCCCGAAATTAACCTGCGTGAGGTTTCTGCTCCCGGCTCCTATTGGGAAAACGGCCATTGGGTAGAAATCCCGGCTATGGCTATCAAACGCGAGTATGATTTCCCTGAGGTAGGCATGAAGGATATGTATCTGCTGCACCATGAGGAAATTGAATCTCTGGCGAAGAATATTCCCGGCGTAAAACGTATCCGCTTCTTTATGACCTTCGGTCAAAGCTATCTGACACATATGAAGTGCCTGGAGAACGTTGGCATGCTGTCTACCAAGCCGATTAACTATGAAGGCAAGGAGATTGTTCCTATTCAGTTCCTCAAAGCACTGCTGCCGGATCCTGCTTCCCTCGGTCCTCGCACCGTAGGCAAAACCAACATCGGCTGTATCTTCACCGGTACCAAAGATGGCAAGAAAAAGACCATTTATATTTATAATGTCTGCGACCATCAGGAATGCTACAAAGAGGTCGGCTCTCAGGCTATCAGCTACACCACTGGCGTTCCTGCAATGATCGGTACTGCTCTGGTTATTACTAAGCAATGGCAGGGCAAAGGCGTATTCAATGTGGAAGAATTCGATCCGGATCCGTACATGGATATGCTGAATAAGTTCGGCCTGCCTTGGGTTGTTGACGAAAACCCGGCTACGGTAGAATAAGATGACGGACGCCAAGAAAACTGTAATGCCGGCATATGTTGTCGACAAGGCTGAGGGTGCTTCCCGTTTGGCTGATTTGCAGAAGAATTTGCGCGCAGAGCGTGAGGAGGCGGCGCTGAAGGCGCTGCCGACTCCTTGCTATGTGGTTGATGAAGCCAAGCTGCTTAATAATCTGCGTCTTTTGCAGCATGTGCAGCGCGAAAGCGGTGCGCATATTCTGCTGGCACAGAAGTGCTTTTCTATGTTCCGCCTGTATCCGCTGATGGGCGAATATTTGGCAGGCACGACGGCAAGCGGCATTTATGAAGCGCGCCTCGGTCATGAGGAGATGGGCAAGGAGAACCATGTTTTTGCACCTGCTTTTAAGAAGCAGGATATGCAGGAGCTGGTGCAAATCTGCGACCATATCATTTTCAACAGCTTTGCGCAGTTTGAAAAGCATAAGGCTGTCTGCGCTCAGGCCGGTGTGAGCGTTGGTATCCGCGTGAACCCGGAATGCTCGACGCAGGAGGGTGAGCATGCAATTTATGACCCCTGTGCCTATGGCTCACGTCTGGGCGTAACGCTGGCAACCTTTCCGGAGGATTTGCCGCCGGAAATCGAAGGCCTGCATTTCCATACGCTGTGTGAGCAGAACTCTGATGACCTGCTGACTACCTGGAAGGCTTTCGAAGCGAAGTTCAGCAAGTACTTTAAGCAGCTTAAATGGTTGAATCTGGGCGGCGGCCATCATATTACGCGCAGTGATTATGATGTGGAAGCGCTGATTGATTTAGTAAAATATATTCGTAATACCTATCATGTTGAGGTATATCTTGAGCCCGGCGAGGCTGTGGCGCTCAATGCCGGCTATCTCGTGACAGAGGTGTTGGATATTGTGCATAACGGTCTGGATATTCTTATTCTTGATGCTTCGGCTGCCTGCCATATGCCTGACGTGCTGGAGATGCCTTACCGTCCGCCTCTGCGCGGCGGCTATGAGGCTGACGAAAGGCAATATAAATACCGTTTATCCTCGATGACCTGTCTGGCCGGTGACGTGATTGGCGATTACAGCTTTGACAAGGAAATCAAGGTTGGCGATAAGCTGATTTTTGAGGATATGGCGATTTATTCCATGGTTAAAAATAATACCTTTAACGGAATTCCGCTGCCTGATATTGTGCTGCTGCACAAGGATGGTACTACGGAGCTTGTACGCCATTTCGGTTATGAAGATTTTAAAGGACGTTTGTCATGATGTTAGAGAAAAACTTTACTCCCGCTGCCGACGGCTTTTACATGCCCGGCGAATACGAACCGCATGACGGCTGCATTATCGTGTGGCCGCAGCGTCCGGGCTCCTGGAGCTTTGGCGCAGTGGCGGCCTGCGAAGCGTTTACGGCTGTGATTAAGGCGATTGCGGCGAGCGAAAAGGTTTATGTTATCTGCGGTGCTAAGCACTTTGCTGTGGCGCAGAAATATCTTGCAGGTGTCGCCAACGTTGAGCTGGTCGCTATGGAAACAGACGACAGCTGGGCGCGTGACATCGGCCCGACTTTTGTTGTGCGCGACGGCGCACAGGGACGTGAGCTGCGCGGTGTGAACTGGCGCTTCAATGCCTGGGGCGGCGAGGTAGACGGCCTGTATCCCGATTATGAGCAGGACGATGCTTTTGCGGAAAAGTTTGCCGAGCATTATGGTGCTGCCCTGTATGATGCTGTTCCCTTCGTGCTGGAGGGTGGGTCTATTCACTGTGACGGCGAGGGCACGGCACTCGTAACGGAGGCCTGCCTGCTGAGCGCCGGGCGCAATCCCAATCTTTCCAAAGAGCAGATTGAGCAAAAGCTTAAGACTTACCTGGGCGTGGAAAAGGTTTTGTGGATTCCGCGCGGTATTTATAACGATGAAACAAACGAGCATGTAGATAATGTCTGTGCCTTTATCCGCCCCGGTGAGGTGGTGCTGGCGTGGACAGATAACGAAGATGATCCGCAGTATGCTTTGAGCAAGGCAAGCCTGGATGCTTTGGAGCAGCTGACGGATGCCAAGGGACGTAAAATCATCGTGCATAAGCTGCCTGTTCCTGCGGTGCCTGTGTGCATCACGGAGGAAGAGGTTGCAGGCTTCGACTTTGTCGAAGGCGAGGATATGCGCGAGGCAGGTGAACGTCTGGCGGCTTCGTATGTAAACTTTTATTTCAGTAATGACAGTGTTGTAGTGCCTGCCTTTGGCGGTGAGAATGCGGTCAGCGATACGTTGGCGGCGGAAATTCTTGCCAAGCTCTGTCCGGAGCGTAAGGTAGTGCAGATACCGGCGCGGGCAATTTTGACCGGTGGCGGCAATATTCACTGCATTACACAGCAAATTCCGAAGGGAGTGTGCTTATGAGCAAGGTAAAGGTGGCAGCAGTGCAGATGCGCTGTGCGCCGACCGTAGAAGAAAATTTGCAGCACGCTGAAGCGCTGGTGCGCGAAGCTACAGCGAACGGTGCGCAGATTATTCTGCTGCCGGAGCTGTGGGAGCGTCCGTATTTCTGCCAGCAGCGTCGCTATGATTTCTATCAGTATGCACTGCCTACGGAAGAAAATCCTGCGGTGCAGATGGGCAAGCGTTTGGCAAAGGAGCTGAATATCGTTCTGCCTATCAGCTTTTTTGAGCGTGATGTCAACGAATTATATAATTCCATCGCCTGCATTGATGCTGACGGTGAGATTTTAGGCGTTTATCGCAAAACACATATTCCTGACGATCATTTTTATCAGGAAAAATTTTACTTTAAACCCGGTAACAGCGGCTTTACGGTTTTCAATACCAAGTATGGCCGTGTCGGTATCGGTATCTGCTGGGACCAATGGTTCCCTGAGACAGCACGCTGCCTGGCGCTGAACGGAGCAGAGCTTTTGTTCTATCCTACGGCGATCGGTTCCGAGCCTATCTTAGACTGTGACAGCATGCCGCATTGGCGTCGTGTTATGCAAGGCCATAGCGCAGCTAATCTGATGCCTGTGGTAGCCGCAAACCGCATCGGTCTGGAAACTGTGGAGCCCTGCGAAGGCAATGCAGGCCAACAGTCCTCCTTGTTGTTCTACGGCTCTTCCTTCATGACCGACGGTACCGGTGCGCTTGTGCAGGATGCATCGCGTGATCAGGAAGAAATTCTTTATGCGGAGTATGATTTGGCAGCTTTGGCTGAGGACAGACTGAGCTGGGGCCTGTTCCGCGATCGCAGACCTGAATGCTACGGTAAAATTGCCGGTAAGTAAATATTGAAGCTATAATAAAAAATCACAATCGGTTAATAATATAACCGGTTGTGATTTTTGCTTTATCCGATATTGAGCTCGTGCTTGAGAGCATCCTGTAAAATTTTGGAGAAGTTCAGCTTTTTGGCAATCGCCGCATCATTTAACCATTTGGGGATGGTGAGAGTTTTTTTGACTGCTTTGGTAAAGTGCTCTTTGGCATATGCTTCTACATCAACACTTACTATATTAACAAAGGCTTCTGCGTAATCGCTATATTCTTCGTTAACGTCAATAGTGTTTAATTCAGATGGTTCCGGAACAGCTTCATTGCTGAGCTTTGCTTCGTAAAGAAAGCCGGCAAGGCAGTCTGTTGCCATTTTCATGGCATTTTGTAAATCCGTACCACAGGTTGCCAGGTGGTTAAGGTCTGGGAAAATTACGGTGTATTGTCCGTCTTTTTCTTTATAAAAGCACGCAGGATACATTGATAACATAAAATCACCCTTTCTGAATTATTCATCCTCCTACTTTGTCATCAGGCAGATACATAATGGTTATGCTGTAAATAATGATAGTGCAGACTGCCAGACAGATAGCTATTATTGTGAACAGCTTCAGCCAGGGAATTTCCTGCTGCAGATATTTGCGGCAGTAGCGCCAGAAGCAGGTGATGGTGAAGATGTTGAAAATGCTGCCTAAAATGAGCATAGTCCAGACGCTTTTGGCGAGCGGTAGGTAGGAAAGGCTGAGATTGATGGCTGCGAGCACAGGCATGGCAGTCATAGTGTTGTAGATTTTGCCGTCTGCTATGGCAAAGCTGGCGGTGAGAACAACGCTGCCTAAAATCAGCGGCAACAGTGAGGCGCAAAGCAGCTGTGTGTTGCCGGGATTATATTGCTGCAGCCTGCTGCGCCAGAGAAAGCGCCCGAAAAGCTTATAGAGGATTAAGGCATAAAGTGTTATCAGAATGCCGCTGGCAAGTGTATCCATGCCGCCGAAGCCAATGAAAGCAACAAGAAAATGAATTACAAAAAATCCTAATGCCCCCAAAAAGAAGAAGAGCTGGTTATAAAGCCAGTACCAAAAGGCTAATGGCAGAAAAGTACGCATGGCAGAACCTCCTTACATAATGTATTCAGCAAATGCTTGTTGATAGTTTAGTGCTCACTTTTATTATAATATGAGTGCGGTGAAAATGCTATGCTTTTGCTTCGTTGAATATAAAAAGTCCGATTCGTCTGTGCTGACAAATCGGACTTTCTTATTTGGCTGATTTTTTTAGGCTTTACAATCATTCCTCAACGTAGTTGTTGGCTTTATCATAAAGTTCAGCAACATCCTTGGAAGGACCGCCGCTGAGCAGGGAAACAATGACGCCTGCTACAAGGCTGGCAAAAAAGCCGGGGATAATTTCGTAGATGCCGGTGGAGGCTGCCATAGTCAGGTACCAGCCGATATCAACAACAGCACCGACGATGATGCAGGCTACAGCACCCTGGAAGGTGAAGCCGCGCCAGAAAAGGCTGAGCATGATAGCAGAGCCGAAGGCTGCACCGAATACGCCCCAGGCGTTGGCAACAAGCTCCATAATGCTGCCTGCACGCGGAGAATCAGCAATAAGCAGAGCAACGAAGGAGATAACGAGTACGACGATGCGGCCTGCCCAAAGCATTTCCTTGTCACCGGACTGGTATTTGCGGATTACAGGCTTATAAACGTCGCTGGCAAAGGCAGAAGCGGAAGCGAGCAGCTGACTGGAAGCAGTACTCATGGAAGCTGCCAATACGCCGGAAAGCAGGATACCGCTCATCAGAGCCGGGAAAATGCTGCGAACCATGGCGATGAATACCAGAGAGTTTTGGTTGATATTTTCATCCATGCCCAGATACATACGGCCTACTACGCCTACCATGGTAGCGAAGAAGCAGATGAGGGCGGTCCAGCTGATAGCGATAACAGCGGATTTCTTCATTTCCTTTTGGGATTTGAGGGACATGAAGCGGATGATGATATGCGGCATACCGAAGTAGCCCAGACCCCAGCCGAAGCCGGAGATAATATCAGAGGTTTTGGCAACCGGATTCCAGTAATCGGGCGGAATGCCGGCAACAGCCTGCGGATTGATCAAGGAAACTGCGAAGATAGGTGCAATCAGCAGAGAGCCTAAAATCATCAGGCCTTGATAGAAGTCGGTCCAGCAAACAGCGGAAAAACCGCCTAAGAAGGTGTAGCCGATGATGATAAAGGCTGCCACATACATTGTATAGGTCTGGTCGATACCGATAACAGTGTTGAACAGAGTACCGCAAGCCTTGATGCTGGAAGCGGAATAAATAGTGTAGGCAATAAGGAAAACGATTGCACAGATTACCTGCAACACGTGGGACTTAGATAAAAAGCGGTTGCTGAGGTACTGCGGAATAGTGATGGCATCGTTGGCCACAATGGAAAAACGGCGCAGGCGCGGTGCCTGAAAAATCCAGCTTAAGGAATAGCCGGTGAGCAGGCCGATACTGATCCAGGCCTGACCGAGGCCGAGAGCATATATAGAAGTGGGCAAGCCCATGAGCACCCAAGCGCTCATATCAGAAGCACCGGCAGAAAGTGCGGTTACCCACGGTCCCATCTGACGGCCGCCGAGAAAGTAGGTCTTTTCACCACCCTGACGATTTTTATAGAAGAACCAGATACCGATTGACAGCATGAATAGCAGGTAGATAATGAATACTACCATTTCTGTATAATTCACAAACACCCCTCCAAAATTTAAGAATAGATAACATTATTATACACTTAATCTTTGTGCTACTGCAAGCAAAGAATAAAAATAAAGTGCTTAATCTGCGGCGGACAGTGTTTTGAGGACTAATCCGAACACTGCTTGCTGCTGATTAAGCACTGAAAGTTTACCATGTGAAATATGTATAAGCTGTAAAGAGAGTCAGAATGATGATTTCGCAAAGCAGGACTGGCTTAAGCGTTTTGAAAAAGTTGGCTTTAAAATAATCGACGGTGATAACAAGACACATATGCGTCGGTGTGAGCATCTGTCCGGCAATACCGAAGGCCATGGCAACGCCGGCCAGGTTCAGGCTGCCTGTCTGCATAGCAGCGACAATGGGCATAACGATGGCCACGTGTCCTTGCGACATACCTGTAAGCACGCCGATGATGAAGCTGACGCAGGCGATGATAACAGGCACCGGCAACGGAGAGCTTTGGAAAGCTGCGACGATTTCCTGCAGCACGTGGGTGACGGTCAAGATCTGAATGAAGTAGAGGATGCAGAGCACATTGAGAAACATTTTGATGTCCAGCGCACCGATAACAACATCCTTGAGGCCGACCTCGCGTTTAGTAAAGCGCAGGACCAGAAAAAGGCAGGCTGTTACCAATCCCATGCCGGCGGAGGCATTAAAGCCGCAGAATACTACGAGAATAAAAGTAATAATGACAGGCGAGAGCGCCAACCATAAATCCTGTGTACCCTGACTATCATTATTAATTTTTTCGGTATGGCTGTTTTCCGCTTTGATGGGGCGGATGAGAACAAACCAGCCTGCGGAGAAGGCCAGTACGGTAAGCCAGGCCAGATGCAGGATGAATTCACTGTAGCTGACACCGGCAATGTTGCAGGCCATTATCATACCGGGGATAATCGGGCTGGAAAATTCAAAGATATGGCGGAACCAGAAATTGATGGCAGCTTTATGCTCCTGTTCGATAGGCAGATTTTTGCTGGCCTCCTCTACAATAGGTGCAGAAAAGCGCGCGCCGCCCAATGACGGCAGCAGTCCTAAGAAGGCAGGCATCACGGCCAGGGTTACCTTAGCGCTGGAAAAGATGCGTTGCAGCGCCTGCACCATACCGGCTAGTGCACCGCTGGTGCGCAGCTCAATTTCCAGGCACATGACAAAATAGAGGGCAAAAAGAATATCATAGGTGCGCGGCATTGTTAATGTTTCGCGTAATGCCTGCAACAGATACAGCAGCTCCGGTGCTTTCATCAGCCAGATAAAAATACCGCTGGTGAGCATACAGGGGCCGATGGGAATGTGACGACGCAGCATGAGGATAATCATGAGCATGGCGATTGTAAGCAGAAGAAATATATTCATAAACAGTTTTTCCTTTCGGTTGCGTAATTGTTGGCAAATACCAAGTAATTGCTGATGATGTTTATTTATTATACACCCTGCCACAAAAAAATCATAATAAAACTGTAAAAAATCTTAGTATGGGATGCAAATAATGCTATAATGTAAGCAGAGATACAGAAACGGAGGTCAGATTATGCAGATAGAAAGATTAAGGCTGAAGAATTTCCGTTGTTACGATGAGCTTGATATTGATTTTGAACCTAGGCTGACAGTTATTGTAGGTGAAAACGGCAAGGGCAAGACGGCGATTTTTGATGCGCTGGCAATTGCTCTGGAGCCCTATCTGCGCAGCTTTGATGCTAGTGGCCGGCAAATTACTCACCAGGATGTACGGCGTGTGCCTGTTTATAAAAAGGATATGCGTCATATTGATGGTATGGAATGCCATTATCCGGTAGAAATTAAGCTGGAGGGTGAGGTTTACGGCAAAAAGCTTACCTGTACCCGCCGCCTGCTGGAGGGTAATGTGCCTGAGGATGATGCTGATGAGCTGTGCGAACGTGGCTGTGCATTGGCGCACGATGCCAGGGAGAACGGCAACAGGCTGCTGCCGGTGTTGGCCTATTACGGTACTCAGCGTATTTGGGTAGACAGCAAGCTGATGACAAATTTTCATAAATCGCTGATTGAACGCAATGTAGGCTACGAGGAATGCCTAGAGCCGTCTTCTTCCTACAGCACCTTTGGCAAATGGTTTGAGTACGTTACCAAGTGTGCGCAGTCAGAGCAGCAGTACAGCGCAGAGGTGAAGCGCAATGTGATGTTGAAGAATGCTATTCAGAACGCTGTAGATGTGTGCCTGGAAAGTACCGGCCTGCGTGATTTGTATTATAATTATCGCTTGAAATGCTTTGTTGTCAGTCATCCCGATATGGGTGAAATGGTGGTAGATGAATTGAGCGATGGCTTCCGCAGTATTATCAGCATGGTGGCTGACCTGGCCTATCGCATGGCGCGTCTGAATCCGCAGCTGCGTGAGGATGCGGTAACCAAGACTCCGGGGCTTGTATTGATTGATGAGGTAGAAATGCATCTGCACCCGCTGTGGCAGCAGACGGTACTGCTGGATTTACAGAAAACCTTCCCGATGGTACAGTTTGTGGTGACTACGCATAGTGCGCAGGTGCTTAGCAGCGTGCCGGCAGAGAGCATACGTGTATTGGCTTGGGGCAAGCAGTTCGAAGGCGTGCGCCACGTAGATTTTTCCTTGGGCGCCAACAGCTATCAGCTGCTGCAGGATATTCAGAATGTGAGCCCGCGTCCGCAAGCTCTGCCGATTGTGCAGGATTTAAAGCGTTATCTGCAGCTGGTGAGCGAGGATGCCTGGGATACGCCGGAAGCGCTGGAGCTGCGCAAAAAGCTGGATAAATGGTCCAAGGGCAAGGAGCCTGCTCTGCTGCGTGCGGATATGGATATCCGTATGCGTCAGTTCCGCAGGAGGCGCTCATGAAACGTGTTTATAAAAGCAAGGAAGAACCTGAGCTTCTCAGGCATTACCGTCTGCATAATCCCGAGGAAACCTGGGAGCATTTCCGCCGTCGCTGCCGCAAGGGCTATAAACAGGTGCGGGAAGCAATTTTGCGTGACCAGCACGGCCTTTGCGCCTACTGCGAGGTCGGTATTAAGCTGGCGGAGGAGGAAGGCGAGGTTGATGACTTCCGCGTGGAGCATTTTTATCCGAAAAACGCCACGCAGGAGCATGGGCACAACTATCATCTGGATTGGCGCAATCTGTTGGGCGTGTGCCACGGCGGCAGTCAGCCCTATGTACCTGATCCCGAGTGGCGCTATTCCAGCCAGAAGCGTGACCGCAGCTGCGATGTGCCCAAGGGTGGGCGTGAAATTACAAAATATATCCTCAATCCGCTGAAGATTCCCGGAAAAATCCGTCTGTTCCGTTATGCGGAGCATAGCGGGCGGATGTACGTAGACGAAGACACCTGCCCCAAAGATTTGCAGGGTAAGGCGCGCAGTACCATCCGCGAGCTGAACTTGAACGCGCCGCGGCTGATGCGCATGCGTCGTGAGGTAATCCATACGCTGGAGGACCAGATAAGTGATGAGCTTAGTAAGGGCCGTGAGCTGGATGAAGTTTTGGAAATGCTGGCGACCATCTGTCTGGTGCCTGATTATAATGGCGTGACGCTGCCGTTCTTTTCCGTTATCCGTTGGTATCTGGGCGAGGCAGCGGAAGAAGTTATCCGTTCGAGCGGAGCAAAGCTGTAGCGTTCAAATCCTGTCTGCGATGCAGGCAGGATTTTTTTCGTCCATGAAGAATAATATAAAATGGTTCCAGAACAATGAAATTTTGCTAAATACACTATAAAAAAAGGAGAATAGAGAAATGCAAGTTACAAATAAGGCTTTCAAGGCTTACGATGTACGTGGTGTTTACCCTACGGAGGTTAATGAGGAAATGGCTTACCGTATGGGACGCATTTTTTCAGCAATGTTTGCTGCAGAAACTGTTGTTGTCGGACACGATATCCGCCTGAGCGGCAGAGCATTGGTAGATGCGCTGACAGAGGGCTTGCGCCATGGCGGCACCAAGGTTATTGATATCGGCCAATGCGGTACGGAAATGATTTATTTTGCTACCGCTCATCTGAAAGCAGATGGCGGTATTATGGTTACTGCCAGCCATAATCCTAAGGAATACAATGGCATGAAGCTGGTACGCCGTGATGCGCGTCCTGTTTCCAGCGATACCGGTCTGAAGGAAATTGGTGAGATGGTTGCTACTACAAAGCCGTTTGCACATCAGGTGGTAGCAGGCAAGACTATGGGTGCCTTGGAGCAGCTGGATATTATGCCTGCTTATATTGAGCATTTGCTGACTTACGTTGATACGAGTGTGCTCAAACCGATGAAGATTGTTGCTAACCCCGGCAATGGTGGTGCTGGCCCGATTTTGAAGGAGCTGGCTAAGCATTTGCCGTTTGAGTTTATTACGCTGAACGAAACGCCTGACGGCACCTTCCCCAATGGTGTGCCTAACCCGCTGCTGCTGCCAAATCGTGAGGCTACGGCCAAGGTTGTACGCGAGAGCGGTGCAGATTTGGGTATTGCCTGGGATGGTGATTTTGACCGCTGCTTCCTTTTTGACGAGAAGGCAGATTTTATCGAAGGCTATTACATTGTCGGCCTGCTGGCGGAGGTTTTCCTGCACAAGGAGCCGGGTGCGAAGATTATGTTCGACCCGCGTCTGACCTGGAATACGGAAGCTATTTTGCAGCGTGACGGCGGTGTGCCTGTGCGCTGCAAGAGCGGCCATGCCTTTATGAAGGAATGCATGCGCAATAATGACGTGCTGTACGGCGGCGAGATGAGTGCGCATCATTATTTCCGCGATTTCTCCTGCTGCGACAGCGGCATGATTCCCTGGCTGCTGGTTACCGAGCTGATGTGCCGCAGCGGCAAAAAGCTCAGCGAGCTGGTAGGCGAGCGAGTTGCTATGTATCCCTGCAGCGGTGAAATCAACCGTAAGGTGGCTGATTCCGCAGCAGTGCTGGCTGAGCTGGGCAAAAGATATGCTGACGGCGAGCAGGATCACCTGGACGGCCTGAGCGTTGCTTATGATAACTGGCGCTTTAATGTGCGTGTATCCAATACGGAGCCTGTAATGCGCCTGAACGTAGAAACTAAGGGTGACAAGGAGCTGCTGTCGGCTAAGACTGCAGAGCTTCTTGAAGTTATCGGCGGCGAGGAAGCCTGATTTTATATGCTTCCCGTAAAGCACCGCATGCTGAATCACCGCGATTTATAAATTAAGTATATACAAGGAGATAAGATAAAATGTTTAAACCTGTACGCAAAGCTGTTATTCCGGCAGCAGGTCTGGGAACACGCTTCCTGCCTGCAACCAAAGCAACTCCGAAGGAGATGCTGCCTATTGTTGACAAACCGACCATCCAATATATTATCGAAGAGGCTCTTGCTTCCGGCATTGAGGATATCCTGATTATTACCGGCCGCAGCAAGCGTGCCATTGAAGATCATTTCGACCGCAGCATCGAGCTGGAGCTGAACCTGGAGGCCAGCGGCAAAACCAAGGAGCTGGAGCTGGTTCGCAAAATTTCTGATATCCGCATTCACTATATCCGCCAAAAGGAACCGCGTGGACTTGGCCATGCTATTTTGTGCGCTAAGCATTTTGTGGGCGATGAACCCTTTGCTGTATTGCTGGGTGACGACGTTGTTGACAGCAAGGTGCCTGCTCTGAAGCAGCTGATTGATGTCTATGATAAAACCGGTGCCAGCGTTTTAGGTGTGCAGGAGGTGCCGCAGGAGAAGGTATCTGCTTATGGCATTGTTGCCGGTGAACCGACTGGTGAAGCACGCACCTGCAAGGTAAACGATATGGTAGAAAAGCCTGCGGTAGAGGAAGCACCCTCTCGTCTGGCGGTTTTGGGCCGTTATGTAATTACACCGGAAATTTTCCCGATTCTGGAGCAAACTCAGCCCGGCCGTGGTAATGAAATCCAGCTGACCGATGCGCTTAAGGTATTGGCTAAGAAGCAGCCGATGTATGCTTATGACTTTGTAGGCCGTCGCTATGACGTGGGCGATAAGCAGGGCTTCCTGGAGGCAACCGTAGAAATGGCGCTGAAGCGTCCTGACCTGCGTGACAAGTTCCTGACCTATCTGCAGGGAATCGTTGCAAAGGAGAGCAAATAATTAATGAATATCCTTGTTGCCGGCGGAGCAGGTTATATTGGCTCCCATGTAGTGGAGGAGCTGCAAAAGAGCGGCTTTACTCCTATTGTCTATGATAATTTTTCTACCGGCCATGAAGCAGCAGTGCCTGACGAAGTACAGCTGGTAGAGGGCGATATCCATGATGTGCGCTTTGCCAAGCATATTATGGAGCAATTTAAAATCGACGCGGTAATTCATTTTGCTGCCAGCAGTCTGGTAGGTGAATCTATGACCGACCCGGCCAAATATTATTTTAACAATGTTGAAGGCAGCCTGCATCTTTTAGAGGCTATGCGTGGTGCCGGTGTGGACCGCATGGTATTTTCTTCTACCGCAGCTGTTTACGGTGAGCCGGCAGCAGTGCCTATTACCGAAGACAGCCGTCTGGCACCGACCAATGTTTATGGCCGTACCAAGCTGGCGATTGAAGGCATGCTAGCGGATTATGACCATGCCTATGATATGCGTTATGTAGCTTTGCGTTATTTTAACGCTGCCGGTGCTTCTCCGACGCGCGATATCGGCGAGGAGCACAGCCCGGAAAGTCATCTGATTCCTCTGATTCTGAAAACAGCGCAGGGCGTGCGCAAGCAGGTTTCTATCTTCGGTACCGATTATCCGACGGCTGATGGTACCTGCGTGCGTGACTACATTCATGTCTGCGATTTGGCTAAGGCGCATGTGCTGGCACTCAAACATCTTTTGAGCGGCGGCAGCAGCCGTGTGTATAATCTGGGCAGTGAAAACGGCTTCAGTGTACGCCAGATGATTGACAGCGCCAAAAAGGTTACCGGCGTTGACTTCCCCGTTGTGGAGGAGGCGCGTCGTGCTGGTGATCCCGCAGTGCTCATTGCTTCTTCGGCTAAAATTCGTGAGGAGCTTGGCTGGGAGCCGCAGCACAGCAGTGTAGATGAGGTTATCAGCACTGCGTGGAAGTGGCATAAGGGCCATCCGCATGGCTATTGCGGCTAAAAGTAAATAAGTGCATACTAAAAAACCGGTTTCCCAGGCTTTTAAGCCGATAGGAAAACCGGTTTTGTTATGTGTTGAGAAAGCTTTTCTTAGCAATAACTGTCTAAGCTAAGCAATAACATTGCATAGCAGTCTGCTTATTTGCGTTTGTTGAGGAACTTGCCGATGTCGAAATGCTTGCCTGCCAGCAGGCAGTCGATACGCGCGGTAACTACATCGTTATTGCTGAGCTGACGTGCTTTAATCAGCGAGCGGCGGATGGCAGGCGTGATAAATTCCTGGCCCCAGTCATCGACAATGCCGCAGGCGATGCCGCGCGGCAAATCGAAGATAGATTCCAGGGCAGCGCAGATAATAGCATCGCTTTCACCCGGATGTGTGTTGAGATAACGCAGCGGTACCAGCAGGTCGTTTTGTTCTACACAGTAGCGGGGCAGGTCTGCTTCGATTTGACGCAGCACGCGTTCTGAGCGCTGCTCGCCTTCGTAGGAAAGCAGGTACGGGAACAGCGGTGTTTCGTCCGGATGCGCCAGCCAAAAATCGAAAAGCCGCGGCCAAATGTCTATATCAAGCTCCACTGCCAGGTTGCACAGCTGGTAATCGAGCTTATCATCCTTGATTAAATTATTTTCTATTTCAGGCTGCCAGTCCTTGCGGTAGATGATTTTTTCGCAGGCGGCAATCTGTTCATGGCATTGATTAAGAGTGAGCTGCATATGGTTCTGCTCATCGCAAAGCTGTTGCAGCGCCGTAACGTAGCTGATTAAATCAAGTACATCCTCCGGTTTGCTGACATGTGCTTCCGCCTCTTCAATCAGACAGGTAAGCAGCTTGTTCAGATGAATATCACTGATGTTGAATTGCTCTTCGATTACCTCTGCCGGGAAGTGGTTGAGCATAATCAGATAATTGCCCACGATGATGACAGCGCTTTTATACTGTGCGTAGTTAAGCGAATGTGCCAGCTGTTCCTCTAAGTGTGTTTCTCTGATGAATTTGACGGACAGTGGCGGATATTCTACATCGATATCGGGACCGTTTTGCAGCAGCCAGAGGCGTTCCTCCTCATCACGGCAGTGGCAGTCGGTAATGCTGAAAACCTTGCCCCAGCCGCTGGTGCAGCGGATAAGCTCCCAGATAGCGTTTTGCGGGTTAAAATTTGTTACGCGGCAGGAATATAAAAAGGCGAAGGTAAATTCCTCGCAGTGTGCTATGCGCAGCAAATCCTGCCACAGCTCCGGCTCCTGCTGACAAATTTTTTCCATGCCGTACATGCCGAAAAGCAGTAGGGCGAATTTTACCTGCTCGCGTCCGTCGGCGTTGTAGAAAAAGCGTCGCGCAAGATCAAAGGCAACACTGTTGATATCGTTTTGGTCCAAGGCTTCAATAAAGGGATCGCAATATTCCGCAAAGGCCATGCCCTTCAGTTCATTGTACAGTTTGCTGCGTTGCTGGGTAGTAGGCTCGTTCAGATAGGCTTGCAGCAGCTTCAGCAGTACGCTGGCGGATTTGGGATTGGGCAGGTTGCCCATTGTGTAGTGAAAGGCATCCTCGGAGCCAAGGGGTCGGGGAATGGTGGCGTAGCGGTCATCGCACAGATTAGTAGCCGTAAAGCGGCCATGCTCGTCCAGATGGCTGTTTACGTATTGATAGATTGTCTGTTTCATGTGCTCACCTCGTAATAAAAATATGTATTGCAGCAAATAATGCTGTTTTTAAAAAAGCAAAGAGTAACTATATCATAACATAGAGGAAAAATAATGACCAGCAAAAAAGTAAGGCTGCCGTAGCAGCGGAAATCCGCCACGGCAGCAGCCTTAAGTTTAAGCGTATGCAATTTACATTTGAGTTTTGATTTCCAGGAGGCAGTCGCCGCTTTCTACGCGTTCGCCTGCAGCTACATGGATAGCGCTGACGATGCCGGAAATCGGTGCCGAAAGCGTGGTTTCCATCTTCATGGCTTCGGTAACAATCAGCGGAGTGCCCTTGGTAACGGACTGGCCCTTTTCTACCAGCACCTTGACAACGGAGCCGGAAAGGGAAGCACCGATTTCACCAATGTTGCCTTTTTCTGCTTTCTTGCGGGTAACAGTGGTGGTCTTGGCGTTGCGGTCCTTGATTTCGATTTCGCGCGGCAGGCCGTTGAATTCGAAGAAGACGGTACGCATACCGGCAGCATTGGCTTCGGAGATGTGGTCCAGCTTGATAACGAGCACTTTGCCCTGTTCAATCTCAACTTTGATAACCTCGCCCGGAGTCATGCCGAAGAAGAAGGTAGGAGTATCGAGAACGGATACATCGCCGAATTGGTTGTAACGGTTTACCCAGTCGGTGAATACCTTCGGATAGAGGCAGTAAGCGCTCACTGCTTCGTCCGTAGTAGGTGCTTCCAGCTCTTTGAGCTTAGCGCGTACATCCTCAAAATCTACCGGAGGCAGTACTGCGCCCGGACGCTCGCTGATAGGTGCACGTCCTTTGAGCACCAGCTTCTGCAGCTTTTCGGGGAAGCCCTGGTACGGAGTGCCGATGCGTCCTTCGAAGAATTCCACAACGGAGGCCGGGAAGTCCAGAATATCGCCCTTAGCGTAAACGTCTTCTTCCGTCAGGTCGTTCTGCACCATGAAGAGTGCCATATCACCGACAACCTTGGAGGACGGAGTAACCTTGATTAAATCGCCGAACATCATGGATACGCGGTGATACATATCCTTGATTTCCTCCCAGCGATGGATGAGGCCCAGAGCCTGTGCCTGCTGTTTGAGGTTTGTATATTGTCCGCCGGGCATTTCGTGTACGTAGACCTCGGGGTTGGGGAAGTTTTCGGTTCTGTCGGCTGCCTTGTAGTAGGGGCGCACGGTTTCCCAATAACGGGACAGCTCGTTCATAGCATCTACATCAAGACGCGGTTGACGCGGATGACCGCTGAGTGCGTAGTACAGGCTGCTGCCGCTGGGCTGGGAGGTACCGTTGCTCATAGCGCTCATAGCAGTATCTACGATATCAACGCCGGCATCAATTGCACGCGCGTAGGTGTAGATAGCGTTGCCGCTGCCCTCGTGGGTGTGCAGATGGATAGGTACGTTGACATAGGATTTGAGGCTGCTTACAAGGCGGTAAGCTGCTTCCGGCTTCAGCAGGCCGGCCATATCCTTGATGGCGATGATGTTGGCACCGGCTTTTTCCAGCTCCTTAGCCATATTGATGTAGTAATGTAAATCGTATTTATCGCGGTTGGGATCGAGAATATCACCGGTGTAGCACAGTGCTGCCTCTGCCACCTTACCGCATTCGCGGACGGTGTCAATCGACAGGCGCATATTGTCCAGACCGTTGAGGCTGTCGAAGATACGGAAAACGTCAATGCCGTTCTTGGCAGCCAGCTTGATGAACTGCTTAACAACATTATCCGGATAGCTGGTATAGCCTACGGCGTTGGCACCGCGCAGCAGCATCTGGAAGAGAATGTTCGGCGCAGCCTGACGGAACTGTGCCAGACGCTGCCAGGGGCTTTCATCGAGGAAGCGATAGGCTACGTCAAAGGTAGCGCCGCCCCAGCATTCAAAGGAGAAGAGTCCGGGAAGCTTACCGGCGGTATCGCGCATAACGCGCAGCATATCGGCAGTACGCAGACGGGTTGCGAAGAGGGACTGATGGGCATCACGGAAGGTGGTGTCTGTGAGCAGAACCTCCTGCTGTGCCAGTACCCATTCAGCCAGACCTTCAGGTCCGCGGGTATCAAGAACGTGCTTAGCACCCAGCGCCAGAATGCCGTTGTAGGGTTTGGGCATATTCAGCGGTGCAAAGTCAGGCTTCGGCTGTACGCCGACGTTGGAATAACCGTTGACGGTAATGTCAGCGATGTAGTTCAGCAGCTTGTTGCCGCGGTCCAAGGTTTTCTGGAAGACAAACAGCTCCGGTGTATTATCAACAAAGTCGGTAGTATAATCGCCCTTGATGAAGTGCGGGTTCTGCAGTACGTTTTCCAAAAACTGGATATTGGTTTTGACGCCGCGGATACGGAATTCTTTTAAGCAGCGCAGCATCTTGGTAATTGCAATCTGGTGAGTGAGGCCCCAGGTGGTAGCCTTAACCAGCAGAGAATCGTAGTACGGAGTGATGACGGAACCGGTGAAGGCGTTGCCGCCGTCCAGACGGATGCCGAAGCCGCCGCCGCTGCGGTAGGTAATCAGCTTGCCGGTATCGGGCATAAAGTTATTGGATGGGTCCTCGGTGGTAATACGGCATTGGATAGCGTGGCCGATGGTTGTCAGCTCATCCTGTTGCGGCAGGGCGATTTCCGGACCGTGCAGGTTGTAGCCCTCGGCAATCTTGATTTGTGTCTGCACAATGTCGATACCGGTAATCTGCTCGGTAACGGTGTGCTCAACCTGAATGCGGGGGTTAACCTCGATAAAATAGAACTTGCCGTCGGGAGTAGCCAAAAATTCTACGGTGCCGGCGCTGATGTAGTCAACATTTTTCATCAGCTTGACAGCAGCGTTGCAGATGGCTTTGCGCTGTTCTATAGGCAGAGCGAAGGCCGGAGCAATTTCAACCAGCTTCTGGTGGCGGCGCTGTACGGAGCAGTCGCGCTCAAACAGATGCATTAAATTGCCGTGGGTATCGCCGATAATCTGTACTTCAATGTGTTTCGGATTTTGCAGATATTTTTCCAGATATATTTCATCATTGCCAAATGCTTTTTTAGCTTCGCTTTTAGCCATATCGTAGGCAGTTATGGCTTCTTCGGCGCTGTGAACAACGCGCATACCGCGGCCGCCGCCGCCGTTGACTGCTTTAATGATGATAGGATAACCGCATTTTTCGCCAAAGGCCAGTACCTCATCGAGGCTGTTTACTGTACCCTTGCTGCCGGGAATCATGGGGATGCCTGCCAGCTCGGCCTGTTTGCGGGCGTTAATTTTGTCACCGAACATTACCAGGTGCTCCAGACGGGGGCCGATGAAAATCAGGCCTTCCTCAGCACAGCGGCGTGCTAAATTACTGTTTTCGGATAAAAAGCCATAACCGGGATGGATGGCATCTACGTCATGCTCCTTGGCTACGCGCAGAATGTCTTCGATATCAAGATAAGCGTCGGTCGGACTTTTGCCTTCGCCTACCATGTAGGCCTCGTCGGCTTTGTTGCGGTGCAGGGACAGGGTGTCCTCCTTGGAATATATAGCAACAGTACGGATTCCTAATTCGTTGCAGGCGCGGAAAACGCGGATGGCGATTTCGCCGCGGTTAGCAACTAAAACTGTATTAATTTTAGGCATAAGTTTGACCTCCTTAGATAGTTACAAGCTAATTGTATAGAAAACGGCATGTAAATTCAAGGGATAGGACGCATGTATACAAGTATTCTTGCAGGGGACGGGGAGAGTGTGATTTTTTAACACTTTTTGTGTTGACTATACAATCAGCTTCACATTTTTTTCGTTTGTTTATTGCTATAAATAGGTATACAATAATACTTATAAAGCATAGCGAGGAGATGAAATGATGAACGATAACAATGATAAAAAACGGCCATTGACGTATTATTATATGCTGATGCTGGTTTTGATTCTGGTATTCAATTCCGTAATCATGCCAATGTTCTTCAACCCGAAAATGAAGGAGGTTTCCTATAATAATTTTCTTCAGATGGTGGATGAAGGCAAGGTATCTAAGGTAGAAATTACCGATAAGCGTCTGGCTGCGGTTGATAAGAACAACGAAAAGGAAATTTATGTTACCGGCAGGGTGGAGGACCCGGAGCTGGCCAACCGCCTGATGAAGAGTAAGGTAGAATTTACGCAGGTTGTGCCCAAGGAACAAAGTCCTCTGGTAACCTTTTTCACAAATTGGGTACTGCCTATTCTGATTTTCTTTGGACTTGGACAGCTGTTTATGTACTTTATGGGCAAGCGCATGGGCGGCAACGCCATGAGCTTCGGCAAGAGCAATGCCAAGGTCTATGTGGAAGCGCAGACAGGCAAAAGCTTTGCCGATGTAGCAGGTCAGGACGAGGCTAAGGAAGCACTGATGGAGCTGGTGGATTTTCTGCATAATCCAGGCAAGTACAAGGATATCGGTGCAAACATGCCGAAGGGTGCATTGCTGGTAGGCCCTCCCGGTACAGGTAAAACCTTGCTGGCGCGTGCGGTAGCAGGCGAAGCCAAGGTGCCGTTCTTCAGCATCAGCGGCAGTGAATTTGTAGAAATGTTCGTCGGCATGGGCGCTGCCCGTGTGCGCGATTTGTTCAAGCAGGCGCAGGAAAAGGCACCTTGCATAGTATTTATCGATGAAATCGATGCCATCGGCAAACGCCGTGATAACGGCCAGTTCGGCGGCAATGATGAACGCGAGCAGACTTTGAATCAGCTGCTGAGCGAAATGGACGGCTTTGACGGCAGCAAGGGTGTAGTAATCTTAGCGGCTACTAACCGTCCGGAATCCTTGGATAAGGCGCTTTTGCGTCCGGGACGCTTTGACCGTCGCATTCCGGTTGAGCTGCCGGATCTGAAAGGCCGTGAGGCTATCCTGAAGGTTCATGCACGTAACGTGCGTATGGCAGACAATATCGACTATGGCACGTTGGCGCGGGCAACAGCCGGAGCCAGCGGTGCAGAGCTTGCCAATATTATCAATGAGGGTGCGCTGCGAGCTGTAAAAATGCATCGTAACGTGGTGGAGCAGGAAGATCTGGAGGAATCCATTGAAACTGTTATCGCCGGTTACCAGCGTAAGGGTGCGGTAATTTCTCCCGCAGAGAAAAAGGTTATTGCCTACCACGAAATCGGTCACGCACTTGTGGCTGCTATGCAAAAGCACAGTGCTCCGGTACATAAGATTACTATTATTCCGCGTACCAACGGCGCTTTGGGCTACACCATGCAAATCAGCGAAAATGACAGCGTGCTGATGACCAAGGAAGAGCTGTTCAACAAGATTGTAACCATGACAGGCGGCCGCAGTGCTGAGGAGGTTGTTTTCGGCAGCATTACCAGCGGCGCTTCCAATGATATCGAGCAGGCTACAAAGCTGGCACGCAGCATGGTAACACGTCTTGGCATGACGGAAGAATTTGATATGATGGCTACCGAGGTTGTGGCCAACCGTTATCTGGGCGGTGACGCTGCCATGCAGTGCAGTGAAACTACAGCCGGCAAGATTGATGCCAAGGTTTTGGCGTTGATAAAGGAGGCTCACGAAAAGGCACGCACGATTTTGCAGGACAACAGAGATAAGCTGGATGTACTGGCACAGTACCTGCTGGAGAAGGAAACTATTACCGGCGAGCAGTTTATGGCTTTGCTGCAGCAGGAGCAGGCTAAAGAAAATGCAGAGGAGAAAACTCCGGAAGAATAACAATTACAAGCTTAAACGCAGTTACGTATTCCGTAAAACGGCAACGTGACTGCGTTGTTTTTTTGCACGCAGCGTTAATCGCGGAAAAAAATAAAAAAAATTAAAATTAGCTATTGCTAACTGTAGAAATATGTGCTACAATAATCGTGAAGTTAGTGATGGCTAACCAATGTATATCGTCCCTTCCTGATTTTGCATTGCAGCCTTGACCTTTGACCTTGACAATTTCCTTAAGTGCATTGGTTAGCTCCTCTACTTTTAAACAAGCTGCTATTTGCTTTTTAAGCAAATTCATATTTTCTCCTCCAAAAACAGACAGAACGCTGAAAATCCGTTAGGCAAGCGGGTTTCGGCGTTCTGTTTTGTTATGTTGATACTGTTTTGATACTGTTTTATAATTTGTCAAGCATTGCGGCAAGTGCGTTATCTTGGTTCTTGTATAAGTGTCCGTAGGTGTTTAGCGTGGTTTTTATATCGTCATGCCCTAGCCGTTCAGATACGGCCTTTATGTTTGCGCCGTTGTTTATCAGCAAGCTGGCGTGACTGTGTCGCAAGTCATGCACTCTGATTTTTTTATATCAACGCCAACGGCTGCCAGCTTCATAACGTAGGCAAGGTGGTTTCCATTCAAGCCAATAAAAATAGTATCTCGTGGCTGTGGTTCGTATAGTGTCGCTATGTAGGCATTTAACACGGCACTAGCCTTGCAAGGAATAGTGACTGTTCGCCTTGACTTTGGTGTCTTTGGTGGCGCTATTATATAGCCTGTTGCCGTGCGTGAAAGTGTTTTAGTTACTGTTATGGTGTTGGCGCTGCCGTCATAGTCCGCCATTGTCAGCGCCAATAATTCGCCAACACGCAAGCCACTATAAAAAAGCACTGTCAAGGCTGCTTTGTCCTGCAATGCCTGTACCTGTTCAATAGCTTTGTCAAATTCTTCTAGCGTCCAATAGTTGGCGCTGTTCGCCTTGCGTGCTCCAATACCGCCAGCAATGCAGGCTACGTTCCTTGCAAGTCCGTAATATTTGACGGCGAAATTAAAAATTGCTGAAAGCTGGCTGTGAATCCTGCGGCAAGAAGTAGGCTTGTACTTTGTCAGCAGTTCATTTTGCCATTGCCGGACGTGCGCTGGCGTTATGTTGCCTATGTTGTCGAATCTCTGAAAGAACGGCAGTATAGAATATTGAAAAAGTGAATCCTTGCTGATCACTGTGCTTTCTTTCAGTCTTGCCCGGCAATCAGCTATATATAATTCATACAAGGCCTTAAAACTCATGCAGCTTGCGCCGTGTTGCTGGTTCAGAAAATCCCTTTCGGCTGCTTTGGCGTCCCTAGCAAATTTAAAGCCACGCTTCATTTTTCGCCGCCGTTCTCCTTGCCAATCTACATAGTAGCAGGCGAAGAAATATTTTCCTGTGGTCTTGTCCTGGTATACCGGCATTGTAAATCCCCCTTAGTAAAAAGGCCGCCGCTTTGGTGCGCGGCCTTCTCTAGGTATGGCTAGTGTTGTGTTACCTTGTGCGCCCATTGTGCAGCGCTGATAAGTTTATCAAGCTTCTGATGCTCCCGGGCGCTGTTGCTTAGCAGGCTATATTTTTTATAGGCTTCTTCATACCGCTTCTGTGAAAAATCGTCGCTGCCTTGCTGCAGTATATCGTGATGCAGCAGGAATAAAGCATCATGTGCACGCTGCCGGAAAAGCTCATTGTGCAGGTTATCCGCTAAAGCGTCGCATAACATGAGCGCTATGGCGTATATATCGCCGCCGCCTTCCAGCGCCTTAATAATGGCCTGTGTGCTGTCTGTGGCTGCAGCAGGTGCCGTTTCTCGCCGCTTCCTCGCCGGTTCGCTGCCTTGTGGCTGCAGCAGTTCGCTAAAATCAAGCTTCATGCTTGCACCTTCTTTCCTGGCTAAAATTTAAAGCCTTGCCGCGCCGGTGCTTCCTCTTTGCAGTCCATGAAGCAGTTAAACATATTGCAGCTATCGACTGTGGCCGTAGTAAAGGGCGCTGCCGTCCTACATTTCAATATTTTTATATCAACCTTTACCGGTTCGCCGTGGCGCTGGCGTGCGTTGTTTGCTTTAAAAAGTTTTGTGCGTTCTTCTTTGGCTGCCTTTGTTTCCCCTTTGCAATTATCCGGAATAGCAGCTTCCAGCGCTAATAATACATCTGCCGTATATTCAATATTGCCGCTTTCTTTGAATGATGCCATATTCAAGCCGCCGTCATAGCTGGCGCGGTTCATGCTGCTTATGGCCACTACCGGTATTTTAAAATCACGGCTTATGTCCTTCAGCGCCTTTATGGCAGCATCCATTTTCTGCTTGTCGGTGTTCTGCGTTGTGTCTGCTATGGTCAATAGCTGCATATAGTCTATAAACACTACCGGCGGCCGTCCGTGGCGCTGTCGGTGCTGCTTTACAAGCTGCCTTACCTTTGAAGCGTTCACGCCCTGCATACCTTCCACGATATACAAGCATTTTGCTTCATGCTCTGTGTAGGCCGTGGCTGCTTCCATGAATGTTTTGCTTTGTGCCTGGGTGGCAATATCGCAACGCAGAACGTCAAGCGTTGTTCTTGCAATAGCTAATATATTTTCCCGGCTTGCGCCATGGACTATACACTGTTGATATGTGCGGCGGCTGATACTCTTTGCGGTCAGTTCGTCAGCGCTCATTTCCAGGCTGATATATAATACATCGTCCCCGGCCGCTGCTATTGTATCCGCTATCTGCAGTACAAGGGTAGTTTTGCCAAATCCACTCATAGCGCCTAGGCAGTAAAGGCCTTCACGCAGGCCGCCGTTCAGCGCCTTGTCTAATGCCTTCAAGCCGGTACTATAAGTTTTGGCGTTCCTGCCTTCTTTGATGCGGTGCAAAAATTCCTGCATTTTGTAGCGCGCTGGCAGGCTGTTTCTGTCAAACTGCAGAATGTGGCGGTATATATTGCGCTCCAGCGCGTCCCTGTTGGCGTTCAGTTCATCGTTAATGTCTTTGTAGCCGTCAATGTGTTCATAGGCCGCCGCTTTAATGGCGCGGCCTTTTAATTCCTGCAGCAGCTTCCGGCAGGTTTCTTTGCCGCGTTCGTCTGCATCTGTGGCAATGATAAGCGGCCTTTGAAAGCCTTCTATGCCTTCTATGGCCTGCAGCAGCTTGTTTATACCTACACCGCCAACGGCAACGGCTTCAGCGTGTTCATACTCCATAATGCTTAACGCGTCTATCTGCCCTTCAGTGACGAATAAAGGCGCGTCGGTGGGTTCATAGAGGGCAGGCAGGTTGTAAAGCGGTTCAGATCCTGCAGCTTCTGCTTTCGGTTTCCGGTACTCTTTGCCCTCTGTGCTTCTCGTGATGTAGTAATTATATACGCCCTCTTTGCCGGTAGAATAGGGAATAAGCACGCTATTAGCCTGCAGGCCGTACTTTTTCGCAAGTTCCGGGGTAATATATCCCAGCTTATGCTTTTCTATCGTGGCAGCACTCAAGCCGCGGTTAATAAAATAATCCGTCTGCGATACATTCCCGGCCGCTTCCTTCACCAGCTGGCTAAAATCTGCCTTGCTTTGTGTAACGCTTTCAGATTTGCCCTGTGGCGCGTTTTGTTTTTCGGTTTGATAAGTTATACCTGTTTTTGTTTTCGTGGCCGTGGTGGTGTCTTTCCGTGCGTCTGTGGCGGTGTTGTGTAAGTTGTAACCTACTGCATCCGCTACAATTTCAGCAGCTTTGCTAAAATCGGCTTTAGGATCTAAATTATTTACGCGCGCTGCCAGCTCGAATACATCACCGCCAGCATTGCAAGAAAAGCACTTCCAGCTTTGGCCGTCCGGCGCGATACTAAATGCGCTGGTGTGGTGTTTGCCTGTTCCGCTGCCGCAAATAGGGCAGTTATATTTGCCGCCCTGGCTTTTTCCTGCTATGGCCTGTAGGTAATTGCTTAGGCTGCCTTTTAGCGTTCTCTTGTCTTGTTCGTCAATCATTGTGCGTTCACTCCCTTTTTATAGGCCTGTAGAAATAGCAGCAGGCGCCGCCTTTGGAAAAGGCGCCTGCATTGCTTTTAAAATTTTAAAGATTTTAAAGATTTTAGGGTTTTTCGGCCGTCGGCTGTATCCCTTGCCCCGTCTGCGTTTGAAGGCATTTTCAAAAAGCGCTTTTGTCACCAAATATGATACAGTCCGTCACCAAATATGATACAGTCTGTCACCAAATGTGATACAGTCTGTCACCAAATGTGATACAGTCCCCCTAATTTTTAACTAATATAAATAGTATCGTTTTTGCTGCTTTCTATAACGTCGGTTTGGTCAGCTATGAAGCCTATTTCCTGCCAATATTGCAACAGTGAATCAGCGGCCTTTTTCATTTTGTGATATATTCGCCGGTCGGATGTGTCCACGCCTGCAGCTTCAAACAAGGTGCTATAGTTCAGCTTTGCGCCCTTGCCCCTGTTCAAGTGAATGTAATATAGCAGCGTATCCCGGATACAGATGTTATTTACTGTTGCGCTTACACCTTTAGGCAGGCGTTTCACCTCTTGCGGTATGGTGGCCACTTGCTTTATCGTTGTGGCGTATTCCAGCGCTGGCGGTGTGGCCAATATACGCCAGCAGTCGCAAGAAGCAGCTAATTTGTTGCCGGAATAGTAGGCGGTTTCTAGCTTTGTCATAGGCAGCATATAGCCTTTGAATGTGCTTTTATTCCATGCGTAACCTTTATAGCCACGCAAAGCGGCCTGCTGTTCTGCGTCTATGGTTATTATTGTTGCCTGCAGGGTGTCCAGGCTCTTTTTCACTGCTTCCAGCGTGGCTTTGCTGGTAATCCTTGTATGTGCATCGGCGCCGGTTAATGCCCTGTAAAGCTGGTTGCTGCTAAATGTCTTTGTACCGCTGGCATAAATAGAAGCGGCGGCCTGCATCACTGATAAGTCAAACACTGTAAGCCGCGGCGCTATGGGTGCAAGTTCTGCCCTTAGTCCTACATACACGGCAGCTTCTTTGCCCCGGCTTTTTGCGACTGTAACGGCTGCAGTTGCTGCTGGTTCTTCTTTGGGTGTGGGTGCAATGGGTATTTTCGGCAGCACGTTTACCGCCTTTGGTATCATGTGTACGCTTTTTTTGATGCTCCCGGCGGTCAGCGTTTCCGGCGTGGGTACGCTTGCCAGCAGTTCAGCGGCGGCCTTTATAAAGGCTTCTGCTTCTTCGGGTGCAATAATCGGCAAAAAATCTGCTAAAATATGTTTAGCGGCTGCCTGCAGCAGGCTTTTACGCGTGGCCTTGTCCGGCGTTGCTTCTTCCAGGGCGTGCATCAATGCGGCAGCGGCGGCGTATTCTATCCAGCAGCGGTCTTTACTTTTTTCGCCCGGTGGTTCATCAAAAGCATACGCAATGACGGCCGCAGCTTTGCGATCATCACTTGCTGCTTGTACGCTTTTGGCTATAAGGTCAAATTCTGCTTTATCCATGTTATCCCCCTATATAGCAGCAGGCCGCTTTTTTAACTTGCGGCCTGCCTGTGTCTGTGGTAAAATACAGTAAAAGGTTATATCGGTGGTACGAAATAACTGTTTTACTCAAGCCGTCGGCGTTCCAGCGCCGGCGGCTTTTTCCTTTTGTGCTTCTTTTTGTGCTTCTTTCTGCCAATACTTAGCCATTTTAAAAATCAGCTTTTTGTCTGCATCGCCAATCATTCGCCACGCTGCCAGCAGCTCCATTTCCTGCCCTGTGATGTTTCCAGGTGCAGGTTGTTTTTCGGCTGTGGCTTTTTGGCGCTGGCGTTTACGTTCGTGGCGTACACCGGCGACGTAACCAGCGCAGGCGGCAGCTGATGCAGCTTCCCACGGTTCAGCTTGCGCTGCTTCTGTTGCTCTTGCAAGTTTCATGCAGTAAAATGCTGCCGGGTAATAAATTACACGCTTTAACTTGCAGGCAAGCGCTATTGACGGCAGTTCTTCAGCGTCTATCATAGTTCCTTGCCCCTTCCTTAGCGGTTCAGCGCCGCAAATTTTGCTGCAGCATTGGTGGCAACAAAAATGATCATAGCCAGCAGATAAACATAAAAGGCTGCTTTCGCATAATTGAAGCGCTTAACTGTTCTTGTGGTTCTCATTGTTTCACCGCCTTAATAAATTTCTACTTGTCCTTGCAATGCTTTCACGATTTTTTTAATCAGCTTCAAGCCGTGCAGCGGTTTTTTTGTTTTTACTGTCCAGATTTCGCCGCCGGTAAACGTCAACGCAATTTCCGCGCCTTCCAGGCTGATGCTTTCAAGGTTCGCGCCTTGCTTTGTCATTATTAATGCAGGCATCAACTTTGCAATCAAATTAATATCTTCCTTTTTGTTTTCCATGTTCTACACCTCAATTTTATATTTTTTTACTAGCCATACGGCTACAATCAGCACGCCATTATATAACGCTATTTCCTTGCGGCTTACTGCTAACGGCCTTATTCTGTCAATAAGTTTGTAAGCTCTTGCAAGGTCGCGTTTTAGACTTGCTAGTTCGTCCTTTGCTTTCATGCTATGCCCCTTTGACTGCGTGCCCCTGGCGTAATTGCCGTTGCAGCTGCTCCCACTCATTAAAGGCCTGTAAAAGGTCTAAAGCATCAAGAAGGCTTTCCAGCGCTTCACGGCGGCCTTGTCTGTAGGGTGTCACCTTGTCGCAGGTCTTTTGACTTAGCTTTACTATTGTTCTTTCAGTCAGCAACTGCTTAAAAAGCACGCTTTGCATCTTTTCCGCGCCCAACGGCGTTTTTATGGTTGCCGTTGAGCTGTTTTTGCTTTTAGCTGCCATGTTCTACACCTCTAACTTTTTTTCAAAATAGCGCTTATTGATTTTGCCGCGAACAGTCAGCTTTCCCAGGTCTTTCAGCTCTTTGTTAAGGCTTGCAATAACCTGGTAGGCCTTTGACTTGCTAACCTGCAGCATGGTTGCAACATCATCGGCGGTATACATCATCTGTTCCATGTTTTCACCTCGCTTTCGGCTTCCTGTAATCGGTTTTCAGCGCCTGTTCTTGCCATTGCATAGAATTATGCCTGTTGCTCTTTTCGTGCGCTCTGTGGGGCAAATGCGGCGCTGTGGCGGTGCCTTGCTGTTGGTAGCAGCAGCGGCTTTCGGTTGGTAGCTCTTGTGGCGGTGGGTAGGTGGTTGGGTTTCCGGTGCTGGTAACGCCGGTAGGGTAGGGCGCTGCTTAGGTTTCCGGTTCTGCGTCGGTCTGCAAGAAAACTTTGTCGACTTGGTCCGGTGTCAGCTTCCAGCGCTCTTTTAAGACTTGAATGTCAGCGCGGTTAAATTCGCTGTTGTTGTTGCCGTTTACGCAGTTAGATACTGTTGCTTTGCACTTGCCTAAAGCTGCAGCTAGCGTCGACATGGTTTCACTGTTCTTAGCCATGTAATACTTGAATAATGCAATGTTCATGGTGTCACCTCTTTTCGTTATGTGGTTGAAAGCGTTTTGTGAGTGTCAATCGCTTTTCTATATCATAACACCATAATTCGTGAGTGTCAATCGCTTTTTAAAATAATTCACTTATCCACTTCTATAATCGCCTATATACTGTTATAATTTAAGTAATTTAGTTGTGGGGTGCTTATTGTGGATAATGCAGAAGAACGCCAACGTATAGGCGATACTATACGCCAGGCAAGAAAAAACAAAAAAATAACTCAACAAGACTTATCTGCCATGTTAAATGTTGGCCGTGATAATATCTCTTTATACGAAAAGGGAAAAATAAAGGTTATCCCATACGAAAAACGTGTGAAGCTGGCAAGCATCCTTGATATTCCTATAACGTCCTTGCTATATACGGATGAAAAAAGTACCGACACAAATTGCCGTGAATCTTTGCAGCAATATATAAAGGCTGTGGGCGGTGTTGTGGATGAAGGGGATATAGACAACCTAGCAGCTATTTTTGACGAATCGCCAATAGTGAAATTTAGCAAGCATCTTTTAGAAGTTAGCGCCCCTTATCCGCTGGCGCAGGCGGTGCAAATAATAATTGCTGGTATCGACAATAACGAAAAATATTCCGGCGCTGTTGATTTGCTGCAAGCTGCTTTAACGCAGTTGTTTTACTCTCGGGGTTTAACAACTGCAGATGCTGAAAGCCTGGCAAATTATTTCGGGGATGCCTATATTAAGAGTTTTAGCCAATAAAAAAGGGCGCCTGTTTTTGTGGGGCGCCCTTTCCGGTATACGCAGTATGTAATTTTAACGGCTGCAGGTGCCGTTTTTCGGGGTTCTCTCGGGGTTTGTTCTCTAGGTTCGTTCTTGCTTCAAGCTCTTTGTTAGCTCTTTGTTCGTGGCCTTTAAGGTGTGGCGTTCCGGCACTCTTTCACCGTTCTTTCGAAGCTCTTTCGGAGTTCTTTCGGAGTTCGTGGCACTAGCTGGCGGCTTCTTGCTGCAGCTTTGCCAATTCCTGCAGGCTTGCGCGGTGTATCCTGTGTGAAGTGCAAGTGCTGATATTATACCGCTGTTCTATATCTGCCCATTTTCTGCAGCAGCAGTACCGGGCGAATAGAATCAGCTTGCCTTGCTGGCCGTCCGGCAGTTTGTCGATAAGTAACCAGGCCTGCAGTTCAGCGTCTATAAATCTGCTAAATGCAAGGCGATAATTGTCTATGGCAGCATCTAAAGCGTTTAGGCTGCTGCTATAATAGCGTGTGCTGCTTCTGCCGCTGGTGTTGTCATACCTGGCCGCCCTGGTGCCTTCTGCTATGCTTTCCGCTTCCTGCAAGCGTTCTTCAGCTTCCAGCAGGTAAAGTTTGGCGTTCCTGGCTTCTTGCAATATCTCTAATGGCTGCATAGTAAATCCCCCTTTGCTTTTCTAGTGTACAGTAAAGCGCCAGCGCGTGCAATGTCATAGCCTGCTTTTAACTTCTGCTTCATTCATAGCGCCCCTTCTTTCTGAATATATTAAAATGCAGCTTTTTGCTGATTTCAATAATACCACGGATGCAGGCAGCAGCGTAAAGTTTCCGCGCTGTGCTAGTTTCTTCTATATATATATATATTCCACGTGTTCTATATAGTCTATATAACAAACGTGGGTACACGGCAAATTTAACTTAACGTGCATTATCGGACGTAAAATTATTATTTTCTGTTTGTTCTCGTATATACAATGTGTTATTATACAGTTATTTTGCATATTATAACACTGATTATACACGTTATAAATCATGCGTTTATTTTATAGCGGTGTATATAGTCTGTATATATAAAATTACGTTTGCTGTTATTTTTGCATTATGTTTGTTTAAATACACGGCCGCCAATTTTTACGCTGGCGGCCTTTTCTGTTGATACTGTTTTGATACTATTTTCTTGTGGAATCAAAATAGCGTAGTGCTTTTTATAGCAATATAAGCACGATATAACACTATATATAGTGTATGTAACTAATGTTGTTGTCTTGCGTGTTCTCCTCCAAAAACAGACAGAACGCTGAAAATCCGTTAGGCAAGCGGGTTTCGGCGTTCTGTTTTGTTGTGTTGGCATTATTTTGGAATTACTTTATATTTTGTCTAGCATTGCTGCAAGTGCTGTTGGCTATAAGCGTCATATTATCCGGCGGCTGAGTGGTGTTGAAGTATTTTATTTGCAGAAAAGCGGCCTTAGCGTTATAATAATTTATTGCTGTTGTATGATTTTGTTTTTATTTTGAGGTGGAATTTTATGAAAAACTGGAAGCTTATTCTGGCAATTCTTACGGCTAATGTCGTGCTGATGGCCGCAGGCTATACCATGCTCATTCCCTTTTTGCCGATGTATCTGATGAACGAGCTAGGAGTGAGCGCAGACGATGTAAAAATGTGGAACGGCGCTATTTTTTCCATAACCTTTCTGATTGGCGGTATCATGGCGCCTATCTGGGGTAAAATGGCTGATACGCGCGGCAAAAAGATGATGGCGGTGCGTGCGGGTGCAGGCCTGGCTCTGTCGTACTTTTTGGGCGGCATAGTAACTACGCCGGAGCAGATGTTCGGTGTGCGTGTGCTGCAGGGCTTTGCTGCCGGCTTGTGGAGTGCGTGCCTGGCTATTGCTACCAGCCTGGTGCCGATGGAAAAGCTGGGCGTGAGCTTGGGCATTATGCAGGCAGGACTGACTTGCGGCAATGTCATTGGTCCGCTTGTAGGCGGTTCATTGGCAACGCTGTTTGGCATGCGTGCCTCATTCTTCGTTGCAGGTGGGTTACTGACGATTATTACGCTGGTATTTATGTTCTACATTCCCGAGCCGCCGAAGCCGGAGCCGAAAAAGCTTGCGGCCAAGCCGCAGGTGCAGCTTTTACAGCAACCTGTAATTCGTGAAACGCTGATTTACATTGCTGTAGCTCAGATGGTTATCCTGCTGATTCAGCCGATTTTGAGCCTTTATGTGGCAGAGCTGAATCATGGTGAGGGCAACATTATGTTTCTTTCCGGCGTGGCCTTTTCGCTCGTAGGCATTGCCAGTGCTATTACTGCGCCGAGCTGGGGACGCTTCGGACAGGAGCACGGCTTTTATAAAGCGTTGTGCGCTGCTACGCTGCTTTCCGGCTTGATGAGTGCGGTGACGGCAATGCCACAGACACTGCTTTTGTTCTGTGTCTGCAATTTTTGCTATGGCTTGTGCTGTGCCGGTATTCAGCCTTCGCTGAGTGCGGTGTTGGCCAGCAATACAACTACCGACCAGCGCGGACGCGTTTTTGGCTTTATGTTCAGTGCGCAGCAGTTCGGTTCCATGGTAGGTCCTGTACTTGGCGGAGCTATTGCTACATTTGCGCCGTTGCAAAGTCTTTTTGTAGTAGCCGGCGTGATTCTTTTCGGCATCAGCGCTTGCGTTTGCCTTCGTCATGGTCATGAGCAAAATATTGTTGCTTAGACTGCTTAGAACGTTATAATTGCAGATAATTTTCAGGAAATTAATCAGTTGAGAAAAACTCTGTAAGTCTTGTAATATGAGGCTTGCAGAGTTTTTCTTTTGCTTGCGAAAAAAAGATTTTCCCATGTCACACAGATTTCACATATGTGACAAAACGAATTAGACAGAAAATTCGCTAATAGACTATAATCGGCTATGTGGAGGTGATGAAAATTAAGCTTAGAGGAGGCGTGAGCCTGGCGGAGCAAATCAGCTTCTACCGTCAGTTAGCAGTTATCTTGCGCAGCGGCTTGCCGCTACTGCACGCGTTGCAGCTATTGCAAAAGCATGGCAGCGCTAAGCAGATGCTGCTCTGCTATCGTCTGCAGCAAAGGCTGCGCCGTGGCAGCAGCCTGGCACAGGCCTTGGCAGCGGAAGCGGATTGTTGTACTCAGCTGGCAGTTACTTTGGTGGCTGTGGGGGAAGAAAGTGGTGAGCTGGCCACGTTGCTGGAGCAGCTGGCAGATTATTACAGCCGCCAGCTTAAGCTGCGGCGTTTTGTGCAGAGGGCTGTAACTTATCCGGCATTTTTGCTGCTGGCATCGTTTTGCGTGCTGCTGCTGTTTTTACTGTACATCCTGCCGGTACTGGCGGATACCTACAGCGCTATGGGCGTGCTGCCGATGGGTACATTGGCTTTACTGCTGACGCTGAAGGATGCTTTGCTGCAGCAGCCGTTGGCAGCGCTGGCGTTGACGGCAGGCGTAGCAGCTGCACTTTTTTTGCTGGGACGCAGGCTGCTGCGCTGTTTTTTACGCAGCCGGTTAAGCGGAAATTTTCATGGCCTTTTATTAGAAGTACGCTTTTGCAGATTGCTGGCCTTGCTTTTGGAAAGCGGTGTAGGCATAACAAGAGCGGTGGCGATTGTGACGGATACCATGGATGATGAGCAGTATGCCGGGCAGCTGCGCCTGCTGAACAGCAGGCTAAAGCGAGGCATTGCGATTGAACAGGCTGCAGGCGGCGCGAAGGAGCTTTTTTCGCCGCTGATGCTGGAGCTTGTATGCGTAGGTGCATCTACAGGCTATCTGCCGCAAATGCTGCAGGAAGCAGTAACGGCCGGTGAGCAGCGTCTGCAGCAGCAGCTTGGCAGGCTGCAGGAGCTGCTGGTGCCCTTGCTGCTTTTAGTGGCAGCGATTATCATAGCGGGAATCGTCTGCATAGTTATCGGTCCGCTATTTGAGATGCTTTCGGCAATGCCGGAGTAAATTCAGGAGGTGCGATTATGTTAAAAACAATGCGTAAACAGGGAGGCTTTACTTTAATCGAGGTAGTAGCAGCGGCGGCGCTGATTGGCATTATGGCTACCATGCTGCTGCCTTCGCTTTCGGGTGCTAACGACAGAGTGAAGAATGCCCGTCTGCAAAATGATCTGGTGACTATCGACCAGGCAATTCAGCTGTATAAGATGGATGCAGGCACTGTGCCGGCAGAGCTTACTACACTGGACAGCGAATATCTGGGCGGTAAGCTGGAATTCAAGGATGCCAAGGGCGAGGCACTTACCTATACACCAAATACAACCGACGGCACCTATACCCTCAGCGGCAAAAACAGCAAGGGTGCGGCAGTAACCTCACCGGGCAGTAAAGCTAACGCCGGTGAACAATAAGACAGCAGGCTATCTGCTGTTGGAGCTGCTGCTGGCACTTGGGTGCCTGGGACTTGCGGCAGTAATGCTGTATCCCGGAAGCAAGACGCTGCAGCGGCAGTATTACAGGCAGCAGCTACGCTATACAGCATATCTTTTGGCGGCGGATATCAGACAGATGCAGCAGCAGACGCTGTTTCAGCCGGAAAATTATATGTACACGCTTAAAGTCAGCGATAAGGATAAGCATAGCTACAGAATTGAGCGCGCGCATAAAATCTGGAAGCGTGTAAGGCTCGATGCTGACATCAGCCTGACGTGCGAAAAAGCGATTAAGAATCTCAGCTATAATGAAAACGGCAATCCGACAGCCATTGGCGGTTACAGGTTGGAGCATAGACAGCTGCCTGATATGCACTGCCGGCTGACGGTGCAGCCGGTTACAGGCAGGGTGACTGTTTATGAAAAATAGCAGAGGTTTTTGCCTGGTACAGGAGCTGGTGTGCTTCTGCCTTACGGCAGTGCTGCTGGCGACAGCGATACAGGGCTTTTACCGCAGCAATTATCTGCTGAATGAAAGCCTTGAACTGCAGCAGGCGGTGCAGGCCGCACAGCAGGTGTTGGCGGGCGAAGAATATAGCGGCCGCTTTGACGTGACGCAAAGGATTAGCTCCGGCAGTGCAGACGGCTTGACGGTACAGGAGGTGCAGGCTGCGTATGGCAAGGTCAAGGTTAAGCTTATCCGTGCGCTGCCGACGGCAGAGGGGCTATCTGCTGACGGAGCTGCTGCTGGGACTTTTGCTGGCAATAGTGCTGGTGACGCTTGTTTTTAAAGCAACAGGCACTGCTGGTCGCAGCTTTGGCTGCCTGCAGGATGAGCTGCAGCTGCAGGAGGCCAGGCGGCATATTTTGGCGCAGTTGGAAAAGACAGTCTGCTATGATGCACAGAGCGTGCGTCTGCAGGCTGACGGCAAAATAAGCTGCAGGATGCTTGAGGGGTGTAAGCAGGTGACTGTTTACAGCGATAAGCAGGGCATATACCAGAGGACGCGTACCAATAAGGGCACGGGTGTGAATCCGGTGTCGCTGGAGGAGGTAGGCGTTTTCGGATGGCAGGTGCGACGCTGCTCGCCGCAAATGCTGTGCGTAAGCTTCGATCTTTACCGTAACGGCAGAAGCATGCGGGTGATGCAGTATTTTATTTGTTATAGTGCGAGGATAACAGATGATGCATAGCGCAAAGGGAAGTATATCGCTTCCGTGCCTGCTGGCAGCGCTCTTGCTGGCACTCAGCGCCCAGCTTTGCATGCTTTATGCAGTAAAGGGCTATGAGGCGGAAAAGGATTTTTTACGGGGGCAGCAGCTGCGGCTGTTGTGCGGCTCTGTATTGCAGGCTATAGGTCAAAAACCGCAGCCTGCGGGTACGCAGCTTTGCTATGAGGGCGAGCTGCAGCCGGGCAACGAACCGGTAAAAGTGACAAGCGAAAGCAGTTACAGCTCGGATGGGCAGATAGATTACCTGAAGGTGTCTGCCGTAGCCGCTAATCATGTTGGCGCAGTACAGCGGCTGCACAGGCTTAGGGTGAGCTTCAGTCCGGAGATGCGGAAGCTGGCAGCTAAGAGCGTTCTTGCGGGACGTTCGCTGACAGGAGGAGAATATCTGCAGCAGGCAGCGTTATATACAAGCACAGAAGAAGTAAGGCTGCCGCAGATTAGCTTTCTGCAGAATAAATGCGCTGCTTCGCTGAACACAAGGACTACGGAGGAAAATGGCCTCAGCGCCCGCTTTTATTATCTGAGGAGTAATACTTCGTTGAGTCTTGGCAGCAAAGGCCTGCAGGGTGCAACGCTGATAGCAAATAAGCTGTCGATAAATACCGCACCTGGTTCATATTACCCGGACCGCATAGTGCTTATCAGTGAAGAGGGCGATATTACGCTGGGCGACGGTACCAAAATGGCACAGGCGCTGCTGCTGGCGAAGGGAACGGTGACGATAGGTGCAGGCTGTCAGCTGAACGGCTTTGTTCTTGCCGACAAAGTCGTGCTCAGGGGAACGGCAGACCTTACTCCTGATAAAGGTGCTGTTGAACCGATGCTGACACCGGCCTTCAATAAGCCGTAATTTTGTTGAATATATTGCATAACCAAAAAAAGAACTAGCCGGAGCTATGACAGCTCTTGCTAGTTCTTTTATATTATGTGGCTTTAGCCCGTGGAGCGCTATCGAGTTTCTTTTCAAAGAAATGAGAT
>ENA-ORMX01000113-ORMX01000113.1-human-gut-metagenome-genome-assembly--contig:-NODE-113-length-58086-cov-5.842739_pt1 | contig 58086 bp, 51 predicted proteins | sample MGYA00242108_ERZ509007 | MGnify/ENA primary metagenome ERZ509007 (study PRJEB26280, sample SAMEA2338745) | human gut metagenome | biome: human gut; feature: human-associated habitat; material: faeces...
CTACCAACTTTTTTATAAACTATTTCTTATCCCGAACTGGGGTAGAGCTTTGATTAAAGCTGGATGTTTAATCAAGCGGCATGGTGCCTCGCACGATGTTTGGATTAATCCAAAGACAGGCGGAAGGACAACAGTCCCAAGGCACGGAAGCAAGGAAATTAAGGAGAGCACAAAGCGTGCAATCTTTAAAGACCTTCTAATTGACTAACAAGGATGCTGCCCAGCTCGTTCTGGGTGGCTTCCTTTTCTGGATGGGTAACGGAGTGGAAGAACTTAATTTGTAAAATCTAAAATGCACAATATGAAAGTTATTGCTAATATTGAACGAGAGCCTGGTGAGAAGAATTTCTCATGTCACATGAATATTGAGCCTTTAAAGACTGGTGTTCTCGGGTTAGGTTCTTCTGCTAAGGCTGCCATAAAGGATATGCTTAACGGATTGAACGATGCTATAGCTGATTTGAAAGAGGAGGGACAGAAGGTTCCTGAGCTTGAAATTGAATATCGGTTTGATGTTGGTTCACTTTTTAGCTATTACGATTTTGTAAACATTGCGGGAGTAGCTCGAGAGATTGGTCTTAATTCTTCTGTCATTCGCCAGTATGTTATTGGCACTCGCAAACCAAGTGCTGAGCGCAAAGAGCAGATTGTAGCGGGGTTTAAGAGCCTTGCCGATAAGATGCAACATGCTGTTTTATCTTGATTTTGTTTCATGATGCATGAAATTAAAATAAATGGAAAAGAACTATTTGTAGCCTTCGGTGCGTGACGCATCGAAGGCTTTTCTTCTTTTACAACTCCTGCTTCTTTAGGAAATCTCTAAGATGCAGATGTTTGATGCCATCAATATTCGTATCGCCATACATGCGGTCCATCGACACTACATATTTAGGATGACTGTCTTTTATCATTCGCAGATTGCCAAATTCACGTTCTATAGTATCTACGTATCCTTTCGTGTTCAATGCTATCGCGTAGCATAATAGGTAAAATAACAAAAGTGTTGAGTATACGCAACACTTTTGCAGAAAACATTAAAAGTGTTGAGTATATGCAACACTTTTGTAGAAAACATTCAAAGTGTTGCGTATATTTAACACCTTTGTGGTTAAGAAGAACTGTGTATTGTGGTAAAACAAAACTGCGCACTAACCTCAACGGCCAATGCGCAGCGTATGAATAAAAGAGTGAATTGTTATATAGTATTATTTGAGTTAATGAATGACTAATCTTATTGTTATTTTGTTATTTCTTGCCCTCTTTTTTCCAGTAGCGCTCAATATCTTCGAGCGACATACCAGCTGTTTCGGGCACCATACGCCACATAATGAGCATGTAGGGCACGCACATCACGGCAAAGAGCAGGAAGGTGCCAGTGGGGGTGAGGTTGGTAAGCATCCAGGGTGTGAGCTGACCAATGAGGTAGGTACCTATCCATAGCGAGAGGCCTGCAATGCTCATGGCCAAACCGCGCACCTTGTTTGGATACATTTCTGACAACAGCACAAACACCACGGCGCTGATGCTGATGGCGCAACAGAACACGTAAAGCAAGAAGAAGGTGAGCATGAAGTAGACCGAGAGGCCCATCGACTGCTGGAACTTGAAGTAGAAGGCGATGAGCACCAAGCATGCTATCATGCCCGACACTCCATAATAGATAAGCTTTTTGCGGCCTACGCGGTCGATGATGAACATGGCTATGATGGTGGTGACGGTGTTTACCACGCCCACCAGCACTTGGCAGAACAGCGGGTCGGTCATGCCAGCGTCTTTAAAGATTGAGGGACCGTAGTAGAGCACGGCGTTCACACCCATAAACTGTCCTAAGATGGCTATGCACACGCCAATAATTACGGCCTTTAAGATGCCTGGGTTGAGCAGTGTGCGCCACTCGCTCTTCACCTCTGATGATATCATTGAGCGGGTATCGTCAATCTGCTGTGTCACGGCTTCGGGCGAGGTGTACATCTTGCCGTAGATGCCGCTGGCACGCTGGGCGCGGTCTTTGATGATGAGCCAGCGTGGGCTTTCAGGTATCACCATAATGATGATGAAGAAGAACAGGGCGGGCAACGACTCCATACCCAACATTCCGCGCCACACCTCGTTTACAAAGATGAGGCTCATCCATCCCTCTCCGGGCTGTGTGTTGAGCGAGTGGTTGAGCAACAGATAGTTGACGAAATAGGCGGCCAAGAAACCCACGGTTACTGCCAGCTGGTAGAGCGACACCATTTGTCCGCGATAGCGTGTGATGGCTATCTCTGAGATGTAAACGGGAGCCACAATGCTGATGATGCCAATGCCCACACCGCCAATGATGCGGTAGGCTACCAGTTCGGTAAACGAGAAGGAGATGGCGCAGCCTGCTGCCGACACGGTGAACAATATGGCCGAGATGAACATGGTGGGCTTGCGACCCAAACGGTCGCTCATGATGCCTGCCACTGATACGCCAGCAATAGACCCTATGAGGGCGCAACCTACATACCAGCCTTTGTTAATGTCGTCGAGCTGAAACTGCTCGGTTACCTGGTCAATGGTGCCAGATATTACGGCTGTGTCATAGCCAAAGAGCAAACCACCGAGGGCTGCCACTAAGGCAAGGAAAAAGACGTAGCCGAGATTTACGTTGTTTTGCATTTTCTGTTTTGTTATGAGAGAATGTGTTAAATGTTAAAATATTCTTTGTAGCGGTCGTACAGGTGTCCTGCCTGCAGATAGGCCGACTGCGGACTCATGAAGTGTGAAAACTCGAAGGTGATGGCCTTGTCGTAGCCACAACGCTTGGCAGCCTCGAGCTTTAGGCGCAGCTTATCAAACTTGATGGGGAGGAAGTTGATGGGCATATCGCGGTCAAAGGTCTCGGCATTGGTCCAGCACTGCATGCCGTAGCGGTCGGCCAACTTCTTATTCACTGAGAAGAAGGCGTCGAGCTCGTCATAGTCGATGTGTCCGTTCTGGAAGGCGCAAGCGTCTACCACGTCGTGTATGCCATCAAATATCTCGTTCCATTCGCGCTCGTGCTGTTCTACGCTTACGGCTTGCTCGTTGGTCATCTTGCCTGTGCCCATTACGGCCTTCTTACCATCAATCCAGGGCGAGATAAATACGGGCAGGCCACCCGAAATGTCTTTACACTGTTTGCCAATGGTGTGGAAGGTTTTAACAGCGCCCTTTGTGGCACGGCTTATCTCGGTGCTGATGTACCAGCCCTTAAAGCTCTTGTGGTGGCCATACATTTTCCATACCTCGTCAATAACGTAGCGGTTGTCTTCAATCTCGTGCGTCATGTCTCCAGTGTCCCAGTAGTGCCCCGAGTCGTACAGACCGAAGAAGAACTTCATATCATATTTATCGGCCAGGCGCAGATACATATCAATCAAGTCGACTGAAGGCATATAGCAGCCTTTCTTCAACAGATAGGGTGAGGGATAGGTGATAAACTTGCGATAGCCTGAGCGGATGACGATGACGGTGTCGATGCCGATGGCTTTCATGTATTGGAAGTCGAGGTCCCACTCTTTCTCGCCCCAGTTTTGGTGCGGTATGTCGTGCGAAATTTCGTCGAGGAAGGTACCTGTAATTTTCAAACCATTAGCCTTAGGCACAATCAAGCGGCTCTCGTTGCCAGTGCCCTCTATCTTTGTCTTGCTTGGCTTAACGGTTTGTGCGTTAGTAGCTTGCAGCAATGTGGGGGCTGCCACTGATGCGGCGCAGCCTACAGCCAATTTCTTTAAAAAGTCTCGTCTATCCGTCATAGTTATGATTGATTATAAATTTTTATTTAACACCTTGTGTCGTGCCATGAGGCAAGCACCTATCAGGCCCGCCTTGTTGGTAAGCGTTGATGTGGCGATGATTGAGTCTTCGTTCACCACGTTGAGCGAATATTTCTTGATGCCCATGCAGATGGGAAGGGTGAGATAGTCGCCCGTAACCGACAGGTCGCCACCTATGACCAGCATATCGGGGTTGAACACGTTGATGATGCCTGCCAGATTGATGCCCAGCTCTACGGCCACCTCTTGCAGCTTTTCAATGCTCAGCACGTCTTCGCGGGCAATGGCATCGAGAATGTCGTCGAGGGTGAGCGTTTGCTGTGGGTTCTTGCGGTCAGATAATATCGAGGCAGCGCCGTCGGCAATGGCTTTGGCCATCTTGCGTTGTAAGGCCCATCCAGAAGCCTCGGTCTCCATGCAGCCTGTCTTTCCGCAGTGGCAGATGATGTCGTTATTGTAGATGTGCATGTGTCCTATCTCGCCCGAGTATCCACTCTTACCCAGATACATCTTGCCATCGTTGATGATGCCTATGCCTATGCCCCAACTAATGTTTACAAACACCACGTTGCGGTAGCCACGGCAGCAGCCTTTCAGCCACTCGCCATACAGCATGCAGCGTGTGTCGTTGTCGATGCACGACGGTACGCCTATGCTTTGTGTTAAGGCATCGGCCAGGGTGGTGTCGAGACAGGTAAAATAGTTGTGCGTTTTGCCCTCGGTGGGTTTTACGCGTCCGCCCACGCTCATGCAGGCTTCAACAATATTGTCGCGTGCTATGCCCGATTCTTCGATGAAGGCGTTCACCTTATCGGTAAGAGACTGAAAGCATGCCTCGGTGTTCTCATATTCGTATGAAATATTACATTCGCTATATACAATATCGCCGCAAAAGTCGGTGATGGCAAGGTTCAGGCGATCGTGACCGGTGTCGATGCCCAGAAAATAGCCCGCAGTGGCAATGAGGCTATACACCCTGGGGGCGCGGCGAGCATAGTTGTCGCGTTTGCCTACCTCTTGCACCAGCTCCATGTCGATAAGCTCGTTTAGCGATTTGGTGGTGTAGGGTATGCTTACGCCCAGTGCGGCCGACAGTTCGGCTATGGTTTGTTCGCTTTTCTCAAGCAACAGATTGATTATGGCTGTTTGCATAGCCGTGCGCTCTTTATCAAAAAAAATTCTTGTCATAATGGTTACTGGTTTAATGTTACAACGATTTTTTCTTTTATTGAAATAAAAAACTTACTCTGTTGCAAAGATATCGAATAGTATTTGATGTCTTGTAAATAATCGCGTTAATTTATTGTAATTATAAAAATAATTTGGCTTATTCCCAACATTAAATAAATTGTGGCTGCTTATTTATTGTTTTTTGCAACGATAACGCCAGGGGGCTCAATGCTGTATCGGTATAGCCATTCCCATAGAAAACAAGAAAAAGGGGAAGAGCAAATCTACCCTATGGCCAGCTAAAACCCTGATCATGGTCATGCTGGCATATTCACGCAATGCATTAAGCAAATTTTCTCTTTCCCCGTTCGTCATCTCAAATCTTTTTTATTAACCTAATTCTCTTCTTCTACCTGTTTTCTTTTAAGAGGGTGTGCCGTCCTGTTTTATGACGACACACCTCTCAAAAAACAAACCAATCATTAACCTTATATATATTCTTACTGATCAAGTTTTCGCACATATCTAAGTTATCACTAGCGCACCGCCCACCACCAGTAGGTGGGTTTCACGGGTGGCAGTGTTTGCTCGGGCAAAACTGTTACCCATTGTTAGCTTAAGGCTAACTACACATATTATATAATGTGTAAAACGTTTTGGTTTTATCATTTTCTATCAATAGGTTTTATTGTTAATACGTTTTATGGTGGCAAATTTAAATATTAAACAAGTTGTGTGCAAGTTTTTATAAAATTAAATACAATTATTAATATAAATAACGCAATTAAATTGCTAAATACGTTGCAAAACAATATTAAACATATTTATTTAACTGTTATGCCCGTTTATTATTCTGTTTTTGTTAACTTTGCCAATGCTTATTGATGTGCATCTTTTTTTAGAGATAATGCCATCGTTTTTATAGGCAATCATAAACTATACCTATTTTTATTATATATTATAACATGAAACGTATATTTTTATTAGCCGCTTTGGCCATCAGCATGGCCACCACCTGTCTGGCAAACGGAAAAGCAAAAGTAGTAGCACATCGTGGATTTTGGGCAACTGAAGGTTCGGCCCAAAACTCTATTCGTTCCTTGGTAAAGGCCGACTCGATAGGGTGTTGGGGTTCAGAGTTTGACGTATGGATGACACAAGACGGCAAACTGGTGGTAAACCATGACGACAATATTAATGGTATTGTTATTGAAACAAGCACCTCGAATGAGGTAACGGCACAGAAACTAGCCAATGGCGAGCACGTGCCTTATCTTTCGGCCTATCTTGATGCTTTTCGTAAGCACCCTAACCTCAAGGTGGTGTGCGAACTAAAGTCGCATAAGAATAAAGAGGTAGAGCGCAAGGCTGTGCACCAAATATTGAAGATGATGAAGAAGAAGGGACTTGCCAACAGAGCCGTTTACATTACCTTCTCGTTGCAAGCCACCAAAGAGTTTATTAAATATGCACCCAAAGGCACCGAGGTGTATTATCTGAATGGCGAGCTGTCGCCAGCCGAGCTGAAGGCCATTGGCTGCGCGGGCCCCGACTATCATTTGAACTGCTTCCACAAAAACCCTAATTGGATTAAAGAGTGCCACGACCTGGGCCTGAAGGTAAACATCTGGACGGTAAACAAGAAAGAAGACTTGCAGTGGTGCATTGATAACGGTGCCGACTTTATCACCACTAATGACCCACTGTTGCTGCAAGAACTGCTGAAGTGAAAGCCATGCAACTATAACTACAATTATAATAACGATTATAACTACAATTATAACTACAATTATAGCTACAATTATAAATAATGATTATAACTATAATTATAACATATTATGACGAAGAAACTTCTTTTTTTGCTGGTGCTGGCTGTCATGGCCGTGGGCACAGCGTGCGCTAAGCACACGGTGCGCATATTGGCTGTGGGCAACAGCTTTTCAGAGGATGCTATCGAGCAAAACTTGCATGAGATAGCACAGGCAGCAGGCGTAACAACAGTGGTAGGAAACTTGTTTATAGGAGGATGCTCGCTGGAACGACACGTCGAATGTATGAATACACAGGTACCTGCTTACCGCTACCGCAAGATTAATGCCAGCGGTGTTATGACCGAGGCTGCGAAATGCCGATTGGATAGCGCGTTGGCCGACGAACGTTGGGACTATATCAGTGTGCAACAGGCAAGCCACTTCTCGGGCGACTATTCTACCTATCAGCCTTATCTTGAGCAACTGGTGGCCTATATCAAGGCGCACGTGAAGGGCAAACCGCGCATCGTGTTTCACCAAACATGGGCTTATGCAAAAAACTCTAACCACGATGGCTTCCGCCGTTATGGCAACAGTCAAGAGCAAATGTATGAGGCCATTATGAATTGCTCGCACCGCGTAATGACTGACCTGAAGCCTGATGTGCTGGTGCCCGCGTGTACGGCCATTCAGAATGCTCGCACATCGGCCTTGGGCGACTCGCTTAACCGCGATGGTTTCCACCTGAACTATATATATGGCCGCTATACCGCTGCCTGCACTTGGTTTGAGGCTATCACGGGCAAAAGCGTCATAGGCAATACCTATACGCCGAAGGGCATCACGCCACAGCAAAAAAACATTGCACAAAAGGCGGCACACGCTGCTGTGAAAAAGCCGTTTGAAGTTACGACGATTGAATAACAACAGACAATGAATGTCAATAACAACGATACAGTATGATGACGGTAGACGAATACAGAGCAGCTATTTTTGATGCTATGCTGCAACTGAAAGATAACGAGGGTAACGCACGTATAACTGAGGCCGATGCTAAAGATATACTGAAAGGCTTTACCGACGATGAACTGAATGATGGCATCCTCTTCAATACGCCTGAAGAGGTGGCCGAACTGTTGGTCGAAGGGGTGTGATGAAAAAACGGTCAGCACTCTGCTTGCCATTTGCCAAGCTGAGCGCTGACCGTCTTTGTTTCTTTCTGTCTATTTTACATTAAAACTAATTTAGTATCTTCTGTGATTGTCTTAACAATAAAACTAATTTAGTTTCTTCTGTCTTCCTCTTTTAATATTCGTCGCAAGCATAGAGGCTGGTGAAGACGCTTTGGTTCCACTCAAGTATCTCTTCGGGGCGGAAGAAGCGGTTTAGCTCTACGGCAGCCGTCTCGGGCGAGTCGGAAGCATGCACGATGTTCTCTTGAAAACTCATGCAATATGAACCACGAATGGTGCCAGGGGCAGCGTTACGACCATTGGTGGGGCCTGCCAATGCGCGCACAGCAGCAATGGCGTCGACACCTTTCAGGCACATAGCCACCACGGGAGCCGTCATCATAGCATCTTTCACACGCTGGAAGAAGGGCTTCTCGCTGAGGTGTGCGTAGTGTTCGCTGAGCAACTTGTCGTCGAGCTGCATCATCTTCATGCCACAAATTTGCAAACCTTTTTTCTCAAACACGCTGACAATTTCGCCCACTAAGCCACGCTGCAGTGTGCAGGGTTTCAGCAATACCAATGTTTTTTCTAAAGCCATAAATTGTTTATTTATTTAGTTTGTAGTTAGGATAAAGTCACACATTAGTTTCTTTTATTCCTTGTTATCTATCTCTTCTATATCTTTTTCAATATTTTTTCTTTATTCTCTTCTCTATTTGTCCTATTACGCTCTGTCTTACGTCCTTGCACATAATGTCCCAAGGTTATCTTGTGAGCGAGAACTTTAGGCTGAGGCCAAAGTCGCGCGTGGTGGTGGGATAACTGCTTGAGGTGAGCAGTGGTGTATTGGTTTGATGGTCGTAATAGAAGCTCATGGTGAGCAGACGCGACAACGAATAATCGGCCGTGAACGACAGTTTGAAGGCTGTGTTACCACTGCTGGCTGTCGACGTCATTGAGGCAATATCTCGGCTCAAGGCTGCCTGCTTGCGGTAGCTGAGGTCGAGGCGAAGTTTGAGGTCGCTATTAAAGCCTGTCGAGCGGTTTGTGCTACGATTTTTGTTGGCATTAGTGCCATCGGTGCTACGTTTTGCGCCTTTTATCTTACGCGCTTTAGGGCCGAAGGGGTTAAAATTGCTGATGGTATAGCCAGCACCCAGCACCCAGTCGTGCGACGAACTTTCGTTTATCTGCACACTGGTCATGCTGAGCATCAACACGCGTGTGCTCTTATACTCGATTTTGCAGGTAAGGTTGTTGTTAAACGTCATGTCGATACCCAAGAGGGGTGAGAAGGCCTCGTTGATGCTTACCGTCGACACATTATACATTGACGATGGCATGGGCATGCCCGAGGTAGCATCTGACACGAAGCCCATGCCAGGCCCCATCAGCTCCATAAAGGTGCTGTACGACTGGTAGGCACCCACGGCATAAATGCTTTTGTAGGCATGGTTAATGTTTACGCTCTTAAACACGTCGCGCACCCACGGCAACTTTGCCAGTCCGCTATAGCGTATCGACCAGTTGGGCAGCAACCGCGACAGCGAGGGGAAGAGGCTGAGGCTCTTACCGCCCATCGACGTATAGGCCGAGAGGAAGGCAGGCACCATTACATCAGCGCTATACTTGTTTACGGGGGTGAGCGTGGGGTCGAAGGTTTTTCCTGCCAAGGCGGAGCCCTCAGGATACAGAGTGCCTGTATAGCGTTGCTCAACGCGCTGGCGGAACTGGTCGAGGCTGTTGCAGAAGCGCTCGAACGATGCCGAGTGATAACCCTTCTTGGCATCGCCCATGCCCTCGAAGGCGCTGCCCAACGACAGTGTGGTCATTGAGAAGGTGCCACTCTCGGTGGTGGGTGTGCCTGTGTACATATACTGTATGCTGCGCGCCTTGGTTTGTGTGCGCGAGGCGTTGAGGTCAATCTTCAGGTTGCGCACGGGTTCGAGTGTTACGCGCAGCTGCAGGTCTTCGGTCTTATTGGTGGTGGCGGGTGTAGCCACCGAGTCGGCCACCATGAGCCATCCGTTCTCCCGCGCACGCTCGATGTAGCTGTCGCCCGTAAGGCCGAAGGCAAAGTCGAGACCTGGTGCCCATGCACCCGTGTTACGTTTCTGTCCGAAGGCATCGCCCACCGAGGGCATGAAGCCTGGCAGCGCCATCGAATATTGGCTTGAATAGCTTACGTTTATGTTTCGCACCATCATCAGTCCGCGCGCTACGGCCTGCAAGGTTTTATACCACGACTTATCGTCGAGGGGCTCCTTCGGCGTAACCGTAATTTTCAGTTTCATGGCGCTGTCTACCTTGTTCATGATGCGCAACGTGTTGGCATCGGTCTTGCGATATTTCAGCTTAAAGGGCTTGCCATCAGCTGTCTTGGCGGCCACAATCAGGCGTTTGCTGTGTTTGCCGTGCTGCAGGGTGATGGTGGTGTCGGGCATCAGTGTCACCTCTTTCTCAAAGCCCTTCTTGTTTTTAGGCAGCAGGGCCTTTTGCTTCTCAAGGTCGGTGGCGTTTTTACCCTTTCGACCGTTGGGCTGCTTGCTGTCTTTGCCGTTGGTATCGTCCTTGCCGTTCTTGCCCCTCAGTGCTGTGGGCTTACGTGTTGTCTTTTTCTTTCGTGCGGGGTCTTTGCTAAACTTTTCGTTCACCTTTTTCAAGAAGGGCGACATGTTATACAGTCGTTCGAGGTTGAAGGTGCCGTTCAGTCGCACCTGTCGGTTGTTAGCAATGGTGTTGCCCAGCGAAGTGCCGTCTTCAAGGTCAGAGCCACGCATCCAGTTGTAGGTGGCCGAATATTGTGCGTCGGCGTTAATCCAACTGAAGATGGGAATGAGGTTGATGGGCAGTTTATACGATGCTGTGAACGACTGGTTATAGTCGAGCGGTGTGCCGAAATGCTTGATGCTGGTCCACACCGAGTCTTTCCATGCCTGATAGTGGTCGGCATAGAGGTCTTTGTTCACGGGCGTATAGGGCTGCTCAATCTCGGCATGTGTGGCGCTGCTAAAGTTCATGTGCAGGTTCTTGGTGAGGTCCCAGCGTATGCTAAACTCGCGGTTCCACAAGAATTGCGAGTTGAAGGTGAGGGGCAGTTTATCGCCACCCATATCTTGCATATCGCGCTCTTGCAGCTCATAGTAGCTGCGTTGCAGATCAGTGTTGAACGATATGTTTTGTGGCAGCCAGTTTAGGCCGAAGCGTCGTGGCAGGTCGAGCCACTTGCTCTTGTTCTTCATTTTCTTGAAGGGCTCGAACGATTTGTACACCGGCGTCCAGGTATAGTTCATCGAGCCATGCCAGTTGTCTTCCTTCTCATACACCGTGGTTTCGCCCGAGGTGTAGCGGTGGTTGTGGCTATAGCTGAACGAGAAGTTGGCGGGGTCGTAAGGCATGGGATGCCGCTTGGTAGCAATGCCCACACGCACGCCCGACAACGAGAAGTTGGTGTTCGTGGTCTTGGTTACGGCAATGCTTTCTATCGAGTCGCGTTCGTGGCCTTCAACAGCATCGAGGGCGTCGTCGAGACGCATATCGGTGTCGAGCGGGTTATAGCGTGGGCGCGTTTCCTCCTTCGTTACCGAATAGTAGAGTGGCGCTGTAACCTTAGCCTTATCGGGGAAGAACTTGCCAAGGTCGAAGTTGGTGGTCAGGCTATACGTTTTATAGTCGTCGGTGGCACGCTGGGCCACGCCATCTTCCAGTCCGCCGAAACCATTGCTGATATACTTGCCTGTGAGGTTTACGGTACCAAAGTCAGACAGCTGCATATTCAGGTTTCCTGCTGCTGCCCATCCGCCAGCGTTGTTAAACTCTTTCAGGCGTAGCTCGTTCACCCACACCTCGCCACTCTTAGGCTCTGACGACAGGTTGCGCACACCTATCACCATGGTTTTTACCTCGCCCAGAGTGGGGTTACCCATCACCGTAATTTTGTTTGAGGGATGCTTCTCGTCGTAGGCCGAGTAGGGTCGGCTATACGAGGCCATACCCTCACTTTTGGCCTTGTTGCGTGCCTTTTTCAGTGCGGTGAGTGCGGTGAGTGGTATGTCGAGCATGTTCTCTTCTGGCCAAACCATGCGGCGGTCGGTGGTTGAATACATGCCATACTTGCTGTTCCACGGAGTGAGTTTCAGCGGAATTTCATACTCGTAGTAGTTGCTCTTATAGTCGGAACCCAGGCGCACAAACACTGCCAACTGGTTGTCTTGCAGCTGTGTGCTGTTGGGGTTGTACGAGTTGGCATGCACAAACATCTGCATACGACGATACTGGCGAAGGTCGAGCGTAGTGTTTTTATACACGGCTTTCGACTCGTTATGGCCCAGCTGTTCAACGTTCAGGGCCAACGCCTGCTCGTTGCTTTCAACTAGCTGTGGCTGTGTGGGGTCTTGGGCGCGCGAGATGCCCGGTGGCAACACATAGTTAACGGGTTGCTTGTCGTTGTTCTCTTCAATGTTTACCGCGCTCATGCTCAGTTTGCCCGTTTGTGCGGCCGTGGCGTCGAGCACCTGGTTATACACACGCCATTCGCCACGCACCAGGTCGAGGTTGCCAAAGCGCAACACGATGGGGCGCTTAAAGCCTGTGAGGAACATGCGCATGAAGCGGATAGAGGTGAAGTCGTTGATGCCGCCCACCTTCTTTTCAAAGTCGGACAGCGGTATACGAAACTGGTACCACGTTACCTGTTCGGTATTGTTGTTACGCAGCTGTGGCGATGTTTCGCGTTTGTCTACCACATAGTTGCGTCCCACCACAAGGTCTTCGGGTCGGATAGAGATGTGGTATTGATAATATTTTTCGTATTCGTTAAGGGTGTAGTCTTGGTTAATGTCTTCAACGTCGGGCGTGGTCTTGTATGACGTGTCGTAGCCCTCGGTTCTGCTATCGTTGTCGGGCGAGTTGCCCTGTGGGTTGTTAATATATTTGTATCGCTGCAAGATGGGTGCCTCGATGCGGTCGAGGTCAGAGCCACGGAAATAGTGGTAATTGTCGGCGGCGGGGTCGTTCCATATCGAGTCGTATACAGCCGTGCTCACCTTCGCTTTGGCAGCGTTTAAGAAGTCTTGGTATGATGTAAACGCCTGTTCCTCAGTGTCGTTCAGCCCGTTAAAGCCCACGTCTTGCAAGGCGCGTGCCCCTTTGGCCGATGCAAACGAATAGGTTACGGTGGCCTGTGTGGGCACCTTACCCCATTGTGTGGTAACAAAGCTTTGCGAACCGTCAACGGGCATACCACTCTCGTAGAATTTCTTGCCATCGCGCAAGATGTCTTCGCTCACCTCGCCCAGGTTGATGTAGAAATCGCCACCATATTCAGAGGCGGTGCCATCGCGACGCGAATAGATGAAGGGGTCGAGCATCCAAAATTCTACATACTCTACGTTGGCCGTTTCAAAGTCGTTGGTGTCGAGCTTGCGCATCATGCCACCCCAGTGCTTTTCGGGGTGAGCCAGTGTGCCGTCGGGCTGCAAGTCGTTGGCATTGAAGTTGTATGGGCCACGTTCTGACGGATAGTAGGCCAGATTGAGAATGTTCAGCATTGATGTGGCACCCTGATACGAGTTTTGGTTGCGCTGTGGGAAGAGCTCGCGCACAGGCACCTCGCGCACATAGTGGTTTGACAGTTGGTCGAGGTCGCTCTTGATGTGCGACGGGGTGAGCGACGACGAGCGACGTGTGAACAGCGGGTCGATGGTGTACCATGCCAGTCGGGCGCGGTTATAGCCGCTGGCCAGCGAGGTTTTGTCGGCACTTTCGGGGAACATGGTAGGCACGCTCGACATAAACCACGAGGTGGGGGTGCTAATGTCGATGGCGTTCTTTGTGTTTTCAAAGTCGTCGATGTATGACGCATTGTCTTGTGTGCCATGACTTTGGCCCGCAATGAGGTGTGCAAACTCGCCCGTGAACGATATTGAAGAGGGCTGTGTGAGGTGCAGGAATGGTATCTTGTCGAGCATGTTTGTAAGCCACTGGCTCTCCTTCTTCCAGTTCATGTTCACGCCCCACAGGGTGTTGTTCAGGGGCTCGCTGCCCATGTTTACCTTGGTGGTGAGGGCCTGTTCAGATAGGTGCTGCACGGTGCCCGACAGCTGGAAGTTTTTCGAGAAGTCGTACTCCCAGTTCATGCCAAACATGGTTTTACGTTGCTGGCCATAATAGTCGTTACTTTCGAGCGACACGTTGATGGCGGTGCCCGCATCAATAATGCTTTGGTTCAAGATAGTAACCTCGCCCGCATTATAGTCGACACTATAGTCAGAGTTTTCGGTCAGCGTAACGCCGCCAGCCGTTACCACAACCGAACCTTGTGGCACGTTGCCATGACCCAGCGAGATAACATTGGCGGCCGAGCCTTTAAACTGTCCGCTAATGATATATTTATCCTTCTCGGCTATTTGTTGTGCCACGGTCTTGGTCGAGTCGTACAGCTCGGTAAAGGCATACTTGGCGGCTTGGTCGGCCGATACGCCACGGCTCGTCATATACTGGTAGATGGTGTTGCCGAAGGGCTCGGTGGTGGGGAAGAACACGCGGCCGTTTTGCACGGTGTAGCCCTCAACATAGTCGAAGTAGCCGTTGGCGTGAGCACGCAGGTTGTTGTCGAGGCGGTCGGCACCTAAGGCACGTATGATGGGCTGGTCTTTTGTTTGTGTTTCAGGCAGATACGAGAGGTAAACGCCAGCGGTGTCGCTCTGGAACTTTACGTCGAGGCGGAACTTTTCTTTCTCTACCGATCCGCCCAGGTTATACACGTTCTTCATCATCAGCTTCCAGTTGCCTTGCTTCGGGTTGTTGCTGGTGTTTTTCAGTGCTTTTACAAAGAGGGCTTGCGACACGTCGGTTACGTCTTGGGCAAACTCGCCCACCTGATAGGTTTGTCCGCCATAGGTATATTCGTAGGCCACGGCCAGCACCTGGTCGGTTTCGAGGCCCGATTTGAGCGAGATATATCCTAATGCCGAATTGATGGTATATTCGCTCGAGTTGAGCAGACGTGCGTTTTGCAGCTTTTCATAGTCGCGTCCGCCCGCAAAGCCACTGATGCCGTCGAGCACTGTCGAGGTTTGGTCGATGTCGCGTGCGGCAGCATATTGTGTGGTCATGGCGGCATACTCGCCATTGGCGTTATTGGCGGGCACGGGCAGTGCGCCAGCCCCCCACAGGGGGTTGCTTATCTGCGCGTTTTCGCCTAAATCGGTTAAGGCCACTACCGAGCGTGTGTTGCTGGTGGTGGCCGTTTTATTGGTTACCCATACCTCTACGCGGTTCACCTTTATGCCCGTGGTAATGTTGGGGAGGGTGCGCATAGCGGCATCGTATTTTTCGCGGAAGAAGTGTGAGAGGAAGAAGTGGCGGTTGGCCTCATAGTTAGTGGCGTTCATCTCGAAGGTAGTAAACTGTGCGCCGCCTTTCGACTGCACACTCTTCGACGATGTTTTCTTTTGCGAGGCCACCAGCTGCAGTTTTAGTTTTCCAAACTGCAGGTCGGTGCGAAGGCCGAAGAGCGATGAGGCGCCTTTTACTAACGACGAGTTGGAAGGAAACGACACGTTGCCCGCTTCAACCAGTTTTATAATCTCGTCTTCCTTGCCGTCATATTTCAGCTTAAGGTTCTGAGCATCAAAGTCGAAGGTGGCATCGGTGTTGTAGTTGAGGTTCATGTTTACCTTGTCGCCCACCTTTCCGTTTAGGCTCAGGTTCACCTTCTCGTCAAAGTCGATATTGGTGGTTTTGCGGTTGCGGATGGGCAGCGACGGGTTGTCGATGTTCTTCATGGTGGCGCCCAACTTCAGTTCGGCGGTACCCTGTGTTTTGATGCGCACACCGCCAGGGCCAAATATTTTCTCGGCAGGGCCCAGATCGAAGTGCATATCTGAGAACGAGAATTTTTCTTTGCCTTTGGCCTTGTATATCTCATCGTTCTTTGAACGGAAATAGCGCTCTATGGCTTTGCGCGCGCTCCATTTACGATACTCTTCGGGCGTCATCATCACGGGGGCGGCCAGATAGGTGTCGCCTATCTTTGTGCCAATGACGTATAGGCCCAACGTGTCGTTATACTCAACGGTTTGGGGTAGGTTGTCGGGGCGACGAAGGTCGGCCGCCCCCTGGTCAAGGTCGCCCAGGGTGATGGGCAGCGTGCGCTGTATTTTCCAGCGTGGGTGCAGCAGCGAGTCGGGTATGGTGTCTTCGTTCTCAATGATGGGCTGCGCCATAACGCTATCGTTGGCAGCGGGTTTGTTTGTGGCGGTCTTTGCCGTGCTGGTTTTTGTTGCTGCGCTCTTTGGGCGCTGCTTATTGTCTTGACGATAAGGCATGGCAATGCTATAGCCTGCCGTAAGCACGACAAGCCACACTGCAAGAAAATGATATATTTTTGGCCTTATCTTCATTTACACAAATATCTTATTCATGAATAAGTGGCTCACTTGATGCGCTTCAGCGCTTCTTTCACCACCATCTCTACGGGCATTGACGCATCTTCGGTAAGAATGGTTCTTACCACCTTGGCCGACGGTGCTGGCGAGAAGCCTAACATGGTGAGTGCCGATACGGCCTCGTCCATTACCTCGTTGTTTACGGCTACGGCGGCTCCGCCTTCGCTCATGGTCACCTCTTGGGCAATGCCCAGGGCCAGTACCTTGTCTTTCAGGTCGACAATGATGCGCTGTGCGGTTTTCAGGCCAATGCCTTTCACGCCTTTCAGCAGGCGCTCGTTGCCTGAAGCAATGGCGTTGCTGAGGTCGGCGGGCGATGCCGATGACAAAATCATGCGAGCGGTATTGCCGCCCACCCCCGACACGCTAATGAGCAATCGGTACAGGGCCCGCTCTTGCTTTGATGCAAAGCCGAAAAGGGTGTACGAGTCGTCGCGGCCACCAGCCACTAACACCTCGTGTACAAACAGTTTTACGTCTTTTTTACCTTGAATGGCGGTGTAGGTGTTGAGCGAGATGCCCAAAGCGTAGCCTACACCAGCGGCCTCAATAACGGCCATGGCGGGGGTGAGTTCGGCCAGTTCACCCTTTATATAATCAATCATGATTGCGTTTCTTTCTCAGTTTTGTATATAAATATAAACGCGTTTTCTCCGTGTTTAGTATATATAGGTATGCGTTTTTTTGAAAACGCTGCCGCGTGCATGCGTTACAAGGTCAAAACAAAATACCCGTTTTGCATAAATATACATAAAACTGTATAAATATGCAAAACGGGTATTTAACATTCGTTCACCAAAGATGAGGCTAAAATCTTATAAACTGTAAGCAAACCATGGTGGGTTGCTTACAGTTTTTATTCTTGATACCTTTCGTTTCTGAAATGCTGGGTTTCAGGTCGTGATTCGGCCCATTTCAGGCTGTAATATGCCGCATATCACAGTCTGAAACCCATGCTTTCAGACTGTAATTTGATGCCTTTTAAAAATCCCTTTTCATGGGGGCTGTTTCTGTATATTTATGCAAAAAATCGGGGGGCGGCGATTAGTCGGATACGGGGCGGATAGAGAAGCCGTAGCAACGGGGCAACTTTTGGTTCATGTTGATACCATCTTTGCCGATATATAAAGGGTAAGCCTTTTCAAGGTTATCGTTGTGAGCATTGGCACTCCAGTAGGAACATAGGGTGCCCACGCCATCGCGCTTTATGTTTTGAATATTACCAGCAGCAGGGAAGAAGATGCGCTGGTTAGGATCGTCCATCACAACGAAGAGCACGCCTGCTACGTTGTAGGGGTAACCATCGACAGTGCTGTTTTGTGGCACCCAATAGATTCCTCCCATTTTAATAATTCCATCATCGGGCAGTGGCTTTAGAGCAGCAGTTGTAGTTTCAGATGAGCCAATGTTGCTAAAGCTGGCGTCTACACATGCATAGTATAGTTTTTTCAAGTCGTCCATGGTGGGTATGCGCCATGTACCGCCCCATTCTCTGCGGGCTACGTCATAGTCAGCGGTAAGCTGATACTTTTCATCGTAGGGTACGGGGTCCCACTCTTGAAAAGTATTATTGTTTTTGTCGCCAGTACAATAGTTTATCCAGTTATGGCTATATTTCTGAAGAGCATCTGTTCCAGGTATGTGTGTGAGGTTCGTTTTTTTATTCCACGATACAGATGAGTCGGTATACGAATTATAGTAGGTGCCTACCTCGCCCCATGCATAAAAGTCGCCAAAGGCTGTGGCGTTGCTTTCGGCCACAGTGGTGGCACCCACGTTCATGGTTGCCCACTTTAGGCCACCTATTATCACATAATCGTGGCCGTTAATATGGTCGTAGTCTCCCATAGAATAAAATTTTACTATGTAATGTTCGTTAGGAGCATTGGTGTATGTCGCGATAGATTTGCCATTTTTAAATACCTCAATGGTTTGTGCGTGGCTGCTCAGAGCGCAGAGGGTGGCGATGAGCGAAAGCAGTATCTTTTTCATTGCTTTTGTATTATAGTGGAAAATTGTTTTATTATATAGATATATGTAATGTATGTTTATGCGATGATGCAGGTTTGTGGGCGAGGAGCGCTCTCCTTAATATAAGGTGTTGGTCTCGGCGTCGTCCCAGTCGTCAAACGAGTTTTCTTTAGAGTTGGCTTCTTCGGTGTAGTGGTCGTCATAGGCATGTATCGAGTCGGCGGCCAAAATAGGGTTTATCTCTAATGCCACCACCTGTATCAGGGGCTGTATATATGTTTTTTTGTTCATATAGTGTAAGTTATGTTATGCGTCGCGCATAACCCATTATGAATTACGAATTATGAAATGCGAATTATGAATTATGAATTATGAATTATCTCTTGCCCATTGGCATTATACACCTTTCCGCCTCGCTTTATCAGCAGTTGACCATTAACAATTTGTTTTACCACCGAGGGCTGTGTGCGTTGTGGGGTGGTGTTGAGGATGTTGGTGGGGTCGGAAGCGTCGTCCTCGTCAAACGACATGGGGATGAATTTGGCGGTGGCGGCACCGTTGGTCTTCAGATAAGCCACGCCAGCGGGAAGGGTAGTGCCTACATAGCGGAAGAGGCCGTAGAGCGAGAGGTCGTTCTTGTCGCGACCAAAGGTGTATACAGTGCCATCTTGCGGCGTGTTGATGCGCACGGCGGTGCCACTAAGGTCGGTCTTGGGGGCACAGGTAGCGGCGTTTACTGAAAACTGGAAGTCGACACTCTGTGTGCCTTTCACCACGAGGGGCGTCTCGGCTGGTACGATGGCGCCTGCAAGTATCTGGTTGCCACTGTTCAGGCGCAGCATCTGTGTGCTGGCGTCATACTCGGGTGCATACACCTCGCAGCCAGTGGGCACCACGAGCTGGAAGGGTGAAAACACGGTGACGTAGGGCTTCTCTTTGGAGGGCGACTTGGTGATTTTGTTGTTGTTATTAGCTTCTTCCTTTTCTTCTTTCTCAAAGGGTAGGGGCTCTACTACCAGTACGCCGCCATCAATCACCGATACTGAGGCCACGGTGCTTTTGCCTATCTTCATCACCGCTTTACCATTGATAAACTGAACTGTAGGGGTGATGTATCGGGTGCTGATAACGGCTTTGCCCAACGTTGTTACCTCTACTGATACTTCTTTTTTCTGTTCTTTTGAGTTGTCTTCTTTTTGCTCAACGTAGGCATATACCTGTGCGTTGGCCACACTCGCGTGTATGGCAAATAAGAACAGTAAAGAATTGATAATTCTCTTCTGCATGGATGTGTTTAAAATAAAAATTTTAGATCGTAAGTTACAAGTTAAACTATTGTTCTATGCTGTTCCTTACATAACGTAACAACCGCTCTGTATAGAAGCACAGCATCTTTTTAAGCAGTTTGTTGTAGATTTATATATAATCAAATCGGATGCAAAGTTATATAAAAAGGTCGATAATTAGGCGAAATTCTTCGAAAATCGAACTGTTTTGCTCTAAAATATACCAAATTGTAACATGATTGTAACATCAGGGCAATGAAAAAACGCCAGCGCAAGCGTTCTCTTTGGGTATGAGAGGCTTGCGTTGGCGTTTGTATGTTTCTTCTTAGCGCTTCAGTGTTTTTACTCGGCACGGAAGTTGGGAAGGTCTTCTTGTATGTAGCTGATGATGTATGCGTGGTGACCAATGATGTTGGCCTCGGCATAGCGCACATACACGTTGGCGCTCTTAGCGAAGAGCTCGGGAGCACGTGTGGCGTCTTCGAGGATGAGGAGCGACATGATAATCTCGGCAGTGATGTCGTAGAGACGACGTGCCAAGAAGTCTTGCATCTCTTGGTTCTCGGCCTCTTTCACATACTTCAGTGCCTGCTCGTACAGCTCTACCATCTTTTCGATGCGCACCTTCAACGGCTGTAGCTCTTCGGCTACGGGGCGCTCGAGCATCTCTTTGATGATGCCCAGGTAGGTGCCATTGGTGATGTAGCGAATGGCGGCTACCACCTGAAGCTGTGTGGTGCCCTCGTAGATAGAGAAGATGCGGGCGTCGCGATAGAGGCGCTGGCTCTTATACTCCATGATGAAGCCTGAACCGCCGTGCACCTGAATGGCATCGTAGGCGTTCTGGTTAGCATACTCTGAGTTCATACCCTTGGCCAGCGGTGTGAAGGCGTCGGCCAGACGTGAGTATTTCTTCAGCTCTTGACGCTCTTCGGCGGTGAGCTTGCGCTCGCGCGAGATGTCTTCAAGGGCTTTGTAAATGTCGACGTAGCGGGCTGTTTGATAAAGGATGCTGCGACCAGCGTCGAGCTTGGCCTTGATGCGGCTCACCATATCGTAAACAGCGGGGAACTCGACAATGCGAGTGTCAAACTGCTTGCGCTCTTTGGCGTATGACAGGGCCTCGTTATAGGCGGCCTGGCTTACGCCTACCGACTGGGCTGCAATGCCAAGACGGGCACCGTTCATCAATGCCATTACATACTTGATAAGGCCGAGACGGGTGCTGCCGCACAGCTCGCACTTGGCGTTCTTATAAACCAGCTCGCAGGTGGGTGAACCGTGTATGCCCAGCTTGTGCTCGATGTGGCGCACGGTAACGCCACCATCGCGCTTGTCGTAGATGAACATTGAGAGGCCACGGCCGTCGTGGGTGCCCTCTTCAGAGCGGGCCAGCACGAGGTGAATGTCAGAGTCGCCATTGGTGATGAAACGTTTCACACCGTTCAGGCGCCAGGTGCCATCGGCATCTTGGGTGGCCTTCAGCATTACGCGCTGCAGGTCAGAGCCAGCGTCGGGCTCGGTGAGGTCCATCGACATGGTTTCGCCAGCGCATACACGAGGAATGTATTTCTGACGCTGCTCTTCTGAACCAAACTCGTACAGGGTCTCGATACAGTCTTGCAGCGACCAGATGTTCTGGAAACCAGCATCGGCACACGACACAATCTCTGAGGCCATCGAGTAGGGGGTGATGGGCATGTTCAAACCATTGTAGCGGCGAGGCATAGAGATGCCCCACAGGCCTGCCTGGCGGGTGGCCTCAATGTTTTCGTAGGTCTTTGAGGCGTAGTGCATACGACCGTCGACGAGGTGCGGGCCCTCAAGGTCAACGTCTTCAGCATTTGGCTCGATAATGTTGGCAGCAATATCGCCAGTGATGTCGAGCACGCGTTTATAGTTCTCGATAGCATCGTCGAAGTCGACGGGTGCATCCTCATATTTATCTTTGTCGGCGAAGTTGCGCTCTTTGAGCTCTACCACGCGCTTCATTTCCGGATGATTCAGATAAAAATCATACTCTGGATGGTCGGTATAATAGTTAGCCATTTCTTTATTGAAGTTAATGGAAGGTAACAGAAGTTAGCTCGCTTCGCGAGCGGAAGTTAACAGACAATACCTTTGCTGTATGCATATTTTTATACATCATGTTTTAAAGCATTGTCTTTGATTATTCCCGTGCAATAAGCGTTTAGAAACCAACTGGTCTTTTCTAATAGCGTTTCCATTTCGGCTGATTGTGTATTGTCAATGTAGCCTATATCTTTGGATAATAGAATGTAATATCTACATTCTTCTAAGCTACCTTGAGCGATATTCATAAACCGAAGCTTGTCTGCCTTATGTAGTTTCTTATAGCCTTCTGCTATATTTGCGGGTATAGACACTGCGGCACGTTGAAATTGCGAACTCAATCCAAATTTTTCATATTCAGGAAAGAACATAGTGTTTCGATATACTAACAATACAAAAGCGTGTGCAAACTGCCATGCTTTTATGTCTTTGAATGAATATGTCATAAATTTAAGACCTTAAATGCATTTGTCCGTTAACTTCCATCAGCCGCAGGCTGATTAACTTCCTTTTTACTTCAGATAACTTCCTTTTTATTTGTTATTCGCCTTATAATACTTAATCAGTTTGGGCAGCACCTCTTCTACAGTACCTGTGATGACATAGTCGGCAATCTTGTTGATGGGAGCCTCGGGGTCGCTGTTTACAGAGATGATGATGCCCGAGTCTTGCATACCAGCGATGTGCTGAATTTGTCCTGAGATGCCACAAGCAATGTAAACCTTGGGATGCACGGTAACGCCTGTCTGACCAATCTGACGGTCGTGGTCGCACCAGCCAGCATCAACGGCGGCACGGCTGGCACCTACCTCGCCATGAAGCTCTTTCGCAAGCTGGAACAGCATGTCGAAGTTTTCTTTCGATCCTACACCGTAACCACCAGCTACCACGATGGGAGCGCCCTTGAGGTTGTGTTTGGCAGCCTCTACGTGGCGGTCGAGCACCTTTACCACAAAGTCGGTTTGGGGAACATACTTGGCAACGTCCATGTAAGCCACCTCGTGTTTGGCCTCGCCTTCGTAGATAGCCTTCTGCATCACGCCGCTACGCACGGTAGCCATTTGGGGACGATGGTCGGGGTTAACGATGGTGGCCACGATGTTTCCACCGAAGGCGGGACGAATTTGATACAACAGGTTGTCATAGTGGGTGCCTGTTTTCTTGTCATCGTAGTCGCCAATCTCAAGCTCGGTACAGTCGGCGGTAAGGCCGCTGGTGAGCGATGACGATACGCGAGGACCGAGGTCGCGGCCAATAACGGTGGCGCCCATGAGGGCTATCTGCGGCTGCTCTTCCTTGAACAGGTTGACAAGAATATCGGTGTGCGGAGCCGATGTATAGGGGAACAATCCTTCAGCATCGAAGACAAAGAGCTTGTCGACGCCGTAGGGCAAAATCTGGTCTTCTACCTTGCCTTTGATGCCAGTGCCGGCAACGATGGCATTGAGGTCAACGCCAAGTCGATTGGCGAGCTTGCGGCCTTTGGTGAGAAGTTCTTGAGACACCTCTTGTACCTGAGTGCCTTCTATCTCGCAATATACAAATACGTTGTTCATTATCCAATGATTTTTTCGTCCAACAATTCCTTTATCAGGCCCTCGATGTCGGCGTCGCTGCCAGTAAGGGTCTTGCTCTCTTTAGCCTGGAACACAATGTTCTTCACAGCCTTTACCTTGGTGGGCGAGCCACTGAGGCCACACTGCTGCGGGTCGCCATCGACGTCGGCCACGGTCCACTGGTTCAGGGTAAGGTACGGACGCTCGTCATACAGATAGTTGTAGGCATCGTCGGCCTGGCGCTCCATAGGAGCAGTGGCACGCTTATATTTCATCACGAGTTTGGCGTTGCAGGGGCGGCAAGGAGCGGCACTGCCTGTAACGGTAACCACGAGAGGAAGGGGTGCCTCTACGGTCTCAACACCACCATCAATGTGGCGGCGTATGGTGAGCTTGCCATCTTCACACTTTGTAATCTCTTCGGCATAGGTCACCTGTGAGAGGCCCAACTTCTGTGCTACCTGGGGGCCCACCTGTGCGGTGTCGCCGTCAATGGCTTGGCGTCCGCCTATCACTACGTCAACATCGCCTATCTTCTTGATGGCGGTGGCCAGTGCGTAAGAGGTGGCCAGGGTATCGGCACCAGCAAACAAACGGTCGGTCAGCAACCAGCCTGTGTCGGCGCCACGGTACAAGCCCTGACGTATTACTTCGGCAGCACGGGGAGGACCCATGGTCAATATTCCTACAGTGGAGCCAGGGTTCTGTTCCTTCAGGCGCAGAGCTTGTTCCAATGCGTTCAAATCTTCGGGGTTGAAGATAGCGGGCAAGGCGGCACGATTCACCGTTCCTTCGGCGGTCATGGCATCCTTTCCGACATTTCTCGTGTCGGGTACTTGCTTGGCAAGTACAACAATTTTCAAACTCATAATATATATTATTATTGTAAAATATTCAAAATGCAAAAGTAACAACTTTCTGTTAGGCAGCCAAATATAAGGCTTGAAAAATGCTCAAACGGTCTTTGCTTGTGCACGTTATTTGCACAAAGCGCGTGTTTTGTGCAGTGTCTTTTTTATGTTTTTGTGTGCAAACTGAAGCCTTGTTCAAAACTTTATAAATAAAAAAGTGCCGTAACAATAACCACAGTGGGTTTTGTTACGGCACTCTCTCTTTATGTATAAATATATAATAATGTGTTTTTTCTTACAATTATTATATGCGCTGTGCCACAAGGGTGAAAGCAAACGTGGGTTTAGAATTCAGCCGACTTGGGTGTGCGGGGGAAGGGGATGACGTCGCGAATGTTCTGCATACCTGTTACGAACAGAATGAGGCGCTCGAAGCCGAGGCCAAAGCCTGCGTGGGGGCATGAGCCATACTTGCGAGTGTCGAGATACCAATTCATATCCTTCATGGGGATGTTGCGAGCTTCAATCTCGCCCATCAGCTTGTCATAGCTTTCTTCACGCACCGAGCCACCAATAATCTCGCCAATCTGCGGGAACAGCACGTCGGTGCCCTGAACGGTTTGGCCACTCTTGCCACCGAAGCCCGACTCCTGGTCATCAATCTTCATGTAGAAGGCCTTGATGGCTTTAGGATAGTTGGTCATGATAACGGGGCGCTTGAAGTGCTCCTCAACCAAGAAGCGCTCGTGCTCAGAGGCAAGGTCGTCGCCCCACTCGCATGGGAACTCAAACTTCTTGCCGTTCTTGATAGCCTCTTGCAAGATGCGTATACCCTCGGTGTAGGGCAGGTGAACGAAGTCAGAATTGAGCACACCCTGCAAACGCTCGAGCAAGCCCTTGTCGATCATCTGATTCAAGAACGCGAGGTCGTCTTTACAGTGCTCTAAGGCCCAACGGATACAGTATTTGATGAAGTCTTCTTCCAGTTCCATCAAGCCGTCGAGGTCGAGGAAAGCCACCTCAGGCTCTACCATCCAGAACTCGGCCAAGTGGCGTGGTGTGTTTGAATTTTCGGCACGGAAGGTAGGACCAAAGGTATAGATGGCGCCCAGAGCCGTAGCTCCCAGCTCGCCTTCCAGCTGTCCGCTCACGGTCAGCGAGGTCTGCTTTCCGAAGAAATCGTCGCTATAATCAATCTTACCGTCTTCTGTCTTCTTCAGGTTATAGAGGTTCTTGGTGGTTACCTGGAACATCTGTCCTGCACCCTCACAGTCGCTGGCGGTGATAAGCGGTGTATTGAAATAGAAGTAGCCATGCTCATGGAAATAGGTATGGATAGCCATTGCCATGTTGTGGCGTATGCGCATTACAGCACCGAAGGTGTTGGTGCGCAGACGCAGATGTGCATACTGGCGCATATACTCGAAGGTTTGTCCCTTCTTCTGCATGGGATAGTCTGACCCACACAGGCCATATATTTCAAGGCTGTCGCATTGTATCTCCGATGTCTGGCCCTTGCCCTGGCTTTCCACCAATTTACCTGTGGCGCAAATACAAGCACCTGTAGTAATTTGCTTGAGCATTTCGGCATCAAACTTGGCGGGGTCAACCACAATCTGTATGTTCTTGATGGTTGAGCCGTCGTTCAGCGCGATAAAGTCGACAGCTTTGCTGCTGCGGTGAGTGCGTACCCAACCTTTTACGCAAACGTCTGCTCCAAAATCGGTGCGCATAAGCGCATCAACAACTTTTGTTCTTTTCATTGCTTTTATTGTTTCTCTATTTTCGCATGTCGTTAAAACATGCTGTAAGTAAACAAGTGATATTATTCAAACGCTCCCATGCGCAGCATCTCCACCTCTTTCTCGGTGAGGAAACGCCAGTCGCCACGACGAAGGTTCTTCTTGGTGAGGCCAGCAAACTGCACGCGGTCGAGCTTCACTACGCGATAGCCGAGGCTCTCGAAGATACGACGCACGATGCGGTTCTTGCCGCTATGAATTTCGATACCCACCTGGCTCTTATCGGTGTCGCTGGCATATTCGATAGCGTCGGCCTTGATTTCGCCGTCTTCCAGCTGTATGCCAGTGGCAATCTGCTGCATGTCGTGTGCAGTAACGTTCTTGTCGAGATATACGTGGTATACCTTCTTCTTCAAGAATTTAGGATGGGTGAGCTTTGATGCCAAGTCGCCATCATTGGTGAGCAGAAGCACACCCGTTGTATTGCGGTCGAGACGACCTACGGGGTAGATGCGCTCAGGACATACGTTTTGTACCAAGTCCATCACCGTCTTACGCTGTTGTGGGTCGTCGCTGGTGGTAACATAGTCTTTGGGTTTGTTCAGCAACACATATACTTTCTTTTCAAGTGTTACAGGCTGATCGTGGAACTTCACCTCGTCGGTGCGCATCACCTTTGTTCCCAATTCGGTAACCACCTCGCCGTTAACGGTTACTACACCTGCCTGGATGAATTCGTCGGCCTCGCGGCGGCTGCATACACCAGCATTAGCCAGGTATTTGTTCAAACGGATGGGCTCATTGGGATCGATGTTCACATCTTTATATTCGATACGCTTCTTCATGCTATACTTAGCATTGGGATCATAATCGGCAGTGTGCTGACGATAGCCGCCATGCTGACCGTAGCCACCACGCTGCTGGCCATAACCTCCCTGAGGGCGCTGACCATAACCTCCCTGAGGACGCTGACCATAGCCGCCCTGCTGACGCTGACCATAGCCTCCCTGCTGACGCTGGCCGTAGCCACCTTGCTGACGGGGCTGATAGCCACCCTGCTGACGGGGTTGGTATCCGCCTTGCTGACGGGGCTGGTAGCCACCCTGCTGACGGGGCTGGTAGCCGCCTTGCTGGTCGTCGCCACCCTGGTTGTAACGAGGGCGATAGCCGCCCTGCTGCTGACGGGGCTGGTATCCACCTTGCTGGTCGTCGCCACTCTGGTTGTAACGAGGACGATAACCACCTTGCTGCTGGCGGGGCTGATAGCCACCTTGCTGACGGGGCTGATAGCCGCCTTGCTGCTGACGGGGACGATAGCCACCAGCATTGCTTTGCAAACCTGCGCCAAAGCCTTCGGGGCGGAATCCGCCTTCGTCGCCACCCTGTGTGCTCTTATCAGAGCTGTAGGTGCGTTGTGCATGAATGCGAGGACGCTGTGTGCGTGTTCCATTACTGCTGTACTCGCGTTGGTAGCTTCCTGTTGAGCGTGTGTAACCTTGTACGCTGTCTTTCTTCTCTGCAGAGTTCTCCTGCATCTTGTTTTCTTCTCCTAATTCCATTTCTTCAGAGTTTTTTTCTTGGCCTCACGGCCATGGTTAATAAATCTTTTTTAATGATTTGTAATTAAAAACTTATAGTACTATAATATATAATGTGTTTACAATTAATATTTAGTCTGTTTCGTCTTACTATATTTTTCAAGTTTTGCATGCCTTCGACATGCGCTTACTAAACAAGTTTTCTTTTTTTCTATTGCTGAACGGCTTAAATGCCTGTATAGTTGTGCGGTGTGATAGCCATGAGCTCGGCTTTTATAGTATCGCTTACGTTCAAACCCTGGATAAACTCGTGGATGGTTTCCTCGGTCATCTTTTTGTTGGTACGTGTCAGCGCTTTCAGCGCCTCGTAGGGGTGTGGATAAGCTTCACGACGCAAGATGGTTTGAATGGCTTCGGCCACCACTGCCCATGTGTTGTCAAGGTCGGCAGCAATCTTTTCCTCGTTAAGGATCAGTTTGCGCAAGCCCTTCAAGGTGCTCTCGATAGCAATTACGCCATGTCCGAGGGGCACACCAATGTTGCGCAGCACGGTCGAGTCGGTAAGGTCGCGTTGCAGGCGGCTTACGGGCAACTTCTGTGCCAAGAACTGCAGCACAGCGTTGGCAATGCCCAGGTTTCCTTCCGAGTTTTCAAAGTCGATGGGGTTCACCTTATGTGGCATAGCGCTCGAGCCTACCTCGCCAGCCTTGATTTTCTGCTTGAAGTATTCCATAGAGATATACATCCAGAAGTCGCGGTCAAGGTCGATGATGATGGTGTTGATGCGACGAATGGCATCAAACACGCCGCCCAGACAGTCGTAGTTGCTAATCTGTGTGGTGAATTGCTCGCGCTCAAGGCCCAGCTTCTCGCTCACAAACTTATTGCCGAACGCCTTCCAGTCGTATTGCGGATAGGCCACATGATGTGCGTTATAGTTTCCAGTAGCGCCACCAAACTTGGCGGTCAGCTTGCAAGCCTTCAGCTGGTTCAGCTGCTCGCTCAAACGATAGGCAAATACCATGATTTCTTTGCCCAGGCGTGTGGGCGATGCGGGTTGTCCGTGGGTCTTGGCCAGCATGGGCACATCTTTCCACTCTTCAGCATATTGCAGCAACTGTTGCAGCAACTCTTCTACCAGCGGATAGTAAACCTGCTCCAATGCCTCTTTAATAGAGAGGGGCACGCTGGTGTTATTGATGTCTTGCGAGGTAAGACCGAAGTGGATAAACTCTTTATAAGCCTCCAGACCTCCTATCTTGTCAAATTCTTCTTTGATAAAATATTCTACGGCCTTCACATCGTGGTTTGTCACCTTTTCGATGTCTTTCACACGTTGTGCGCATGCCTCGTCAAAGGCAGTGTATATGTTGCGTAGGCGTGGGAACAGGTCGTGATTGAACGATGCAAGTTGCGGAAGTGGTAACTCGCAAAGCGTGATAAAGTATTCAATCTCTACGCGCACTCGGTAACGAATGAGTGCATACTCAGAAAAAAAGCCTGCCAAAGGCTCTGTCTTTCCTCTATAACGGCCATCTATCGGCGATATAGCTGTCAGCAAATCTAGTGTCATAAGATGTTATAATCAGATTATGGTGCAAAATTACATATTTTTATCTAAACTATTATCTTTATGTAAGAAAAACCGTTGCTTTTTATCCTTTTTTAAAAGGTAATGGGCCGATTTTAAAAGGTAATGGGCCGATAAGCCTTTTGTCCCTTGTCAAGTGTTTCAATACAATCTCGCAAAAATATAATGAAAAGCTTATGTCGAAAGCAAGATTTTTTATACTTTTGCACAAAATCTCCACTATTATGGTATACAAATACGATTTTCTGATTATTGGTGCCGGAGTAGCCGGCATGAGTTATGCCCTGAAGATAGCACGGGCACACAAAGGCAAGATATGCCTCGTATGTAAAACCACGCTTGACGAGGCAAATACCAAATTTGCACAGGGCGGCGTAGCCAGCGTAACTAATTTGGCAGTAGACAATTTTGACAAACATATTGAGGACACCATGATTGCTGGCGACTACATCAGCGATCCCGCTGCCGTGGAGATGGTGGTGCGCAATGCCCCCGAGCAAATCAAAGAGTTGGTAAACTGGGGCGTGAACTTCGATCGCAAGACCGACGGTGCCTTCGACCTTCATCGCGAGGGTGGCCACTCTGAGTTTCGTATCCTTCACCATGCCGACGATACGGGTGCCGAGATACAGCGTGGCTTGATGGCTGCTGTGCGCAACAATCCCAATATTGAAGTTCGCGAAAACCATTTTGCCGTGGAGGTTATCACCCAGCACCACTTAGGCATTGAGGTGACACGTCGCACACCCAATATCGAATGTTATGGCGCCTATGTGCTCAACCCCGACACCCAGAAGGTAGACACCTACCTAAGCAAGGTTACCCTGATGTGTACGGGTGGTTGTGGCGCCGTGTACCAAACCACCACAAACCCCGTTATTGCCACTGGCGACGGCGAGGCCATGGTGTATCGCGCTAAGGGCACGGTAAAAGACATGGAGTTTGTACAGTTCCATCCCACAGCCCTTTATCATCCTGGCGAGACCCATCCTGCCTACCTCATTACCGAGGCTATGCGTGGTTACGGTGGCATCTTGCGTCTGCCCAATGGCGAGAGCTTTATGGAGAAATATGACAAGCGCCTATCGCTGGCACCGCGCGACATTGTGGCCCGCGCCATCGATAAAGAGATGAAGATACACGGTCTTGACCACGTGTGCCTCGACGTAACCCATAAAGATCCCGAAGAAACCAAACACCACTTCCCCAATATCTACCACAAGTGTTTGAGCCTGGGTATCGATATCACCAAAGAGTATATCCCCGTGCGCCCCGCTGCCCACTATATGTGTGGTGGCATCTTGGTCGACCTGCATGGCGAGTCGTCAATCCACCGCCTATACGCCATTGGCGAGTGTGCTTGCACAGGCTTGCATGGTGGAAACCGTTTGGCCAGCAACTCGCTCATCGAGGCGGTGGTATATGCCGATGCTGCTGCCAAGCACTGCCTTGAGGTGGCCGACAAATATACCTTCAATACCGACGTGCCCGAATGGAACGACGAAGGCACCATGACCAACGAAGAGCGCGTGCTCATTACCCAAAGCGTGAAAGAGGTGGGCGAATGTATGAGCAACTATGTAGGCATTGTGCGTAGCGACCTGCGCTTGAAACGTGCCTGGGACCGCCTCGACCTGCTGTATGAAGAGACCGAGTCGTTGTTCAAACACGTAAAGGCCAGCCGCGATATTTGCGAGCTTCGCAACATGATTAATGTGGGCTATCTCATTACCCGTCAGGCTATTGAGCGCAAAGAATGTCGTGGTCTGCACTACACTATCGACTATCCCGTACACGCTTACGACAACAAGTAATACGAAGAGATAGACATTTTCTTCTCTACTACATTTCAATACTGGTGAGGGTGTGTCAAAATAGGAGTTAGAGGAAGTTAAGAAGAAGTTAATCCATCTACGATGGATGGAAGTTAACAGACAAATGCTTTATTTTCAGCAATTTATACATATGTCCGCTAACTTCTGTTAACTTCGGGCGAAGCCCAAACTTCTTTTAACTTCTATTTTGACACACCCTCACCATTTTTGTATAATAACATTGTTCTACGCTGGGAGGATGGGGCGCGGAGACCCTCATCCTACTAAGCAAACCATAGTAGAACAGGTGCCTCTGTGCCCTGTTCTCCAGCACCCATTTTCTATCTTCAAGCTAACACACAAAAGATACTAGAATAAGCCCACGACAGCAAAACAATGAAGAAGAGCGCGTTGTAGCCTCTAAGAAATAACAATTTTTGATACACATTGCACCTATTCCAATTATTTTATATAAATTTGTATGGTTTAAGGTAGAACAGCGTCTTTACGCCACCTTCGCCACCCTATCTTTAGAAAACGATAACATCAATAAGACAAAGCAAAGAAGCAAGATACGCATAAAATGATTGATAGAGCCACCGTAGAACGAATAAAAGATGCCGCCAACATTGTTGAGGTAGTGTCAGAGTTTGTCACGCTGCGTCGCAGCGGGGCCAACTATAAGGGCTTGTGCCCTTTTCATAACGAGAAGACCCCCTCGTTCTACGTGTCGCCAGCACGTGGCACCTGCCACTGTTTTGGTTGCGGAAAGGGCGGAAACCCCATCAGCTTCATTATGGAGCACGAGCAGATGACCTATCCCGAAGCCCTGCGCTGGCTGGCTCAGAAGTATCACATCGAGATACACGAGCGCGAACAAACCGACGAAGAAAAGCGTGAGCAGAGCGAGCGCGAGAGTATGTTCATCGTCAACGAGTGGGTGGCCGACTATTTTAACAACCTTCTGCATGACGACCCCGATGGCATAGCCCTCGGTATGCAATATTTTCGCTCGCGTGGCTTCCGCGACGATATCATCAAGAAATTTCGTCTTGGCTACGACCTCAACGACCGTCATGCCCTTGCCAATACGGCCCGAAGCAAAGGCTATAACGAAGACTTCTTGCTGAAAACAGGCATCTGCTACCGTAACGACCGTGGCGAACTGATTGACCGCTATGCTGGTCGTGTGATGTTTCCGTGGATAGGTGTGAGCGGAAAGGTGGTGGGCTTTGGTGGCCGACTGCTCGATGCGCGCACCAAAGGCGTAAACCAAAAATATGTCAACTCGCCCGATAGCGAAATATATCACAAAGACCGCGAGCTATATGGCATCTATCAAGCCAAGAAAGCCATTGCCAAAGATGACCGCGTGTATATGGTTGAGGGCTATACCGACGTTATCTCAATGCACCAGTGTGGCATTGAAAACGTGGTGGCCAACTCGGGCACGGCGCTCAGCCTGCACCAGATACACATGCTGCACCGCTTTACCTCAAACATCACGTTGCTGTATGATGGCGACGCGGCGGGCATACATGCCGCCCTGCGTGGTACTGATATGCTGCTATCTGAGGGCATGAACCTAAAGGTGCTGCTGCTGCCCGACGGCGATGACCCCGACAGCTTTGCACGTAAGCACACGGCGGCCGACTTTAAACAATATATTGAAGAGCACCAAACCGACTTCATGCAGTTTAAGACCGACCTCTTGCTCAAAGGCGTGCGCGACCCGCTGAAACGCTCTGAGGCCATCAACTCGATAGTGAAAAGCATCTCGCTGGTGCAGAACCAAATTCTGCGCGACACCTATCTGCACGACTGTGCCGTGCGCATGGGCATGAACGAGGCCACACTGATCAACACCATGAACAAGTTTATACGCGAGGGACGCGAGGCTAAAACGCAACCCACCATAGGTTCTGAGCCGCCCTCGGCCATACCGGTAGCACCGCCCACCGCCACCGTGGCCTCGCCGCTGCAGCAGGCATCGAAGGTAGAAATGATGCTTACCGCCATGGTGATACGTCATGGGCACGAGGTGATATACGACAATGTTGAAGATGCCGATGGCAACCTCATCAGCCTGAACGTAGCCCAATATCTTGATTATAACCTGAATGTCGACGGGCTGAAGTTGGCCAACCCCATCTTCGCACGCATCCTTCAAGAGGCGGTGCAACATTCGCTTGATGCCGACTTCAATGCCGAGCGCTTCTTCATCCATCACGAAGACATCAACATCAGCAAGGTGGCCACCGACCTTAGCATCGACCGCTACCAGCTGTCGCAGCACACGCAAAACGAGGCGCAGCCTTTGAACGAACAAGAAAAGCAGTTGCGCGCTGCCGAGCACACTGAAAACATCAGGAAACAGCTTGAGCACCTGCTCAACGATTTTCGTATGGACTATCTTGAGCACCACCTGAAAGAACTGCAAAAGCAGATAGCAACGCCAGGTATTGCCACTGACCGCCTGCAAACCCTCATGACCGAATATAAGGAGGCACAGGGGCTACGCAATAAGTTGGCCAAAATGTTAGGCAACAATATCGTGGTATAACCCCAACGGTGTGCCACAAAAACACACCATAAAACATTATAAACATGAATAATTTTTTTCTATACATACTGGCCGAACTGATTGTTGTAGCAGTGCTGGCGCTATCTTTTTTGGCGATTAAACGCTTCTTTCAGAAACGCAAAGAACAAAGCCAAGAAGAAGAGAAGGCGGTGCCCTTGGCCGCTGTTGAAGACATCAAGGCCGTTATCAACGATATGCTGTCTGACCTGAACACGCATGGCGAATGGAGCAATGACGGTAAAGAGCACACCCTGCACTTTACCTATCAGGGCGGACACTTCAATATCAATATCGACGAAGAGCATCCCATAGCACACCTCACCTTCTTGTTTTTCTACGATACCACCATCGACATGATTGACAATGTGCGCACAATGATAAACCGTTGCAATACCAACACCGATCGTTGCCGCTTTGTTTACACCATCAATAACGAAGAGGCCACCATAAACGTGCACATACAAAGCGATCTTATTGTGAGCGCTCGAAGTAGCGCCCACGAACTGTCAATCCTGCTGAACGAGATTTTTGTGTGGCGCAACATCTTCATACAGCACATCACACAGCAGAACACCCTGCAGCGCACAGGTGGCCTTACCTCCGACCCCGAAAAGTTTCAAGCACACGATGGCTTTCTCGCGGCCATGCTTACCGAACAGTTGTTGGCTTATCAGCCATCAGTGCAGAACCCTATATGCACCCCTCAGCAGCCGTTCACGCTGCAACGCCTTTTCACCGATGTGCTCGATATACACACATGGCAGCCCCGCACCATGACTGTTGCCGTGCCGGGCCAGGCTTGGCAAGAGGTGCCCACTGATAAGATTGCCCTCTATCCGCTCACCACCAGTGGCCTCTTGGTGGTGACGTTTACCGATGTCAGTGGTCGTGAGCGACGTCTTAACATCGACATTAGCAAGACGGCTTCGACCAACGAAACACGCTACTACCGCATTACCACCACCCTGTTTCCACCCACCGACAACACGCTTGAGCCTGAAGAGTTTAGCTTTGTGCAACCCACCATGCAGAGCATCCGCATAGGCGTTGATGTGATGGAGCCACAACAGCAGGTGGCCAAACGTCGTTATCTGTGGAAAGAGGCCGTTGAAGCCTATCGTAAAGGCGAGCCTATGCCCACCGACGACAATGGGCAGACCGTGCTCTTTCATCCGCAGGCCGATGTGTTTGATGCGCTTTATCTCGGCTCGACGCTGTTCCACCAAAAGCGTTTTGCCGAGGCCATTGCGCCCCTGCGCTTCGTTTATCAAAAGCTGAACGAAGATGCTTACTACAACGTGGGACAAAATTTGCGTACCTATCTGCATATTTGCCGCATGTTGGCTGCTGCCTATGCCCAGACAGGACAAATCGAGTGGGCCATCTTCTACAACGAGATTGTTGCCATGGGGCCGCCCACGCTCACCATTCACTCCGAGTTTCTGCGCGTGTTGCTGGCGGGTCATGATGCCCGACTGATGCCCGTGATTAGTAATCTTGAGACCGACCTCATGACCTATCTCAATGCCCACGCCCCTAACGACGATGACGATGACGATGATGCCGACACCGACAACTACGACAGCCAGCTACAGTTGCTCTTTCGTGTAAAGTTGTTTAAGGCGCATGTCTTTGCCGACAGACGGCAGTTTGTTGAGGCCGAACGCCTGTTATCGTCGTTGAAAAACGAAAACGACAAGAACACCAGCGACACGACACGCGAAACAAACAACACGCTGCTGCAAAACGAGTGGGGCTATCTGCAGCGCAAAAAAGACGAGCATGCCGACGAGAAAACGCCATCACGCCCCGCTTCTGACGCTCTACAAAGCGATAACAATATAGAAAACAAACAATAATAACAACCATTGTCTTCAATAACAAATAATATGTATTATATCAAGAAAACCTTTGAGGTGTCGGCTTGCCATCGCCTTACCCTTTCATACGAAAGCAAGTGTGAACGGCTGCATGGACACAACTGGATTATCACCGTCTACTGCAAGTCGGACACGCTGAACGCCGATGGCATGGTGGTCGACTTTACCCACATAAAACAAAAGATACAGCAAAAGCTCGACCATGCCAACCTGAACGAGGTGCTGCCCTTCAACCCCACGGCCGAAAACATGGCGCGCTGGATTACGGAACAGGTACCTCGTTGCTACAAGACGCGTGTGCAAGAGAGCGAAGGCAATGTGGCTGCCTACGAGGTTGACAACTTCAAATAAAAGCTTTTACGAAAAGATTGATTTATCACAATGAAACGCATTAACGATATCTTCTATTCGCTGCAAGGCGAGGGCCGGAACACAGGGCGCGCCGCTATCTTTATACGCTTTGCGGGTTGCAACTTGCGCTGCTCGTTTTGCGACACACAGTTTAACGAATATCGCGAGATGACCGACGAGCAAATTCTTAACGAGATAGCACAATACCCCGCGCGCTTTGTCGTGCTAACGGGTGGCGAGCCCACCCTGCAGGTAGACGAACCTTTCCTTCAGTTGCTGCACGCCCACGGCTACGAGATAGCCATGGAAAGCAATGGCACCAAGCAGCCACCTAAAGGCATCGACTGGCTTACTTGTTCGCCCAAAGGTAAGGTGGCCATCTCACATTGCAACGAACTGAAATGTATTTTTGATGGCGATGCCAGCCACATTACCACCTATGGCATTGAGGCCGAATATTATTATCTGCAGCCTTGCGATGTGGGCGATGCGCAACGCAATGCCCACATTACGGCGGCCTGCATAGCCTATATTGAGCAGCACCCCGAGTGGCGCCTGTCGTTGCAAACGCATAAGCTGATAGGTTTTAAATAAGAACAACAAACACCCTGCGCACCATGCTTCTTTTACATTTAATCGTTTTAAGCATCTACATCATCATCGTCGTGGTTTGTATGGTCGACGTGCTGATGGAGAACCGTCAGCCAGTGAAAACTATGGCGTGGCTGATGGTGCTTACCTTTGCGCCCATTTTGGGCATGGTGCTCTACTTCTTCTTCGGTCAAAACACGCGCAAAAAGCGCCTTATCAGTCAGCGCAGCATCGACCAGCTTGATAAGCACTCAATGCTGGGCTTTGTTGAGCAAAGGCATTTACACATACCTGAAGCGTATCGCACCCTTATACAGCTGTTTACAAACCAAAGCCTCGCATTGCCGTTTAAAGACAACGAGGTAGACATCTATACCAGTGGCTACGATTTTTTTCCTGCCTTGCTGGCCGATATTAGCGCGGCCCAGCACCACATACACCTCGACGTGTATATTTTTGAAGACGACGCCCTGGGACGCTTGGTGGCCGATGCCCTCATTCATAAAGCCCATCAGGGGGTAGAGGTGCGCCTCATTTACGACGATGTGGGATGCTGGCAGGTGCCCAGCAGCTTTTTTGAACATCTGCGCGAGGCGGGTATCGACGTGCATGCCTTCATGCCCGTAAAGTTTCCTGCCTTTACCAGCAAGGTTAATTATCGCAACCACCGCAAACTGTGTGTGATCGATGGCACCACTGCCTTTATAGGTGGCATGAACATAGCGCGCCGTTATGTGCAGGGACGACGCAACCGCCCTTGGCGCGACACGCATCTGCGCATCAGGGGTGGCGCTGTGTATGCCGTGCAGCGTGCCTTCTTGCTCGACTGGTATTTTGTTGACCGCACCCTCATCACCCATCGCAAGTATTATCCGCCCATTACCACCGCGCAAAACAATTGTTTGGCACAGGTGGTAACCAGTAGCCCCATTGCCCTGTGGCCCGATATTATGCAAGGCTATGTGCGCATACTGCTCGAGGCCCGACACTATGTTTATATCGAAACGCCTTACTTTCTACCCACCGAACCCATTCTCTTTGCAATGCGCACAGCAGCCATTGCGGGGGTAGACATTAAACTGATGGTGCCACGCAAGAGCGATGCAAAGCTGGTTGAGTGGGCATCAACATCTTACCTGCGCGAGGCGCTGGAGGCGGGCATCACCATCTGCCTGTACGAAGATGGCTTCAATCATAGCAAGCTGTTGGTGTGCGACGATATGTTGTGTACCTGTGGGTCGACCAATGTCGACTTTCGTAGCTTTGAAAACAATTTCGAGTCGAACATCTTCTTCTACGACCGCGATATGGCTCTACGCTTTAAACAAATATTTATTACCGACCTTGAACACTGCACGCTGATAGAAAATGTGGCCGACCTACCACATCGCAATTTTGGGCAACGCTTGTGGGAGTCGGTGGTGCGTTTGCTGTCGCCTTTGTTGTGAAACATCTTATCTAACGAGCAGTAAGTGTTGTTACAATAGTTTAAAAATATGTGTTTTCAGAACGTATATTAATATATTATGTGTAATTTTGCACCCTGAAAAGGAAAAAGAAGATTTAATAAAGAGGATATCAGTAAACGAATGTTAGAAACATTAAGCCAGTATGACGCCAGCCTTGTAGTATGGCTGAACAGCTTTCACAATACTTTTTTTGATAACATCATGTATCTCGCATCAAACAGATGGATGTGGGTGCCCATGTATGTTGTGCTTTTTGCCGTAACACTGATGCATTTCGGCTTGCGAAAGCGCACATTGGCAGTGTTGGCTCTCTTTGCCATCACCATCACGCTGGCCGACACCGTTTGTGCCGACTATATACGCCCCTTCTTTAGCCGTCCGCGCCCCACACAGCCCGATAGCGGCATCAGCACGCTGATACATACCGTGAACGGCTATCGCGGTGGACATTATGGTATGGCATCGTGCCACTCGGCCAACTCGTTTGCGCTGGCCACACTGGTTATGTTGCTGTATCGCTTGCGCCGCCTCTCGGTGTTCATCTTTATTTGGGCCGTGCTACATACCTACACACGCATTTATCTGGGTGTGCATTACCTGGGCGATATTGTGGTGGGCGGCTTCGTGGGCGCCACTATTGCTTGGCTGTTATACCGTCTCACAGCGCGCTTCGTAAATCTTGAACCCGAACCCACAAACAGTCACCCCAACTTTGTTATCTATACGGGCGTGGGCATCTTTACGCTTCTTATCCTCATCTCTTGCGTTTCGCTAATGTTTGGCATTAGCGTGTTTGAGTGATAACGCCGGCATTTTTCTCTTACATGCAGTCTTTTTCCGTTTTATATAGGGCATAATATGGCTTTATACAGGGCATAATATTGTCTTATATAGGGTATAATGTGTCTGTTATAAGGCATAATGTTGGGCAAAACCCAGCAACAAGTCATCTCGCATCGACCGTTGTGAACATGGAGAACGGTCGATGCTCGTGCTTATATCGACCGTTATGAACATGGAGAACGGTCGATGCGGCATGACTTTCTCAAGGCTTTCGCCCGATTTTCTCAATGCTTTCGCTTAATTATTCCCATGTTTTTACCCGATTGTTTTAATGTTTCTGATTGAATATAAAGTGGTTATCATGGAGATTGTGCCAACATTGTTCATTTGTTGTTTATGATGTTGTTTCGTTTATGTTAATACACATTCTTTTATTTTTTGTTTGGGCGCCAAACGAAAAAACAATGCAATTGATGTTTTAATAAGAAAAATATTTCTTATTTTTGCAATGATAATAACTTTAAACAACTTTATGCTATACGACTTTTTTATTGTATGTAGCATACCTTACTGATTATTCAATTAAAACATCTATGAAGAAAATATTTTTAGCAATGGCTACTGTGCTTGTGTCGATGAGCATGAGCGCACAACAGAACGTATCGTTTCGTCAGGGTAAACTGGTTTCGCCACAGGTTAACGACGACCATACGGTGACCTTCCGCGTGAAAGCTCCGAAGGCAAAAAGCGTGAAAGTATTGGCCGACTGGGAACAGAATAACGGACAGGGAACGATGAAGAAAGGTAAGGACGGCGTATGGGAATATACCACTCCGCAGCTTACGTCTGAAATGTTTACCTATCGCTTTGATATTGATGGCGTGGTAGGTATCGACCCTATCAATCCGTTCACACGTCGCGACGTGGGCAACGTGTTTAGCATCTTTTATGTAGGTGGCGGTGCTGCCGACGAATATCAGGTGAAGAACGTGGCTCATGGTCAGGTGCGCACAGTGTGGTATCACTCTAATACAGTTGATGCCGACCGCCGTATGAACGTGTATCTGCCTGCTGGCTATGGCAAGACCGATAAAAAATATCCTGTGTTCTATCTGCTGCATGGTAGCGGCGGCGACGAGAATGCTTGGCTTGAACTGGGCAATATTTCGCGCATCATGGATAATCTTATTGCTGAGGGTAAGTGCGAACCCATGATTGTTGTTCTGCCTAACGGCAACTTTGGTAAGCAGGCTGCTGCTGGTGAGACAGCTGAAAATCTTAACTTTAAACCTGTAATGACCAACTTCCTGCCTCACTACAAGGATGGCCTCTATGAGTTGGCGTTCCCCGAAATAGTAAACTATGTGGATGCTACATTTAACACTATTCCTGACAAGGCGCATCGTGCCATTGCTGGCCTGTCGATGGGTGGCATGCACACGCTTATGATTTCGGTCAACTATCCTGATATGTTCAACTATGTGGGCCTCTATTCGGCTGGCGTCGACTTTTCAAAGATTAAGATGGAGGAGGTACCAGCCTATGCCAACCTTGATGCTAAATTGGCTAAGTTGGCACAGAGCAATCCTAAACTCTTCTGGATTGCTTGTGGTAATGCCGACTGGCTGATGCCCGCCAACAAACAACTGATGGAGCGTATGACCAAGGATGGCTTGAAATATACTTTCCATGAGAGCTCACGCGGTCATCTTTGGAGCAACTGGCGACAGTATTCGCTCTTGTTCATCCCGCAACTGTTTAAGTAATCTTAGTAGGACGGTGCCCTCTGTGCCCCGTCCTTCCGACATAAGAAATAGGTAATAAATAGGGTAGAAACTCTTCTGTATCTTTACCTTGGGTTAAATCGTTGGCAAGGTAAAGGGGGAGAGCAGTGGTAACAGTGTCTGCCAATCGGCCGCTGTGATGCGCCTACCGCGCAAGGTGCGCACGGTGGGGTAGGTGGCAAAGCGGTCGTCGGTGCTTACATACCAAGCGTGTGTAGCCACTTGGTCGGCCACGTATTTGAGGCTTTGTTCCAGGTGTTTGGCATATCGTGGCGACACAACCGTTAGCAAAATGTCGCCTTCGTGGGTTTGCATTTGCAGCAACAATCGTTGCCGTTTGCGCTTGATGTTAGAACGCACGGCCCAACCTCGTGTGCGGGTGCTCACGGTGATATTCCACCCATGGCTGTTGATGGCTTTCATATAAGCCTGAAAGCGTTCGCCATGTGGTGCGTTGTCGGTTTGGCGGGTGTAGGCAATATAATAATGTATCATCTCGTGCAGCAAGACGGTTTGATAACAACGCTCGTCGCAATCGTAATAGATGCTGATGCGAATGTTGAAATCGGTGTATCGCCATCCCGTCAGTCCGAAGTGGCGTTTGCACGACATGGTTCCCAGCCGCGTGTGTGCCTTTGATAGCGACAAACGCGGTAGGGGAAGTGTGTTGTTGAAATAGCTGGCATTAAACTGCTTGAACCATTGCTCAAGCAGTGCTTTTGTAGGCAACATTAATGGCAACGCTTTTCTTTGCAGCAACCTTGAGCCTGTTTGCAGCAATCTTGAGCCTGTTTGCTGCAATCAATCTTTTCTAATGCAGCGTCTTGTTCGCAGCATGAGGGGAAAATTTGTTCCAAGGCGGCTTCAATCTTGTCCGACATTACGGTAGAGAGCACCACTTTGCCTTCGGGGTCGATGAGGTAAACTGAGGGTATCCAGTTGATGCCGTAAGCCTTTGATATGGTGGTAGTTTTCCACTTCTTCCACTCGCTTACCTGCGGATATTCAAGCTTATAGTCGGCCACCGCCTTCAGTAGGTTTTCTTTTTTCTCGTCGAACGATACGCCCACAAACTGTACGCCACGAGGGCCATAGGTTTGCTGCATACGAACCATGTGTGGAAGGTCGCGACGACAGTCGGGACACCACGATGCCCAGAAGTCGAGCACCACGTAGCGACCTTTCAGTTCGCTCAGACTAAGGGTCTTGCCGTCGGCGGTCGACAGGTTGAAGTCGGGGGCTTGTGTGCCTGGCTTCAGCAGTGTGGTGGCATACTTAGCATCGTCGTCTGCCGCAGCAGTAGCGGTAGTGGTTGCATTTGTGTTCTCTGTTTGGGCCTGTGCCCAAGTGGTGGGTGCGGCTGCCATCATGATGGCGAGTGCTGCGATGAGGGTTTTACAAATCATATTTTAGTTGACGAGTAGACGAGTAGACAAGTAAACGAGGCGATTTGTATTGACTACTCGCGATTTATAATTTTAATTGATAACTTATATAATGGGGCTTCGCCTTTTCTCATTCATAATGGGGCTTCCGTCTCTTCTCTTTGCTCCTTTGGCCAGTTTACTAAGAACAGTTGTTCGGTGGCGCGCGTGAAGGCGGTGTATAGCCAATGAATGTAGGCTGGGGTGAGCATATCGTCGGTCATGTATCCTTGGTCTACATATACGTGTGCCCACTGTCCGCCTTGTGCCTTGTGGCAGGTTACGGCGTAGGCATATTTTATCTGTATGGCGTTGTAGTGCTCGTCGTGTCGCACTTTGTCAATGCGCTCACGCTTTTGGCGTATGTCGGCATAGTCGGCCATCACGCCATCATACAGCATCTGGTTTTGTTCGGGGGTGAGGGCGGGGGCTTCAGAGGTTAAACTATCGGTGAGCACTGTGGCCGTGAGCTCGTAGTCGTTATAGTCGGGGAAGGCGAGGGCGAGTGTGGCAAAGTGTAGCCCATACAGGTCGTGCAGGTTTCGCACACGTCGCACCACGGCGCGGTCGCCATTGGCAATGAAACTCAGGGGAGCCTTGTCGTCGGCCTCGGTCCAAAAATAGTTGTTCTTCACCACCATGAGCATATCGCCAGTGGTGAGCTGTTCTTCGCTGCCCAGCACCATGTTTCGTATGCCCTGGTTGTATATGTTGGCGCGTTTGTTGCTGCGTGTCACCACCATGGTTTCGTCTTGTCCTACGTTGCTGTAGCTGGTGGCCAGTTGTTCTATCAGCTCGTCGCCATTCACCACGTGTATGTCGGCAAAGCGTGCCAGGCTGATGCGTGGCAGCTGTGTCATCTCGTCGTGTGTTATCATACGACGTATCAGTGTGGCGTTATACAGTATGCCCGACAGTGCGCTTTGGCGTAGCACCTCGGTGAGGTCGGCCTCAAACAGTGTGAGGCCATAGCCTCGCATAAAGTCGGTGTTTAGTGCTGGCGACTCTTCTTCGCCTACGGGCGGTAGCTGTGCCGTGTCGCCTATGAGCAGCATACGGCAGTTGCGGCCGTGGTACACATATTGCACAAGGTCGTCGAGCAGGCGTCCGCTGCCAAACACCGATTGCGCAAAGCCGTCGTTGGCAATCATTGATGCCTCGTCAACCACAAACAGTGTGTCGGCATACAGGTTTTCGTTCAGATTAAAGTCGCCCTCAAAGGTTTTTTGCCTATATATCTTGCGGTGTATGGTGTAGGCGGGTCGGCCCGCGTTCACGCTCATCACCTTGGCGGCTCGCCCCGTGGGTGCCATCAGTATCACCTTCTGCCCCAGTGTGGCCAGCGTGCGCACAATAGCGGCTGTGAGGGTGGTCTTGCCTGTACCTGCCGACCCTCGTAGCAACATGGCGCTCATGGGCTGTCGGCAAGCTAAGAAGGCTACAAACTGTTGCAACACCTGTATCTGCCCCTCGGTGGGCGCAAAGCCAAATTGGTCGACGATGCGTTGCGTCAGCTCAGTGGAGGTCATGGCTGTGTGGGGGTGGGGCGAAAGATGCTGAAGTTGACACTGCCATAGGCACGATGCTCAACAAACTGTGGTAGTGTAGAGAAGTCGTTCTGCTTGCCATGTTCAAACACCAGCACGCCATCAGGCTTCAGCAGGTTGTTTTCAAGGATAAGGCTGGGTATGGTGTCTAACTGTGGTAAGGCGTAGGGAGGGTCGGCAAAGATGAAGTCGAACTGTCGGCGGCACGACTTTAAGAAGCGAAACACATCGCCACGTATCAGGTTGTGGTTGGTAACGCCCAGCTTGGTCACACACTGGCGTATGAAGGCAGCGTGGTCGCGGTCGGCTTCGATGCTGGTTACCGCTTGGCAGCCGCGCGACAGCAGCTCGAGCGAGATGCTGCCTGTGCCAGCAAAGAGGTCAAGGGCTTCAATGCCGTCGAAGTCGATGTAGCCGTTCATAACATTAAAAATATTCTCTTTGGCAAAGTCGGTGGTGGGCCTTGCCTTAAACGAGCGCGGCACATCAAAGTGGCGGCCCTTAAACTCTCCGGTTATAATGCGCATAAATACTTGTTCGTTTTTCTTGTTGTTGTCGTCTGCATGTGCAGTGTTATCATCTGCATGGTGAGCGTTATCGCCCTTTGGCATATAGTGTGTGTAGGTCGAAGGGCATATCGGGGTGCTGCAGCGATGGGGCATCGGCAAACTCGGTGCTGGCTGTCAGCTCTTGTATGTTGGGAACATATTCGCTCACCATGTTCTTCAGTGCCTCTTTCTCGGCGTGGCTGCCCACGAGGTGCAACGCGTCGGTACCAGCCTTAAAGCCCAACTGTTGCCAAGTGGCCAGAAGATAATAGGCGGCATCGGCGGCGTGGGTGGCTTCAAAGGTGTTGCAAAAGCTTAGGCGGTTCTGCCTGAAGCTGAACACCTCCATCTTGCGATCGTGCAGATAGGCATATAGTTTGCGGCGTGTGCCGTCGAAACTGCGTCGGTATAACCACTTCCATACGGGTTGCATCAGCGGTATGATGGCCACATCGTTGAAGTTGTCGTCAAGCACCAGTCGCAGGTCTTTGTTCATGCTGAAGGCGGCCACCGCGTTAACATCGGGCAGCACGCTGTGCAGCACGGTGCTGCTATGGTCGGCTTTATAGGCGGTGGTGTATAGGACTTCAACCGTTTCTTGCTGATACTCTTCAATGGGTATGAGCAGCACGGGGGCATCCATCAGTACCAGCACGCTTTTATAGCCCGACGCCAGCAATCCGCTTTCAGAGAAAGCCTGGCGCAGGTTGGCAGCGATAGAAACGCCGCTCTTTACGTGATAAGGTTCGTAGGCAATGGTGCCGTCGGCCTGTTGTGCCGAGAACGACAAGGCATTGGTGCTGATACGTATTGTCAGTCGCATGATGTGTTTTCTTTCTATGTTATATGTTTTTCTTTATCCTTACTATATGCTGGCGCTGTAGATGCTGAAAAAGATGGCCAGTGCCAGTGCCAGCACACATAGGGCAAGCAAAAAGATATGTATTGTTGGCTTCATATATGCAAAAGTACGATAAATCAGTGTAATATACGAACATTTAATTTTATTTATCATTTATGTTTAGCCGAAATGCACTAACTTTGCACTTTTAAATAACACACACAATAGCAGTGGGCATGCAAGGCGGTATGCTCAACACAAAGAACGAACAAAACGAATATGGGAAGAAATAAATATGCCGAAGGCGAAATTAAAGCCATAGCCAAGCTGTTGCGCCTAAAGAACGCTGGCAACCGAGCGCAACAGAAAGAAATAAGACACCAGTTGCGTGTGAACTACGAGTTTAATATCTCCGACTTTAATGAACAAGGCAAGGCTTTTGGCGAGGAAGAACTGAACGAGGCCATACGCCGTGGCGCTATTCAAATTCTTGACGATGCCACCATTGCCGATATGAAGGCTAAACGTGCACGCGATAAGGCTCGCGACGAGGCCCAGAAACAGAAGGAGGCCGTGGCCAGTGGCGAACAAACATCGTGGCAAGAGGCCATGAAAGAATGGCAACAATGGGAAGAAGCTCAGGGCACCGATGCCCCCAAGGCTTAACTACATTTTATATATATACATTTTTTGAAGAAGATGATGAAGATGAATAAGATGAAAAGATATCTTATGATATGTATGGCTTGCCTCTTATCGCTGTTACAGACTACGGCACAAGAGGTGATTGACCGCGACGAGCAATCGGCCGTGGCCGACAGTGCTGCGCTGAATGATGTTTGCGCCGACTCGTTATCGCTGTCGTGGCCCGCGTCGTTGCGCACAAACCTCGACCACTTGCTGAAAAGCAGCATGTTTAAAACCTCGCAGGTGGCGCTGATGGTGTATGACCTTGATGCCGACTCGGCCATCTATGCTCACAACGAGCGACAGCTTATGCGCCCTGCGTCAACCATGAAACTGATTACGGCCATCACGGCACTCGACCGTCTGGGGGGTAGCCACCAGTTTAATACCGAACTGTGCTATACAGGAAAGGTTGAAAACAACACGCTGAACGGTAATGTATATTGCGTGGGAGGCTTCGACCCGCGCTTCAACCTCGACGACCTTCGCGCCTTTGTTGAGGCGATACGCAAGATGGGGGTAGACACCATACGTGGTAACATCTATGCCGATAAGAGCATGAAGGATGACAAGATGTATGGCGAAGGCTGGTGCTGGGATGATGATAACCCAACACTGTCGCCGCTGCTGCTGAGCCGTAAAGACAACTTTATTGAGCGCTTTGCCGCCAAGCTTACCGAGGCGGGCATTGTGGTTGAGGCTAACCTTGACACGGCCATCAAGCCTGGCAACGCTTATTGCATCTGCCACCGCTTTCACACCATGGACCAGATATTGCTGAAGATGCTGAAGGAGAGTGACAACCTGTATGCCGAGTCGATGTTCTACCAGATAGCGGCCAGCAGTGGTAGCAAACATGCTTCGGCCCTACAGGCACGCGCCATCATTAAACGTTTGGTGCAGAAGTTGGGCTTTAACCCTAACGACTATACCTTTGCCGATGGTTCGGGCCTCTCATTATATAATTATGTTACGGCCGAACTCGAGGTAGCTTTCTTGCGCTATGCCGTAAAGACGGGCAACATATTGCTGCACCTGAAGCCATCGCTGCCCATCGCTGCCACCGATGGCACACTGAGCGAGCGCATGCGTGGCACGTTTACCAATGGCAATGTGTATGCTAAAACAGGAACGCTAACGGGCATCAGCACCTTGGCGGGCTACTGCACCGCAGCCAACGGCCATCGCCTGGCCTTCGCTATCATGAACCAAGGGCTTAGACATACGCGCAATGGTAGGGCCTTTCAAGATAAGGTGTGCACCGAACTGTGCCGACCGTGAGGCGTAATTCATAATTTATAATTCATAATTCATAATTCATAATTCATAATGGGGCTTCGCCTAAGTAAGTTGCTCGTCAGCTTGTCGACTCGTCAACTATAAAAGAAAACTCATGACCGTTAATCCTCAACAAGACCGTATCCTCGTGCTCGACACGGTGCGCGATATGGTTGAACAATTGATATCGCTCACAGGCATGCAAGGCAATGCCGTGCACATAGTGCGCCACGTGCTCATGGCCCTGGTGGCTGTGTTCTTGGCCTGGCTGGCCGAACTGCTATGCCGACGCGTGTTGCTGCCAGCCGTGCTGCGTATCACTGCTCACACCGATGCTAAATGGGACGATGTGCTGTTCAGTAGAGAGGTGCTTATCTCGGCCTGTCGTATTGTGCCCGCCATCGTTATATGGCTACTCTTGCCGCTGGTGTTTTACCAATACTACATGGTTGAAGAACTGATGAGCCGCGCCACAGCCGTATATATTGTGGTGATGACGGTGCGCTTGGTGCTGGCCTTCATCTCGGCCTTTCGTAGCATCGAAACTAAGCCCGAGCGCTCGTCAGCCAGGCAGTATCTGCACTCGCTGTGTGGCGTATTGAAAATAGTGGCGGTGTTTATTGGCACTGTGGTTACGGTGGCCATCATCTTGGGGCGCAGTCCGCTCAGCCTCTTGGCGGGTTTGGGTGCCACTTCGGCCGTTATGATGCTGGTGTTTAAAGACACCATCACGGGCCTTGTGGCTGGCGTGCGCCTCACCAGCAACGATATGTTGCATAAGGGCGACTGGATACAGTTTGATAAGGCGGGCGTGAACGGTGTGGTTGAAGAAATGTCGCTCACCACCGTCAAGGTGCGCAACTTTGATAATACTATCGTTACGGTGTCGCCAGTAACGCTGGTGGCCGACTCGTTTCAAAACTGGAAGGGCATGCAGGAGAGCGATGGCCGACGGGTGAAGCGTATGGTGTTTTTCGATTTTCATAGCATACGCATTGCCGACGATGCGCTCAAACAGCATCTCATCAACCGCGGCTTCTTCACCGCTAAGCAGCTTGAAGGGCAGCAAATAAATAGTACGCTCTTTCGCCGTTATGTTGAGCAGTGGCTGTCAACGCTCAACACCGTAAACACGAACATGACGTTTATGGTACGACAACTCGAAGCCACAAGCACAGGTCTGCCCATCGAGTTTTATTTCTTCTTGAAAGAAAAGTCGTGGGTGCAGTACGAGCACCAGTTGGCCGACATCATGGACGCCATCTACGCCCTTGCCCCCGAGTTTGGCATGAAGCTCTATCAGCAGTATCCTGATCAGTAACGGCACGTGGCGCCTCTCACCTCATAATATTTTGCCCCAAGCGCTTAAACACGTGCAGCCCTTTGCCCTTGGGTGCGCCACTTGTGGTGATTTAATATAACGTTTTTCTTTAGAAGTTGCAGCACAGGCGAAGGCTCATCATGGTGTAGTGTCCATCGTCGTTGTTGATATATTGAAACGAGGGCTGAAGCGCTATCACTGAGTTCAGTTGTCGGCGCCATGTTAGCTCTGCCGAGTATTCAGTGCCTTGCTGAAAGCGAGCATATTGCCCCGACAGTGCTATCTTGTCGTCGTTATCAGTGTAGGCGCAGCCCAGTTCGGCATAACGATAGCAGGCATTTTCGCGGCACGTGTTTTCTGAATATTGCGCCATGCAGGCAATGCCTTTCTCGCCTTGTGTCCATACTGGTTGCTCGGCATACAGCCACCAGGCACAGGTGGTGTGCTTCTGTGCTTCGCTGGCAGGTGCCAGGCCGCCCTCGTCGTCTACCTGATATTGGCGTGTGTGCAGGGCCAGCCCTGCAAAATAGTGGGCATTGTGATAGGCATATTCCAGTTGCGATATGTTAAAGATGCCGTCTTGCTTCGGGTTCAGCCTAAACGGGTTGTCGTTATGTTTCCAGCCGTTATAGCCCATGCCATTGTATATGCTATTTTTAAATGTCCAGCCACCGCGGGTTACGTCAAAATATAGCGTCAGCCCCGAGAAGGGATAGTTGGCTATGGGGTAGCTGGCGGCAATGGTGGGGAAGATGCCACACGAACTGTTTGTGAAGAGGGCTGTGATGTCGGAGGTAAAGAAGTCTTCGTTCACATTTCTTACGCCCACAAAGGTGTGCCCCCATGTCCAGCCCTGCATATAGCCCAGCACGGCGATGGCTGCCAGCATATTGTCGGCCTCGATGTTTGAAAATGTTTGCCAGTCGGCGGCTATGGCCTCGTTGGTTTTTGCCAGATGCAGCGTGGCGGCCTCAAACGCTCCTTTACCATGGGCAATAGGCAACTGGAGGTTAAGCCTCAACTGGTTCAGCCAGTTGGCTTTGTTATTCATGTTCCACTGACCTTCGCTAATGTATTGCCCACTAAACGTTTGGGCCATGCATAGGCATGAGGACACGCTGAGCATGATGAACGAGATGTTTCGTTTCAACATATTCATAATGTTATTTCAGTCGTGATAATGTTATTGTAGTGGCGCACAAGCTCATGCAATTCGTTTGCAAAGTTACTGAAAAATAGTGAATAATGGGTTAGAGAATTATTAGAATGGTATTAGAAAAGCATTAGCCCCCTGGCTCGGTATATTATTTTTTAAACGTTAAAGACGTTAACAGCCTGTTTGTTTCTGAAGAAAAGGTGTAAATTTGCAATAAGCTATACCATGATGATAGCGATAATAATAAAACTAAAACGAGTGAAAAGATGATTAGATTAAATGTTTTCTTTGAAGTAAAAGAAGATGCCAAGGCCGATGAACTGAAGGCTTTGTGCAATGAGTTGGTAGAAAAGTCGTTGACCGACGAGGGTAACATTGCTTACGACTTTTTTGTAAGTGGCACACGCAAGGGTGTAATGATGATTTGCGAAACATGGCAGAATGAAGTGGTGCTGAAGGTACACATGGCATCGGCCCATTTCACCACACTGGTTCCGAAGATTGAGGCACTGACCAAGAACGGATTGAAGTTGGAGCAGTTCAACTTCTAACTGAATATTTAAACGAACACGGCTTTTCCTTTCTAAGCCCCTTAGAGCAGGGATAGGGGCTTCTGTGCCCCGTCCTCCAGCAGCACCTATCCCTTCTCGTTCATCGTTAACCAAATTTAAACATCCGTGTAACACCTTTTTCATATACAATAATTACTTTTACACACTGAAAAAATGGTAATAGTAATTTTACAATAAAATGAAAAAGATTTTTAGTGTTGTCGTGATGACATTTTTGAGCTGTGGTTTGGCTTCGGCTCAAATAGTGGCTTCGGCTCAAACAGTGGCTTCAAATGCAGCTTCGGCTCTGGGCCAAACATCAAACACAGGGGGTGTTGAGCGCCCCAAACTGGTAGTGGGCATTGTTGTTGACCAAATGCGTTGGGATTATCTATACCGCTACCAGCAGCGTTATACCGATGGCGGCTTTAAGCGATTGCTGAACGAGGGCTATTCGTGCGAAAACACACTTATACCTTATGTGCCCTCGGTTACAGCCATTGGGCATACCTGCATCTATACGGGTAGCGTGCCTTCGATACATGGCATTGCAGGAAACAATTTTGTGATTGATGGAAAAAAGGTGTATTGCACCGACGACAACACGGTAAAGCCTGTGGGCACCACCAGCGAGGCCGGACTGATGTCGCCCCGAAACCTGTGGGTAACAACCATTGGCGACGAGATGAAGCTGGCCTCAAACGGCCGAGCCAAGGTAGTGGGCGTGGCTTTGAAAGATCGTGCCTCTATTCTTCCTGCTGGTCATAATCCCAATGGCGCCTTTTGGTTTGACGACGTGACAGGACATTTTATTACCAGTTCTTATTATATGAACAAGTTGCCACGGTGGGTTGAGGCGTTTAACAACAAACAGTTGGCAAAACGTTATCTTTCAGAACCGTGGAACACGCTTTATCCGAAAGATACCTATACCGAGAGCACCAGCGATAAGAACGAATACGAAGCCGACGTTAGACCTGGCGTTGAGGCTACGTTGCCCTTGAACCTGCCTGCTTTGTATAAGAAATATGGATATGGCATTATCAGAAACACGCCGTTTGGCAACGCCCTCACCTTTGATATGGCCAAGGCTGCCGTTGATGGCGAACTGCTGGGTGCCGATGCCGAAACCGACCTCTTAACCGTGAGCTGTTCAAGCACCGACTATATAGGCCACCAGGTGGGAACTCATGCCATTGAAACTGAAGATACCTATCTGCGTTTAGATAAGGCCATTGCCGATTTTCTTTCTTACCTTGATACAAAGGTGGGCAAGGGCAACTATCTTGTTTTTCTTAGTGCCGACCACGGTGCCATGAACAATGCGCGCTTCTTGCAAGACTGTCGCATACCTGCTGGTAACTGGGATGACAAAGCAATGGCAACGCAACTGAACCAAGTGCTGGTTAAAACCTATCCTAACGTGGGCGATATTGTTAAAACGGTGATGAACTATCAGGTGTTCTTCAACCACGATGTGATACAGCAGCACCAGCTAGATTTTGAAAAGATTAAGCAGATTGTGCTGCAAGTGTTGAAAGAAGACGACAATGTGTTATATGCTTGCGATATGCAAAAGGTGATGACAGAGAGCATACCTAATGTGGTGAAGAGTCGTATCATAAATGGCTATAACCGTGAGCGCAGCGGCGATGTGGTGGTGCTGCTGAAGCCCAACCACTATGCACACGGCATGAAGGGCACCGATCATGGCGCATGGAACCCCTACGACACACACATACCTCTGGTGTTTATGGGTTGGGGCATAAAGCATGGTGCTACCACAAGGCCTACCTATATGACCGACATTGCCCCCACTATTGCTGCGCTACTACATGTACAAGCGCCTAATGGCACTGTGGGACAACCCATTTTTGGTAATTGATTAAAGTTTAGCAAGTTTTCGATATACAACACAGTAGCGCAAGATACAAGTAGATAAGTAAACAAGGATAAAACATTTCTTATGACAAAGCCATTGCCCGTAATACTTCTCAATTTTTCAGGCGTTTACGATTATGAGTCGTTTGCCTCGAGCCGCGACATCGTTCATGTAGATTGTCGTGGCCTGAACGGTGTCGATTGCTATTGTGATGCAGAGGGTAGGGAAGCTCTGCACCGCATGCTTGAGCCTTATCCTGTAAAGGCGCTTCATTTTATCGATTCGGGCGACTATCATTATCTTACCGAATATTGGGTGTCGCGGCTGCAAGAGCCCTTCTCCTTGATTGTGCTTGACCATCATCCCGACATGCAGGAGCCCCAATGGGAGGGCGTGGTGTCGTGCGGCGGTTGGGTGACAGATGTGCTGAAGAACAATCCGTTTGTGAAGCATATCGTTGTTGTGGGCGCTTCTGATGAGCTGATTGCACAGATACCCGTAGAGCTTAGAGCAAAGGTGCTGTTCTACAGTCAGGCAGAAATAGACCATCACAAAGCATGGACCTCAAAGGCCGGCAAACTGATACATGAGCCCGTTTACATTTCTATCGACAAGGATGTGTTGAGAAAGCAAGATGCCGTGACCGATTGGAGCAATGGCGACATGAGCCTCATGCAGATGCAAGCCGTGCTGCGCATAATCTATGCTCACGAGAGCGTGATGGGTGTTGACATAACAGGCGAATGTTCAGCCACGCTCGACTATCTTTCGGAGGTTAAAGATGCAACAATCAACAACAGAGCCAATGAGGAACTGATGCGGATGATATTGGCTGAGGGGTAAAACTGCGTATAATCGTAACCGAAATTGAAGCATCTGTAAATTCCTCCATTGGCTGCAATCTGAAGTTTTTCGGGCAAGAGCCAATAGCTTGCGTACGCATAGACATCCAGCGCATCAATCTCCTTTTGGTTTATCTGGGTATAAAGAAACTGATTGCCGTCAGTTCGCTCATAGATCTTCATAATTTTCACATTATATTATATATTGCCTCTGTGTACTACAGATTATCATATACCTTCGCTCCAAAGTCTTCTGAAAAAATCAATGATATAGATACACTCTACATCTCCCATCTTTCTGTTGATAGGATCTAACGAAACTATCAACAGTTTGCTTTCATGATAATCAGAGGCGAAAGTTTTCAGGCACTTCAGGTATCTCATCTATAATAACAAGCGTCCCTACTTCCTTGTCAAAAAGCATCTCATAAAGCAGAGAAGGCCGACGACTGAAACGCCCCTTTAAAGTGGTATCCAACAAGTCAATGTATATACTGTTTGGAAATTTCTGACGCAAAAAGTACTTTTCCCAGTCTGACGGGCACCAAACAAGAATATACTATCCTCTAACTCATTGTCAATATGGCATATACGTTCAATCATACATCATGTATTTATTTGTTTATATTGCGGATTTTCATAGATTTTACATGTCAAATACTAATATCATATAAGTACATACTGCATTCTACAACCGCTTTTTACACCCCTGTAAAATTTGCTCAACAATGCTTAGAGCCATAGCCGTTTCACCTGGCAGATAGAACATGTCTTTGCGCCTTTGCAACTCTTCATATAGTTGCAAGGCTTTCTTTTCGTCTTTGTTATGTAATAGTTCTATGGCATAAAGAGCGGCAAGCTTGCTGGGCGAGTATTTGCCGTTGCTCGTTGTATATTTTGCCGCTTGTTTCGTCCATAGCTTCTCCACTACTTCTCGTCTGTTCTGTGTCAGCAGTTCTGCGATGATATGCTCGCCAACTGTTTCCAATGCGAAAAACAAAGGTAGCTTTGGCTTTATATTCTCAAGATGCTCGTATGCAATACGTGCCTCGTCCCAATGTCCTTCGTCCTCAAGTAGTGAGATGTACGAAATATACGAAACAATGCCAAAGTAGTCGTTGCCTCCTGTTGGTATTTCTTTGCAGAACCATTCTTTGGGCATGTCTTTGGGGCGGGTGCCATGTTCCAATTCACCTGTTATCTGGAAAGAGCGTATGAAGAGTCGGCGGTTTCGTGCGCTACGGCTAAGCATAAGGATGTTTCGTCCATCATTATTTATGCCTGACCCCATATTCATTGGTATTCCGTTGAGCAGAGCCATCACTATGCCAACAAATGCCATTAGCGTGAAGAATAATGAGCCAACAACACCCATATCCGTATATTTCTCAACTATAATGCTTATTACAGACAATAGTATGTTAGTAACTACTCCTCCTGCATTATACCAGAAGTAGGGTGTTGAGTCTTGCTCAATATCAATATCTTTATCAAGATACATTACGCATTGTCCGCTTGTTCCTGTAATGTCGTATTGTCGCCAACATAATCCCTTGCCTGTTTTAACAATGGCATATTTGAAGAATCTGATAGAATAGAACTTATAGCCCGTGGCAAGACCTCCAATCATGTGGCCTACTTCATGAAGCATGATTTGCAGTATAAATGCCACGAATGTCAACACACATGTCAATGCAACAGAATCGGCAAGCTTTGTCGCATCTACATTGTTGGAAACAACATCAAGCGCTTCCTTGCCATCAATTAAATATGCTATTAATACTGCAATGACTGCACTTAATAACCCCCAACATAGTATTCCAGCAAAAAGTTTAAGTATTTTTCCCATTTTTATTGTTTTGTGGACAAAGGTACGCGTTTAATATTAAAGTACAACTCAGAAATCGGCTGCATGCACACACTTCATGTTCTTTTCAAGTTGTGCCACCGAGCTGGCGCCCACCAACACACTGGTTACGCCTCGTTGTTTCAATATCCATGCCAGCGCCATCTCGGCCAGTGTTTCGCCACGTTCGGCAGCCTCGGCATTCCATGCCTTTAGCTTAGCCAGCAGTTCGGGGGTGAGGTCGCTTGGTTTCAGGTAGCGTTCCTTGCCCATGCGGCTGTCGGCAGGTATGCCGTTAAGATAACGGTCGGTAAGCAGACCCTGTGCCAACGGCGAGAAGGAGATGAAGCCTATGCCGTGGTCGGCACAATATTGGGTTACGCCGTTCTCCTGTGGTTCGCGGTCGAGCAGGTTGAGGCGGTCTTGGTAGATGAGCAACGGCACATCGCGCTCCTTAAGATATTGGTCGGCAAACTTTAGAGCCTCCAATGGCCAGCGGCTGATGCCGAGATACAGCGCCTTGCCTTGCTTCACGATGTCGACCATGGCCTGAAGGGTTTCTTCAAGTGGTGTGTTGGGGTCGTAACGATGGCTGTAGAACAGGTCCACATAGTCGAGGTTCATGCGCTTTAGGCTTTGGTCGAGGCTTGCAATGAGATACTTGCGCGAGCCCCAGTTGCCGTAAGGGCCTTCCCACATATCATATCCCGCCTTTGTTGATATGAACAGCTCGTCGCGATAGGGGCCGAAGTCGTCCTTCATCAGTTGTCCCATAGTTTCTTCAGCGCTTCCATACGGAGGACCATAATTGTTAGCAAGGTCAAAGTGTGTGATGCCGTGGTCGAAGGCATAGTGTGTGATGGCGCGGCTACGCTCGTAGGTGTCAACGCCACCGAAGTTGTGCCAGAAACCTAAACTTACCTTTGGCAGCCGAATACCGCTCTTGCCACATCGCTGGTATAGCGCCTCTGCATCGTCGTAGCGGTTGGCAGCGGCCATATATCTTCCTTTTATATCCATGTGCGTTACGTTTTTTTTGATTGATGCCTCAAAGATACTTACTTTAATGATAACAACCAAATTTATTTAATCCTTATTCATACCGTCACTAAATCTTAAATATATTTTTAATGAATGTAGGTTTTTAGCATGTTTATGTGTATTTTTGCAAAAGAAATACTTTTTACAACAATACTTAATCAACAACAAATCTATGAGAAAACTATTAACAGGGGTGCTTCTGGCACTATCGTTGTCGGCCGTTACGGCGCAAACCACACAACATTATCAGCCCACGAAAGAAAATATTGAGGCGCGCAGCCACTTTCAAGACGCTAAGTTTGGCATCTTCCTGCACTGGGGACTCTACTCGATGCTGGCTACGGGCGAGTGGACAATGACCAATAAAGACCTCAATTATAAAGAGTATGCCAAGCTGGCTGGAGGCTTTTATCCCTCGCGCTTCAATGCGCGCGAGTGGGTGTCGGCCATCAAAGCGTCGGGGGCAAAGTATATCTGCTTCACCACCCGACATCACGAGGGCTTCTCAATGTTTCATAGCCAGTGGACTGACTATAACATCGTTGACGCTACGCCTTTCAAACGCGACGTGGTGAAAGAACTGGCCGACGAGTGTCATCGTCAGGGCATCGATATTCATTTCTACTATTCGCACATCGACTGGCAGCGCGAAGATGCTCCGCTGGGGCGCACGGGTCTGGGCACAGGCAGACCAAAGGAAGCACAAAACTGGGACTCGTATTATACCTTTATGAACAACCAGCTTACCGAGCTGCTGACCAATTACGGACGCGTGGGCGCCATCTGGTTTGATGGCCTGTGGGACCAAGACGAGAACCCATCGTTCAACTGGCGCCTGCCCGAGCAGTATGCCCTGATACACCGCCTACAGCCCGCTTGCCTTATTGGCAATAACCACCATAGCGCCCCGTTTGAGGGCGAAGACTTTCAGATGTTTGAACGCGACCTGCCTGGCGAAAACTCGGCCGGACTGTCAGGACAACAAATATCACAGTTGCCGCTCGAAACCTGCGAAACCATGAACGGTATGTGGGGATATAAAATTACTGACCAAGAATATAAGTCGGCCGAAACCCTCATACACTATCTCGTGAAGGCTGCAGGACGTAACGCTAACTTGCTGATGAACATTGGCCCGCAACCCGATGGCTGCCTGCCTGAGGTGGCCGTTGACCGACTGAAGAAGGTGGGCGAATGGATGAACACGTATGGCGAAACCATTTATGGCACACGTGGCGGCATAGTGGCTCCGCACCCTTGGGGCGTAACCACGCAAAAGCAGAACCGATTGTTTGTACACATTCTCAACCTGAAAGATAAAGCGCTGTTCTTGCCCACGGGCAATGTGCGCATAAAAAAGGCCATCGACTTTGTGACGCGCCAGCCAGTGCGTATGCAGAAGTGTGAGGGTGGCATACTGCTCACGCTCAATCAAGCGCCCACCGATGTTGATAAGGTGCTGGAACTGGAACTGGTGCAGCGGTAACAAATAATGCAATTATAGCATAAACCCCATGGGTTGATGGGCTGAAACCAAGCAAGCCGTGGGGCAAAACCAAACTAAAAATAGGGCGAAAACCTTGAGAAAGTCATGCCGCATCGACCGTTGTGAACATGGAGAACGGTCGATGCTCGTGTTCATATCGACCGTTGTAAGCATGGAGAACGGTCGGTGTGAGATGACTTTCTCAAGGCTTTCGCCCTGTTCTTTTGCCTATTTTAAAAAAATAATCGGTGGGTTTAAGATGAGGATAGGCTTCTATATTGTTTCGACACGGCCGAATAGCCACAACGCTGGCACAAAGGCTCAACGGCGGTGTGGTGGGTGAAGCCTTGATAGAGGGCCTGGGCGCGGGGCGAGGCTAAAATGTGTTCCAGGCTTTGCTCGTATAGGTTGCCAAGGCTTAAGTCGCCATTATGGTCGAGACAGCAGGGCACCACCGTGCCATCAACCAGCACACCTATCTGGTTGCGCAAGGCATAGCAAAACACGTTGTCTTCAGCATAGGTTGCGTGCTCAAGGTCGGGCCACTCAAACATATTGTCGTTCTCAAGAAACAGGTTCTCGGTTAGCTTCCAGCCATCGGCTCTCTGTACCCACGGTTCAGGCTGGTGCTGAGCAATGAGGTTCAGTATGGCCTCGTTCATGCGGTTGTGTCCGCCCTCATTCCAAAGACGCAGCACCACAATGCAGCCACGGTGGGCGGCCTCGGTGGCAAACGTCATCACCTCGTTAATATATTGGGCTATGTTTTCTTTGCCGTTGCCCTCGTGCGAGTGTAGCGATATTTGTAGCTTATGGGGTAGGGCGTCGAGCAGATCGGTACGTTGCGATAGCAAGGTGCCATTGGTGGTGAGCACGGGTATGAAGCCCTTTTCGCGCGCCATCAACATAAACTGGGGCAGCAACGGGTGAAGAAACGGCTCGCCCATAAGGTGAAAATAAAGAAACTTTACCTTGCCCTGAAGATGGGTGGTAAGGGTGCCGAACTCGTCTAACGTCAGCATGTGCTTTGTCCGTGTGGTCTTGGGGCAAAACACGCAGTTAAGGTTACAAATATTGGTTATCTCAAGATAGCATCGAGTTATCATATATTTTTACAATAAAAAGGCTGCAATAAGTAAATACATCCACCCTTATGCCGTTTTAAAGTTAAAGCTATTAACAAGCAAGGAAGCTGCGGTAAAGGCAACTCCTACCCCTACCACACCCGTCCATCCATAATGTTGCCAGAATAGACCTGAAACAAATGTACCGGCAGAACCTCCTAAGAAGTAAATGGTCATATAAACGGTATTGACCCGATTGATGGCGGATGCGTCAAGAGCGACCACACTGGTCTGATTTGACAGATGGATGCTTTGCATTCCAGCATCAATCAAGAGGATGGCGATTATCATCCACAAGTAACTGTCATTTCCCCAAA
>ENA-ORMX01000116-ORMX01000116.1-human-gut-metagenome-genome-assembly--contig:-NODE-116-length-56935-cov-4.016719_pt1 | contig 56935 bp, 85 predicted proteins | sample MGYA00242108_ERZ509007 | MGnify/ENA primary metagenome ERZ509007 (study PRJEB26280, sample SAMEA2338745) | human gut metagenome | biome: human gut; feature: human-associated habitat; material: faeces...
CCTCACCGAGGTGGTCGTGCGGCGGGGCGAGCCGGATGCCCTTGATGTCCACATGGCTCTGCACCGCAAGGTGGCGGAACGACGAGCCCTTGTGCACGACCATGCCGGCCTGCTCGGCCAGCGGGCGGAAGTCGGGGTGGTCAAAGAGCATCGTCACGAGCTCATCCGACTCGCGGCCCTCGATGCTGCCCGCGCTGTGGGAGATGATGTGCTTGTGCTCGAACGGCACGTCCTCATCGGCATACGTGACCATGTTGCAGCGGTAGCACGCATCGCCGGGAGCGAGCCGGATGCCGGAGGCCGCCGCCTCAAGCGGGGCGCGGCCGAAAAAGTATTTGCGCGGCGAGCAGCCGAAGATGGACATGATGGCCGTGTCGCTGCCGGGGGCGAAGCCCTCGGGCACGTTGCGCACGCTGCCGAGGATGCCGTGGCGCGCGAGGGCATCGATCGCGTCTTTTTTCGATGCTTCGAGCGGCGTGCGGCCGCCGAGCGTGTCGAGCGGATGGTCGGCCATGCCGTCGCCGATGACGAGAATGTATTTCATACCGTATCCCTCTTTTCGGAAGATTTTTCGCTGCGGGGTGCCCTGTGGGATGCCGGGACCCGCGGTTTTTTCTGCCCCACAGTATATACTATTTCCCCCGGTTTGTGAAGCGGCATGGCGCGTTCCGGGGCATTTTGCTGCTATTTGTAGAATTCAACAAAATTATTCAAATCATTAAATTAGGTATTGGCAACTTTTCGTCATCATGATATAGTAGAATACTGTTAAGTATCCGCTAAGTTTTCGCTAAGAAATTGCCCCGGCATTGCCGGGGTTTTCCGCAGATCGGGAGGGACAGCAAATGTCGATCGGACAATATCTGCTCGGCGGCGCGGCCGCCCAGCAGGCCGGCCATGGTGGTAGCCAGGCCGTCGCCCAGCAGGGTGCGGTTCAGGCCGGGGTCGTTGATATAGTTGTGGCCCACGGTTGCGCTGATGGCGGCGATATCGCCCACATGCTCCATCATAGTTGCCAGTGCAATGGGGATGATGGTGAACAGTGCGCTGATGAACTCCGGGCTGCCGTCGATGGCAAACAGGCCCATGGCCTCCTTGTGCAGAGGGATGCCCACCCATGCAGCCTCAGAAATGCGCTGGAAGTCCACTGCACCGGTCACCAGTGCCACTGCGTAGGACACCAGAACACCGATGAGGATGGGCAGGATCTTGACCATGCCCTTGCCCCAGATGTTGCACACGACCACGGTACCCAGCGCCACAAAGGCCAGAATCCAGTTGGACTGGCAGTTGTTGATAGCAGAGGGAGCCAGGATCAGGCCGATGGAAATGATAATGGGGCCAGTGACCACCGGCGGGAAGAATTTCATGATGCGGCGGATGCCGAAGGTGGAGATCAGCACGCTGGCTGCCAGATACACCAACCCGGAGAATGCGATGGCTGCACAGGCATAAGGCAGCATCTTGGTATTGGCCACGGTCAGGTTGCCGTCCGCATCAGCCAGCATGGGGGCCACGATGGAGAAGCCGCCCAGATACGCAAAGGAAGAGCCCAGAAAAGCAGGCACCTTCTTTTTGGTAATGAGGTGGAACAGCAGGGTGCCCAGACCTGCGCACAGCAGGGTGGTGGAAACGCTCAGGCCGGTGAGCAGCGGCACCAGCACCGTTGCACCGAACATGGCAAACATGTGCTGCACGCCCAGAATGAACATACGGCCTGCGCCCAGCTGGCGCGCGTCGTAAACGCCTTTGGAGTAATCGATCTTTTCACTCATGAAGTTTTTCTGCCTCCTACAGAACTCGCAGCCCAAAAAAAGAGGCACCGCCGTCAGCAAAACGGCAATGCCCTTGAAATTTGGGAACAATGATTCCGCCCGGAAATGAGAAGTGCAATACAGCGCAGTCGATGATTCTTGTGCAGCATGGTGCGCTCCCCCTTTCATTCAGGCTCTTTCCAAACCGCCGCCCAAGCCCCGCAAAAGGCCGCAGCGGGCAGTCCTTCAAGAGATTATAGCAGACTTTTGGCCCGTGTGCAACCATTTTGCACAATTCTCCTGTATTTCCAGCCCGGAAGATCACGCCTGCTCTCTTGCAATCCAACCCAAATCGCACTATAATATAACCTACCATTGTAATCTGTATTATAAGAGAATTATCAGGAGAGTTTATGATCTATCTGGATTATTCCGCCAATACCCCGGTGGACGAAGCGGTTTTGCAGCGCTTTTGCGAAGTAGAGCGCAATTGCCCGGGCAATGCAAATTCCCGCCATGCAGCAGGCACTGCCGCAAAGGCTGCCATCGATGCCGCCACCCAGAGCATTGCCCGCAGTCTGAATGTGCAGCCCGCCGAGATCATCTATACATCCGGTGCCAGTGAAGCTAACAACTTTGCTATCAAGAGCATCGCCCGGCTGGAGCGCCACCATGGCAAACACATTATTTCCACGCCGCTGGAGCATTCCTCGGTGAGCGGCAGCCTGACCGCTTTGCAGGAGCAGGGTTACGAGATCGATCTCTTGGACATCCGGCAGGACGGCACGGTGGACCTTGCCCACCTGAAAGAACTGCTGCGCCCGGACACCATTCTGGTGGCCGTCACTGCCGTGGACAGTGAGCTGGGCGTGGTGCAACCGGTGGCCGAGATCGCAGAGATCTTAAAGGCCTATCCTCACTGCCATTTCCATGTGGATGCCACACAGGCCATCGGCAAGCTGCCGGTCAGCTTTGAAGGCATCGACACCATGAGCCTGACCGCCCACAAGTTCTACGGACTGAACGGCATTGGTGTGCTGGTCAAGCGGCGCGGCCTTGCGTTGGAGCCGCTCATCCATGGCGGCGAGAGCACCACCATTTACCGCAGCGGCACCCCCACCGTGGCGCTGGCCTGTTCGCTGGCGCTGGCGCTGGATAAGGCCGTCACCGAGCTGCCCGCCCGGGTGGAGCACATCCGCGCCCTGAACGCCCGCCTGCGCACCGTCCTTGCAAAATACCCCAAGGTGCGTATCAACAGCCCGGAAGGCGCTGTGCCGCAGATCCTGAACCTGAGCGTGCAGAACGTAAAGGGCACCGTGTTCCAGCGGGAGCTGGATGCCAGAGGCGTCTGCGTCTCGGTCAAATCTGCCTGTTCTTCGGACGGCCTGCCTTCCCGAGCGGTATTTGCCGTGAGCCATGACCGGCGCAACGCACTGTCCTCGTGGCGCATCAGCCTGAGCCACCTGACCACCGAACAGGAACTCGACGATTTTATGCAGGCCTTCGATGCCTGTTACAGCACTCTGACCCAGTGAGATCTATGAGGTGACCCATGAAAAAGACTTTAGAGCCCTATCAGCTGATCGAACGCAGCATCATCAAAAAATACCGCAAGGAGCTGTGGACCCCCTTCATCGTGGCGGTAAAGCGCTACGAACTGGTGCAGGCCGGCGACCGCATTGCCGTATGCATTTCCGGCGGCAAGGATTCCATGCTTATGGCAAAGCTCATGCAGGAGCTGCAGCGCCACAGCGATGTGCCCTTTGAACTGGTATTTCTGGTCATGGACCCCGGCTATAACGAGATCAACCGCCAGAAGATCGAGAGCAATGCCGAACTGCTGCACATCCCGGTAACGATTTTTGAGAGCAACATCTTTGCCGTAGCCAACAACACCGACAAAAACCCCTGCTACCTCTGCGCCCGGATGCGCCGCGGCCACCTGTACAGCAAGGCCAAGGAGCTGGGCTGCAATAAAATCGCGCTGGGCCATCACTTCAATGATGTGATCGAGACCACCGTGATGAGCATGTTCTACGGTTCCCAGCTGCAGGCCATGCCGCCCAAGCTCCACAGCACCAGTTTCCCCGGCATGACCCTCATCCGCCCGATGTACTGCATCCGTGAAGAGGACATTCTGGCCTGGAAGCGCTACAACGAGCTGGAATTCATCCAGTGCGCCTGCCGCTTTACGGAGAACTGCACCATGTGCGACAACGGCGGCGGCGGTTCCAAACGGCAGGAGGTCAAGACTCTGCTGCGCCGCCTGAAGCGTGAGAATCCCAACATCGAAAACAGCATTTTCCGCAGCATCCACGCTGTGGCGCTGGACACCATGCCGGGCTATAAGTCCGAAGGTGTAGAGCACAGCTTTCTGGAACGCTTCAACGAAAAAGAGCAGGAACTTCATGCCGAAGATTGATCTCTTTTAGAGGCATTCTGTCAAAACGATACGAGCAAAAAATAAGCACCCGGCAATGAAAGCCGAGTGCTTATTTTTTACCGCTCGGAGAGCGGCATGGTCAGGACGAAGAACGTACCCACGAAGCAGATCGTGGCGGGGTTCGCCTGATTCACATTTGGCAAATGACCCTAACTTTAATAGAATTTCAAGAGGGGGTGCATTTTCGGCGCAAAGGGGGTGCAGTAGTTTTCGGAAATGCACCCCCCTTTACTGCAAATGCGATACCATAAGTTACAGCATATTTTTTATAATTGTTGTTGCTGTATTCAGCCCAGAGCGACCATCGCTTGGAGTTTTACCTAATGTAACCATATAGCGACCATCACCAAAGTACGTTAATTTGTAATGTTTTCCGTCTTCGGTAATCGTAAATCCTATGTCCTGAAGGGTTCGTTTCATTGATCCTGAAACATTTTTGTACCCTTTCAGAAGTACTTTCAGTTCTTCAGCACGTTCAACGAGAATGTTCTGACAATTATTGTTGGATATAATATCCATCAATACATCTCTCCGACGAGTACCTGTGGCATACTTTGGCAGAGCGTCCTTGAGTGCATCTAATACAATGAGCTTGATTTCATTAGGGAAAAACTCATCTTCGTCTCCCAAATACAAAACTGGTAAGCTATCAGCACCATCTATCTTGGTCCGCAGTCCTTGGTTCTCATAAGCAAGAGTCTCATTTGATCGCGTCAATTCCTCGACTTGTTTTTTGAGTCGGCGTACATCCTCATCTCCAAGTTCAATCAACTGATCCGCTTCCTCTGAAACCCGTTCTTTTTCTTTTTCGGCCAACAGCAGCTCCGCACTCCGGCTATCTAAACGATCACGCAGTAGCGCATTATTTACGCCCTGCCATGTGTACAGTGTATCCACCATTTGCGCATTGCAGTATTGAATGACACTGCGAATGACTTTTTCAGCTAAAACTGCATCAATGCCGTCGTAGGCACGATATAAGAACCGTTTATGTCCGTAAGCATTATTAGGAAAATATACACCGACTGCTCCGTAGTATTCGTTATTATCATTGCAAAGCCTTCTGATAGCGGAATTAAGCGATGTACTTTCCTCAACGAGGACATGGGCAACACCCTTTAGTCGACCTGCAAGTTTCCAAATTTCAACAGGGTCATCGTCATTTGCTGTTTTTGATATATAAACAACCGGCATCCGGTACTTTTCTTTCCCATTTATAACATCAGTGAGCGTTGTTATATTATCTACCTTAATGAAATAGGGAGTTCTAAGCACTGGCAGAATACCATCAGATTTAATGTAGTTATGCTCAATTAAAAGCGTAATGAAATGTGGCGTTGAAAAAGCAGCATCCATAGTCAGTGCTTCTTCCAAAAAACTGCGGTCAAGGCGAATGGACATTTTCATGTCATCAAAATTCATGACATAATCGGTATCCCAGACCACACCATCACTTTCAGTTTTCTCATATCTGATTGCAACGGTATTTTTATTGCGATACTCTTCAATCGCAAGCCAAAGATTCTCTGTGCCATAACGCACGTTATACTCGCCGTTCCAATTAATACCTTGGATGCGGTTCTCCACATGAGGGCTTCCCTGGTTCCATTCAATAGCCAACCGGACAAATGCTTCTTTTGTCATGGCATTACTTATTTCAAGCTGTGCAGAGAACAGCAGCATTTCAATACCTCCTGGCGTGTTTTTGAATACGGATTACATAAATTCAACCCAAATTCCCGACTACTAAAAAGAGAATCGTCGCAAAAAACTAATTCAGAACCGACAAATTATACCTTATTGTAACATATATCATCTACTTTTACAATGTCTTTAGGCAGAAAAAAGCCGCAGTCAGCGAAACCTGCGGCCTTTATGTTTTTTGGGCTTATGCATCAATCACTGTGCTGCCTTGGAATTTGAAGGTCATCCGCCCATCGGCGTGGACGGTCACCGTATCGATAACGGTCAGCCAGAGTTTGTTGTCAAATTCGGAAAGCGTGTCCAACTCCTGCACCTCAAACATGAATGCGCCAATGGCATCCGCTTGTGCTTGCCGTACGTTCTTTATGCTGTGCAGCTCCTCAACCCGTGTTTTTGCCTTTTCGTACCGTTCCACGAAACCGTTGTACCGGGCAGCGTATTCTTCCTGGTTTTGAGCTGTCTGTGAGTTTTCGGCGATGCAGCGCTTTGTCAGCTCAGTCACTACATCGATTTCCTCAAGCAGGGACTTTATCTCGGCATCGAGACCGGAGCAGTCCGTCAGCGTGGACTGCATCAAACGGCAATTCTCCAGGGCACTGTCTTTGTCTGCGAGAATGGCATTGAATGCGCCCACAAACCGGGTTTTGATAGTTTCCTCATAAAGATGGGGCGTTTCGCATTTGTGCTCGCCTTTGAATTTGTTATTGCACCGCCAAATTACTCTGCGGTATTTGCTGGTGGAGTTCCACACTTTGGAGCCGAAGAAAGCACCACAGTCACCGCAGATGATGCCACAGCGGATAAGGCCAGAAAAAGCTGAACGTGACGGCTTTTTTCGGTTTGCCGTCTGCTGTGCTATCTTGCGAAGCCGTTCCTTGGCTTGTTCAAATGTGGCAGGGGCAATAATTGGCTCATGGGTTCCTTCTGCATAATACATCGGCAGTTCACCCTTGTTTGCAACCAGTTTCTTCTCAATATACCGACTGCGTCTTCAGATGTCATCGAAAAAGGTGTGGTATCACTTGGTATGTTGCAGAATCTTGGATTACAGAATATTCAGATTCGTTTGTTGCCTGCGAGTACCATGTATAAGCATTATATTGATAATACTAAATTCAACCTACAATCGTTAAATCTCTAAGATTGAAAAACAATCATTTAACGATTGCACCTATAATTCAACGATTACCCTCAGCAGTTCAACGAATACTCGGCTGTTTAACGATTACAGCGGAACAAAACACCTCAATCCGCGCAAATAGCACGAAACCCCGCTGCATAATTGCTCTGCAGCGGGGTTCACTTATGTGCTGAAACGGCGAAAGCCTTGATTTTAAGCAGTTTTTGGGCATAGAAAAAGTCCACCGTAATTCTATCAAAATTACGGTGGGCTTATGGTGGAGGCGATGGGAGTCGAACCAATTTCCGCCGTTCTATCGTGAAAAAATCGCATTTTTCAGTCTGAAAATGTGGCGTTGCTATGGCTTGAAATTCGGCCTACGGAAATGTGATTCAGCCCCTAAAATCCGAAAGTGTGGTAAAAACTGTGGTATTTTTCAGCCGTGTAGCAGCTTCATAAATACCGCATTGACAGCCTGCGCGGTCTGCACATCCTCACCGGTCAGGGCGTGGCTGTAAATGCCGTAGGTGTCCATATCTTCGGAGTGACCTACAAGCGCCTTGACCTCACCAGCGGGCAGCGTCTTGATCGCGGACACAAAGCTGTGCCGCAGTTCGTACAAGCTGACCGGCTGCAGATCGTTGGCAGCGCAGTACACTTTCCAGCGCTTATAAAACCGGCGCTCTGTTTCCAGACAGAACACGCTTTCACAATGGCCGGTGATAGCCCTCTGAGCTTCTAGGACAGCCTTTGCAACGTCCGGCAGGACGAATGACCGGCAAGCATTTTCGTTCTTCCCGCGCGTCTCCTGCCCTTTTACGTTGATGGCACGGGAGATATTGACGGTGCTGCCTTTGATATCTGCCCAGCGCAGGCCCACCAGCTCCCCCGGCCGCAGGCCGGTCAAGACCGCGAACCGGTAGGCGTGAATATAATCATCTGGCACGCGCTTGCCCCGATAAAGCGTTGTATCCACCGTGAACAGCTTTATTAGATCATCTGGCTGCAAGACCTTTTTGCCTTTCAGACGCGCCCCGGCGGGTATCTGCACATCCTCTGGCAGATAGGTGGACAGCTTGCTTTTGCGGCAGTATTTGCAGAAGGCACGGAGATCCCCGGCGAGTGATTGCAAGGTTTTACGGCTCTTGCCTGCCGCGTGGGCTTTGTTGATGATGGCTTGCAAATCAGCATCCGTCAGGGCATTGACCCGCTTTTTTCCGATGATCGGCAGCACCCAGGTACGCCACCGGCTCTCGATCGGTTCATAATTGCTTGGGCTGGTGGTCTGCTTTAAGCCCTCGAGCCAGATCTTATACACGTCCTCAACGCGGCCCACCTTCACGCCTATGCCGTCCTCAAGCCACGCATCAGCCTTGCGGTTCGCTTCCCGCTGGCCTGTGCGGCCGGGAGTGCTGCTGTAAAAATACCGGCGCTGGCCGTCTTTCTGCACCGCCACACGCCACCGGCTGTAAGCTTCCTGCCAAACGGCGCTGTTCGTTCGCCTGCTCATGCTGCACAATCCGGGAAGTTGACCACGGTAATTTCAGCAACAGCCTTTTCGACCGTCTGCAAAATGCGCTCTATCTTCTCCACTGTATCGGCAGACAGCACGACTTCACCGCACTGTTCGCACTCCATGCAGGGAACATTTTTGATAACCACAACGCAGTTCTTCAGCTGCACCGTGTGAATGGTCGTGCTGGGCTTCATTTCGCCCTTGCAGAAAAAGCAAGTCATAATTTATTCCCCTTTCTTCTTTCGTTCAGTATACGTTGCGTTCCAGTGGTCGAGATCTGGCCAGTAGGCTGTGAGGATCCACAGTGCACCCTCATGAACACCGCACACAACGTGCAGCCAGCGGCCTGCCAGATTGACCCCCAGCACTAAACAGGACGGACAGCGGTAATCATCCGGACGGTATTCGATGATCTTCCCGCTCTGGATGGCCTGCCGAATGTCTGCCAGCAGGATACCGCGCTCATAAAGCCGGGCCTGTGAGTGGGCTGTCAGAAAGATTTGCCCGCCCTGAGCCAGTGTGCGCAGGTTCTCTATGGTCAATTCCATTGGTTCACCTTCTTTCTATGTCAATGATTGCCCGTCAGTGGGTTGCGCAATTTTGCGACACGCCCCTGCCTGCTGTGCTCTGCGCAGTGGGCTTTATTTTTTATCATCCGATAATGGGCTGGGTGGCGATAATTTATCAGCTATAGTTTTTTCATACGTTAAAAAGCCAGACAAAGACAGAACTTGTATCCGGTAATTGTCCAACATGCAAATAGCTTTTGCCATTTCTGTTAGTAAGTTCTGGCCGCTGTCATTCAGACAAAAAAACAGTTCATCAAGATAGCGTCTTTTTCGTTCAATGTCAGTAATCTGCAAGTGTGAACAATTCTCATGCCCCGCGTGATCTTTTCTAAATTGCTGATCTTTTAAGTCGTCCAATGTTTTTAAGTCTTGTAGATAAAGATTCCCATCAACATCGACCATTGGCCGCTCTTTTTCAGGATCATATTCAACAGAATCAACGGCCTTTACAAGCCCCTGTAAATCGTCATCTTCTCCGAGTAGTACATACCAGTTTATATTCAAGACTTCTGCGATTCTCTTTATTGTTTCAATTTTGGGGTTAAGTCTCCCGGATTCGTATTTGCGAATTGTCGATGGGTCAATGCCAGTTTGTGCGCCGAGTTCTTTTTGCGTCAATCCAGCAAACTTTCTCTCCTCGGCGATTCTTTCTCCGATTGTCATCTAAAACTCCCCCTTTAGCGTGTAGTATATCATATTTTTTCTTCAAAAGGAAGAAAAAGCCCTAATTTAACCATTGACAGGGATAAAAAGCCCTGTTATAATACGCTGTAGAGGGACAAAAGTCCCTGAATCGAGGTGAGATGAATTGTCGAAGTCAATTACAGTCGATCGCGTGAAAGTTGTAGCGGAGATGGCGCGTCAGAACTTGACTACCGAGGAACTTTCCTTAAAGGCAGGCGTTGGACGCAATGCTATATGGAAAATGCGTAAGGGTCAACCCGTATGGCGCACTACCGCAGGCCACGTGGCCGCAGCTCTGGGCGTGACCGTTGACGATTTGAAGGAGGTGAACTAAATGTATCAACCGTTTCACAGGCTCCGCGTAAGGTTCGCGGAAATGGAGCTGCGGCAAGGGGATGTGGCGCAGGCCGCAGGCATGGCAAAGAGTACCATGACGGCCCGCATGAAGGGCTACCAGCCCTGGACGAGCGACGAGATCACCCGCGTGGCCGCTGTTTTGAACATTCCCCGGGAGCAGATCGGAGAGTTTTTCTTTGAACCGTCTCCCAAGAGCAAGAAGGGTGCATGATGGCAAACAAAAGAATGTTTTCGGTGGACGTGGTGGAAACCGACGCTTTTCTTGACCTACCGCCCAAAACGCAGGCGCTCTACTTTCATTTGGGTATGCGTGCCGATGATGACGGGTTTGTTTCAAGTCCCCGCACCATCGTGCGCACCATCGGATGCACTACCGGTGATTTGAAGCAGTTGGAAGCCGCTGGTTATGTAATTTCGTTCAGTTCCGGTGTGCTTGTTGTGACTGACTGGAAGGTAAACAACACGCTCAAGAGCGACCGTTACCGCAAGACTATGTTTCAAAACGAGCTTGCACTGCTGAAAGAATCAGCATCAAAGCGTTACATCCTTTCTGACAATGGAACCATTTCGGAACCAATCAGGAACCAAAACGGAAACCAGCAGGAGCCGCAGTATAGCATAGTGAAGGATAGTGTAGAGAAGTGTAGGTTAGAACAGGAGAGCAACGCCGCTGCCGCGGCTGGCGAGCCTGATACTTCCCCGGCGGATATTTTCACAACCTTTGCCGATGGTGACGGCGAGCTGCTGCAGGCCCTTCAGGACTATGACCGTATGCGCAAAGAAAAGCGCAAGAGCCTGACCGATACCATGCGCCGCAGCTTGTGCCAGCAGCTGGATGAAGAATTTCACCGCTGTGAATGGACAGAGGTGGTCAAGCAGGCCACCCGGCAAGGCTGGTTAAAGTTTTATCCGCTGGATAAGGACAAACCCACCAACACCGTGCCAGAGTTTGAGAGCGCTGGCGACCAGATCAGCCGAATTATCAACGACCTTAAAAGAAAAAATGGGGTGATCGAATGACAACCGAAAAATTACAGGAACTTATGCAGGCGCGAATGGCCTATTTTGGCGAGCATCTTTCCGATGAGCGAGTGACCGCCCAGCTGAAAGCATACGCTGCCAACCTTGGCACCGTGCCGGATAACATTGCCGAACAGGCATTTCTTATTGCACTGGCTAAGTGCAAGTGCCTGAACTATTTTCTCCGCGACTGGACAACCGCCGTCCGGGACATCCAGCTTGATGCACTGCCGTCCCCGGAACGGATGTGGGAAAACGCGCTGGACACGGCACGCAGTATGCAAGAGGTCTGGGAAACGGCCTGCATCGGCTATACGGACGGGGAAGGAACCAATCACGGCGGCGGTAAGGCGAAGATTCAGGCTATCTTTGACAAGCAGCCGGAAGCCGTGCGCAACTATTACGGAACGCCTGCAACGCAGATCAAAGCACTTACCCAGAGTTCGCGCAGCGAGCTTGCAAGAAACCGTTATCGCGGTTTTGTGACTGCTATGGATAAAGCCCCGGTGAAAGCTTTGCAGGCACCGCCCCTGCCCCAGCTGACGCAGGGCATCCAGCCTGCCGCCCAAATCGGCGACAGCAACAAGAGCGCGTGAGGGGGTGATTTTGTGAACGAGAGCATCGACCGCGCCAGCTACACCGATGCTATCACCAAGCTGCTGGAGCGCGCAGATTTGCGGGCTTTGCGCCTGATCTGGGTTTACGTGGAGCGCATGACCCGCTGAACCAACGGCAACCCGGCCTAATCTGGCCGTGTTTAATAAATTTTTGAATGGCCTGTAAGGCCAGAAAGGACAAAACCATGAACGAAATGAAGCACTTTTTCACCACCGCCAGCACTGACACCATCGGCGAGTGCCTGAGCGGCGAGAAGCTGCTGAACGCATCCCGCGATGCAAAGGGCAACACCCTGCTGACCTTTGAGAGCTCCTATGAGGGCTACTCTGATCTGCTGACCATCATGCCGGACGGCTCTGTGATCGGCACATTCATCTGTGACGAGGAGCAGCGGCCCCAGACCGTCAACGACAACCCGACCATGACGGATGTGGCCACGCTGCTGGAAGATAAGAAGCTGAGCCTTATGTGCAGCACCAGCGGCATGGAAGCAGAAGACCCCAGCGAGGGCATGGAGCTGACTTTCCTTGACTACAAGGGCAAGAGCCCTGACACCCTGCTCCGCATCACTCCCGCGCTGGTTGACGGCACACCCATCATCAAGGTGGAAACCCAGAGCCTGAACCAGCAATAAGCCAAGACCGCCGACAAACAGAAAGCCGCCTTTCCCTGCGCCAACAGGGACGGGCGGCAAATGGCGGGAATATGCTTTGCACGGCGTGTTTCCCGCCTCTATTTTAACAAAAACGGAGGAATTTTACAATGACTGCTTATCAATTTCAGTGTACGGCTCCTGTGGCGCTGATGTTCTTCGTGGGTGCGGTGGCCTACTGGCGCACCTTCGGTTTCTGGGGCTGAGGAGGTGTGCAGCATGACCAAACAGGAACTGCACGAGCAGCTTGTGAAGGAAGCGGAAGTGTATTGCCCTAACATGACCCCGGAGAAAAGGAAAATGGCGGTCGAGCTGGTGGAAGAGGTGCTCAGCCTGTCCGAAGCGCAGCGCAATCGTTTTCTTGACTTCCTGCGCCTGAGCAAAAGGGCAAACGCACTCGGCCTTGACGTGGATGTGGACAAGAGCACGAAGCTCTACTTCATCAAAGACGTTGCGACCAATACCGTGATCGCCCCGCCGCCGATGAACCTTGAAACCGTGGCAGCGTGGCTGGACGACTACGAGAAAGAAGCAGACGAAGAGGACATTACAACGTGATTTCTTGTGTTATAGTCCGCTTTATGGTATAATAAGAGCATAGTATAGACGCTCTTTTGAACCATTACAAATAGTAAATTTTATCGGTGGTGCGTGGAGTACAGAGCACCACCCCCACCCCTGAGAGCGTGTTACAGCCCCGGAAAGGCTGCTGCACGCTCTTTTTATTTGCCGGAGGTCATTCTATACCATGACGAAGAAGAAGCTCAAGAAGTGCCCTGTCTGTGGGGCTGTGATGTACCAGTTTGCACCGGGAATCCGCTGTCTTGACTGCGAGATGAAGCAAGCCCAGGATGAACGGGAGCGGAACCGCGTGAAAACTCTGGCATGGGCTGCATATCATCTGGAACACGGCGAACGGCTGTCACTGGGCGAAGTGGCCGCTATGGCTGACGCTATGGGCATGAGCTACGGCGCATACAGTTTACAGTTGTCCCAGCAGAAACACAATGCAGCAACAAATTGACATATCATAGCATTATATTTGCATTTTACAACAGAATGTGGTATACTGAGCATAGCAGGCGGTTTATAGCGCCGTCCGGCTCCTGACTGCTCTTTGCTGCACGGTCTGGCTGTGGGTGTGCCATGACCCACGATCAGAGCGCCCAGCATTGCAGGAGCGGACACACCCCCTTGCACCGGGCTTTTCCTTTCTCCGGTGCACCATGCGCGGCATAAGGTTTGCCGCCTGCTGTTTTTTACGTCTACTCATACGGAAAATGAGGTGCTATCAATGGAAAATCCCAACCCTACCCCCAGCGCCGCCCAGCAGGCCGAAAATAACGGCTCTGAGCGGATGTTTACCCAATCCGAACTAAATACCATCGTTGCCGATCGGCTTGCCCGTGAGCGCTCCAAGAGTGCCGAGCGCGTGGGCGACCTTGACGCACGAGAAAAAGACTTGAAAGCCCGCGAGGAAGCGTTGGAAGCCAAAAGTCAGCGCTTCAACCAGTGGGAAGCACGGGAAGCCTGCAAGCAGTATCTGTCTGATAACCATATCAGCGCGGCGCTGCTGGATAAGCTGGACACCAGCGACCCGGAAGCGTTCAAGACCGCGGTAAAGGCGGTGCAGAGCGTCACCGGCAACGGGTACACCGTCACTACTACGACCACCGGCGCAAAGGTAGACACCCCGCCGACCTGGCTTTCCAACGGCACGGATAAAGACGCGGAGTTAAAGCGGGCTTTCGGTCTGAAAGACTGAAAGAGGTTTTCATAAATGGCTATTGAGTTAGCAACCCAGTTCCAAGCATATACCGATGAACAGTTTTACTCCGAGAGCAAGACCAGCCTTGTGACCAACAAGGATTTCAATTTTGATGGCGCAAAGACCATCAAGCTGTATAAGGTCAAAACCACCGATATGGAGGACTTCAACCGCAACGGCCCCATTCTGGACGGCAACAAGTCCCAGTATGGCACGATCAGCACCCTGCAGGCCACCACCGAGACATTCACGATCAACAAAGATCGTTCTTTCACGTTCGAGGTGGACAAGATGGACACGGACGAAACCAAGATGCAGGTTGCAGCCGCCAGCGCTCTGGCACGCCAGCAGCGTGAGAAGGTGTTCCCGGAGATCGACTCCTATGTTTACAGCGTGATGGCAGCAAATGCAGGCATTAAGCCGGAAGCCGCAGCCCTGACCGCTGAAAACATCTATACCGAGATCATCACGGCAAATGCCCAGATGGATGATGCAGAAGTGCCCGCATCTGGCCGCGTGCTTATTCTGACCCCCACCGCATACACGCTCCTGAAGCAGTCCAAGGCCACCTTTGACAATCAGGACATTGGTGCAGAACTGCGCAAGAAGGGCGTTATTGCCCAGCTGGACGGCCTGAATGTGGTCAAGATCGCGTCCAACCGCCTGCCCGAGAAGTTCGGCTTCATGATCGCGCATCCCGTGGCTACCGTGGCCCCGGTCAAGCTGGCAGAGTACAAGATTCACCTTGACCCGCCTTTCCTGTCCGGTAGTCTGGTGGAGGGCCGTATTTATTACGACTGCTTTGTTTTGGAAAACAAGAGCAAGGCGATTTTTTATCAGGCAATCGCCTGATATGGCATCATCTGGGCGCATGGGGCAACCTGTGCGCCCTTTTTGTATCGAGGTGGGTATATTTGAAGATCAAACTTTCAACTCCCGCAGAGGTACGCCGCACGCTGTCCAAGATCGCAAATATGCTGCTGAATAACGAGATCGACCCGCAGCGGGCAACGGCTATCACAAATTGCTGCAACGCCGTTTTGAACTGCATCCGCATTGACGAACAGCAGAAGAAACTGGCAGAGCTGGAAAAGCTGCTTGACGAGGTGGAAGCGAATGGAGCTTGACCGACTGGAAAAGCGCATCCGGGCACTACAGGCCCGGAAAGCGGCCAGAGCTGCCACGTTTGAGCGCGTGCAGGGCATCGACCCCACCGAGCACGAAGCGGCTGTATACCATGCTATCCATGAGGATATAGCCGCCGATGCACACACCTACTACAATCTTCCCGGTGGACGCGGCTCCTGCAAATCGTCCTTTGTGTCGTTGGAGATTGTGGACGGCATCCAGAAAGACCCCACCGGCACCGGCTCTGCTGTGGTGTTCAGGCGGTGGGGCAGCACCTTGAGGGAATCCGTGTTTGCACAAATCCAGTGGGCTATTGACGCGCTGGGCGTGTCTGACCTGTGGAGCTGCACCGTGTCGCCCATGCGCTGCACCTACCTGCCCACCGGCGCACAGATCATCTTTCGCGGGCTGGACGATAACAGCAAGATCAAGTCTATCAAGCCTGCAAAGGGCTTTTTCCGGTGGGTGTGGTTCGAGGAATTTTCCGAGCTGCCCGGAGAAAACTTTGTCCGCAGCGTGATGCAGTCTGTAGGCCGTGGCGGGAAGCCTGTGGTGTTCCGCAGCTTCAACCCGCCTGTGTCCCTGAACAACTGGGCAAATAAGTTCATCCAGCAGCCCAACGAGGAAGCATTGACCCTGCACACGGATTACACCCAGGTGCCCCCGGAATGGCTGGGAGGGGTGTTTCTGAACGAAGCCCAGCGCATCCAGAGCCTAAACCCGAAGGTGTACGATCATGAGTATTTGGGCATCCCTACAGGCAGCGGCGGCGAGGTATTCACCACGCTGGAAGTGCGAGAGATCGCGGACGAAGAGCTTGCAATGCAGTGTTACCGCTATGTGGGCTGTGATTTTGGCTTTGCGTCTGACCCTGCTGCCGTTGTGGCGCTGTACTATGACCGCAGCACCGAAACCATCTATTTTGCGGATGAGATTTACAAGCGCGGCCTGTCAAATGAAGCCCTTGCCGCCGAGATCCGGGCACACGGCCTTGACCATGTGGGAGAACCCCGGAAGAACCCCATCACAGGCGCAGAAACGGCCCCGGAACAGGTTATTTATTGCGACTGTGCAGAACCCAAGAGCGTGCACGATCTACGGGAATACGGCCTGCAGGCTCGCCCTTGCATCAAGCGCCCCGGCTGTGTGAACTACCGCATCAAGTGGCTGCAAAAACGGACGCTTGTAGTTGATCCCCGGCGCACCCCCAACATCTACCGCGAGTTTTCACAATATGAATACGACACGGACAAAGACGGAAACTTCCTGCCCAGTGTGCCAGATCGGGACAATCATACTTGTGACGCAACCGCATATAGCCTTGACCGTCTTATCTTCAACAAGAACGAAGGAGCGTAAAACCATGCTGGAAATGCACCTGACCTGCCCGAACTGCAAAAAGACTTTTGTTGTCTATGACTGGCAGCTATGGAGAGACAGCGAGGAAAACGAGAGCTTTCAATGCCCCTGCTGCCATACTGCCCCGGATGAAGAAGCCTGTTACCGCCTGAAAGATGGCTTTTTGGAGCTGTGCGACGTTGACCGGCATTGGAACCACGACAAAGAGAGTGCACCGCTGCCGCCTGAAAAACAGAGCTGGCATATCGAGGTAAAGCCAGGTTGATAACACACTGAAAATCAAAAGTGTGGTAAATACTGTGGTATAAGTAAAGAAAAGCACCTAGATTTCAACGAATCTAGGTGCTTTTTACTGGTGGAGGCGATGGGAGTCGAACCATCATTTATGATTTCACGAGCAATACGATAGCGAAAAAGCCTTAAAACTATGGCAATTTTCTTTTGACTAATATCATTTTATAAATCAACACTCATTCGTAAGATGTAAAAGTGCGTGAGTAAGTGCGTGAGTGCCTTGCAAACAAAAACAGCCCCGAGGAACCGTCAGGCTCCCCGGGGCTGATACTATGTATTGAGTTTACTGTTTCCCTACAACATCTTTCGCCCTGTCAAAGCAGAACTGGATGACCCTGCCGATGGTCTCGTCGGTGATCGCCCAGCTGAAGAGCCTGCCAAACTTGCTGGCGTCCAGCGCAGCGCGCAGCTTTGCCGCCACCCATGCTTTGCGTTCGGCACCGCGCTTGGTGCCCTGGATCTCATGCTCGGCGCGCTCGATCAGGTCAAGCACCAGCGGGCGGACGGTCGCGCCGTAGCCCAGCCGGATGGCACCGAGGACGTAAAAGGCAAAGCCGCCCAGCATCAGGACAAGGGCAAGCCAGCCGGGGACAACGTTCAAGATATTGGTCAATACTGCTTCCATGGTCAGATCCCTTTCTCTCAGTTGATGATCGCGCTGATGCCGCGCTTGGCGACAAAATCGCGCTGCTTATGCTTTACCTCGGCCGCGTAGTCGAGGGCGGCGTGCATATCGCCGTTACAGTGTGCGTCCGGGATGCGCTGCACGGCTTTGGCGGTGGCTTCTCCCAGCGCGATTGCGGCGAGGGAGCTTTCGTACAGGTTCGTCTCGAACTCCTCACGGGCTTTCTCTGCGGCTTCCTGCCGTGCTTCCTGACGCTCGATGCGCCGCTTCAGCTGCCAGACGAGAAACCCCAGCACCGCCGTCGGAATGCCTGCGGCAGCAAGAATACTCGCCATCGGTCACACCCCCTTCACCGCGCCCAGACCGGCACGCTTGATGATGCTGGCATAGTCCTTGTATGCGTGGCTCATGTCAACATCAGTGCTCACGCCCGGCACGCGGGCAGCGCTGGTGTACTGCCACATGCCGAACGGCCAGCCGGGCGCGGGCTTCCTCGTGCGGTAGGCGGCCAGCCACACGTCGTAGGGCTTCAGCTCTGCACCGCCCATGTAGAGGAAGGTACTGCCGAACCACAAACCGGTGTACAGCATAGCGTACACGCCCCAGCTTTCCACCGTGCTCAGCATGTAGGCCGTCAGGTCGGTCAGTGCGGCCTTGCCCAGCGGCTTCTGCACCTCGTCCTCAATGTCCACCGCCACAGGCAGCTGGAACGTCCTGCCGCCCAGCGCCTGCTTGAACAGGGCCAGCTCCTTGTCGGCCTGTGCCTTGGTGGTGGCCTTGAAGTAGCCATATACGCCCACCGGCAGCCCTACGCGGGTGCACTCGGCGTAGTTGCGGGCGAAATAGGGGTCGAGGTACGGCTTGCTGGCTTTGCCCGCCCCGCTGTTTCCCATGGCGCGGATCATGACGCCGTCCACTCTGCCGGACGCCTTGACCTTTGCCCAGTCGATAACGCCCTGATGGCGGCTCACGTCCATGATGGTCTTTTCCATCGCTTACTCCTTTACTTCTCCAGCTCTGCCTTGATGGCTTCCAGATCGTCCGTGGTCAGGGACAGGTAGTCGGCGGCGATGTCTTCAAAGACTTCACCAGCGGCAATGCGGATTTTGAAAGCGCGAGTCATAATGCGAAGTTTGAGTGCGTTCAGGGTTTTCATAAAAATCAGCCTCCAATCAAATCAGCCATCATCAAAACAATATCGTCGTTTGCGGTTTCCAGCGCGTCCACGCGCTCCGGCAGCTTGTCCTTTGCTTCCTGCTTTTTGCGCTCTTCCTCCTGCGCGGCCAGCTCTTCGGCGGTGTAGCGGACATACCTTTTAATGGGCAGCTGCTCGGTCCACGCGGGCTTTGCCGGTACGGCAGGCACATCCACCACCCGCTGCACGTCCCTGCCGCCGCTGGGGTATTCGGCCACCGTCTCGTAGTGGGCAACCTCGGCCACGGCCTCCTGCGCCGGGTGCTCCAGCGGCTGGGTGTCGTCGGTCAGGTAACCCAGCGTCAGGTCCGGGTTTTCCACGACCGCGCCGGTCTCGTCGATGATCTTCATGGTGTCACCTCCATGGGGGTCACATATTTGCCGATTCGCGAGTAAGATACTTTTCCGTCAGGACTTTCAGCCGATAGCATCCACTGTCCGCCGGTCTTGCCGGAGTCACTGCGGTCTACTTTTACGCACCCATTTTCGTCCAGCTGCATCGGGGGCACAAAGCTACCGTCGCTGCGCCGCAGGTGGAGTCTGATTTTGCAGGTTTTCCACTCTTCCGGGATAGCAAAGTGCAGACTGGTTGGGTGACCCTCACTGCCAAACTGCAATGTTGCCACAGTGTCAAATGTCACAGGGATCATCGCTCAAAACCTCCTTTCTCAGGCCACGCGGTGCCAGATGTGCACATAGTAGGCGGCGGGCTGCACGGTGCTGCTGCGTCCGTAGATGGCATTGGACTTGGATGCGTCAAAAGATACGGTGCAATTACTGCCGTATGAACCGCCTTCGTAACCAGCCAAACCGCCATTGTTTGTGTTTATAGAAAGAGCGCCACTGTTAGATAAATTTGGGTATGCTGTGCTCGCCACACCAGAGAATGAGCCCTTGAGGTTCGGCAGACCGGCCTTAACAGTGCTGCCTGCTGCGTGGGTGCTGGACGCACCCATCAGCACTCGCTCGGACGCGATCTCTTCCCAGCTGCCGCCGAACAGTGCGGCGGGGCTGGTGGGGTCGGTGCTCTGGTAGATGCTGCCCACGGGAAAAGGATTCACGCTTTTCAGCAGTGCATCCACCTCGGCACGGGTATAAAAGCTGCCACCCCTCATGGATTCGATCACGGCCTGCCACTGCTGCACCAGCGTGCCGGTGGGGATCCCCGTCACGCCGTCCCGCATGAAGCCGCAGACGGTCTCATCCGCGCGGGTGTCGGTGATGTCGGCGGCGGTGACAGCGGTGGAGCCTGCGGGCACCGAAATGGTGCACAGGCCCAGCTCGTACTGATTATGGTTCTGCAGGATATCGGGCGGCTGTGCGGCCACGGCAGGCGTGCCGGTCTTGAGCTTGATCGCCGTGATATTCTCCGAGGTGTCAAACTGCAGCACGACGCGATCCACGCGGTTGAGGGTGTTGTCTGCTTCGGGGACGGTCAAGACGTTCTCTTCCCGACTGCACACGGATACGCCTTTAAAGTCGTCGTAATTGATCCATGCAAGGCCGGGCGCAACGGTGATCTGCCGGGTACCGGTGGTACTGACAGCAAAGTTGGTTTCTTTGGAGTAGACGCCGGATGTGCGGGTGCACAGGTAGGTGGCCACGTCCTCGGCGCTGTAAACCACGCCGTTCAGCGGATATGTGATAATGCTCATTGTTTCCTCCTGATGATCGGGGTGCCGATCTCTGTGCTGACCGAGTTTTTACCTTTTTGGGAGCTCAGAGTCACAGAGGTAATGCGGGCAGCGGCCTGAATGTCCGTTCCGGGCAGGCTGGCCTCCACCACCATGCCCACCGTGATGCTGCCGGTGGGGGTGAAGCGGAAGTTTTCCAGCCGGGTATGTTTGGCAAGCTCCTGCTCGCCCTGTGCGCGCAGGGCGGCAAGATAGTCCGCCTGAGACTGGCCGCCTTCCTTCTTTTTGCTGGTAGCATCCACGATCAGCTCCCGCCGGGCAGAGCCGGTGTTCTCCGCTGCACCCACGGTGGCGGTGCCTTCCGCGCCAACGACCACGCACACGTTTTTATAGTCCGTGATGCTCTCGGTATAGGTCAGGTCGGTCAGGTTGCCGTACTGCGGCGCATACCGGGCGTTCGGGTCGAGTTTTGGCCGAAACAGCTCAAACAGCAGTTTCGCTTCCGGCTGATCGAACCGCACCCGGAAGCCGATGTCCAGCTCCTGACACACCTGTTCGACCAGCTTCAGCAGGCTGCCGGGCTTGACCTCGCCGCTGTAGGTGTCCGTCAGTCCTGCAGCATCGCCCAGTTCAAGGCAGGGCCACGCAGCAGCACTGGATACCAGACTTCGCAACGTTTCCTCTGCGGCAAAATTGCTCAGGGTGTCCGTGTGACCGCGTTCATCCAGAATGCAGGCGGCGTCTTTTGCAGCGATCACCAGCTTGTGGTCGGATTTCTGGGCCGACACGATGCGCATGAGCCGGTCGCTGCCCACCAGCCAAAGATACCGGTCCGGGCGGCACAGCGCCTGCAAAGCGGTCGTGTCGTGCAGCTCCAGCTGTGCACCCTGGGTGTCGCTATAGACGTTGTAGCGTTCCGGCCAGACCAGCGAGACCCAGCTTTCAATGCGGCCCAGCAGATTGAGCCGGATATCATAGACGCAGATGCTCTTGTGCCCGGATGCTGTCAGTGCAGAAATGATCTCAGCCATTGGAACCCTCCGTGATGATGGTGGAATACGCTGCGTGCATGGTCAGCGTCAGGAAAAGCCAGCCGTCGCCGGATTTTGCGGTGCGCTGCCATGCCTGCGCACCGTGATACACTGTCCAAAGGGTACTGCTTCCGTCAAGGATGGAGAGCACGTCGTAGGCTTTGCCGTCAATGAGCTGCTGGACCCGCAGCAGGTCGTTTTCACGGTAGACCTGCAGCTCGTCGCCGTCCTGCAGGGTCGTAACAAAGCGCAGGTATTCGCCCGTTTCCGGGTTAAGGACGCCGGGGTTGACCACGGGCCCTCTGGCCGACAGTGAAAGCCGAAAGTTCTGGGTTCCAGACCGCTGTTGACGATGCGGATATAATCGCCCTGCTCCCGGATGCCGAACTGGTGCGCGTCGTAGCACACCGGCAGGCGGAACACAGGTGTCACCCTGATGGTCGCGGCCAGCGTTTCCTCTACGCTGTGCCAATAGGGGTTGGGGCAGTACAGCTGAAAGCTGAAGGTGGGCCAGAGCAGCGCCGCGCTGATGGCCGGACAGCGCTGCACCTCGGCGTCACACCAGTATTTCCCGGCCACGGTGAAACGCCCGGTCACGCCCGGCGCAAACACGTCCCGCAGCTGACGCTTGCAGTAATCGGCATTGCGCAGGATACGCCCGGTGATGGTGCGGGTGACTCCGGAAATGCTGCGGCTCTCCACAGGAGCACCCACCTGCTGATAACCCTGACTGGTTTCCAGATCCACGGGCAGGTCGCCCAGCGGGTCACAACTCCACAGCACGCTGGCCTTGTAGCCAAAGGCAAAGCTCTGTCCGGTGCTGGAGGTAAAAACAGCGTCAAACACCCTGCAGCACCGCCCTTTCCTGCTCATACTGTGCTTCGCGCATCAGGTCCGCCGCCGTCTGCGCCTTGCTGTAGATGTACTGGTTCACTTCGATATTGGGCCGCTGGGTGCGCTGGGGCAGCGGAGCTTTCTTCTCGTAGTCCCACAGGCTGCTGGAAGCCTCGGTGACGGTGCTGCCTACGGCGCTGCTGGAAGAGCTGCCTGTGCCGGGTGTGCTCTTTTTCTTGAAGGCACCGCCGAGCGATGCAACGATGGCCGCGATCGCAGCCACCAGAGCAACGCCCGCTGCGATCATCAGCAGGCCCTTCGGGGTCCCGAATCCGGTCGGCAGCAGCGCCATGCCGATGGATTGCAGCATTGCCACGAACGCGCCGCCGATGGCACCGATCAGGCCGCCCAGCGAAGCCAGGATCTCCGGGAATGCAGAGATCAGACCGCCCTGCAGGCCCTTGCTGATGGCGAGAGCCGCCGCGCTCAGCGGCCCCTGCAGACCGCCGAAAATGTCCAGCAGTGTGCTGCCCAGGCCGGAGAACTGGCTGACCACATCTCCAAAGCCGCCGGTCAGGCCGTCGAAAATCTGGGTGCCGAGGTCCCACGCGCCATTGGCCAGCTGGCTGATGCCCTCGCCCAGAAAACCGTTGACCTGCTGGATCAGATTCTTGCCGAAGTCGTCGATCAGCAGCTTGGTCTCCGGTGCAAGACCGTTGTACAGGGTGGAAAGGACCCACTGCCCGACGCTGAGCCAGTCCTGACTCTTCACGGCTTTGTACAAGGTGCCGAAGGTGCCCAGCACGCCCTTGTCGGCCTCGCCCTGCCAGCCCTTTACAAGGCCAGAAAAACTGTCGGCACTGGCCTTCTTGATGGTCTCGGCCACCTGTTCGGTGCCGTCGGCGGCAATGTTCTTGACCCGCTCGACCACCACAAGGGCACCGTTCACCACCTCATTGAAGGTCTCGGTGATCACCTTTTTGGTGGTCTCGGTGCCGTCGGTCAGTGTTTCCTTGATGGTTTTGGTGCTGGTAGCAATGCCATTTACCACTGTGTCAAAGGTCGATGTGACCGAATTGGCCATCTCCCGCACCGTCTCCATGGTCTGCTGCACGGTCTTTTTGCCATCGGCAGCAATGCTGGTAACGGTCTTGATGTCCTTCAGCACACCGCCCACCATCTGGCGGGAAGTCTCGGTGATGGTCTGGGTCTGCTGCTTCTTTCCGTTGGAAAGCTCCTCGTTTACGGTCTGGGTGGTGCGGGTCACTTTGCCCAGCACCTCGGTCACCGTGTCAGAGTAAGAGTTGACCACCGATGCGGCGGCCTTTGCGGCTGTGCCCGCTGCTTTCCCTGCGGCGGCTGCCGCATTGCCAGACTTGGTATAGGCCGGGATAGCGATATCCGCCACGGTCTGGGCGCTGTCGGCAAGGCTGGTGTTGGCGGAGGTCCAGTCGGCCAGCTCGTCACGGCTTGCAACATCGGCGATGGTAAAACCGGCAGTGGCTGCAGTAGCGATACCCGCCACTTTGCCCTTGCCGGTCAGACCGTTGATGAAGCTTTGGATCAGGTTCTTGCCCCACTGCACCGCCTGCGAGGGCAGGCTCTTGATCCATGCAAGGGCGCTGGAAAAACCGCCCTTGAATGCGGCCAGCATGGAAGAGCCCATGCTCTTGACGCCGTTTGCCACGCCGGCGAGGATGTTCTTGCCGATGTTCAGCCAATTCACTGCAGAAATGACCGAAAGCACCGCCTGCAGGATCTTCTTCCAGTTGGCCAGCAGGTCGGGCACAGCCTTTACGATACCCACGCCCAGCTGCACCACCAGCGAGACGCCCTCTGCAAGGAGCTTCGGCATATTGTCGTTGATGATGCCGCAGATATTGATGATGATATCCGGCACATAGGCGATGAGGTCCGGCAGGCCCGCGATCAGGCCGTTGGCCAGCTGGGTGATCATGTCCAGACCGGCGTTCACGAACTCTCCGGCATTTTCCCGCAGGTTTTCCGTAAAGGAAAGCAGCTGCGGCAGAGCATTCGCCAGAAAATCCGGGATGCCTTGCGTGAAGCCCTGCGCCAAAGAGCCGAGAAGCTCGGTGCCGGTCTGCACCACTTCGGGCACAAGGCCGTAAATGACCTGCGGGATGCCCTGCAGCACGTTGCCAATCATGGGCAGCAGGTTGCCCACAAGGTAGGTCCGGGCCGTGTCCGTCAGTGCCTGCAGGGGTGCCGTCAGGTCTGCGCCGGTGCTCCAATCGCCCAGCACGTTCTGCGCCGCTGCCTTCATGGCCGCAAAGCTGCCGGTCAGGGTCGTTGCGGCTTCTCTCGCCGTGGTGCCGGTGATGTCCATTTCCTGCTGGATCACATGGATGGCGCTGTACATGTCGGCCAGATTGCCCAGATCATAATGGACGCCGGAAAATTTTTCGGCATCATTCAGCAGACGCTGCATTTCAGCCTGCGTACCACCATAGCCCAGCTTGAGGTTGTCCAGCATGGTATAGTTCTGCTTGGCAAATCCCTGATAGGCATTCTGGATATCCTGCATATCCGTGCCCATCTTGTTGGCGTTGTCGGCCATATCCACCATGGCCATATTGGCAAGCTGGGCGGCGGCATTGGTATCCTTGCTCACGCTGGAAAGCAGGCTTGCCGCAAAGCTGGTGGTCTGCTCCATGTAGTCGTTGGCGGAAAGACCCACGGTTTTGTAGGCCTGCGCTGCATTGTCAAAAACGGTCTGCTGGGACTGCATCAGGGATGCATATTCGTCTTTAACGGCATCCACCGATTTGCCCACGGACTGGGCATATTCTTCCATGCTCTTGCCGCCTGCACCGAACAGTGTTTCAATACCGCCGATGCTCTGCTGCAGGGCACCGCCCATGTCGAGGGATTCCTTGATGATTTTGCCGATGCCAGCGGCGGCAAGCACTTTTTTGATAGTGCCGACCAGCTTGGCACCAATGCTCTGGCCGACCTTTGCGCCTAAGCCGTCCGTTTCTTCGTCAAAAACGTCAGTCAGTGCAGCCCGGATGCCATCTGCCGACGGCACGATCTGCACATAGGCTTTTGCCATCTCGATTTTGTCCGGCATCTCCATCAACCTCCTCTCAGCGCAGCAATGGCCGCTTCAAATTCTTCCGGGCTGGCAAAGCTCTGCACCTCCTCCGTGTCGCTGCCGGAGCCTGTGCCGGTCAGAGCTTCCAGAATGGACTTGGGCGGCCTGCCGGGCTTGCCCAGCAGCCACCACTCGATGCGGTTCAGCGTGTCGGCAGCAGATGCCTGCAGCTGATCTTCTATAGGCACCCGCTGCCCGGCCAGCCGCAGCATACTGCGGCTGCTCTCCGGCAGACCTGCAGCAAGGGTGGCCGCCAGACGCGGCGGCAGGCTGCGCCAGTCCAGAACGTGGTAATACTGCGCAAAATCGCAGATCAGCGCGTCCTCGTCCGATGCGATCAGTTCGGAGAGGATGCAGAGTTTTTTCCTGCGGAAAAGCTGCGGATCAGCTCACCGATCGCTGCACCAAAGGCAACCACCGGCACGCGGCCCTTGGCGTCACGCAGGTGATCGTAGAGCTTCTTCTTGCCTTCCTTGCCAAGCAGGCGGTCTGCCACATAGAACAGCTTGGTACCGTCCGTGTCCATTTCCACGATGGCCTCCACCAGCTCCACGTCGTTCATGGCTTCATCGTCCAGCTCGATCTCAAAACCGGATTCCGTTTTTGCAATCATGCCTTTACCTCCTTATTGTCTGCGGTGCTCTCGGCGGCAGACTGGGTGGCGGCAGTGCCGCCCAGAATGTACTCGTAGTGGGTGTTGCCCTTGGTGTCCGGCACCGCGGTGATGGTGGTGTTATAGCCCACCGCACCGTTGGAATAGACGATATCGCCCACGGCAGACACTGCCGCATCCGGGATCACGATGCGCTTGAGCACGTTGTTCTTCATCACCATGTCTACGACCCAGCTGCAGTCCTGCTGTTCGTCGCTGTTGGCCTTGACCGTGATGCCGGTCTCCAGCGTGCCGGCAACGTTCTTATCGCCGTAGACGGACTTGAGCACCGCCGGGTTCAGGGCTTCCAGCAGGGTGTAGGCGAAGGTGTCCGGCTTTTCGGTCTGCTGGGTCAGCACGGTATCACCGCCCCATGCCGTGGTGTTCTCGCTGCTGGGAGAGTTCGAGTTGGTCAGGCCGTCACTGGAAATGTAGCCCAGCGATTCAAAGGCTTCGTTCAGTGCGGACTTTGCATCCGTGGGCAGCGGGGTGCCCAGAGGTGCGCGCCAGACGGCACCGCCCACCTTGGGCTTTGCGGCGCTTACATTTTTTGCATCCATAGAGATACTTCCTTTCGTCAGTAATGTGTAATAGAAAAAACGGCCTGATATCTTGGCCGTTTGCGGGTGGTATCCGGGAAATTGTACTCAGTGGCAAGGTCGCAGGAGACGATTTCCGGCAGAGCGTCGGCGTCCAGCATGGCCTGCACCACAGAATGGCTCAGCTGGGCGGCAGAAAAATCGCTGCTGCCGTAGGACTGCACCGCCAGCGTGGCCGTGTAAATGCCTTCGTCCGGGCTGTCACCGGTCTTTTCGAGGACACAAAAATTGCCGGAGGGCTTCTCCGGCATGGACATGTAGCAGGAAAAGGCATTTTCCCGCAGGTAGTTCAAGATGACTTCTTCGATCATTTCTTTCTCTGGTAGCTCCTCACTGTGATGATGCGCCCATCTTTCAGGCGGCGCTTGTGCTCGTGCACGGTTGCGCCGCTGCGGATGCCGGAGACGGCCTTCAGCAGGGTGTTGTTGGCCGAGTTGTCGTCATAGGCCTTGCGGGAAGCGGTCTCCACCACAGCCACCGCGCGGGTGGGGGCCACATAGGATTCGTAGCCATCGCCGCAGCGGTCCTTCACGGTGTCGGCACGATCTTTCAGCACCGCCTGCATTTCAGGGGAGCGCAGCAGCGCCCGGATGCCGGGACTGTTCAGCTCGATGCGGACCTTACCCATAGCGCTCCACCTTCACCTTTTTGTTCCAGTCCAGCGGCACAAGTTCTTCGATGTACTGCTGTACACCGCCATAGGTGTGCCATTTCTGGCCGAAGAACTCCACCGTAACGTCGTCCCAGCTGTGCGCATCCCCCTTCGGGATGCACAACTCGTAGGCCAGATGGTGACCGTTCAGCTGCACTTCGTCCGCTATGGCGGCAGCATCTGCCGGTGTTACCAGCACATTTTCCACCGTGACCGGCATTTCGGTGTAAACCGGCTCGTGAAAAGCGTCTTCATCGGTCTGGGTCTTTTCGTAAAGCGTGACGGGGATGCCCTTAATCCACGGCATAAGGCTCGATCACTCCCATCCGCTGGCGGCGCAGGCCCAGCCGGGCCAGTTCCGATTTTTTGATGAACAGACCGCCGCCGGGCACCAGAAAGGAACCCGAAGCGGAGTAGCCGCCTGCAGCTTGGGTGAACTGGGTCAGGGGCTCCTGGTTCGTGCTGGTCATAAGGGTGCGGGCCACCACATCCACTGTGACGCTCTTGGCCACCATGGCAAGATCCGGGTCAGCCGCCACCAGCGCGGGCAGGTCTTTGCCCACCTTTTGGGCTTCCATGTTCAGACTGGCCGAGACCACCTCCAGCAAGGAGGAAGCCCTGACCTGCTCGGCAGAGGTCATGGGCCGCCACAGCGTGGTCATATCCTCAAGTGCTGCGTAGGTCATTTTCCGGCCACCGTTTTCTTTTTGGGCACGGCAGCGGGCTTTTCGGTTTTAACGGGTTCGGGCCTCTTGGCCGGTTCCCAGTCCCCGCCGGAAACGGCGCATTCCGTCTCGATCACTGCGCCGGTGCGTTTGTTGCGGTACAACATGGAAATGCCCTCCTTACTCTGCGGCCTTGATGTGGGCAAAGGCGGTGGGGTCCAGGATGCCCCAGCCGATGTATGCTTCGCCGCGCAGGTACACCTGATTGTGGCCCTTCAGATCGCCCAGCTCGGTGTCGTTGTCCGGGTTGCCATACTGGATCACTTCAATGGGGATCTCCTTTGCATAGCCCCACTTGAAGCAGTTCTCAAAGTCACCCACCAGAGCGCGGTCCAGACTGGAACCAGCGGACAGGTTGGAAGTGGATTCGACATGCAGGCCGTTCACCTCGCCGGGCTTTGCACCCCACGCCAGCTGCGGATACAGCTTTGCGCCGTCGGTGGTAGTCTGTGCAGCCAGTGCGCTCTTGAAACTGGGAGACAGCACCATGCCGGTCACGTCGCGCTCTGCGCCCTGCACCAGAGCAATGGCGGCTTCCACGTTGGCGTCGGGCTTATCGCCGGTGGCAATGGTCACAGCCTGCGTGACCTTGCTGTCAAAGTGGTTGGTGCCGATCACGCCGGACGCCGTGCCGGTGCGCGGGTTGATGCCGTGGAAGGCCATCAGGTCCAGACCCTTGGCCACCTTCTTTGCAAAGCCGTCCGCAAAGGCACTGAGCACGTCCATCTGGGCATCCTCGGATGCATACAGGAACTCGTCGGACACGCGGGCGCCGTATTCGATCTTCAGCGGCACGATGGTGATCGGCTCCACGGTCAGGCCGCCCGTGCCCTTGGCACCGTTTTCGGCCACGATGTCCACCTCTTTGTCCAGAGTGAAGGTAAACTCTTTCTGGCCGTTGAAAGGAATAGGCGTTGCGCCGCACAGCTTTGCCAGTGCGGATGCGCCAGTGGTTTTCTGGATGAAGCCGGGGATCAGTTCTTCCGGGAACAGGGATCCTTTGCTCAAAATATTTGCCATGATGTTTTCTCCTTTAGTCGTTGTTCATCAGCTGGTTGGTAAAGGTGCGCAGGGCGTCGCGCCTGCTGCCGCCGCTGGGGTCAGGGTCGCCGCGCAGAGGTGCGGGCGGATTCTTGGGCTGGATCAGTTTCAGCAGGGCCTGCGCGTCCTTGCGGATGTCGGCCTCGTTGGAGCCGGTCAGACGCTGGGCCAGATCGAACGGGATGCCCACTTCATGGGCGATGCGGGTCTTGAGGGCATCCATCTCGTAAGTCTGGATGCGGCTGTTCAGTTCCACAATCTGCCCGGCATATTTCTCGTTCTGGGCCTTGATCTCGTTGTAGTCGGCATAGGGTGCAAGCCGCTGTTCAACGGCTGCGTCAAATGCTTCCTGTGTGGTAATAGGTTCAAATGCTTCTGCCATAGAAAAACTCCTTTCGTTCTGGCAAACAAAAAACAGGCCCGTGTGGCCTGTTAATAGCTGGTACGCTGGCGACGCTTTGCCTTGCCCTCGGCGCATTGCCAGTGGGCCAGGATCACGCTGTCCAGCAGTTCAATATGTCCGCCCTCGGTCAGTGAGCGGTAGCCAAAGCCGCCGTTGGAGCCGATGGCCCGCTTTTCACAGTTGGATGCTGCCTGCGTAAGGCCGGGCTGCCCGGCATGGCACAGGGATCTTGCAAACACTGCCTGCTCAAAAGCGGCATTGGCGGTGATGATCTGCTTGACCGTGGGCAGCACCGGTGCTTTGATACGGGCAGCCTTCATGGCGTCGGCCAGCAGTTGCTGCCCGCTGGCACCGTCCACCGCCACAGCGGCAAGGTCGGCTTTGGACAGAAAATCAAGGAGCCATCCGCTGCCTGTCCGGGTAGGGCGGCAGTCGATGGCTTCCACGAATATCTTGTTTTCTTTGGTCCGGCAGGCAACAGCCAGCGCACAGCTGGTGCCATCGGTGCTGAACTTGATGCCGACATAAAGCCTGCCGGTGAGCTTTGGCAGGGCGTCCACCTTCAGCTCGTCCCATTCGGTGCGGCTGATGGCAGATTTGAGGTTGTAGCGCAGCCACAGGCCCAGACGCTGGATGTTGAAGTCAATGGGATCGTCGCCGATCTCATCCGCAACGCTGCGCTCGGTAAAAATGGTGCCGAGACTTGGGTTCGTGCGGTACCATGCTTCCACGTCATGCGGGTCGGTCTGCTGTTCCACGCTCCACTCAGCCCAGCCGGTGTTCTGGGTATCACCCCGCAGCGCAGCGTTGCGCATTTTGAGGAATACCGTACCGGAAGAGACCGGCGTAGGCGGCGTGCCGCAAAACAATGTCTGCGGGTTCTCGCTGTCTGTGACCACGTATTTCAGGGCACTGGCCTGATCGTCAGTGTATTCCTGCGCTTCGTCGATCACCAGCAGATCGAAACCTTCACCCAAACCGCCCTTGGAAGAGCGGGTGCGGAACTCGATGCGGCCCGCGCTATCTTCCAGCTGGATGTGCTCACGGCCCACCGCCTGAATGGATTTGTACGGGATCTTTGCTTTATCCAGCAGATGGCACAGGCGCTCCCATGCTGCGCGCGAGGTGGTGGTGCGGTGCGCGGTGTGCAGGATGCTTTCGCCCTGCTTCAGGCCGTACAGCTCCCGGATGGCGGCGATTTCGTTCTTGCCGTTGCGGCGGGGCACTGCGTAGCCGAATTTGGTGTGCACCCAAAGATCATTCTCGTTGCGGGCAAGGATATCGTAGAGCAAAAGCTCCTGCCACTGCTGGGCCGTGCGCCCGGTGGTGTTGTACAGGTCAATTGCTTCTTGTCCGCACGTTTCGGTGTAGGGCAGCACGACAGCGGCGGTAGGCGTCTGGCGGCCCAGCCTGACATCAGCTGCCTGTTTTCGCGTCCGCGGCATGGTGGGCTGGGTTCCTCCTTCTAAGATGTTGACGACAAATCGAAAATATGATATAAAATAAATAGAGGTGCGCCTCCGCTATATGGTGGGGGCTCGACACCTCTATTCTTTTGCAATAAAACGCTGGACCATGAGCAATTCATCTTTGCAGATAACAAGAATATCTACGTCTTGAGTTGCACTGGCGGTCAGCCTTTTTCGGAGAACATCTTTCAGCAAATCAGCAGAAATTATATTTTGCCCATAGTTCAAAATAATGCCGCCGGGATTTTCTTGAATCTGCTTCAGACCATGCCGAACAGCGCTGTTCGCAGATTTTTCCGTGGAAGCTGTTTTTAAGTCCCACATCTTCCCATTCCAAATATAGTCCGGTGTCATGGCCTTATAGTTGTTTACTTCGTTCAACAGTACAATGTTGCCGCCCAGATGGTCGTGCAGCCATTGTGCTGTTTTCACTTCATCTGCATGGCGCACCATGTCATAGCCTGTATCATATGTGATAGAACCAACACCCGGTGAAGCCGTCCGCAAATATTCCGGGAGAACGCTCTGCATAGGAATATCGCCGGGAATATGGACTTTGTTAGGGAGTGGTGTTTCTGCAAGCTCCTTACGGGACTGAAGGACTTCCGGCTCCTCTGTCCACGTTTTATTCCACACGTTCTGCCGTCGGCCCTCGCCGGGGTCATATTCCACCCGGCAGCGGCAGCGCTCGTGGCGGCGGTAAACATCTTTCGGAACATGGGGGTAGTCGTATGTCCCGGCCAGAGCGCTACACCACTTACAGCAGCCGCTTTCGGCAATGCGGACGACGCGCGGCCTCAGACCGGCCCTGCCCTGAAAATCCACATTTGCCTTCAGGACATCGTCCACGGCCATGCGGGAAAAGGTGCGCACCGGCTCAGCCAGTGCCCATGCCGCATCCTCAAACCGTTCCGCTTCTGCCAGCTTGTTGAGCAGGCCGTTCACGCGGTCGGCATCCAGCACGGCACGCTGCGGCGCAATGCCGATCCGGGCCTGCCGGTTCAAAGCCTGCTGCGCAGCCGCAGCAGCGTCTGCGATCCTGGCATAGTCCTCCTCCAGCAGCGGGCGCACCACCCGATCGGCAATGTTCCAGTACAGCCTTCCGTCCGGCAGAATGTCAGCAGTCAGGTTGCGGCGGAAAGCGTCAGCCAGTGCGGAACCTACCAGCTCGGCATAGGCTGCGGCGGCAGTGTAGGTGTCAGCTTCCTGCTGCGCGTCGCCCAGCAAGGCCAGAAAGTCAGCTCGGATGCGTTCCAGCAGTTCCGGGGCAATGTCTTTTTCGTCCATGGGCACCTCAGTTCTCGGTGCGGATGCCGGTCAGATCCCGCAGATTTTCTTTGCCGAAGTAGCCGGGGATCACGGCGTTTATCTTGCCCACGGCATCACCGATGCCGGACAGCGTGGCGGCGTCCGGTTCAAACACCGGCTCCCACACAGGGCGGGTCAGGTAAAGCTGCTGGCGCTGGTAGGCAAAATCGTCCCGCACGCAGGCCGCAAGATACCCGACATTCAGGAAGCCGCTGCCGAAGGTGCGCTGCGCCTTGCGGGCTGCCAGACGCAGGGCCTCGTGGCTGGACTTGATGGCCTCGGCGCTGCTGGGATTGTCGGTAACAAAACCCAGATCATCCAGCGTCAGGCCGGTCTCGCCTGCAAACAGCGCTGCAAAGGTGCGCAGCTGTTCGGTATACGGGCTCATGCTCTGCTGGGTGAACTGGCCCACAACGGGCTTGTCGCCATCCTCGTCTTTGGTGATCTCCAAAAGGCTGGAAATGGTAGCCTTCCATTTGTCCAGCTGTTCGGCTTCATTGGATGTGCCCAGCACATACTTTTGCGGGAAGGAGTAGAACTCGGCGCTGATCTCGCTGCGCTTGAGGGTGCGCAGCGCGCCCTGCTGCAGGCCCATACAGGCGCGGGAAATACGACTGTGCCCAAACGGACGCTTTGCATCCGGGCGGTATACGATGGGCACCAGCAGCGGGGCAGGTGCGGAGTTCGTCACCCGATACGGTTTCTGGCCCTTGGGGTAGTACCATGTACTGCCCGCAGTGAAGTAGGCCTCCAGCGTGGGCCGATCGCTGTCGGGGTCGCGCGCCAGAACTGCATAGCCCTCCCTCAGCAGGCCCGTCACTTCATCCATCACGCCGGTGGCGTTGCCGCCGTCAATGACCTGCAGGCGCGGAAAACCGTTTTCGGCCTGACTGATATACACAAAGCAGCAGCTGGAAATGAGGGCCGACAGCACTGCGCTGTCAAACAGCACATCCGCATTGTTCATGCAATAAATGGTGTTCAGGTCAAAATTATCGTCCCGGAACTCCCGCCAGAGCAAGCGGTCCGCCAGCGAATCCACGGCCTTGCCGCACCAGCCCAGCACCTCTGTGAAGGTGCGGAACTCTGGCGGTGTCACCATGCCGAAGTCCTTCACGGCGTTCTTCATTTCATAATATTTGTAGCGGGTCTGCACCCGCGCCCGCTTTTGCAGCAGGCGGCGGCGCAGGTATGCCATGCCTTTCAGGTCGCTCATAGGGCGGTGCTTTCTCCTTTCGCGAGAAAATATTCACAGTACGGTACGGGAAGGTCAGAGACCCCCCTGGGAGGGGGATATCCCCCCTGTTGTGGTGAGGAAGGTTTGATATCTGCTGCCTTGCTCAATGGCCGCGGTAGGCTGTCCAGTCGGTGCTCAGCGGCAGAGCCAGCGGCGCGTCTGCATCCGCTTCGGCCTGCTTTTCTACCGGCGAAAACAACTTGTCGCTCTTCTGCCGGTTGCACCAGAAATGCGCCAGCTGAAGGTTGGCAAGGTCGCTGGGATGCCCGCCCTTGGCCACGGGAATGATGTGGTCGATGCACGGCGAAAGCGGATGCGGAAACTTGCAGCTGAAATCCACAGGTTTGCCGCAGATGCCGCACACGGTTTGTGTAGCATAGATCTTCTTTTTGTTGCGCTCAAAGGCCAGACGGTGCGTGCCGTCACGGTCTGGGCGCGTAACAGTCTTTGGCATATGCGGCTCCTTGGTCACGGCCTGCTGTGCACCATCGGGAAGGAGCCTTTGCAGGCAGGGGGACTTCTTCGGGGAGGGAGTGTTTTCAAAGCCCATGGGTGCTTTGCAGGCCCGGGGGTATCAAAAAAGCCGCCCGGAAGATCCGAACGGCAGGAGATTCGCGGTCAGTGCGCAGCTGCCCGCAGCGGCAGCTTGCTGGGCAGGATGGAATGGAACCCGCTTGGCTGTATGCTGCCACGCACTGAGGATGATGCTGCAATGACCTATATTTATCCAATGACCCCGCCGGGATGCAGACCCTGACAGTGCCGCGGATAACAAAATAAGAATTGCCCGGCTGGTACATTCAGGCTGTTGGTCGGTAAGGTGTTCCCCTGTCGCAGCCGGGCAATACAAAAGCCGCAGGTGGCCGGTGTGCTCCGGTTCCTTACGGCTTTTGCAGTTTAATATTATCAGCTGGTTAAGGTGCATTCAAGTCCTGATTAGTCCAGATTAGTCCAGATTGGTCCATTTTAGTCCTGATCAGTCATGGCCTCTCACTTGCAGGCTCTCGATTGCCTGCCGGTGGTGGGCTAACACGGCACTCCTCGACAAGTTTGTCCCCTGCATTATTTCGCTCCAGCTCTGGAATTCAATGTATTTGCGGAATAGGATATCACGATCACACAGGTCGGCCAGCGTGTTCAGTGCTGCCATGATTTCCTCATAGGTCTCGTCACAGATAGCAGCCTGAGCAGTTACGCGTTCTTCTGCCTCTTGGATGCGTTCAACCGCCCTCGGCAGGGCTTGACCGTCACCGGCCCCGCCGGGGATAGGAGAAATATTCTGAGTTGTGCGCCCGGCATCTGTCTTTGCTGTTTTCAACTGCTGCAGACGAAAGCCGAACAGCTGCCGGGCTACCTTGTAACGTTGTAGCCATTCCTTTTTTTCTTCATAGGTCATCGGACTGCATCCTCCTTTATCCTCTATTCAGTTCCCCACTGCTCTGCCATAGCACCGGTTAGGGCAGTTTAGGCATGGGCATCCAGACCGGAAATTCCTCTGGAAAGTCAGCCACAATGTGCCATTCCCATGCGGTTACAAATCCAATTCCCGTCTGTACAGTCAGAACTGTTGCTGACCGGGGATCTGCGTCTTCCGCTTTGGGAGGCTCTTCTGCCGTTTTACGCCACCGCAATTGCAGGCTGTCCGGGTCAATGGACGGGCAACTTTCAATAACCTTCTTCACGGCTTTGAAAAGCTCCTGCTTTTTGTAAACCATGTTGATCTGGCGGGTTCCTTCTGCGGCGGCCATAGCGAGGTTCCAATCGTTATAGCACTTGTCTGCATGATTCATGGCAGTATTAGCATCAATCAATCTTACTTCATCCATGGCCCAGTCACCCCATAGGAATATATCTGTTTTCGCACTGGACGTTGTTGCAAAAGCGCTCGGTGCCGATAACTTTCAACGGTTTCCCGCAAATCGGGCAGAATTTAGGCACCCCGCGTGTCTGGTACGGGTTTCCATCTGCCTTTGTTCCGCCCGCTTGCAGCAGGTGAATCGCACACATAATAGAGCCGGGCGCCACCACCGCCATACAGTTATGGCGTGCCTTGCAAGAACTACAATCCATTTTTGTTTACCTCCTGTTTACCACCCCGCCGGGCCATCCTCATGGTCTGCGGGTATAAAATCATCCTCGTTGTAATTTTCGGACGGATCAGGCGCGGGCTGCCACTCATGATACTGAGGCTGCCACCACATGGGCACCCGGCCTGTTTCGCCCTCTCGGTTTTTGCTCACCCGCAGGCTGACCTCAAAATAATCATTCGGCCCCTGCAGGCGGCGCTCTCCTGTAACCTCGCTCTCAATGAACACAACGGCATCCGCGTCCTGCTCAATGGTGCCAGAGCCGCGCAGATCTCCCAGCGCTGCCTTTTTGGCTCCACCGTTCCGGTCGGTGCTGCGGTTCAGCTGCACCAGTTCCACGATGGTGATGCCGGTTTCCATGGCCAGCTCTTTCAGCTGACGGGTCACGTCTGCCAGTCGCTCATACTCCTTGCGGCCCAGCTGAGTGTCCGCAATCAGGCCGATATGGTCGATAAAGACGATCCGGGGCCGGTACTTCATGACGCGGGCGCGGATATCGTCCACGGTCATGCGGGTGCCGTCATCGTAAATCATACCGGTGTGGCCCTTGATAAGGGCAAAAGCATTGTTCAGGCTTTCCCGTTCCTCCTCGGTGATCTTGCGGTCTCTCAGGCGGGTGCTGTTTATGCGGGTCAGTTTGGACATGGTTCTCATCATCAGCTTGCGCCGATCCTCTTCCATGGTCAGGTAGTAGGTCTGTACGCAGTTGCTCAGGCGCAGGGCCAGAGCCAGAGCGAGGTCTGTTTTGCCATGGCCGGGACGGCCTGCCAGCACAGTAACCATCTTTTCCCCAAACAGTCCCAACTCGTCCAGTTCGCGCCATGCCATTTTGACGCTGGTGTCCGGCTTTTGCAGCCATTGCATGGTTTCGTCCCAGACCTCAGAAAAATCCTTGACGTTTGCGTCCACGCTCTCCCGGCGCAGATGATCCTGCACTTTCAGGGCTTCGCTCATGTCCCGGCAGATGCTGTCTGCGTCCGCTGCGCTCAGTGTCACGCTGGTGGCCAGTTCCACCAACAGGCGCTTGCGGTAGTCCTCCATCACAAGTGCCTCATAGTCCTGCACATGGCTGATGGTGGGCACGGTTTCCGCTGCGGCTACGATCAGGGGCCGGAAATCACCGCCCAGCATCCGCTCCAGTATCACTGCATCCACATTGTGGCCACTGTCCAGCTGCAGCTTGATGGCTCCAAACAGCTGCCTGTATGGACCATCCTCAAACATCGCCGGTGTCAGACGCTCCACGGTGGCCTTGCACGCCGCCGGGTCAAGGATTGCCGCGCCGATCACAGCCAGCTGATGCTGCTGTGCCGTGGTGATCTTGCTGGCACTCATGCGCTCACACCTCCCAGCAGATCCGCAAGGGTCATGTCCTTGGTAATTTTGCGGGGCCTATCCGGCGCAGGCTGCGCATTATGTACTGTCGGGGCCTTGTCCACAAAATCCTTGACGGCAAAAACACCCGTCCAGCCGTTTTCGATGCTCTGATTCAGCATTGCAATGGCGTACCCGGTGCGATCCTGAACGCCCGACTCTTCAACCAGACGCTTGATGGACTTGCAGATCTTCTTTGCCACCAGAGGCGTCCACAGCTTTTTCTTGTCCTTCTTGGCCAGCTCACGCCGGTGCTGGTCAAAATCCATCAAAGCGTCATACAGCCCGCCGGGGCCGCCGCGGGAAAACTCGTCAAAGACCTCGGCCACGGTCAGACCGTCCGGCTCCTCTCGCGCCCCTGCGCGGGGTGTATTATAATTTTTTTCTCTTTTTCTTATCTGGGGTTCATTTTGAACTGGGGCGGAGTTCATTTTGACCGGGGTGCAAGGTTCATTTTGAACCGGGTCCATTTTGACCGGGGTGTCTTTTTGACCGGAGGTTGACGCACAAGTTTCCGGGCAAAGTGCTGTGTACCGATTGACAGTAACATTGCCAACGGTTTCCTGCCATTTGCGCAGCAGGCCTTTTTCTTCCAGTGCTTTCAGGGAACGCTTTGCGGTGCTTTCGCTGACCTTGCAAGTGTCCACGATATACCGGATGGAGCCGAAATAGCACCCCTGATCGTCCCGCGAAAAGCTATAAATCAGGGCATAGATCGCAGCGTCTGTGAGGGAGAGGTCATAGTCCTCCATCATCCATGTGTAAAGCGGGATAAATCCACCCTTTTTCGTTTCCATCGTCTATCCTCCATCAAAACCATTAAAACGGCAGGTCATCACTGTCGTCGATCACTGCAAAATCGTCGCTCTCGGAATGCTCCGGCGCGGGCTCACTGGGCCGATATCCCGCCGGAGGCGCCTCGCCGCCCTCGTCCACCGGCTTGCTGGTGCCCTTGGAGCCCGCAAAGTTGATATTGTCGGCCACCACGGCAAAGGCGGTGCGGTTGTTGCCGTTCTTGTCCTGATAGTTGCGGGTCTGGATGCGGCCATTTATGGCGATCAGACTGCCCTTGGAAAAATACTTGCACACAAAGTCAGCCTGCTGCCGCCATGCCACGATATCTACAAAATCAGCCTGCCGCTGCTCACCCTGTCGGGCAAAGTTACGATCACAGGCAATGCGGAACTGGCAGACGTTCACGCCCGCCGGGGTGGTGCGGAGTTCAGGGTCAGCCACGAGGCGGCCCATAATTGCTACAACATTAAGCATTGAGATAGTCCTTTCCAACAGCGGCCATCCACGCAGCGTGTGCGCCGGGGCCGTTCTGTTCCTCATATTTCGCTTGCGCAACGGCCTTTAAGGTCTGTGCACAGGTGGCATTGTGGTGGGCGCTCAGGCCCGGATCATTGTGGTGCCGGTGACACAGCCAAACCTTGAGGCCGTGCCGCTCGGAGAAGCTGCGCAGCGGCCCATTGAGGACGTGATGCTCCTCCAGCCCGCGGGTGGTGCGGACGTTGTACCAGCGGCGGCAGATGTAGCACTCTTTTTCTGACTGAATGATGCTCTTGGCCATTATGGCTCCTTCCACTCCTGCCAGTAGGCAGTTACCATGGGATCATTCACGCCCATCTCAGCAAGGCGGTCAAAGATCCCATCAATCAGATTCTTCATTTCACCGGTGGTAAAGGTGGAGCTGCCCTGTGTGCACTTGACCGTGCAGCGGTTGCCGTCCAGTATCTCCACCACATGAACAAGCCGATAGCAGCCGCGCAGGATATCCAGAGCGCCCGCCGGGACTTCCAGATAATCCACCTTCGCGCCGTATTTCTGCAGCATGTCCAGATAGCACTCTTCCGGGGTCACACCGCCGGTGCGCCCGGCGTTGTAATGGTCTGCCATGATGGTGAGCAGCGACCACATGAGACGGTTTTGCTGGGTGCTGCGGCCTTTGCGTTCCGGCTCAACGGTCAGGGTCAGGCGCAGGGGTTGCCCGTGGGCTAAATCGTCCAGACGCTGCAGGAGCTGGGTTTCCACAAATTCCGCAGAGCTTTCCACCTGCACCCGCCGGGCAGCAGGGTCATACACCACCGGCAGGCGGCCGATTACTCTGCTTGCCATACCACTTTGCACTCCCCCTGCAGCAGCTGCACACCGATGATGTGCCCATCCTCAGCCCGCAGCAGCTTGTCCACGGTCAGAGCGCCGTGCAGGCGGTAGCCCACCACCGTGGGCGGGTCGTTGGGGTTCTTTGCCCGCTTGTGCACCGGGTCAATGGCAACCTGATCGGCGGCAAAGATCAGGGAAGGCAGCGCCATCACATCAGCACCGGCACCCCAAAGGGCCGCAGCAGCCAGAAAGCTGCCGTTTTCCTTCCACTTGTCGGGGTTTGAAATCTGCAGTTTGCCCGCCGGGGCAGCTGCATCCTTGATGGCGAAGTTGTTCATCAGCGGGTGATACACGCCCACGCCGCACCAGAGGCGGCCATCTGCGAAGTAGTAGCGCCGCGTCCAGCCCAGCGTGCCAAACGTTTCATCCATCATGCACCAGACAGCAGCGGGGTCAGGCAGCAGCCGGACGCGCACGGCATCCGCGCTACACTCGCAAATAACCACCTGCACCTCCTGCGGGGCTGTCTGGCGGGGTTTGGGGGCAAACAGGGGGAACTGTACCACCTGCGCCGCCGGGCGCTCCTGCGCGCTCTGAATGGGCTTTCTGCGGGTGGTGCTTTTCGCATTACTTTTTGCGGTTGTAGGCATTATGTAAACGCTCTCCTCTCTCATTGTAGGATCTCGGATCTGCGAGAGGGTGCAGCCAGCCATATTGCAGGGCAGCTTGTGCGGCGGCCCTCTGAGGGGGGGCAGCTCTCCACAGATCATTCATCTCGTCAGCGGTCACACCGCTGGCAACGTGGGTGTGATGGGTGCAGGGCACCATGCAGATCACTGTGCCATCCTCTGCGGCAGTGTAGACCACGGGAGGCATCAGGCGGCGGATCTCGCACAGCAGCTTTGCCTGCTTTGTCGGGGTCATGGCGCGGGGCCACAGCCAATCCTCGTCAAGCATCCACACCAGTTTCCCATCCAGTGTGGCCTGCTTTGCATCGGGCCATGCGTTGGCGTGGATCTTACGCCTGACGGTGGCGGGCGTTTTTCCGTGGATCTCAGCCCACTCCTCAACAGCGACCATCCTTCCCATGGGATCAGCTCCTTTCTGTGCTTTGGTACACTGGCAGCGGCTTTTGTTTGACCACCTGCCGCCATCGGTGGGCTGTCTATGTTCCAGCAGTCACCGACACTACTTTTCAACTGTTTTTTACCGGGTGCGAATCTTACGGATACAAAGGCACCCACCTTTTGACGCAGTAGGTTGTTGCGGATTTTTTTCTGTTGTGCTGCTTCTGCACGCACCGGCCTATCAAGGCCCGCCGGAGTCCCGTGTGGCCCCAATACCACACATCTTGTCACAATGAGAGAGGCTTAACATGCGGCCCAATCAGATACGACTGATCCAGTCGGTTTTTGCATCTCAAAGGGGGGGGTGGCAGTGGCTCTTGTTTTACCTCCTGCCACCATTGGAGGGCGCTGGTTATACCGGGCTGATGCTCAAAATTTTGTCATCGCCCTGAATGTACCACAGGTGCATTGAGCAATACCACAAAAGCATCTCGCAGATACAGTGGAAAGATATGCCGATGTGGCGGCCTGCTATTGGCTGCGAGAGGTCGGACGAAAGCAGATCAGCAGCAGCGGCATCCTCTACCGGGAGGACGATGGTGCCCATTGTCGGCTCCTCGTCAAGGTCAAAGTTTTTCTTGTGGTATGTGTAAGTAATGCGAATATCTTTCATCGCGGACACCTCTCAGCGCTTTCCGTGGCGGTACATCACGACAATGTAAAGCAGATCCAGACCGAGGATCACATAGAGCAGCGTTTTCATGCGTCCGCCTCCTCAATGGAAATAGCCTTAATCGGGCACGGGTACACAAACCACCGGCCTGCCAGCCTCTCAAGCCATCTGATGGCATAACATAACCTGTTTGCCTCCAGTCCGCTCTCGCTGTTGGTCGGCAGCGGTATGTCTTTCAGTTGATCGGCTGTTGCATCTTCCAGAATGAGGCTCAGGCTATACTCTGCCGGTTCAATATCGGCGACACAGGCAAAAGAATCATAAACAACAGTTACTTTTTTCATGGGTACGCCTCCAGACGTGTGATCTCATAGATCGAGTTATACAGGTAGTGCCGCCCGCCCCGCAGGTATTCGAGGCTTTGCAGCAGCATTTCGAGGTGATACAGGGCAGGCGGCGGGTTGCTGCCTTTCAGGTGGTAGTGCAGCCAGTGGATCAGTTCCCCCAGCTGCGGATCAGACAGCCGCAGTACCGTGGATGCCTGAAACTTGCGCCCGCGATCATCCACCGCGTAATAGAGCACGCCTGCGTATTGCAGCCACTCCTGATCTGTGTTATACTCTGGAGTGAGAAGTGTTTCTATTCTCTCTTTGAGCTTGTCCGTGTTGGCGCACGGGCAGGCTCTTTCTTTTTGCCCGATCATAAGTTGAACAGCTTAGAGAGAAAAGCTGCCTCCTTGCCGGTAAATTCTTCTTTGCGGTCAGCAAGATTCATTTTGTAGCGGGCAATAACGACAGTTTTCATTTCATTGGCAAATATACTTGCTGCCTCCTGCAGCTGTGCATCTGTCAAGTCGGAAACGAGACCGTCAACCAATGTTTCGACCATAACCATCATGAGTAACTTGATACGGTCGGATTTTTTACCTTTTCCAGTGAAGCTAATCGCAATGTGATCTCCGATTTCTTCAATGATAATTTTCATGCTGTACCTTCCTTTTCGTTTATGCCCTCCCGCGGGATCTTCTCCACATGGTAGATGTAGCGCCGCCGGGGGTTGTCTTTTTTGTGCTTGGCGTGGCAGACAGCCGAAAAAAAGCTGTTTCTGCTGGCATAGCCCATTTGCTGGACGATCATGTCAGCCGTCCCGCTGGCTATGATCTCGTCTGTCTTGGCCGAGTAGACCGTGTACCAGCTGCAAGGTTTAGCCATTGCTGTGCTCTTCTTTCATCAGTGCTATAAGGCCGTCAAGTTCCTCGGCCACAAGGTCGTAAACCTCGGCCCGCGCCTTGCAGCTGGCTTTTACCGGGGCAGCGGAAGCGTCCAGCAGACTTGCGCTGTTCGTGTTACGCTGGGCCAGCCGCCTATACTGCCTGTTCAGGCTCTCCGCGTATTCAATCGCCGTCATGCCCATATCATGCACCCCGCCGGGCATCCTGATCCTGGCCATCGGTCACGGTCAGACCGTGGCGCTGCTTCTCTGCGCTGCGTTTGTAGTGCTCACCGGTGGAAAGCAGCCCGCTCACACTCAGCAACAGACCAAAGCCCAGCGCGAACAGCACCCACGGCGCGGCCTTGACGGCCTCAGCCACTTCCCAGCCGCCCCGCATGACCAGCAGGTGCACAATGCCCATGTTCAGCCAGATCAGCACCCGGGCTGCGCCCACGCCAGCCAGAAATGCCACGCCGAAAATTTTAAGATACCGTTTCATTGTCCTTGTCCTCCTCGTTTACCACTCGGCTTGCCAAATCGGCAGCCTTCGTCATTACACGGATCATCCATGCTTCGGGGTCTGCGCTATTTGCAGCCAGAGCGGCCACCAGCGCAGTGCAAAGGTTTGTTGCGTCTATTCCGATACAGGTTGTCTCAACCTCCGGGTTCCCATCGTCACCATACTGCACACGCAGGTACGGCTTGACCTTACCGGTCAGACTGCCCTCCTCGCTGGTCGTAATCTTCATGCTGCACCATCCTTTCATGCTCCAAAGCTTACCAGCCTGTTCGACTTGGCCGGATTCTTTTTGGCTCTCTTGGCCCAAATGGCCCATGGTTTGATAAAATAGCCATACATTTCATCAGGCGAAATGCTCAAAAGTTCGCCAATCACAACAATTTCATCCACTGGAAAGGGCGCTTTCCCGTTCAGCCGGTTACTTAACGTTGCCGGGCTATACCCATTCAGCCTACGGGATATTGCCGCCGCAAGCTCTTTCTGGTTGTATCCTTTGCGCTCCATCAGCTGCTGCAGCTCAATGTAAGGTTTAATCAGCATCGTGCTCTCCCCTTTCGTTTAATCCGGATTGAAGGTCTGGAACCGGCCATCCTTGCCGTTTTTGAAATCTTGCAGCGCTTTGATTTCCTCCGGGGTGAGGCCGGTATCCTCATACTGGCCGAGTCGCTGCGCCAGTTCTTCCTTCTTGGCGGTGCTCCAATAGCCGCTCTTGATGCCGCTGCACCGCGGGGCCGTCAGTCGTTCCATGTGCCGTCCTCCATTTCAAGCCCCCATTCGTCACAGATGGTCCTGCACACCAGCTTAGGAAAACCGATCAGATCCTCACCCTTGGCGGCTGCCAGCAGCGCGTCACCGTTGAGGAGGCAAATACCGCCGCCCTCCCACAGATCGGATGCCCGGCCATTGTACGGCAGGCCGCGCAGCCTGCCTTCCTCGTTGACGATCAGGTCAATGCCGTCCACCGGCTCCCGTGCCCACGATGCGCCCAGACAGCTGGGCGTTACCTCGATAGGGCCGTCCACCAGCTCCTGCAGCGTTTCCAGCGTCGCCGGGCACTCGTCATCACATTGGATCAAGCTGCACTTTCCTGTTGCCGGGATAAAGATCATGTAACGTTCCATCAAGAAATACCTCCTTGTTTGATGTGCCTTCTTGCAGTAAAATGATTGCAGGAAGGGATGTGATTTACGTGGATTTTTCTAATATACCTATCAGCAATATGCCTACCAGTGCCCGCCAAGTGGGTGAAATGGCAGCGAAAGAAGAAAAGCGTCGTGCTGAAAAGGCTGCGGCCGATGCGGCGGAACGCAATCGTCAGAAAAAAGTTGATGATGCGCAGCTTCAGGTCGCCGCCGACCTACAGAAAATGCGGGAAAAATATGAGGCGGACTTAAAAAGTCAGGCCAAAGAAAACAAGTTCAACCGTAAACTTTCCATAGCATCTTTTGTAGTTGCAGTGATATCGCTTTTCATCTCGTTTTTTAAATGAGCTTTGCCCAGCGTTCCGGTTCCAGCGGTTCGCTGGGCTTTTTGCTTTCCATGGGGTTCACCTCCTTGTGCACACCTCGTTCCTGCGGTAAAATGGAGAAAACAGGACGGAGGTGATAAAATGATTGATTTTGATAATGTGGTTCTGTCGAAAATAGATTTGCTGTACTTAAAAACGGCGAAAGAATCAGATGCTATCTGGCTTGAGCCAGAAAAGGCGGCATGCCTTTTGGAGCTTGGATTCATCGAACCATACTTACGCCATGGTGGAACACACCACTTTTCAATTACTCAGGATGGACGGCTGTTTCTGAATTACCAGGAACACCAAGAACAAATTGATGATCGTGAGCAGCGCAAGTGGAAAAAAGAAAACTATCGAGAGTGGATTGGAATTGCAATCTCAGCAGCAATGTCGTTTGCGGCTTTGATCATTTCTTGGTTAGCGCTAAAACACTCATAATAAGCGCAGTTCCCTGCATAATAGTTGGTACAAAATACAGCCACCATGGTGGCTTGTGTGTACACATGTAATGAAAAATGGTCCAGCGTTCCGGTTCCAGCGGTTCGCTGGGCTTTTTGTTTTCCATAGGGTTCACCTCCTTGTGCACACCTCGTTTCTGCGGTAAAATAAAGAAATCAGGAAGGAAGTGCAAAAATGGAAAATGTCGTAAAAGTTGTAAATCGAATCATAAACTGGCTGTGGAATCGTGAAAACGTTACACTTTTGATTGCAATTGCAGGTTTCGGAATGTCTCTGTACAACTTTTTTCGGGCGCTGTGGGATAAACGATGCTCGTTCCGGGTTGACTATGTAAGCCATTACTGCTGTTTATCCAAAAGCGGAAAATATGCGGAGCCTATGTTTCGCTTTAATTTTGTAAATCTGTCCTCTGCTCCGCTGACCGTCGTGCGGATGTTCTTGCTGGTTGATGGTAAGAAATATGAGTTTTTGTTCCCGGAACAGCAGGTTTATCAAATGACTCGCCGCCAAAAGGGCGAAATGATTCAGACCGGAGAAGTTAAATCTCAGAAATTACCCTTTCGAGTAGAAGGAAAGGGCGCTCTTGGCGGCTATTTTGCGGCATATCTCCCAACCGATATGGAAAAGACCTTTCAATCAGCAGGAAAATGGCAGCTTGTCGTTCAAACCTCGCAAAAGGAAAAAGTGTTTTCAATTGTGGCGGATAAGCCAGGTTACGATATTGAGCAGTATGGATACTGATGCTAAAGCCAACGTGATTTTAGACACTGATGCATCCGCCCCTTTCAGCTCTTTTCTGTTACCACAGCAACATTGCCAGCCCAATCCGTTGTTTCAACAATAGCTTTACTCTGCCGCTCCTGTACCGCCAGTACAAGAGCGGCAATTTCTTTGGGTTCGCCGGTGATTTCAATTTTCATCTGCTTCACCCTCTTTCCAGCAGATAGTCAATGGAACAATGAAAAAGCTCTGACATTTTTTCAAGTTTAGACTGTGGGATATTCCCGTGAGCCATCCAGTTGTATACAGTTTTCCGAGTTACGCCAAGGCTCTTAGCGAGATCTTCTACGGTCATTCCTGCCCGGCTGCGCTCGGCATTGATGTTAGGATATGGCACCTTAAACGCTCCTTTCTTTCTCGAATTACTCATTTCGAGTAACTATAATTATAATATACCCATAATGAATAATTGTAAAGAAAAATATTACCCAATTTGAACAATGCTTTTTTGTGCATCTTGCTCGAATTGGGTAATTTGAATTGATTGTGTACTCAAAATGTGTATTATAATATACTTAGAGAGAAAGGAGTCGATGCAAATGAACCGCCTATCTCAGCTCCGACAAGAAAAAGGACTTAACATGAGAGAGGCTGCCCGTCAGTTGGGAATGCCCTACACGACGTATGTGAACTATGAGAAGGGAACCAGAGAACCCAACTCAGAGACACTTATCAGTTTGGCAAAATTTTACGGCACATCTATTGACTATCTTCTTTGCAAATCCGATAGTCCACCGGGCAGGGATATCCCGCCGGGCTTTGAACCGATGCCCAAAATGAAAAAAGTGCCGCTGATTGGAGCCATTGCCTGCGGGGATCCCATTACCGCCATGGAAAACCGTGAAGGCGAAATTGATGTTCCTGAAGATATCAGTTGCGACTTTGCTCTCCGGTGCAAAGGAAATAGCATGATCGGTGCTGGCATTCATGACGGCGATGCAGTCTATATTCGTATTCAGCCGGAGGTAGAGAACGGCCAGATTGCAGCGGTGCGCATCGGTGATGAAGCAACCCTGAAAAGAGTGTACCTCCATACGGATTATATCGAGCTGCGCCCTGAGAACCCGGATTATGAAAGCATCATCCGCCGCCGTGAGGAAATGAACGACGTGCACATTGAGGGTAAAGCCGTGGGGTATACGCACTGGTTCGGTTAACTTTGAACTATCGGAACCGTTCCGATAAAAATAAAAAGGAGTGTCGATCATGAAAAATTCAGCGAAAAGGCTCATCGGATTTGCGTTTCTATTTGTAGTGATGACCGTTTTTGCATGCGGAGCATTTGCGACAAAGCCGTCGATTGAACTTACAGATGTTTATTTTACAACGGACGTATTTGATGGTGTTAGCCCGACGGTATGTTTTCGCAATAACTCAAGCAAAACCATAAAATACGTTACTTTTACGTTGGTTCCTCTCAATGCCGTTGGCGATCGAGTTTCGTGTACGATCAGCGGACGCTCAACGACTTCCGCGCAGGTAGTCGGGCCAATTGCACCGACTGAATTTAATAAAACGGTAGCCAACACCGTCACCTCTCCAACATCTATGGGAGATTTTGGGCCTTTCCAGGCACAGCAGCAGCTTGCTACAAACTACTATTTTGGTGCAGAAGAACGCAACGGCCACCGGATTTTCCTGGATAAAGACGGCAACCCCTATTATATCGATTCTTACACGCCATCGTCTGTCTTGGCTACTATTGACCATTCTAAAACTTTAGGACAGCTTGATTCGACCACTTTCCTGACCGATGATGAGATTCAGAATGCAGTCTATAGCGCTTCCGTCGAATGGGAGTGCCTTTGGTATAACAGTACCATCAACGATATCGCAGTGACCAAGGCTGATGTTGTTTATATGGACGGCAGTAAGGAGACCATCGGTCAGAAAGCCTTGTACTCTGGCCATTTTAGAAGTGACCCGACGAATCAGCCGTACTATGTACTGACTAGCAAATATGCCCCTGTTTATAACTATCAATACTACAAAACCAATAATGCTGATCTTGCCGCACAGTTTGGTGATAATCAGTGGAAATATCTGGAACACTTTGTAAACAGTGGTATGAGGGAAGGCCGTCAGGGTAGTGCAGAGTTTAACCTTGCGGCTTATAAGGCCAATAATCCAGATCTGGCTGCTACCTTTGGGAATGATAATGCAAAATACTATGAGCACTATATTTCCAGCGGTAAATCAGAAGGTCGGAAGGCATCCTGATAAAGAGAGGCGAACTGATGGAGAACCAGAGCAAAGGCGAAATCATCATGTATCGAACCGAGGATGGTCTGACCGAGATACAGACCACGCTGGTGGACGATACCGTGTGGCTGACAGCAAACCAGATGGCTGAACTTTTCGATAAAGATGAAACTACTCTGCGCAAGCACATCAACAATGTTTTTAAAGAAGGAGAGCTCTTGCGAGAGAACAACACGCAAAAAATGCGCGTTGTTGGTGTCAAGCAGCCTGTCGCTTTCTATAGTCTGGATGTTATTATTTCTGTTGGCTATCGTGTCAAGTCTCTTCGCGGCACACAGTTCCGTATCTGGGCCAATGGCATTCTGAAAGAATACCTGAAAAAGGGCTTTGCCATGGACGATGAGCGTCTGAAGAACTTAGGCGGCGGCAACTACTGGAGAGAACTGCTCGACCGTATCCGGGATATTCGTTCTTCGGAAAAAGTGATGTACCGGCAGGTGCTTGACCTGTATGCTACCAGTGTGGACTACACGCCGAACAGCCCGGAAACGCTGCGCTTTTTCAAAATCGTGCAAAACAAGCTGCACTATGCCGCTCATGGACACACGGCAGCTGAGGTTGTTTACCAGCGGGCGGATGCCGATAAGCCATTCATGGGAATGACCAGTTTTAAGGGCGATCACCCTACTTTACAGGAAGTGGGAATCGCCAAGAACTACCTGACCGAGGAAGAGTTGAAGGTACTGAACAATCTTGTATCCGGTTACTTTGATTTTGCGGAAATTCAGGCGATTCGGCACATCCCGATGTATATGAAAGACTACATCCAGCAGTTGGACAATATTCTTTCCTCCATGAGCGAAAAGAAGCTGGTTGGTTCTGGCAGTGTATCTCATGCGCAGGCATTGGAGAAAGCGCGGGAAGAATACAAGAAGTACCGCATCAAAACATTGTCTCCGGTAGAAGAAGATTACCTGCATACCATCAAAGCGTTGGAAAAGGAAGCAAAGAAAAAGGCAAAATAAAAAACACCCCCGGTGCTGCAAACACCGAGGGTGTCTTTGTACAAAAAGGAGGTTTTCTCATGCCGAATCGTGTTGGAACAGCCTCATGGGATGAAAAGCGCCAGCTCTGGCGTATCGATGTCACCAATGAGCAGGGAAAGCGAAAATCTTTCACCTCTGCCAAGCCGGGCCGCACAGGGCAGCGCATTGCCAATGCCAAAGCAGACGAATGGCTCGCGTCTGGCGTTGCTGTCCCCTATTCCAGAGTAGAAGAGCTCTATGTCCAGTGGATTCAGGACGTAATGCTCACCACCGACAAAAGCAACTATCTGCCCATCCAAAGCCGATGGAAAAATCATGTGCAACCACTGATCGGCCGCAAAAAGGTTTCTTCTCTCACTGAATATGATTTGAAAAATATTGTTGATGTCGCCTATTCCAAAGGGCTCTCCAAAAAGACGTTGACAAGTCTTTGCTATGATCTTAAATCATTTTGCAAGTGGATGCGCCTGAAACGCATTTCCACGCTGCACCCGGAAGATCTCAAACCACCCGCCGGGGCCCGCAATTCTGTCAAGACGATCCTGCAGCCGAGTGATGTGCTCAAACTGTTCAACATCGATACCACTCTGCTGCGCGGCCGCACGGTAGCGGATGAATATGTCAATGCCTATCGGTTTCAGGTCGTCACTGGCCTGCGGCCCGGTGAGATTATCGGTCTGCGGTGGTGTGACATCCACGAAAGCCGCTGTGATGTACGGCGCAGCATCAATATTTACAAAGAGGAAACGCACGGAAAAAATGAAAACGCCGTTCGTTCTTTTGCTCTGACCGATACAGCAAAGGCAGTCCTCAACGCCCAGCGCGAGCTTACCGGTGACTTTGAAAGCGTGTTTTGCATCAAATCAGAAAGCACCTACCGGCATCGCTGGGCACTCTATTGCAGCTCCAATGGCATCAATCCGTGCACTCCCTATGAGCTGCGGCACACCTTCGTTTCCATGATGAAACGTCTTCCAGAAGGTGATCTCAAACAACTTGTTGGCCATAGCAAAGACATGGACACCTTTGGCGTATACGGTCACGCATTTGGTTCCGATGCCGAAGATACCGCGCAAGCTGTCAACGGCGTCCTGTTTAAGATTTTGAATCCAGAATCTCGCAAATAGAATGCAATTTTTTCTTTTTTTATTTATGAGTGCGTGACCTCTTGCGTGAGCAAAAGAAAAATAGCGTTAATTCTTAACGAATTAACGCTATTTTTAGTGGTGGAGGCGATGGGAGTCGAACCCATGTCCGAAAAGAGTTCAGTGCAGGTATCTCCGGGTGCAGGCGATCTACAACATTCCCGCCGCGCCACGCCGATCGTCAGGCTAGCGCATTGGTAGCTTCATGAGTTCCTGCCGGTCCGCAAAGCTTAGGTCCGTTCAGGTGCTGTGTCTAAAGGACGCCCCGGCCCCACACGACACAAGAGTGGGCGGAACGCGCAGCACTCAGGCTGCGAGCAACTGAGAATTGTTATTGTCAGTTAATTTTTTTGGAGGAGTTATAGAGCAGTTCCCCCACTGCTACCCGCTGCCCAGACCTCGCTCTCCCCGTCGAAACCTTTACGCCCCCTTATAAAGCACACCTTGCGGTGTGCAGAAAGCTTTGGAAAAGTTCCGCTTCAGGAAGCGGTCTGAAAGGATCAATAATACTTGCCGTTGGACTTCATGGCACGGTCAATGGAACGCTTTGCGTCGCGCTGTGCGGCGTCTGCACGCTTATCGTAGAGCTTTTTGCCTTTGCAAAGGCCCACTTCCATTTTTACGCGGCCATGCTTGAAATAAAGCGAGAGCGGCACAAGGGTGTAGCCCTGCAGCTTGCACTGCTGGTGCAGCCGCCGGATCTCACTTTTGTGTGCCAGCAGACGCCGGACACGCATGGGGTCCTGATTGAACATGTTTCCGTGGTCGTAGGGGCTGATATGCATTCCCTTCACCAGCAGCTCACCGTCTTCAATATCGACCCAGCTGTCTTTCAGGTTAACGCCTCCGGCACGCAGGCTTTTCACCTCTGTGCCCTTCAGCTCCACACCTGTTTCCAGCGCTTCCAGAACAAAATACTCGTGGCGCGCTTCACGGTTTGTGGCGATGGTTTTGGTCGCCGGACGCTCTTTGGTGGGTGCCATGCTGCGCGCCTCCTTTCTCCGTTTCTGTTGTATCAGTATACCATTTTTTCACGGTTTTGCAAGAGCTGTTTTTGAAGAAACTGTAAATTATTTCCAAATTACAGCTCGCCACGGCCAGAAAGTGCACGGTACAAGGTGGTCTCGTCTGTGTACTCCAGACTTGCACCTACCGGCAGACCGTAGGCCAGACGGGTGGTTTTGATGCCCAGCGGTTTGATGAGCTTTGCCAGATACATGGCAGTAGCCTCTCCTTCTACCGTCGGGTTCATGGCCATGATGACCTCTTTCACCTTGCCATCCCCCAAGCGGGCCAGAAGCTCCTTGACGCACAGCTGCTCTGCGGTAATGCCGTCCATCGGGCTGAGCAGGCCGTGCAGCACATGGTACAGGCCATGATACTCCCGGGTGCGCTCAAATGCCTGAACATCGCGGGGCGTTTCCACCACACAGATGACAGAGGGATCCCGCTTTGTGCTGGCACAGATGGGGCAAAGCTCTGCCTCCGTATAGTTCTGGCAGATGCGGCAGCGATGAAGCTTGGTGTGAGCACCCTGGATTGCACCTGCCAGAGCTGCAGCGTCTTCATCCGACATGCTCAGTACCTGATATGCCATACGGGTAGCACCCTTGCGCCCGATGCCCGGAAATTTGCTGAACTCTTCGATCAGCTTTTCCAGCGGGGCTGCAGTATAGCCCATGTTCTTCCCTCCTGCCGGATCAGAGACCGGGGATGTTCATGCCGCCGGTCAGCTTGCCCATTTCAGCTTCGGCCGTTTCGTCCACCTGCTTGACGGTAGCATTGATGGCTGCAGCCACCATATCTTCCAGCATTTCAATATCATCCGGGTCCACAGCCTCCGGCTTGATGCTGATGGACAGCACCTCGTGCTTGCCATTCATCCTGACCGTGACCATTTCACCGGCAGCACTGCCAGTGTACTCAGCAGCTTCCAGTTCGGCCTGCTTTGCCTTCATGTCCTCCTGCATCTTCTGTGCCTGACGCATGAGGGCGTTCATATCGGGGCGGCCAAAGCCTGCGGGCATTCTTGCTTTCATAGTTGGTTTACTCCTTTTATTTATTGACCCTCTCAGTCAAACCCTTCGGGAGAGCTGGTGCGCATGCGCCTGCGAGGGTTTTATTGCTTATGATCTCTTTTTTCTTGCGGAATCTTCAATGGACACATCCAGACCCAGCTTTTCCAGTGCCCTGAGAGACTGTTCCGCATTGGAAACAGCCTTGCCTGCCGTTTTGGGCTCATAGGGTCCGATGGGCACTGCCACGCCGGATACATTGGCGATCAGCTTTTTGATGAGCCGCTGGCTGTCCTTATTGGCACGGATAAAATCCCGGAAGGTCTTTCCGCCGTCGATCAGCACACGGGTACCGTCGAAATAGGCTTTTGACTTGCGCAGGTAGGTGTACAGCATGGGGTCTTTTTCCTGCAGCTGCTGCACCACCTGCTCCCAGTACGGGAAGGGAGCGATTCCCTCCTGTACCGTCTTATCGGACTTGCCGGGCACAGGGTCTGCCGTTTTTTCCTGCACCGGCGGGACAGACGGTTGCTGAACCGATTCCGGGGCAGCGGGCTGCTCCACCGATGCGGGTGGTTCCTCCCACGGCAAAGGAGTTTCTGTCTGCTGCACCGGAGGTTCCTCGGGAAGCGGCAGTGTTTCCTCCGCCGGAGCAGGAGATATTTCTGCCTGTTCCGGTACTGCAGTCTGCGGTACGGATGCAGCAGACACCGCCGACTGCACCGGAACAGCTTCCTGGGGCTGCGCCGGTGTCGGTTCGGCGGTCGGAGCAGGCCGGGCCGGAGCACTTGCAAATGGCTGCGCCGCCGGTGCCGAAGCAAACGGCTGCACTACTGCAGGCTGAGCCGCCGCACGGGCAGGCACGGCCTGTACGGGTACCGCCTGCATCTGCTGAGGCGGCTCCGAAAGGCTGAACAAGGCAAGTTCCAGCTCAATGCGCTGGTCACTGCCGCGGGTCATGTGCTCCAGCGCACTGCCCAGAGCACGGATCGCACGGATGGCCTCCCGCTGTCCCAGCTGAGGGCCTTTTTCCAGATAAAGGGCTTCTTCCTCCGGCGAAACACCGGACAGCAGAGCCTGTCCGCCGGGCAGCGCCGCCAGCATCAGGGCACGATAGTGGGCGATCAGCTCCTCTGTCAGGCGCTTGACGTCCACCGACTGCTGACGCAGCTGGGCAAGCTGTGCCAGTGCCGTAGCACCGTCCTGCGCTTCCAGCGCATCCGAAATACGGAACAAATAGCTGCGGTCGGTCACGCCGGCCATACGGCGCACCACATCTGCGTCGATCTTCGCCGTCACGCCGGCGCAGGTGTCCAGAATGGACAGTGCATCGCGCAGTGCGCCATCTGCCAGACGGGCGATCAGCTCGGCCCCGTCCGGGGTCAGCTCCAGCTTTTCCTCCCCTGCGATATACTCCACCCGGCGGGCAATATCCTCCGGCCCGATGCGGGTGAAATCATACCGCTGGCAGCGGGACAGAATGGTGGCAGGCACCTTCTGGATCTCGGTCGTTGCCAGAATAAAGATGACATGGGCAGGCGGCTCTTCCAGTGTCTTGAGCAGTGCATTGAAGGCTGCTGTGGACAGCATGTGCACCTCATCGATAATGTATACCTTATATTTACAGGCACTGGGTGTGTAAGCAGTCTCATCGCGCAGGTCGCGGATATCATCCACGCCGTTGTTGGAGGCGGCATCCATTTCCACCACATCCAGAATGCTGCCGTTGTCGATGCCCCTGCAGATCTCGCACTCGCCGCAGGGGTCGCCATTTACCGGATGCAGGCAGTTGACCGCCTTTGCAAAAATCTTAGCGCAGGTGGTTTTGCCGGTGCCGCGCACACCGGTGAACAGATAGGCGTGGCCCACACGGTTTGCCGTGATCTGATTTTTCAGAGCGGTGACGATGGCCCGCTGGCCCACTACGTCTTCAAAGCGCTGGGGTCTCCACTTGCGGTACAATGCGCGATACATGGTCTGTTCCCCCTTCCCGGCAAATCTGCAAACAAAAAGGACAGCGCACGACGGGGTTTTGTCCCCGCCTTGCGTAACTCGGCATACGGATGCAGGCTTACTGAAACGCACGAACGCACTGCTTAAGGCTGCTTGGTTCCCCACCTGACCTGGTTCACAGCGAGCCCATCGTACAGGACCCGCATCCGTATGCCGAACCACGCAGCAGGCGCTGTCCGACACATTCATTGAATGCTAGGATATTGTACCATAAACGCAGGCAGATTGCAAGAGGGGCACGGTCGGTTTTTGCCAGTGCAAAAAAACCGCGCCGAACGATTTAAAATGGCCTCCGCTGCGCTCTGGCCATTGTTCAGGGAATTGCATTTTAATATTTGAGGTTCCGAAACACCTGCGGGCGTTTCGGAACCTCTTTTTCCCCGAAGGGGTCGCAACCGAAAACGGTATCTGAAACAATAGATGATACTATTCTATCGCAAGACAAGATAAATCGGGTTATTTTTCTTCACGACTTTTCTCGTGAAAATGCCCAAAGAACTGCGGAGGGCATCCCAGATCGTTCTCACGCAAAAAAAGACTGCCGCACAAAAGAGTACGGCAGTCTTTGATAACACAAACGCTATTCAGCCGGTCGGCAGTTTAGGACTGGCAGGCAGTGATCAGGCTCATCTTGTAGACCTCGTCTGCGTTGCAGCCACGAGACAGGTCGTTGATGGGAGCGTTCAGGCCCTGCAGGATGGGGCCGTAAGCTGCGTAGCCGCCCAGACGCTGAGCGATCTTGTAGCCGATGTTGCCGGCCTCGATGCAGGGGAAGATGAAGGTGTTGGCCTGACCAGCCACCTTGCTGCCCTTGCACTTGACCTGTGCAACCTCGGGAGCAACGGCAGCGTCAAACTGCAGCTCGCCGTCCACAGCCAGCTCGGGATCCATTTCCTGAGCCTTGATGACAGCGTCATGGCTCAGAGCGACCGTGCCGCCCTTGCCGGAGCCCTTGGTGGAGAAGCTCAGCACTGCGACCTTCGGGTCAATGCCGAACAGCTTTGCGGTCTTGGCAGTCTCAACAGCGACCTCAGCCAGCTTTGCAGCAGCAGGGATCTTGACCTCGCCGGTAGCCTTATCAACGGTATCGGTGTAGTCGATGTTCACGGCGCAGTCGCCCATGGCAATGCGCTTCAGGCCCTCTTCGCCGCAGTCGCGGTCCAGAATAAAGCAGGAGCTCACCAGATGTGCGCCCTTCTTGGTCTTGACCAGCTGCAGGGCGGGACGGATGGTATCGGCGGTGGAGTAGGTAGCGCCGCCCAGCAGGCAGTCAGCCTTGCCCATCTTCACCAGCATGGTGCCAAAGTAGTTGGACTTTTTCAGCAGAGCAGTGCACTCCTCAGCGGTCTGCTTGCCCTTGCGCAGCTCCACCATGGTGTTGACCATCTCATCGAAGCCTGCGTAGTTCTCAGGGTCGATGATCTCGGCAGCGGAAATATCAAAATTACCGGCGGCGGCAGCAGCCTTGCACTCAGCCTCGTTGCCCACCATGACGACCTTCAGCACGCCCTCAGCCAGCAGCTTTGCAGCAGCCTCCAGAATGCGGGGATCATTGCCCTCGGTGAAAACGATCGTCTTGGGATTTGCCTTCAGCTGTGCTACCAGCGGTGCAAACATATCAGCCATTGTGATTACCTCCGAATTAACTTTCCAATATTCGCATCCCGGCGTCTGTTGGACACAAGGATGCCTTTCTTCTTTATTCTAGCACACCCGGCAAAAAGTTCAAGACAAAATTGTGTTTTTGTGCTATATTTTAGGGGAGAAACCGCCATTTGATTTGTGAATAAAATATCATACCGATTTTAAAGGAGATGTTCTCCATGGATATGGATACTTTAAAGGCTGAATGCCTTGCCTGCACCCGGTGCGAGCTGTGCGCCACCCGGACGAACGTAGTGTTCGGGCAGGGCGTGCCGGACGCCGAGGTGTTGTTTGTGGGCGAGGGCCCCGGCCAGAGCGAGGACGAGCAGGGTCTGCCCTTTGTGGGGCGCAGCGGCCAGCTGCTGGACAAGTACCTGTTTGCCATCGACCTTGACCGCAAAAAGAACTGCTATATCGCCAACATCGTCAAGTGCCGCCCGCCCCAGAACCGCGACCCGCTGCCCGCCGAGAGCGAAGCCTGTATGCCGTGGCTGCGGGAGCAGTTCCGGCTGCTGCAGCCCAAGATCGTGGTCTGCCTTGGGCGCATTGCCGCCCAGCGGATGATCCGGCAGGATTTTTCCGTCACCCGGGAGCACGGACAGATCATTGAGAAGGGTGGCATTTTGTTCATGGGCACCTTCCACCCCGCCGCCCTGCTGCGCCAGCCCCAGAACAAGCCCGATGCCTTTGCGGACTTTACCGTACTGCGGGACACCATTGCCGCCGTGTGCGAGCATACCTATCATAAATAAGGACAGGAACCAACCGCGCCGCTTTTGCATACTGTAAAGCAAAAGTGAGGTGTTTTTGTATGGAAAGTTCCGTGCATCCTTCTGTGGATTTCTTTTTGGGCGCTACAACGCCCGCCGGGTTCAAGGGCTACTTTGCGCCGCTGCGCCGGGAGCCCGGGATGCAGCTGGTGCTGCTCAAAAGCGGGCCGGGCTGCGGCAAGTCTACTTTGATGAAGCGTCTGGCGCGCGCCGCACAGGATAAGGGCGAACCCATCCAGCGCATCCACTGCGCCAGCGACCCCGACAGTCTGGACGGGGTGGTGTTCCTGCGGCAGAAACGCGCCATCATCGACGCCACCGCGCCCCATGTGGTGGAACCGGAAGCCCCTGGCGCAGACGAGCGGGTGTTGAGTTTGTACCACACCATTGACGCCGATGCCCTGCACCCCCACAAGGACGAGGTGACCGCCCTGTTTGCCCGCAATCAGCTGCTGCGCAGCCGGGCGGCGCGGTATGTGGCCTCGGCGGGCAGCCTGCTGCTGGACAGCCGCCGCGCCGAAGCGTGCAGTGCCAACTTTGAAAAAGTGCGCCGCTACGTCAAGCGGCTGTGCACCCGCCTGTTGCCCCGCACTGAGGAGATGGGCTCTGAAGAGCTGCGGCTGCTCTCGGCCATCACGCCCAAGGGCGAGGTGTTCTATCAGGGCACGGTGCAGGCGCTGGCAGACAAATGCATCCTCTTCCGGGACGACTACGGGGCAGTCTCCCGCCTGCTGCTGGAGCTCATCCGCGCCGAGGCGCTGGCGCGGGGCTACCACATCATCACCTGCCCCTGCGCCATGCACC
>ENA-ORMX01000117-ORMX01000117.1-human-gut-metagenome-genome-assembly--contig:-NODE-117-length-56799-cov-4.727813_pt1 | contig 56799 bp, 49 predicted proteins | sample MGYA00242108_ERZ509007 | MGnify/ENA primary metagenome ERZ509007 (study PRJEB26280, sample SAMEA2338745) | human gut metagenome | biome: human gut; feature: human-associated habitat; material: faeces...
TGAATTAAAATCATCCCTTATAAAAGATAAGCTTAAAAATAATGGAGAAAAATGTCTTAAATATGGCAATTTCAATTATGTCAAGATAAAAGGAAGTTATGGAGATAAAGAAAATACTCTTATGATTTTTAATATCCCTTTTGCTGACGCTAAAACAATAGCAAAGAGTTTTGGGCAAGAAAGTTTCTTTTATGGAATTGTTGGAAAAGAAAACTCTAAAATCGCTTATTATAAAACTGATAATGCTTGTATAACATATAAGTTAATTGATATAACTGATACAGTCACATATGAAAATGATGCAGAAGATTTCTTTTCTAAGTTCGGATTCAAATATAAAATTAATATGAAAGAATTCGGAGACAATGTTAATTCAATTAATAATAACGGAGAATTTGAAGAATCTATGAATGAAAACAGAACTTTTCTTTCCCGTGCAGAACATAGAAAAATAGCATACAAAGGAGAAACAAAATGAAAGTAAGAAATTTGAATAATAATTATTATGCAACTGAAGAAATAATGCCTCTTAATGAAACATCTCTTTATCGTGCGGTTAAAGAACATGATAAAAATGGATATATTATTATCTCTGCTTTTAGGCAGGATTGTTTATCAGATAAAAAAGAAAATCCCTCGGCACAGGAAATATTTGATGAAAATAATAGAAGAACAAATAATCTTAAAAAAGATATAACAAATTTATCTTATTCATTTATTCCTGTGTATGGCGGGTATAAAGAAGAGGGGGCTGAAAAAGCATCAGTAGAAAAATCTTTTATAGTTTTCCCTTATAATTTCCGCACCAAAGAAAATGTGGATTTTGAAGAATTTGAAAAGAATTTGATTAATCTTTGTGAGAAATATAATCAGGATGCAATTCTTATAAAAAGACCAGATGCAAAACCCAGATACTATTTCCCTTCCACTAATAGTTGGGATGATGTTGAATTTGGCAGTCTTAAATTAAATGATGTTGCTCAAAAATATTTCACATCATTAAAAAGCTGGCAGGACATAAGTCTTAATAAAAAGAATAGAGCAACTTGGGATGGAACACCTAAAAGATTTTCTTATAGTGAAACATTTCTTAGACTTCCTCCTCAGTCAATTATGGCAGCACATGCAAGAGAATCAGAAGGGGAACTTTTCTCAATGGATCATTTCAAAAATAAGTAAAAACAGAATTTTCTCTGTTCAGTAATATTGACAAATCTGATAAAATGTGATATAATAAAATAAAGTGAGAATGTCTTTAGTAGGAAGTAAAAATATTTTTCACATATATAAGTAAGATAATTTCTTGCTTATATTTTTGGTGGGGTACCCAAGTGGTTAAGGGAGTTGCCTACTAAGCAACCAGACGGATGAAACCGTGCGTGGGTTCAAATCCCACCCCCACCGCCAAAACAAAAGAAAGGTAATAGTTTATATGGAGAAAAAAGATTTTATCATCGGCATAGATATGGATGACACCATAGAAGATCTTTGTGAAGCTTGGATAGCTTGGCTTAATAATAAATATGAATGCCATGTTAATCCTAAAGATATTATTACGTGGGAAATTCCTCCTTATTTTCCTGAGCTGACAGAAAAAGAAGTTTATGCCCCATTGTATGATGAAGAATTTTGGAAAACTGTAAAACCCAAAATTGATGCAATGAAATACATTAAGATGTTACATGATGAGGGATACACAATATTAATATGTACATGTACTCATTACGCTTCATTGGCACCTAAAATGGAAAATTTACTTTTTAAATATTTTCCTTTTCTTGACTGGAGAGACATAATAACAATAAAACATAAACAGTATCTTAAATTAGATGTATTAGTAGATGACTATCATGAAAATCTTATTAATGCAGATTATTTTGGTATTTTATATAATACCCCTCATAATAGAGATTTCAAAGAAGATGGTAAATCGATTGTACGTGTCTTTAACTGGGAAGGCGTTTATAATTTAATATCTAAACAGTATGAAATAAGATGCCAAAAGGAACAATATATAAAAAAAATTTAGTAATGCCGAGGATGAGAAAAGATAAAAATGATAGAACCTAAAGAGCCCACAATGGAAACAAATTATATTTGGAATGCAACTTTTGACTCAGCTTCAGAAACAAATGTAGAAACTTTCATAGAAGAACATAAAGAAGATTTAATGAAATTAAATGATTTTGTTTTTAATCTTAATTGTGATAATGTTGTTTCTGCAGAAAAAGTTAACAGAATTTCTATTAGAATTGTTCGAATAGCTTCTTCTATCGACAGCTGTAAAGAAATTGCTGAAACAGTTAAACAATATATAAAGGACAATATTCCTTATCTAAGAATTTCTTATCAATGTTTAGGTGAGTGCACAACATATGTATATGAAGATGAAATCTCAGCTGTTGAAAATAGTGCTGAAGAGAGGAATAATGAATAATGGCTCAGATAAAAATAAAGAAATTAATGGTTAAAAGAACTCCAAGAAAGAGTAAACTTAGATAAAAATATATGCATAAAAAATGAATATTTATACAATGTTATACATAAGCTTAACATTAATATAGCATAAAAGACAGGATAGGCACAACGATACTATATTTATTTTGGCTATAGCCTTACATGGTTATATTTAAAAACACGACAAAATGATAATATTTACATGTTTTTGTAGTTATTTAAACACTTTCATAGTATTTATATATGAAGAGTGCCCAATAACGACATGAACACGAAACAATTAAAGTAAACAGATAGAAAAATGAACATCGAAGAACAAATCTTCAGCCACCTCATCAAACGGCACAAGACTACTATCTATTCGGTATGTCTTATGTTTGCCAGTTGCCAGGACGAAGCTAACGATTTGATGCAAGAGGTGCTAATAAAGTTATGGAACGGCCGCAGCAGTTTTAAAGAACATTGCGACGAACGCGGATGGGTATGGAGAGTGGCCATGAACACATGCATTACTCAAGACAAGCGACGCAAGCAAAGAAAAAAGATACAGGTGCCTGTAGACCCAAACCTACTGACAGCCGACACGCCCGACTCTCGTCAAATGCAACAACTACATGAACGCATACGTAGCCTTGCGCCCTTCGACCGCGCCATTGTGTTGTTATGGTTAGAAGATTTATCGTATGAGGAGATTGGTAAAATAGTGGGCACTACTGCGAAAAATATCTCTGTACGACTTGTACGTATCAAAGAGCGACTAAAAAAGATGTAAATGATTAATTATCAACAAATAATTATAAAAACAAAGTATGAATAAAATGGAACTTAACACCGAACTCAACATGCTGAAGGCTCAAATGCAGATATTAAAACAGCATATTGGCAACTATGAGGTTGTTTCAAACGAAATAATTGAAGCCACCACAAAAGAGCAAGTAAAAAGCCTTATGGCTAAACGAAAATGGAATATTATAGGTTTTGTTATCGATATTATCATGGGTATCATATTTATTTACGGAGGCACTAAAGGTCTTTTTAGTTACACCTTTACAATCGTTACAGTGTTATGGTGCCTCTTTTGGGCAATAGTAAACGCTATACAATATAAAGATAATTTGCGCGACCAACTACTTAATGCCACCATCATTAATGCTGTAGAAAATACAACATTATTGAAGCGCCGAAACTATCAATTGGGTATTGGCACTGCAGTAACGACCCTTGTATGGATTGGCTTTTTACTGCATGAAATAGGGAAAGAATTATTTATAAGCCCAAACGCTTGTATTGTAACAGGTATTATTTACATTGTGGTAATTAGTAGTGTTGCGGCACGCTTCTGGCGCATAAACCAAACCACAAAGCAAATGCTTAAACAAATAGAACAATTAAAAGAGGTGCATAAAGAAGAAGCATAGACACTGATACGCACAAAAGGCACAGCATCAAGAATGACGATGATGCAAAACAAAAAAAACTGTCCGTTAAAGAAACAAAACCTAATAGCTTTTTTCTTTAACGGACAGTAAGCAATTATTTAACCGTATTATTTTATATCGTTCAAATCGAGGAACTTACCCTTTGCCTTACGTTCAGCAATAAGGCAATTAAGTTTTCTGCGACGGTTGGGTGCAATCCACTGTCGGGCAAAGATATTAGGAATGGCCACGCCAATGGCAATACACAAAGTGATAAGTGATGCCTTTACACCATTCGAGAATGCCTCGGTAAGCTCGCCCACCACACCTTGCATCTCTATCAAACCAAACAGAGCACGATACATCAGCACACCAGGAACCATCGGGATAACACTGGGAATACTGAGAATGTGGTGTGGCACATGAAACCAGTGAACAGCCTTGATACAGATAATACTAATAAGTGAAGAACCTGCCAGCGAACCAATGATGACGCCTTGATCAAGACCGATATTATTATTGCTGGGGCCAAGATTAACGATGTTGCGGGTGCATACGGCAATAATACCACCCACAGCCACTACAGCTAACAAACGTCTTGGAATATTGAAAATGGTAGAGAAGCCCATGGCCGAGACGGCAGCAGCAATAGCGTAAGCCCAGTAACTGTTATGGGGAACCATACTTAGGTTCTTGGCAAAGTTGTCAATACCACACACCTTAATAGCAACGGCAATACCAAACGACATGGCTACTACCATAAGCAGTGTGTTCAAGGCTCGATTTAAACCCATCTCAAAATGATTATCAAGCATATCGCTCACGAAATTTATGATAGGCACACCTGGAACAATAAACAAAGCACAAGCCATAAGTGGATGCCAAGGGGTATCGCTATGCAGTAATGAAGCCAAAGCTGCAGGAAGATGATCAGCTATCAAAGGAAACGACAAATATGCCGAAAGCCATGCTAACATGGTTGACACGAATGCCGCGATGGCAATATTAGCATAGCCATTTGATCCCAACTCGTTCAAGAAAGCACGTAAACGGAAGCCTAAAATTGCAGCTATTGAAGCATAAAAGAATGCTGTCCAGTCGCAACCAAACTGAATACAGAAACCTCCACAAGCAAAACCCGCTGCGATAGCCACTTGCCATGGTGTGTAGTTGCGTTTTGTGTTACCTATTTTTTCAAGTTCTTCTTCATATTTATCGAATGAATAGTCTTCACGAATGGCTGTCCACGACAATCGGCTAAGAGCAGCAATAGTGGTCATATTAATACCATGGCGATTGCAGCGCTGGAACTTAGAGAACGAGTGTTCTTCGTCACTAAAGTTAACCATCAACATGTTATAAGTAATATGAATATGCAACTTATCTTCAGGCAGACCTAAATAATCAGCCGTACGTTTCATGTTACGCAAGATACGGCTTGTATCGGCCGCACTTTCCACTAATAATTGTCCAGTACGCAACAGCAAATCAAGTCGACGTCTTACGTTTTTCTCAAAATTCAAATGTTGTGTTTCTTCCATACGTTTTTTGATGTTCTTAAAAAATAAGTAATGATTTCATGTTATCCTAACAGTCTACAAAGTTACCACTTTTTAATGAAAGGATAAAAGATGATGATAAATATTTTTTTATCAAGCATAATTCTTGTTTTTCATCAAAAAACGCTATCTTTGCAAATGATACTGTAATTATTCGATTTATTAGGACAGGACAAATGAAAGATTTCTTAAAATATACAGCGGCCACAGTCACAGGTCTCTTTGCGTTCTTCTTAGTCACAGGCTTTTTTGCCATTATTAGCATAGTTGGTATGATTGCTTCATCCGACTCTTCACGACCTGTATTAAACAATTCGGTACTTGTGCTCAACCTCTCTGGAAGCATTGAAGAACAAGGCCAAGACGACATATTAGGACAAATTGCTGGTAACCAGTTTAAAAACATTGGCCTAAACGATATTCTTGACGCTATACATAAGGCTAAAAATAATGATAAAATTAAAGGCATCTATATAGAAGCTGGAGCATTACAAACAGGTTATGCCACATTACAGGAGATACGTGCTGCTTTAGCCGACTTTAAGACATCAAAGAAATGGGTTGTAGCCTATGCCGATAGTTACTCACAAGGAAGCTATTATGTAGCATCAGTAGCCAATCAAGTTTGGATTAATCCAAAAGGCTTGATTGATTGGCACGGTTTAGGCTCACAAACTATGTTCTTAAAAGACCTGTTTGCTAAATTTGGCGTACGTTATCAGGTAATGAAGGTAGGTAAGTTTAAGAGCTTTACCGAAACTTATACCGAGGAGCACATGACCGACGCAAACAGACAGCAGGTTAGCACCTTTATTAACGGTACCTGGAATAATATTCTTACAGCTGTGGCGGCAGACAGAAAAGTGAGTCGCGACTCGCTTAACGCATACGCTGACCGTTTGATGACTTTTGAAGAAACCGAAAACTTAAAAAGATATCGTTTGGTTGACGACCTCGTATATGCTGATAACGTAAAAACCAAAATAAAGAAAATGATGGGCATCAAAGACGATGATGCCATCAGCCAGATAAGCGTAAGCGACATACTGAACACACCAGAAAAAGTAAAAGGCGACGAAATAGCGATTTATTACGCCAGTGGTTCAATTGTTCAAAGCAACATAGGCGGGATGTTCAACCAAGAGCGCCAAATTGTAGCTACTGATGTTTGCAAAGATTTAGAAACATTGAAAGATGATAACAACGTAAAAGCTGTTGTTATACGTATCAACTCGGGCGGTGGCGATGCCTTTGCTTCAGAACAGCTATGGCATCAGGTAATGGCTTTAAAAGCCAAGAAACCCGTAGTGATATCGATGGGCGATTATGCTGCCTCGGGTGCATATTACATGAGTTGTCCTGCAAACTGGATTGTAGCACAGCCTAACACGCTAACAGGCAGCATCGGCATTTTTGCCGTATTCCCCGATGCCAGCGGTCTGATAACGCAGAAACTGGGGGTAAAATTTGATGAAGTAAAGACAAATCGTAACAGCACCTTCGGAAACTTAATGGCTCGCCCACTAAACAATGAAGAAACACAGTTGCTGCAAGGATACATTAACCGTGGTTACAATCTGTTCAGAAAGCGCGTAGCCGACGGGCGTAAAATGAGCACTGATAAAGTGGAAAATATTGCCCAAGGCCGAGTTTGGTTAGGTAATGATGCACTTAAAATACATTTGGTTGACCAATTGGGTGGACTTGACGATGCGGTGGCTAAAGCCGCACAGCTTGCAAAAGTAACCGATTACTACACCACTAACTACCCTGCTCCACTCGACTGGATGGATCAGCTGATAGGCGTTGCCTCGAATGGCAATAATCTTGACGAGCACTTACGTCTCACTTTAGGCCCACTGTATGACCCCTTCATACAACTACGTCAACTTGACAAGCAAAGCATGCTGCAAGCACGCATACCTCTTGTTATTGATGTAAAGTAAGCTTATTCATCATTTAGCGTGGCTTGACGAGACCTAAATAAAGAAAGAAAAACTATATTCTGACTTTGTAATGCGAACAGAAGGTGATTTTATCAAAATAAACGAGTGGCTCAAGCCCTTGAGTTGGCTATATGGGCTGGGGGTGCGTTTCAGAAACACACTATTTGAAACAGGTGTTCTGAAAAGCAAAGCCTTTGCTGTACCCATTATCTCAGTGGGAAACATTACAGTAGGTGGCTCGGGCAAGACACCGCATGTCGAATACCTTGTCAACTTGCTGCATAACAAGATGCAAGTGGCTGTACTAAGTAGAGGTTACAAACGCAAAAGCAGGGGGTACGTATTGGCTCACGAAGACACGCCAATGCACATGGTTGGTGATGAACCATACCAGATGAAAAGCAAGTTTAAAGACCTGTATGTAGCTGTAGACAAAAATCGCTGCAATGGCATTACGCGTCTTACGAATGACGAAGAAACAAAAGACACTGATGTTATCTTACTTGACGATGCCTTTCAGCACCGCTACGTAAAACCAGGTATAAACATTTTACTTGTCGACTATCACCGTCTTATCATCTACGATGAACTTCTGCCGGCAGGACATTTACGCGAGCCTAAAGAAGGAAAACGTCGTGCCGACATGGTTATCATAACCAAGTGTCCGAAAGATTTGAAGCCCATGGAATATCGTGTACTCACACGCGCTATGGAGCTCTATCCTTATCAAGATTTATTTTTCACAACACTGGTATACAAAGACCTGCAAGCAGTGTTTGGCGACAAGAAGCTTAAACTAACTCAATTAGAGAAGAAAACTAACATATTGCTGCTTACAGGTATTGCCTCGCCTCGACAGATGGTGTTAGACCTACAACCTTATGGAGCACATATCGTGCCATTGACCTTTGCCGATCATCACAACTTTAAGAAGTGTGATATCGAATCGATTAATGAGGTTTTCCACGCGATGCCATCGCCAAAGATAATCATCACGACCGAAAAAGATAAAGCACGACTTACTGATGTAGAAGGATTAAACGAAGAGGTGCGTAACGCACTTTACGCTTTACCTATAGAAGTACAATTTATGCTCAACGGAAAAGAAACATTCAACAAAAAAATACTAAGTTATGTACGAAAAAATTCAAGAAACAGCATCTTGGCTAAAAGCAAAGATGACAACAAAGCCTGAAACAGCTATCATCCTTGGAACTGGTCTGGGCCAGCTTGCCACAGAAATTACTGATAGCTACGAGTTTTCTTATAAAGATATTCCCAACTTCCCCATCAGCACAGTAGAAGGACATGCAGGAAAACTTATCTTCGGAAAATTGGGCGGCAAAGATATTATGGCAATGGAAGGTCGCTTCCATTATTACGAGGGTTACTCGATGAAAGAAGTAACATTTCCTATTCGTGTAATGTACGAACTGGGCATTAAAACTCTGTTCGTATCAAACGCTTCTGGTGGCATGAACCCCGATTTTAAAATTGGTGATATCATGATTATTACTGACCACATCAACTTCTTCCCAGAGCACCCATTGCGCGGTAAGAACTTCCCCACTGGTCCTCGCTTCCCGGATATGCACGAAACCTACGACCATCAGCTCATCGCTCAAGCCGATGCAATTGCAGCAGAGAAAAATATTCGCGTGATGCATGGCGTATACGTTGGTGTACAAGGTCCTACATTTGAAACTCCTGCCGAATATAAGATGTATCACCGCTTAGGAGGCGACGCCGTAGGAATGAGCACCGTACCTGAAGTTATCGTTGCACACCATTGCGGAATTCGCACTTTCGGTATAAGCGTTATCACCGACCTCGGCCTGGAAGACACAGCCGTAGAAGTTAGCCACGAAGAGGTACAGTTAGCTGCCAACACTGCACAGCCTCTCATGACTGAGATCATGCGCGAAATGATTCGCCGCGCATAAAGACGCTTTAATATTTTAAATAAGTTAAATATACACCATTAGTTTCGCATGTCAATGACATGCGAAACTTTACTAAATTAGTAATGACAGACATTTCTAAACTAGGAGAGTTTGGGCTTATCAACCATCTCACAAAAGACATCAAACCACAAAACGCCTCTACCCTAAAAGGTGTGGGCGACGATTGTGCTGTGCTTTCATATCCTGATAGTAAAGTACTTGTCACCACCGACATGTTAATGGAAGGCATACATTTCGACCTCACCTACATCGATTTGAAACATTTAGGATACAAGTCGGCAATGGTAAACATTAGCGATATCTTTGCTATGAATGGAACACCACGCCAATTGGTGGTAAGCATTGCGTTAAGCAAACGGTTCTGCGTAGAAGATTTGGAAGAATTCTACTCGGGATTACGCTTAGCATGCGAAAAATGGAATGTCGATATTGTGGGAGGCGACACAACTTCTTCATACACAGGTTTAGCAATTTCGATTACTTGTATTGGTGAAGCAAAACCAGAGGACATTGTCTATCGTAACGGGGCTCACGATACTGATCTTATTTGTGTGACTGGCGATTTAGGAGCAGCCTATATGGGACTGCAACTACTTGAAAGAGAAAAGACCGTATATTATCAACAGGTAGACGAAGCACGAAAAAAAGGTGATAAGAAAGCATTAGAAGGATTGCAATATTTCCAACCCGACTTTGCTGGGCGTGAATATCTGTTACAACGCCAACTTCAGCCTGAAGCACGAGGCGAAATAATTAAACGTTTGCGCGAAGCTAATATACATCCAACATCTATGATGGATATAAGCGATGGCCTCAGTTCTGAATTGCACCATATCTGTTCACAAAGCAACTGCGGATGTCGTATTTATGAAAAAAACATTCCGATTGACTACCAAACTGCTGTTATGGCAGAAGAGTTGAATATGAATGTAACAACCTGTGCATTGAATGGCGGTGAAGACTATGAGCTATTGTTCACAGTGCCCATTGGTGATCTTGCTACCATTGAAAGTATGCCCGACGTAAAATTAATAGGACACGTCACACGTCCTGAATTAGGCATGGCTCTCATTGCACGCGATGGCTCTGAATTTGAACTTAAAGCGCAAGGATGGAACCCATTGGCCGACAACAAGAAATAGGCTGCATTTTATCCTATCCTTATAAAAATATTATTTAAACACATTGAACAAAACAAAGAAAAGAAATGGAAAAAGCAATTATCAATAGCTACGACGAGTTTGCAGCATTATTGGGCAAAAACATTGGTATCTCTGATTGGGTAGAATTAAATCAAGAGCGTATCAATATGTTTGCTGACGCCACACTCGACCACCAGTGGATACACGTTGACCAAGAGCGAGCAAAAGCAGAAAGCCCTTATAAACAGACCATCGCACACGGTTATCTCACTTTATCTATGTTGCCATACATGTGGAACCAGATCATCGAAGTTAAGAACCTTAAAATGATGGTAAACTATGGAATGGACAAAATGAAATTCGGAACACCTGTGTTATCAGGACAAAGCATACGTTTGGTAGCCGACCTTCATAGCATTGAAAATTTGCGCGGAGTAACAAAGGTACAAATTAAGTTTGCTATTGAGATAAAAGATTGCCCCAAAAAGGCGCTCAATGGCATTGCCACGTTCCTCTATTATTTTGAATAAAAACATAATCTCCTCTTGCCCGAAACAATGCTAAGGCAAAAGGAGATTTTTATTTATACAAACATACCACACTCAAAAAAGCAGATTAGGAAGCGTTAAAAGCACTTAAAAAGACAATGGTCTTACTTCAAAACCGTGAAAAGTTGTGGTCAAATAAAAAGATTTTTGTAATTTAGCCCCGCGAAATATAACATCAAATTCAAGAGAAATGCCTACTCATAATTTTGTGACTATTGCAGACTTGAATAAGGACGAAATTATGCACCTTATTCAAATGGCTGCCGAATTTGAAAAACATCCCAACCGTGAATTGCTTAAAGGTAAAATTGTTGCTACACTTTTCTTTGAGCCATCAACACGCACACGACTTAGTTTTGAAACAGCTGCCAACAGACTCGGTGCTAAAGTCATTGGCTTCAGCGATGCTAAAGCATCAAGCGTATCAAAAGGTGAGACACTGAAAGACACGATACTGATGGTGTCAAACTACGCTGACGTCATTGCCATGCGACACTACATAGAGGGTGCTGCACAATATGCATGCGAAGTAGCCCCCATACCTATCATCAATGCGGGTGACGGCGCACACATGCACCCCTCACAGTGTTTGTTGGACCTCTACTCTATCTACAAGACACAAGGCACATTAGAAAACTTGAATATTTATCTTGTTGGCGACTTGAAATATGGCCGCACGGTACACTCGCTTATCACTGCCATGCGTCATTTTAACCCCACCTTCCATTTCATAGCGCCTAAAGAGTTGTCTATGCCCAACGAGTATAAACTGTACTGTAAAGAGCATGGTATAAAGTATTTTGAACACACAGCCTTTAATGAAAATGTAATCGCTGACGCCGATATTCTATACATGACACGTGTGCAGAAGGAACGTTTTTCTGACTTGATGGAGTATGAACGTGTAAAAAATGTCTATATCTTAAAGCGTGACATGCTAAAGAACGCCAAAGACAATATGAAAATCATGCACCCCCTACCCCGTGTGAACGAAATAGCCTACGATGTTGACGACGATCCACATGCCTATTATATACAACAGGCACAAAACGGCCTTTACGCCCGTCAGGCCATCTTCTGTCATGTATTAGGAATTTCGCTTGATCAGATTGTTAACGACAAGACTATTATCTCCTAAAAAGATAAGAACCTTCGTTTATATTTAACATCAAACCAAGAACACATTCATTTAAACAAGTATTATCAATGAGCAAGAAAGAACGCTTGGTGGCCGCTATTGAAAACGGCACCGTAATTGACCATATTCCTGCTGCCAAAACCTATCAGGTAGCCAACTTGCTTGAGTTGCAGAAGCTCAATACGCCCGTCACAATCGGCTATAATTATCCATCAAAGAAAGTAGGTAGCAAGGGCATCATCAAGGTTTCGGATAAATTCTTCACTGATGAAGAAATATCACGTCTCTCTGTTGTAGCACCTAAAATCGTACTCAACATCATACGCGACTACGAAGTAGTAGAAAAGAAAACTGTTGAAACGCCCAACGAATTACGCGGCATTGTAAAATGCAACAATCCCAAATGCATTACGAACAATGAACCCATGCAAACCGTTTTCCACGTTGTTAACAAAGAGCACGGAATATTAAAATGCCATTATTGCGATAAAGAACAAGATATAAACAAAGTAACACTTGTTTAATAAGTGTTGACCACAACAATGGCTACCTGAGAGCCACGTCAACCAAAAACAAGATTATTCATTTAATATTATAATATATGAAAAAGGACAAGGCAATTTTCGATCTTATTGAGAAAGAACACCAGCGTCAGTTGGAAGGAATGGAACTGATAGCAAGCGAAAATTTCGTCAGCGACGAGGTTATGGCAGCTATGGGATCTTACTGTACGAACAAATATGCAGAAGGTCTGCCTGGAAAACGTTATTACGGTGGCTGCGAAGTAGTAGACGAAATAGAAACACTTGCTATTGAACGTATCAAAAAACTATTTGACGCTGAATTTGCCAACGTACAACCTCATAGTGGTGCACAAGCAAATGCTGCTGTACTATTGGCAGTTCTCAATCCTGGAGATACATTTATGGGCCTTGACCTTTCTATGGGTGGACACCTTAGCCACGGAAGTCATGTTAACACCAGCGGAATACTGTACAATCCTGTAGCATACACACTGAATCGAGAAACAGGACGTGTTGACTATGATGAAATGGAACGTTTAGCAAAGGAGCACAAACCAAAACTAATCATTGGTGGTGGCTCGGCTTACTCACGCGAATGGGATTATGCTCGTATGCGTAAGATTGCTGACGAAGTAGGAGCACTACTTATGGTTGACATGGCACACCCCGCCGGACTTATTGCAGCAGGACTGCTTGACAACCCCGTTAAATTTGCTCATATTGTAACCACAACAACACACAAGAGCCTTCGTGGCCCACGTGGTGGTGTAATTCTTATGGGTAAGGATTTCGAAAATCCTTGGGGAAAGAAAACGCCAAAGGGACAAATCAAAATGATGAGCCAATTGTTGAACTCGGCAGTTTTCCCTGGCACACAAGGCGGCCCACTGGAACACGTTATTGCAGCAAAAGCGGTAGCATTCAATGAAGCATTGCAACCTGAATTCAAAGAATATGCAGCACAAGTAAAGAAAAATGCAGCTGTGCTTGCAGACGAACTGATAAAACGTGGCTTTGACATTGTAAGTGGTGGCACTGATAACCACTCAATGCTTGTTGACTTACGTGGTAAATACCCCGAATTAACGGGAAAAGTGGCAGAAAGTGCTTTGGTATCAGCAGGTATTACTTGTAATAAAAACATGGTACCCTTCGATTCTCGTAGTGCCTTCCAAACATCAGGAATACGTCTTGGTACGCCTGCCATCACAACACGTGGCGCAAAAGAAGACCTCATGGTACTCATTGCAGAACTGATTGAAGAGGTTCTTAATGCACCTGAAAACGAAAACGTAATAGCAAACGTACGCAATAAGGTAAAAGATACAATGAAGGACTATCCTCTTTTTGCATACTAAAATAGAAATGTAACATTTACTATATCCCGAGAGAAAGCGTAGAAACTTTTAATTGTATGGTTTTCGCTCATTCTCTCGGGATATTCTTTTCTCGTCAGCATTTTCATCTATAATAATCACAAAACGCCATCGCTTTATGTTACAGAGCATTTTTGTAGGAATAATTGTAGTTGTAGCACTTGTCTATTCAGCCCACCGCATATATAAAGTATTAAAACATGCTGGCAGTAGTTGCTACAACTGTCCAATAAAAGACGCTTGTAATAATAGAAACAAAGAACAGAAAGCACCGAAATGCAATAGTAAAAGCATAAAAACAAGCGAAAAGCATTGTTTTGAACAAAAAAAGTAGATAAAAGTTTTGGTAGATACGAATTAATATTGTACCTTTGCAACCGCAAATCAGAAATGACAGCCATGGTGCCTTGGATGAGTGGCTTAGTCAACGGTCTGCAAAACCGTCTACGGCGGTTCGAATCCGCCAGGCACCTCGTAGAAAGCAATCAACAATAGTTGGTTGCTTTTCTTTTTTACAGATATCATAATTAGCCTTCTTGGTCAAGCAAATTTTCCATTTCCCTCACACACATAATCCACTCTTCATATGCAATAGATACTTTTGCGATAAAAACTTTTTCTTTTTTTACTTATTCTTTTTCTACATCAAATATTATTTCTGGCTTTTTATGTTTAACTTTGCATTGAATTATATAATAAGACAATTAACAAAAAGAAAATTTTCAAAATACATTATACATATGTTTTTCACAGGTCTAATTATTGCCGTATGCACATTTCTAATCATTGGGATATTTCATCCCATAGTAATAAAATGGGAGTATTATCTTGGCACACGATTTTGGTGGTTATTCCTTCTCCTTGGCATTGCATGTATTGTGATAGCACTTTTTATTAGCAACGTTCTTATATCAGCATTATGCGGAGTAACAGGTGCCTCATGCCTATGGAGTATCGGTGAGATATTCGAACAAAAGCAAAGAGTAAAAAAAGGATGGTTTCCAATGAACCCCAAACGTAAAAACGAGTACGATTAACGAAACAAATTATCCTCCTAACTCCTTATAACAAAAGGTGAGAAATTAAAAATACCGCACTGGTTTATAAAACAACATACAATGAAAACAGAACTAATATTTGTGGGCAAAACTGTTGACAAACGCTTTGACACTGCTATTGATGATTATATAAAGCGTATTGAACACTACTTGCCTATAAAGCTCACTACTATTCCAGCTCTTAAAAACACGAAAAACCTTAGTGAAGAGCAACAAAAAACAGCTGAAGGAGAATTAATTCTTCGACAGGTACAACCAGGCGACACATTGGTTCTGTGTGACGAGCGTGGGAAGGAAATGAGAAGCGTAGAGTTTGCACAATGGTTTGAAAATCTTCAACAGCGAAGCCGCAAGCTCATTCTTGTTATTGGCGGTCCATATGGCTTTTCAAAAGCAGTGTACGACAGAGCCGATGGTCTGATTTCGTTATCACGCATGACCTTTTCACATCAAATGGTACGTCTTGTTTTGGCCGAACAAGTTTATCGTGCCTGTACCATTATTAAAGGCGAGCCTTATCATCATGAATAAACCCATGTGTTATCAACCAGCATAAGTACTATATGATTATTCACGAAATAAACGAATAATTATTTTGCCGTTTCACCCATTTGTGTTAACTTTGCAAATAAAAAAGGTTTGATAGAGAAGCACATTATACTGGAAGATATTGACCCCGTAACTTTCTACGGAGTGAACAATACCCATTTCCAACATATTAAATCACTCTACCCCAAACTTCGCATCGCAGCACGTGATAACGTTATTCGTGTATTAGGTGATGAAGAAGAGATGGCCTCGTTTGAGGAGAATGTAGAGAACATACGAAAGCATGTCCTCAGATACAACGCGCTTTCTGATGAAGACATACATAACATTGTAACTGGAAAAAAAACGAAAGCGGATGCAGGAAAAGGGGTCCTCGTTTATAACATGTCAGGCAAGCCTATCAAATGCCGTAGCGAGAACCAACAAAAATTAGTTGAAGCCTACGAGAAAAACGATATGGTTTTTGCAGTAGGCCCTGCAGGTTCAGGAAAAACTTATCTTAGCATAGCCCTTGCGGTAAAGGCTCTGAAAGAAAAACATATCAAAAAGATCATTTTATCAAGACCTGCTGTCGAAGCTGGAGAAAAACTAGGCTTTTTGCCTGGCGACATGAAAGATAAAATCGACCCTTATCTTCAGCCCTTGTATGATGCTTTAGAAGACATGATACCGGCAGTAAAGCTGCAAGACATGATGGAAAAGCACATCATACAAATAGCCCCATTAGCTTTTATGCGAGGACGCACTCTTAACGATGCTGTGGTTATTCTTGACGAAGCACAAAACACGACAACAGCACAGATAAGAATGTTTCTTACACGTATGGGCTGCAACACCAAAATGATTATCACAGGTGATATGACCCAGATAGACCTACCACGAGGTCAGCGTAGTGGACTTAAAGAAGCAATTGCAATACTTGACGGGATTGAAGGACTTGCGATTGTTAATCTGAACCAAAAAGACATCGTCCGCCACAAGCTTGTTACACGCATTGTTAATGCATATGAAAAATATGACAAGCAATGCCTTTCACACCCTACAGACAATACAATTACAACCACCCCTTTCCGCGATAAAGACATTTCTTTCAAAAACATAAATCATAAAGAAAATGAAAGCACTGACAACAACTGATTTCCATTTTAATGGACAGAAAAGCGTGTATCATGGCAAAGTACGTGATGTGTATGACATCAATGACGATGTTATCGTAATGGTAGCAACCGACAGAATTTCGGCTTTTGACGTCATCTTACCGAAAGGTATTCCTTTTAAAGGACAGGTTCTGAACCAGATTGCCGCAAAATTTCTTGATGACACTAGTGACATCTGCCCTAACTGGAAGCTGGCCACTCCCGACCCTATGGTTACCGTCGGACTAAAATGCGAAGGTTTCAGAGTAGAAATGATTATTCGTTCTATTCTCACAGGTTCGGCATGGCGTGCTTATAAAGATGGATGCCGTGAACTGTGTGGCGTAAAATTACCTGATGGAATGCGTGAAAACGAACGTTTCCCCGAACCCATCATTACACCTACCACTAAAGCAGACGAAGGTCACGACCTGAACATCTCAAAAGAAGAAATCATCAGTCAGGGTATCGTCAGCGCTGAAGACTATGCCAAAGTGGAAAATTACACACGCAAACTATTCCAGCGTGGCCAAGAAATTGCAGCTAAGCACGGTTTAATTTTGGTCGATACAAAGTATGAGTTTGGTAAACGTAATGGAGAAGTATATCTAATCGACGAAATACATACACCTGATAGCAGCCGCTACTTCTATGCCGATGGCTATGAAGAAAAGTTCGAGAAAGGTGAGCCTCAAAAACAATTGTCAAAGGAATTTGTACGCCAATGGCTTATTGAACATAATTTCATGAACGAACCTGGACAGCAGGTTCCGGAGATGACAGACGTGTATTGCGAAAGTGTAAGCAACCGTTACATTGAACTTTACGAACACATCACTGGCGAGAAATTTGACAAGACAGAAGAAGAAGGCGACATTGCTACTCGTATTGAGCATAATGTAAATGCTTATTTGGCTACTCGCTAATAAGTGAATGGCAACTCAAAAGCTAATGCTGATACGCTCAACAAAGGCGATAAGTTGTCACTATGAAATAAAGAACCTAGGGATGGTGGAAGCTATCATCAGCACTCCACCACCCTTCTTTGATGACAAATACAAACGTTATATAGCTAAAAGTATACATGGGTTATCAACAGGAAAAGATTAAGCCCTACGGAAAAAGTGGCGATAAAGGCAAACAAGTAGAACGCATGTTTGACCAAATTGCCCCTACCTACGACTCACTCAACCATCGACTATCATGGAATATTGATAAGATGTGGAGGAATAGAGCCATTAAGCAAATCAGCAAGGGGAATCCCAATACGATATTGGATGTAGCCACTGGCACGGGAGATTTTGCCATCAATGCAGCCTTAAAATTAAAACCCCAACACATCATCGGCATTGATATCAGTGAAAAAATGATGGAGATAGGTGAACAAAAGGCTCAAAAAGAGGGGTTAAATAATATTATAACATTTCAAAAAGACGATTGTTTACAATTATCCTTCGCAGACGACACCTTCGATGCCGTAATGGCAGCATTCGGTATTCGTAACTTTTCAAATCTTGACAAAGGGTTAACTGAAATGTGTCGTGTTTTGAAAAAGGGTGGACAGCTAACAGTGCTTGAACTCACAAGCCCTATACATTTTCCGATGAAACAATTGTTTAAGATTTATTCGCACACAGTGTTGCCCTTATACGGCAGACTCATCTCTAAAGATGCGACAGCCTACTCTTATCTTACTGCTACAATTGAAGCATTCCCACAGGGCGAACAAATGGTTGAAATACTAAAAAAGGCAGGTTTCTCAAAAGCGTCTTTTAAACGCTTTACGTTTGGTATCTGCACTATGTATGTGGCAGTAAAATAACAGTCAACTAAACCATCGTAAAAAAACAGTAACGTAGCCTCATAACAAATAAAACTTGATGATTATGGACAAATACGGACTAATAGGATTTCCACTCGGACATTCATTTTCCATTGGCTATTTCAATGAGAAATTTCAAAACGAAGGTATTGACGCACAGTATATTAATTTCGAAATACCATCGATAGAAAATCTTCCAGAAGTATTAGCGTCAAATCCCGAATTGAAGGGATTAAATGTCACCATTCCCTACAAGGAAAAAGTGATCAGCTATCTTGATGAACTAAGTCCTGAAGCCCGTGCTATAGGAGCCGTAAATGTCATACGCGTAAGCCACAAAGGGAAGAAAGTGTATTTAAAAGGTTTCAACAGCGATGTAATAGGATTTACACAAAGCATTGCACCTATGATAGAAACCAATATACACAAGAAAGCTCTGATTTTAGGTACAGGTGGCGCATCAAAAGCTATTAAACATGGCTTGCAATCATTGGGCTTAAAAACACTATTTGTGAGTCGTACTGCAAAATCGGGTATGATCACCTATGACGATATTACCCCTAAAACCGTAAAGGAATATAATGTCATTGTAAACTGCACGCCATGTGGCATGTACCCCAAAGTTAACTCTTGTCCACAGCTTCCCTATGAAGCAATGAACGAGCGCAACATCCTTTACGACCTTATATACAATCCAGACGAAACATTATTCATGACAAAGGGTAAGGCTCAAGGAGCAAATGTTAAAAACGGATTAGAGATGTTACTCTTGCAAGCCTTTGCCAGTTGGGAATTTTGGCAAGGAAAAGAGCACATAAACAGTAGATTATAAACCTTTGCCTCATTTGTCATTACAATATAAATATAAACAAAAGAAAAAATCATTATAACCAATGGACAACTCTAATAGATATATGATGCGCGGCGTAAGCGCAGCGAAAGAAGACGTTCATAACGCCATTAAAAATATTGATAAAGGAATTTTTCCACAGGCGTTTTGTAAAATCATCCCTGACATTTTAGGCGGAGATCCTGAGTACTGCAACATCATGCATGCTGATGGTGCAGGCACAAAATCGTCATTAGCTTACACATATTGGAAAGAAACAGGCGATCTAAGTGTTTGGAAAGGTATTGCTCAAGATGCATTAATAATGAACACCGACGATTTGCTATGCGTTGGAGCCGTTGACAACATTTTAGTATCAAGCACCATTGGCCGAAATAAAATGCTCGTTCCTGGTGAAGTAATCTCAGCTATTATCAATGGTACTGATGAGTTACTAGCACAAATGCGCGAAATGGGTGTAGGTATATATGCCACTGGTGGTGAAACAGCCGATGTAGGCGACCTTGTACGCACCATTATTGTCGACTCTACCGTAACCTGCCGTATGAAACGTAAAGACGTTATTAATAACGCTAATATACAGCCAGGAGACGTAATTGTAGGTTTAGCTTCGTTTGGACAAGCCACTTACGAAGACCGTTATAATGGTGGTATGGGAAGCAACGGATTAACGAGTGCTCGTCATGACGTATTTGCTAAATATTTAGCCGAGAAATATCCAGAAAGTTACGATCACGCTGTTCCCAACGAATTGGTTTATAGCGGCAGCCGTCGTCTTGATGATAAGATAGAGGGAGTAGAGGTTAATGCTGGCCAGTTAGTATTGTCGCCCACTCGCACTTATGCTCCTGTTATCAAACGCATTCTCGACATACACCGTCAGAACATTCATGGTATGGTTCATTGCACTGGAGGTGCCCAAACAAAAGTCTTACACTTTGTAAACGATAACTGTAAGGTAATCAAAGACAATATGTTTGCTATTCCGCCATTGTTCAAAACCATACAAGAAGAGAGCCACACCGACTGGAAAGAAATGTACAAGGTGTTTAACATGGGGCACCGCATGGAGATTTACGTATCGCCTGAACATGCACAAGAGATTATCGACATTAGCAAAAGCTTCAACATTGAGGCACAGATAATTGGACACATTGAGGAAGGCGGAAAGAGTCTTACCATTAAGTCTGAATTCGGAACATTCAATTATTAAATCAACGAAAAGGTGGCTCCATCTAAACAGAATGGATAGATGGAGCCATCATTATAGAAACTACCCTATAAATAAAAACTACCTCTAAAGAATGGCAGATAACAACAGCATACTACAGAAACTTGAAGGACTCGAAAGTAGGTTTGAAGAAGTATCAACTTTGATTACCGACCCAGAAGTCATTGCAGACCAGCAACGCTTTGTAAAACTGACAAAAGAATATAAAGATTTGAGCGATATTATGGATGCTCGTAAGCGATATATTAATTGCCTTGAGTCAATTAAAGAAGCAAAAGATATTCTTGCAAACGAAAGTGATGCTGAGATGAAAGAAATGGCTCGTGAACAGTTGGCCGAAAATGAAGCTGTGCAACCTCAGATTGAAGAAGAAATCAAGATAGCCCTTATTCCGAAAGATCCTGAAGATGGCAAAAACGTGCAGATGGAGATACGAGCAGGTGCTGGAGGCGATGAAGCAGCCCTCTTTGCTGGTGATCTATTTGGCATGTATAAAAAATTCTGCGAATCTAAAGGCTGGTCACTCTCTGTAACGAGTGTGAGCGAAGGTGCTGTAGGTGGATTTAAAGAAATTGACTTTGCTGTAAGCGGTGACAATGTATATGGCACACTGAAATATGAATCAGGCGTTCACCGTGTACAACGTGTTCCTGCCACTGAAACTCAAGGTCGAATGCATACCAGTGCAGCAACCGTTGCCGTACTTCCTGAGGCCGACAAATTTGAAGTAAACATCAATGAAGGAGACATTAAATGGGATACCTTCAGAAGTAGCGGTGCAGGTGGTCAGAATGTAAATAAAGTAGAATCAGGTGTGCGTTTGCGCTATCCATGGAAGAATCCTAATACAGGTGAGGTTGAAGAGATTTTGATTGAGTGTACCGAGACGCGTGATCAGCCCAAAAACAAAGAACGTGCCCTGTCACGTCTTCGCACTTTCATTTACGACCGCGAGCACCAGAAATATATAGATGACATCGCCAACAGAAGAAAGACATTGGTTTCGACTGGTGATAGAAGCGCAAAAATTCGCACATACAACTTTCCTCAAGGTCGTGTAACCGATCACCGTATTGGCTACACCACCCACGACCTTCAAGGTTTCTTGGCAGGCAATATACAAGATATGATTGATGCCTTAACCGTGGCCGAAAATGCAGAACGAATGAAAGAAACCGAGCTGTAACAAGACTTCATTTCGCAAATCACGCTTCGTCAAAACAGACATTAACGTATAACATAATTATCTATAAATAATTTGATTATGAACAGACAAGAATTAATAAACCAAATATTCAGTAAGAAATCGTTTCTTTGTGTGGGATTAGATACTGACCTTAAAAAAATTCCTGAGCACTTATTGAAAGAAGATGACCCCATCTTTACTTTCAACAAAGCTATCATTGATGCCACCGCTCCCTACTGCGTATCATACAAGCCAAACTTGGCTTTCTATGAAGCATTTGGAATTGCTGGCATGGTAGCATTTGAAAAAACCGTGAAGTATCTGCAACAGCACTATCCCCACCACTTCATTATTGCCGATGCCAAACGTGGTGACATAGGAAACACTAGCAAGATGTATGCACGCACTTTCTTTGAAGAATACAACATCGATGCCCTCACCATAGCTCCGTATATGGGAGAAGATAGCGTTACACCTTTCTTAGGTTATAAAGATAAATGGGCCATTTTGTTAGCCCTTACCAGCAATAAAGGTAGTCACGATTTTCAATTAACGAAAGACGAGAATGGTGTGCCTTTGTTTGAACGTGTGCTACAGCAATCGCAACAATGGGGAAACGAAAACGACATGATGTATGTTGTGGGGGCTACTCAGGGCGAAATGTTCCAAAACGTAAGACGCATTGTTCCCAACCACTTCTTGTTAGTGCCAGGTGTAGGTGCCCAAGGCGGATCGTTGCAAGAAGTCTGCAAATATGCGATGACCAAAGATTGCGCACTATTGGTAAATAGCTCGCGAGGCATAATCTATGCCAGCACAGGTACTGATTATGCAGAGGTGGCAGCACAAAAAGCGAAAGAATTACAAGAACAAATGGCTGAAGAGCTTGCAAAAATAAAGTAATATAGAAAATAAAAGTAGAAGAATAGACTTTTATAAATATAATTTATTATATTTGCAAAAATAAAGTTCTAATAAATAAAAGACATGGAGTTTACAGCCAAACAAATAGCCGATTTCATACAAGGCAAAATTGAAGGTAACGAGAACGCTACTGTCAATACTTTTGCAAAAATTGAAGAAGGCAAGCCAGGAGCCCTTTCATTTCTCTCAAACCCCAAATACACACATTATCTTTATGACACAGAGTCGTCAATCGTATTGGTCAATGATGATGTTGTATTAGAAAAGCCTGTTTCTGCTACCCTTATTCGCGTGGCCAATGCATACGAGTGCATTGCTAAATTGCTTCAACTTTACCAAGCAAGCCTTCCTGTAAAGAAAGGCGTTGACACATTAGCATTTGTATCGCCCACAGCAAAGCTTGGAAAAGATTGCTATATCGGAGCCTTCGCATATGTTGGTGATGGCGCTGTTGTAGGCGATGGAACACAAATATATCCTCACGCCTATGTAGGTGACAATGTAAAGGTAGGTAATAAATGTATTTTCTATCCAAACGTCACGATATATCAAGGTTGCCGAATTGGCAACAACGTAACCATTCATGCTGGTAGCGTGATTGGAGCTGACGGCTTTGGGTTTGCTCCAAATGCCGAAGGTTACGATAAGATACCACAAATAGGTATTGTTACCATTGAAGATTGTGTAGAGATAGGTGCTAACACCTGTGTTGACCGCTCGACAATGGGTTCTACCATTATACGCAAGGGTGTAAAACTTGACAACTTAGTACAGATTGCCCATAACGTAGAAGTGGGTGAAAACACTGTAATGTCAGCACAAGTAGGTATTGCAGGTAGCACAAAGATTGGTTCTTGGTGTATGTTTGGTGGACAAGTAGGCTTGGCCGGACACATCAACATCGGCGATAAGACATTCCTTGGAGCCCAATCAGGTGTTCCTGGAAACATTAAAGGCGACCAAACCCTTATTGGCACTCCACCCATGGAACCCAAAGCCTACTTTAAGTCGCAAGCAATTTTCCGCCGACTGCCCGAAATGTACAAACAGTTAGCAGAAATGCAAAAACAACTTGAAGAGTTGAAAAAAGAGAAATCGAGCCTCTAAAAGCCCTAATAATTATTAACAATAAAAACAGCGTGCAACAAAATGCGCGATCTATGATATGAACAAGTTAAAACAAATGTCGCTGAAGGGCAGTTTTTCGCTTTGCGGAAAAGGTTTACATACAGGCCTGAGCTTGACGGTAACGTTCAACCCTGCCCCCGAGAACTTTGGTTACAAAATACAGCGTATTGACCTTGACGGTATGCCTATCATTGATGCTATTGCTGAAAACGTGGTAGACACCCAACGAGGCACAGTATTAGGAAAAGGCGATATCCGCGTATCTACTGTTGAACACGGTTTGGCCGCTCTCTATGCCATGGGTATTGATAACTGCCTTATCCAGGTTAACGGTCCTGAATTCCCTATCTTAGATGGTAGCGCTGCCTTGTATATCAACAAGATAAACGAGATAGGTATTGAAGAGCTTAATGCTCCTAAAGACTGGTACATCATTCGTCACAAGATTGAGGTTAAAGATGAAGAAACAGGTTCTTGCATTACTATTTTGCCAGATGAAGAGTTTAGCTTGACCACGATGTGCTCGTTCAACTCTAAGTTCATCAACAGCCAGTTTGCTACCCTTGATAAGATTCATGATTTTGCCACAGAGATAGCACCCGCTCGTACCTTTGTATTTGTTCGTGACATTGAACCTTTGCTTAAGGCTAATCTTATAAAAGGTGGCGACTTAGACAATGCCATTGTTATATACGAGCGTCAAACCACCCAAGAGCGTCTTGACCAGCTTGCCGATTTCTTGAAAGTGCCCCATATGGATGCCACAAAGATGGGTTATATTCAGCACAAGCCTCTTGTATGGGAAAATGAGTGCACACGTCATAAATTGCTTGACATCATTGGCGATATGGCTCTTATTGGCAAACCCATAAAAGGTCGCATTATTGCTACTCGCCCAGGCCATACTATCAACAACAAGTTTGCCCGTCAGATGCGTCGAGAGATTCGCAAACACGAAATTCAGGCTCCCATCTACGATCCGAACGAAGCACCACTGATGGATAACATTCGCATACGCGAACTTTTACCCCACCGCTACCCTATGCAGTTGGTTGATAAGGTTATTGCCTTAGGTGCTACAAGCATTATCGGTGTTAAAAATATAACTGCCAATGAGCCCTTCTTCCAAGGTCACTTTCCACAAGAGCCAGTAATGCCAGGCGTTTTACAGATTGAAGCTATGGCACAATGTGGTGGTTTGTTGGTATTGAACACTGTTGAAGAACCCGAGCGTTGGTCGACATATTTCTTGAAGATCGACGATGTAAAGTTCCGCCAAAAGGTAGTGCCTGGTGATACTCTTCTGTTTAAGGTTGACCTTCTTTCGCCCATACGCCACGGTATCTCATCTATGAAAGGATACGTGTTTGTTGGCGACCATGTGGTATCTGAAGCCACATTTACAGCGCAGATAGTAAAGAACAAATAATAGGTTATATATGAACACAATCAGTCCATTAGCTTATGTTCACCCAGAAGCAAAACTCGGTGACAACAATATAATTGGTCCGTTTTGCTGTATAGACAAAGACGCCATTATTGGTGATAACAATCATTTTCTTAACAGTGTAACGGTTCATTGCGGAGCCCGTATTGGAAATAACAACGAGTTTTTCCCTGGTGCTAGCATTTCAACTAAACCCCAAGACTTAAAGTTTAAGGGAGAACATGCCACCTGTGAAATAGGCAACAATAACAGTATACGTGAAAACGTTACCATTTCGCGAGGCACAGCTTCAAAAGGCACAACCATTGTAGGCAGCAACAACCTGCTGATGGAGTGTGTACACATTGCCCATGATTGCGTGTTAGGCAATGGCATTATTGTTGGCAACTCGACGAAGTTTGCTGGCGAGGTAACTATCGACGACAATGCCATTATCAGTGCCAACGTTCTTTGTCATCAGTTCTGCCATATTGGTGGATACGTAATGATACAGGGAGGTTGCCGTTTTAGCCAAGACATTCCGCCCTTTATTATTGCAGGTAAAGAGCCCACCAAATATTGTGGTTTAAACCTTGTCGGCTTACGTCGTCGTGGTTTCTCAAACGACCTGATAGACCTTATTCATAATGCCTATCGCAAGCTCTATTCAAAAGGGATTATGGCCGAAGGTCTTGCCGAAATTAAGAACACACTTGAAATAACAAAAGAGATACAATATATCATCGATTTTGTTGAATCATCAAAACGGGGCATTATCCGTTAAATGAAAACACTTATTGTCATTTTAGGCCCTACGGGCATTGGAAAGACAGAAACTAGTATAAATATTGCCGAGCATTTCAGCATTCCAATTATTAATGCTGATTCTCGGCAAATATTTTCTGAAATACCTGTCGGCACGGCAGCTCCTACACTTGCCGAGCAACAGCGTGTGCGCCATTATTTTGTAGGAAATCATCATATTAACGAGTATTACAGCGCAGCCATGTATGAGCAAGATGCGCTGGAATTGATAGGCCAATTGTTCATACATTCAGACATAGCGCTCCTTAGTGGCGGTAGCATGATGTATATTGATGCTGTGTGCAATGGCATTGACGATATTCCTACCGTTACTGACAAAATACGTTTACAAATGAAAGAGCGCCTAGAAAAGGAAGGACTGTCTTCCCTTGTCGAAGAACTTAGGACGCTTGATCCCGAGCATTGGGCTATTGTTGACAAAAACAATCCTCGACGAGTAGTGCATGCCTTAGAGATATGCCATTCTACAGGTAAAACCTATTCTTCTTTCCGCACCAATACCATTAAGCAGCGTCCCTTCAAAATCATAAAAATTGGGTTATGGGCTGAACGAGATGTGCTATATAGCCGCATCAATCAACGTGTTTTAAAAATGGTTGACAAAGGCCTTATTGATGAGGCTCGACGCATGTATCCTTATAGAAACCTTAATGCATTAAACACAGTGGGTTATAAAGAACTGTTCGAACACTTCGACGGTCTTACCACACTCGATGAAGCCATCTATAAGATACAAAGTAACACGCGTCGCTATTGTCGAAAACAACTTACATGGTACAAGAAAGACGAAACAGTGAAATGGTTTTCGCCACAGAATGTTAAAGAAATAATAAATTATATCGAAAGTATTAGGTAAGTAACATCAAAAATTGTAACTTTGTAACGTTAGACAGGCCTACGTAGCGTGGGCTGTCTCAAACAAAGAATAAACTCATAATCAATAAACCGACATGCATAATATTGTATGTCAAAACGTATTATTATGGATAAAATCAAAGACATTCTCAACAAGTGTTGGCAAAAGGTTTGCGCCTTCTGGTCTTGGTACAAAAAATTATACCAAGGTCGAGCATGTTACACCAAGACAGCTGTAGGCATTGCTTCAGCCATTGTATGTTTCTTTCTCTATCTCGGGATGGTTGACATTAACTTTCTTTGGCTGTTTGGCAAAAGTCCAGGATTCTCACAAATAAAACATCCCGCCACCCCTCAAGCTTCTGAAATATACAGCGCTGACGGCAAACTTATCGGAAAATTTTTTAACGAGAATCGTACGCCCGTTAAGTATGAAGATGTAAATCCTGTTTTTTGGAAGGCGCTTGTTGACACTGAAGACGAGCGTTTCTACAATCATATTGGCATTGATGTAACAGGCATGTTTGCTGCTGCAAAAGATATGCTGGTACATCATGATGCCCGTGGTGCATCAACCATTACACAGCAGTTAGCCAAGAACATGTTCCGTGTTCGCACTCAATATTCTACAGGACTTTTAGGCTATATTCCGGGCGTGCGCATGCTCATTATGAAAAGTAAGGAGTGGATTATTGCCTTAAAGCTTGAGTCATGTCACAGCAAAAAAGAAATTCTTACCATGTACGCTAATACTGTCGACTTTGGTTCAAATGCATTTGGCATCAAAACGGCATGTAAAACATATTTTGGCATCAAGCCTAGCGAGCTTACAACAGATCAAGCAGCCATCCTCGTAGGAATGTTGAAGGCAACTACCTATTACAATCCCATTTCTCATCCTGAAAACAGCCTAAAACGCCGCAATATTGTTTTAAGCAGAATGATGTCGCATGGTGATTTGGACCGTGCGCAATACGATTCGATAAGCTCACTTCCTATTAAGCTCGACTATAGTGTTGAAAGCAACTATGATGGCGAGGCTCTCTACTTTCGCGAGTATTTGGCCACTTACCTCAAAGATTGGTGTCATGATAACGACTACGACTTGTATAGTTCGGGATTAAAAATATATACTACGCTCGACTCTAAAATGCAAGCCTATGCAGAGCAAGCTGCCAACAAGCAGATGAAAATCATACAGCGCAACTTTAATAACCACTGGGGCAAAGAAGATCCTTGGCAAGACGAAAATCACCACGTTATCCCAGGCTTTATTGAAGGAATAGCCAAGCGACAGCCTGTTTACAAATACTTGACAAATAAGTTTCCGAACGACCCCGACTCTGTTGAATATTACTTGAACAAGCCTCATAAAGTAAAGTTGTTCGATTACGACAATGGGTATATTGAAAAAGAAGTTTCTACCATGGATTCTATTCGATACATGGTACACTTCATGCATTGTGCCTTCGTTGCAATGGAACCTCAAACAGGAGCCGTAAAGGCATGGGTGGGCGACATCGACTTTGGCTCGTGGAAATATGACAAGGTTACCGCTATGCGCCAGCCTGGCTCAACCTTCAAACTCTTTGTCTATACTGAAGCCATGAATCAAGGCCTTACACCTTGCGATAAGCGCCGCGACGAATACATCAGTATGCCTGTATACGATAAGGCAAAACAGCAGGAAGTGTTATGGACACCAACCAATGCCAACGGTAGTTTCTCGGGCGACTCAATACCTCTAAAGGGAGCCTTTGCACGAAGCATCAACTCAATTGCAGTGCGTTTGGGCCAAGAAATGGGTATAGCGCGCATTATCGATACCGCCCATAAGATGGGTATAGTGAGTCCGCTTGACGACAATCCATCACTTGCATTAGGTTCTAGTGACATCAACCTCTTGGAGCTTGCCAATGCCTACTGCACTGTAGCCGATGACGGCCGCCACCACGACCCCACTGTTGTAACACGTATCGTTGACAAAGATGGTCGTGAAGTATATACCAGTGCTTCCAACACAGTTCAAGCCATACCCTACCGCAGTGCATTTCTTATGCAACAGTTGCTCATGGGCGGTATGCGCGAGCCTGGCGGCACTTCAATGAGTTTCGGTGGATTTGTTGGCAAGCACCGCGATACCGACTGGGGTGGCAAAACAGGTACCTCAAACAACCACTCTGACGCATGGTTTATGGCTGTAAGTCCGAAGCTCGTTGTTGGTGCATGGGTAGGTGGCGAGTATCGTTGTATACACTTCCGCACAGGCGCCTTGGGTCAAGGCAGTCGTACAGCATTGCCCCTGTGTGGCTACTTTGTCGAATCGGTATTAAACGATCCAAACTTCAGCAAGTATCACGCCAAGTTTGGCAAGCCAAAAGACGATGCCATAACTTATAATATGTACAACTGTGCCAGCTATGTAACGCACGCCAAACGCGACACACTAGATTCTGACAGTATTGCTATCGACGATGAAATAATGCTAAATGAATCGGGAGAACCCATTCATAACAATAGTACAACAACAGGAGGCGAAGAGAAACACCACAACCAGCGTACGACAGAAGAAGTGGTCGACTTCAATAACCTCTAAATGCCCTACTCCAACCATTAATAATATTTGGCACGATCATCGAACGTTCCAATATACTTAATAAAAAAAGCGTATAGATATTTTTAAAATCTATACGCTTTTTTATTTCTCCAGATATAGTGGTTATATATATAAAAGATCATCCTTTTTACATCAGAGCAATGCAGAACTTAATAAAATTTATGTGTCAAAACAAACTGAAATTTATGTATAAATATTCATTTTGAAAACTTACTTTAAAACCCATCAAATTACGATCTGAAAGCATTGCTTTCACACTGTGATTTGCTGCATATTAGCCTGTAATATGAGGCATATCACAACATGAAATGGGCCTATTCTCTATGACGTGGTATCAAGAAGAAAAAGTGTAAGAAAAACACATCAAAATGCTTACAATTTGTAATAAATTCAGAAAAAACATAGTTAAATATTGTAAACATCGATATGTATAAATATTCAGTATTTTCGTATAAATATACAATAACATCAAATATATATCACAGAAGAAGAAAAAGAAAATCGAGTAGGAAGAAAACGGTTTTCTTTTTTTCTACTCGATTCGTTTAGCATATAAATTATAATTTCAACCCATTCATTTCATATTGTCCTTTTTGATTCACAATCACCACACGACGACCATTCAATATTTTTCGTACAGGCTGCTTAACAGAAACGTTGTTAACTATAGAAGAAATATTTGTGGCTCCTGTAACCGTTAATGTTAGGCTTGCTTCAGCTCCTCCATCCTTTGTTTTGGCTGTGATAGTAGTTATGCCTGGGGCTGATAGTGTAACAAAGCCACCGTTTACATTAGCCACACTTTCATTGCTACTTGTCCATATCATACGTTTGTCTGTGGTCTTGGCAGGCGACAATGTAGGTTTAAGAGCGATGTGTCCCTCTGCTATATTTACGGTCATTTCAGATTTATCAAACACTATCGACTGCGAGCATACAGGGCTGAGTTGTTTTACCTTACGATAAAGGAATGGCAACGGCAGCGAGGTAGAAGTATAAACGTTAAAACGAGCATAACTTTCAACAGGCGTATTATAACGTATGGTTCCGTATGTTGGGTTTTCGTTTGTAATCGTAGCACCATCATAACCAAGATTGATACTCCAGCGTGTGCTACCTTCGTTCCAGGCCAAAGCTTGTTTACCTGTAGCACCTAAAATGCGTCCATATTGATTTTTCATAGTCCACAGACTTTCACCTTCAACCCTATTCAGCGTGAAGCACAATACATAGGGATTTGTAACGTCGGTGGTAGATGACAAGGGAGTAGCATCAAGATAATGCGATGTTTCAATGCCATCGGTATCACTAGCAGCACATCCGTTACGGAAAATCATCACCTCGTCACCATCGTTAAGTGTGCTTTTCTTTTCAAGTTTTTCATAAGTCCATCCTAACGGCGACTCGAGTGTCATACCTGTAGCCTCGTCATAGTCGATAGTAATGGCATTGATATAAACCGAGCCTTCTTTTATACCACCTTGTATCACGATACTACTTTCATCAGTAGTAAATGCGGTGGCTTTTACAGGCTGTGTTACATCAACATATACCCCAAGGTTTTTCGAAACCCATTGACCAAACCAAGAATCATCAGCAAATTCAGTTGGACACATTGTATAAAGCGCTGTTTGCTCATTACATACCGAGAAGCCCACTTGTCCTGCTTTACTATTTGAACACATACTAAACGTAATATTTTTAATGGTACATCCCTTCCAGCCCTCAAGATATAACGTAGCTTTACGGTTGCGTGGTATCTGGTTGTAACGATTACCCGTAGTGGCTCCAAAATCGTTTTCAAAATATGCCCACGAATATTGGGGCACTTGTCCGCTTGCTGCTAATATATATTCACCCGTTGTTTTATTATATTCTACAATTCGATACACAACTTCGGCAGCATAAGTATTTAAATTTAGTGTGAGAAGAGCGAATAAAGCCACTGCTTTTCGCGTTACATGTTTAAAGAGGTTCATCATTAGTTTCTATTTTAAGTTAAGACACAACACCACGACTACATAAGAAGTTGGTAGTCGTGGTATCAATATAAATAGTTTCAGAAAATAATGTCACACTATTTCACAGCTTTCAACGCCTTTTCCCAATCAGTATCGATTGAAAACTGCGTAATGTATTTATCATTATCAACATAGCCATACACCAATTCTTTATCAGGATCATCAAAGAGCGGATTGGCTGTAGAGGCATTTTTAAATGTTGCCATGATGATATCTTTGTTTTTCTTTTTCTTTTCAGCAGCAAGGCGCTTTACGTACAGATTTACAAAGTCGATCATAGCGTTAGCCTGAGAGCCCAATAGATACTCGCTGAACATTTCTTCCTCACTAGCCCTTTCAAGTAGATAGTAAAGAGCATCGTTTTTGAAACATGCTATTTTTCGGGTTTCAATATTTAGCGTGGTGTCGTTCATTACTCGTTCAACATCAGCTTTCATATTTACCACTTCCTTGTAAATTTCTTGTGCCATACTGTTTACTGCAAACAAGCATGAAAGCACCAATGTGATTACCAACTTTTTCATAATGTATACTTTTTTATTTGTTTCTAATCAACATTTTTGTATGCTGAATACATTCAGGATATTCGGCGTGATAATGTGTTACCATCATCAACGTTTTATTTTTGCGGCTGCAAAAGGCGTTAATTACGTCTTTCACCAATCGGCGGTTATAATCGTCAAGACCATGCAAAGGCTCATCAAGAATAAGCAGTTGTGGGTCTTTGACGAAAGCGCGCGCTAACAACACCAAACGTTGTTCACCACTTGATAGTTTCAAAAAGCTGACATCTGCCTTGTTGGCTATGCCTAAAATATCGAGCCAAAACAAACAGATAGGCCTTTGTGCTGCCGATGCCTTTATCGAGAGGCTACTACGTGTGCTTAATCCGCTAGCCACAATATCAATAACAGGAACAGGACGATGATAAGCTCGATGCATCTCGGGCGAAACATATCCTATATGTTTTTTTATATCCCAAATGCTTTCACCACTACCGCGTTTCTTTCCGAAAAGCGAAATATCACAAGCATAACTTTGCGGATTATCGGCACACACCAAGCTAAGCAGCGTTGACTTTCCTGCACCATTCTGCCCTGATAACGCCCAACAGTCGCCATTACGCACAATCCAGTCTAGATTTTTTAAGATAGTGCGTTCTCCATATCGTATCGTCACTTTATTCATGTTCACCACTTCTTGCACATCATAAGAAGGGTTAGCATATGTCATATTAATTATGGCTTGAGCTTTTTCTGCAGATAACACATGGCTTGGTAACGTTTCTTGCTGTTGAAGAAATGTATCTAAGGAAACCTTCGGTCGAACAATCATGTTACGAACCTCTACTACATGGGTAATGAAGTTAGGAATATCATCACATTTGCTCAGCACAAGCACTATTTGGAAACGCCCACTGTGTGCCATATCTTCTAACAATAGCTTAAGCTGGTCTCTCGTTTCTGTATCAAGGCCTATAAAAGGATTATCAATGATAAGCACTTGGGGCGCGGCAAAGATGCACGATGCTAACATCATTTTTCTAAGTTCACCACTCGACAATAGTATAACATATTTTTCGAGCAATGCATCAAGATGAAACAGACTATATATTTGCTGTCGCAACAGTTGTCGTTCTGGAGTATCGTCTCCAGCAAGGCGGTAGGCCTCTTCAAGTTTCTGCCCCACAGTCATTGTCGAGGCAGCAATCTCGGTTTGATTCCATCGCTGTTGCAGAAAATATGTGCGGTCATTATCACCACCATAGGTATCGCGAAAAGCTATATATTTAATATTATCAGAGAGGCGATCACTACAACCTTTCGCAAAACAATAGCGTGGATTATCACCTAAAAGCGGATGCCGCCCCGTGAGCATATCAACAAGCATTGTTTTGCCACCACCATTTGGACCTACAATGGCAAGATGCTCGTTGGTAAGCAATTGAAAATCGACAGGGGCTTTCATTCGCCATTCTGGCATTCGTGCTATACCTGCCTTTATATCTATTACTTTTTGCATACGCGATTTTGATTTTTTATGAGGAAATCTTTCCATCCTCTGTAATGTGTTTGTGTTTCTGGTTTGCCCATCTGCATAAAATGACAATAGGCAGCAGCAAGAGCATCGGTAGCATCCATGTATTTTGGCATCTCAGCGGAATCTATTTTCAGCAAGCGTTGCAACATAGCCGCAACCTGTTCTTTAGATGCTTGACCTTGGCCCGTAAGCGCCATCTTTATCTTCATGGGCGCATATTCGTGCACCGTCAATCCTCGTTGCACAGCAGCCGCGATAGCTACACCTTGCGAGCGCCCTAACTTCAACATTGACTGCACATTTTTTCCAAAGAAGGGTGCTTCTACTGCCATCTCGTCAGGTTTATAGGCATCAATAATTCCCTGCACACGTTCAAAAATGTGGCCAAGGCGTAAATATGGATCACTACTTTTTCGCATATCTATCACGCCCATAACCAGTAACGATGCCTTATTGCCACTGACTTGAAGCAATCCATACCCCATGACGTTAGTACCAGGATCAATACCTAAGATACATTTCTGGCGTAGATGTTCGCTTTCGTTGTTTGATTGTATCATCTTACCTATCCATATACGGATTGTGTGCCAACTCTTCACCAATGGAGGTTGACTCTCCATGTCCGGGTAATACTTTAATATCGTCAGGCATCTGTGCCATCATGCGCAAGCTCTGGATAATTTGCAGCATACTTCCACCCTGAAGATCGGTGCGTCCAATTGAATGGCGGAACAAAGTATCGCCACTAAACATTACCTTCTCATCTCGGCATAGGAAGCATACAGAACCTCGGGTGTGCCCAGGGGTGGCAACCACCTCTAACTTATGTGTACCAAACTCGATTACCTCGCCATCTTTAAAGAAGTAGTTTACAGGTGTTGCAGGAACATCATATTGAATATTGGCCAAGCTTTGAGCCTGTAGCACGAGGTTATTGATGAGCTTTTCATCTTGTGACGATATTTCAGGGGCAATGCCAAAATGCTGATATATGTTATGGTTACCGCAGTTATGATCAAAATGTCCATGTGTAGATAGAAGATGCACAGGTGTGAGATTTGCATCTTTTATATAACTAATAATGGCCTGACTCTCTTCTGGATAGAGTGCGCCACAATCGATGATAACACACTGCTGGCTATCGTCACTCACCACGTAACAGTTTTCTTGAAACATGTTACAAACAAATTTCTGTATTTTCATCATAGCGGTAAATATATAAGATGCTTATCGTTAAACCATTCGTTGTCGAACCACTGTGAAATAGGCGTAAGTTGTACTTTATTTTTAAAGGGCTGGGTTTCAGCCACTAGATTGCCGCCTTTTAAACAGATAAGACCATTGGGCAAAGCATTACGCTGACTGGTAGAGATATTTTTTCGCACTATCTTTACGAGATCGGGCAAAGGCATTACGGCTCGGCTTACAACAAAGTCGAACTTACCTTTTTCTTCTTCACCACGTATGTGAACGGCCTCTACATTTTTTAGCCCTATGGCTTGAGCCACTGCATTTACAACCTTTATTTTTTTGCCTGTGCCATCTATCATTTTGAAATTACATTCAGGGAGCATAATAGCCAAAGGTATGCCAGGAAAACCACCACCCGTTCCAAAATCAAGGATTTGGGTACCAGGCTTCCATCTTATATATTGTGCTATAGCTAATGAATGTAGCACGTGATGTGCATACAAGTTGTCAATATCTTTACGCGATATTACATTTATCTTGTCATTCCACTCTTTATACAGAGGCAAAAGAGCTTGAAACTGCTCAATCTGGGTAGCAGTAAGCGAGGGAAAAGCTTTTAAAATTTCTTCCATTTAATATTTTTTAGAAATGCAGTATCAGCACTTAAGCCTCTACAATGCCAGCCTTTACCCATTGGTCAAGCAGTGTAGCACAGTCGGCCTCTGCCGTAGCGGCATCTACATCATATTCATCGGTTAACAACTTCACCATATCAGCCACCTCAAAAGCAGTGCCTTGAATATGTTGCCACAAAAAGGCAGCTGTCTCATTCATGCTGATGATGTTGCTAAAGTCGATATTTTCTTTTCCTTCAGCCACTACGATGTGTTCACCACACACATTGCGTAGGTTAAAACCATTTTTTGTTTTCATATATGTGCATTAATTTTTTCTTATACTAATATACTAAAGTTTTAGGCTAAGTCTATTTCACTGGAAATAGTCGTAACCAGATATGACGATGGAAAGCCAACAAATAGCGACGGACAGGAGAAAGCATCATCCATAGCCAAGAATATAGTAGCCATTTTACACTATTGGTTTTTTCTATTGTGGTACGGCCTTTACGATAAAAGCCTATCACAAAACCCTTAACATCGCTACGTTTGCAATATTCGTTTGTCAAATTTCCATCGCCACGTAAGGTAACATCATCACCCTGTATCTTTATCACGCGATGCAAGACATAAAAGCCTTCAGATATTTCGGCCAATACGGCATCGCCCTTCTTTATATTTATAGCTTTGGTGATGAGAGCTTTATCACGATTACTTTCTAAGAAGGGACGCATACTATAACCTTTTAATTTAAGCGTGATGGTATGTCCCTCATTCAGCAGTTGTATTATTTCAGGAATGAGCTCAGCATTCCGCATCTGTATTTCTTTCATTTCTTACTACAATAGTTGCGGCACACACTTCAGCAGCCTCTCGGTCGGGACGACAGTGTAACACATACTGCGGTGTGATTTCAATAATTCGGGTTACTGTTGTACAGATATCATTAAAAATGTCCTTGTCCCACTTCATCGATGAACAAGCGGGTAACAAAGAGGCAAAGGCCTCAACAGGCCGTAACGTGTCAACACTATTTACAGAAGCACGATCAATACGTGTAATGGCCCCTAGGGGTGCTTTTACATCGCGATAACATGGTGTTTTTCCACTCCAAGGACTACCATATATATATGCCTTATTATGAATGATGCGCACTATGGGATTATCATCGTTCATCAAGTCACAATTAGGAATATGTTTTAGCCACATACTTACTTGTGTGCTTTTACCTGTTCCACTTTTAGCAATAAAAGCATACCCGTACCCCTTATGACGAACCAATGAGGCATGTATTAGCAATGTATTATTTTTACAACCATTAAAAGCAAATACTAACATAAGTGCATTATTCAAACCAAAGCTACGCATGGCGTTGTTGCCATTCAACGCACAGCGACAGGTTGTAAAATGCTTGTCGGTTTGTAACAAGCAACATGGACGCTGATGAATGTCTTTTATGATATATTGATATCCGCCATCAGGCAGCAAATCAACAATTGTGTCGCCATTACCAGTGTCAAAAGTGCGTATACGCTCTCGCTGCTCTTTAGGTATAGGCCGTAAGGTATCATCAACGGTCAACGAGAACATTAGGTTATGAGAGACATACACTGTCTGAAGGAGCTCCCGTTGCATCAAAAAGGGGCGAAACGACGGAATGAGTTGCAACCCATTTACATCGCTATTAACAAAGTTGATGCCGACATAAAACTCGGCAATACGGAAAACATATTGTTGCGTCGAGGCCATTATTACTTCATTATTCAATAAAGAAACGTTTTATCTATAAAGATGCCCTAATACCAATGTCGCCTTATAGAAAGAAAAGCTATAAGGCGACGTATGTATATATTATTCGTTCTTTGATAGAGGCTCGGCAGAAGTAGGTGAGCCATGCTTGGCCTCACGCTTTCGAGCTTTAGCCTTAGCCTTTTGTTCTTTCATTTCTTGCTTATTTCTCTGCTTTATGGCTTTACGCTCTGCCTTGGTCAGCATATCAACATCCATATCTTCGTCTGGACTGATAACGGTATAAGCAAATTCAGATGGTGTAACATGCTTCACGATATACTTACCGTTGGCATATTTCTTTTTCAGTGACACATATTTCTTCTCTATATCTTTGCGCTTTACAGAAAAGGTGGTAATGCAAGTGGGAGTAGCACAACCATGACCTTTCAGATAGTCGCGTAACTGATACGAATAATTATCGCGTCCGTACAGGAAACCTGATTTTGAAGCAATAGTAGCCGAATCGAGCGTTTGTATATCAGTAAAATAAACGATAGAGTCGTTAAATGATGCAGCAAAGCCATACACATATACACGTGTTTTCTTGCCAGCTGCATAAAGCGAAGTAGTGGCAACCAATGCTGCCAAAATAAATAACAGTGTTTTAAATTTCATATTGTTTCGTTTCCTTTATTCTATTTTCCTAAATAGGCGCGCAATGCTTTGTTTTGCGTATTTTGACGTAATCGGCGTAAAGCACGTTCACGTATTTGGCGAACTCGTTCACGAGTGAGCCCAAACTTTTTGCCTATCTCATCCATAGTAAGTTCTGGTTCTCCCAAACCATAGAAAGCACTTATCACATTGCGTTCACGCTCGTTCAGAGCATTCAAGGCCAAGGCCAATTCCTCTTTCAACGATTGTTTTAACAATTCAGCGTCAGTATCAGGGGTATCATCGTTTGTAAGCACGTCAAGCAAACTACTACCCTCGCCATCATGAAAAGGAGCATCCATAGACACTTGTTTGGTATCGGCCTTTATCACCTCTTCAACCTTTTCTTGAGGCATATCAGCACGAGCGGCAATCTCTTCAACACTAGGGCGACGTTCGTTTTCTTGCTCAAACTTCGATAACACTTTATTTATCTTATTTACCGACCCAACTTGGTTTAGTGGCAAACGCACCGAACGACCTTGCTCAGCAATAGCTTGCATAATGCTTTGTCTTATCCACCATACAGCATATGAGATAAATTTAAAGCCACGTGTTTCATCAAATTTTCTTGCAGCCTTTATCAGACCAAGATTACCTTCATTTATAAGATCAGGAAGACTAAGACCCTGGTTTTGATATTGTTTTGCCACAGAGACAACAAATCGAAGGTTTGCGCGCGTAAGTTTTTCAAGGGCTTTATCATCACCTTCTCTTATACGGCGTGCCAATTCCACCTCTTCATCTAATGACAAAAGTGGCTCGTGGCCTATGTCTTGAAGATATTTATCGAGAGAGGCGCTCTCTCGATTTGTAAACGATTTGGTTATTTTTAATTGTCTCATTTAGCTTAACGCTTTATTGATGAATACATGCAAAGTTAATTATTATTTTTTGGCCTACAAACTTTTTATTTGTTTTTTACAAGTTTTTCATGGTTTTTTAAGTCAGGCAATAACATCTTTATGAATTATATACGTAAGCATAGGTAAAAAACTTGCATAATTAAAGAAAAACCAGTAATTTTGTGTCATTAATAATAAATATAAATCAAACCACTATCTACTTATACAAACAGTTATAGCATTGATAACGACTTTGTCAAAAACAATAGCTATTAACTACTAATCAAAAACAACCATTTTATTATATGCTTAAACGACTTCTCTACATTGTTGCTTTGATGACAATTTCACATACAGTAGCAATAGCTCAGCAAGGACTAAATTATTGGTTCGACACTCCTACAACCCTACAGGGCCGAGCAACTTGGTATGGCGGAAAGCCTGATATTAAAAAGGAAGACAAGAAGCCTATATCCGCTGGCGATGCCATTAATAATTCTGATGAAGAGTGGGAGCAAAAGTCACTACCCATAGGCAATGGTTCAATAGGTGCCAATGTAATGGGATCAGTGGCTGCCGAACGTCTGACATTAAACGAAAAGACGTTGTGGCGTGGCGGCCCTAATACCAGCAAGGGAGCACGTTATTATTGGGATGTAAACAAAGCATCGGCGCATATCATCACTGATATCAGAAAAGCCTTCATCGACAACGACCATAAACGCGCAGAACAGCTTACACGCAATAACTTTAATAGTGTGGTGCCCTATGAAACAGAAGCAGAGGAACCTTTTCGTTTTGGAAGTTTCACTACAGCAGGAGAACTATATATTGAAACAGGATTAAGCGAGGTAAGAATGAAGAACTATCGACGTTCATTGTCATTAGACTCAGCTTTAGCAACCGTTTCCTTTGATAAAGATGGTATTCATTATCGACGCGATTTTTTTGTTAGTTATCCTGCAAATGTGTTAGTAATGCGATTTTCTGCCTCGAAAAAAGGAAGACAAAACCTTGTACTATCATATGCAAAAACCCCTGTATCAGAAGGCACTATGCATACGAACGGTAACGATGCATTATTATGGAATGCACGTCTCGATAATAACAGTATGCAATATTGCATCTGCATGAAAGCTATTCCTAAAGGCGGTACTATCAACAATAAAAACGAAAAGATAACGGTAACCGGAGCCGATGAGGTTGTATTCATCATCAGCGCCGATACCGACTATAAGCCCAACTACGACCCCGATTTTGACGACGCTACTGCATATGTGGGTGTTGACCCTATTAACACTACAAAATCGTGGATAGACTTAGCGACAAAGAAGGGCTACAAATCGCTATACGAAGAGCATTATGCCGATTATTCGAGCCTCTTTAATCGTGTTAAATTGAACATCAACAATGCTTCAACGAATGTCTTAGACATTCCTATTACGCAAAGATTAGCAAATTACAAAAAAGGCGATGCTCCCGACTTCTATCTTGAGCAACTTTATTATCAGTTTGGACGCTATCTACTTATTGCTTCATCGCGCCCTGGTAATATGCCTGCTAATCTTCAAGGTTTATGGCACAACAACGTAGATGGTCCGTGGCGCATAGATTATCACACGAACATCAATTTACAGATGAATTACTGGCCTGCATGTCAAACAAACCTCAGCGAATGTGAAAAACCGCTTTTCTCATTCATTCGCACCCTTATAAAGCCAGGAAAGGTTACTGCAAAATCTTATTTTGGGACACGCGGATGGACAACATCTGTTTCGGCAAACATTTTTGGATTTACTTCTCCACTATCAAGCGAAGACATGTCGTGGAACTTCTCTCCATTTGCAGGGCCATGGCTCGCTACTCATCTCTGGAATTACTACGATTATACCCGTGATCGATTTTTTTTAGAACACGAAGCATACGACATTATTAAGAACAGCGCCAACTTTGCTGCCGATTATTTATGGAAACGAGATGACGGCATCTATACTGCTGCACCATCAACATCGCCCGAACATGGTCCCATAGACGAGGGAGCCACCTTTGCGCATGCCGTAGTGCGCGAAATACTATCAGATGCAATCGAAGCCAGCAAATTACTACGACGCGATACGAAAGACCGCCATGTATGGGAGCAAGCGCTTAAACATCTTGCTCCGTACAAAATAGGACGATATGGCCAACTAATGGAATGGTCGAACGATATAGACGACCCCAATGATCAACACAGACACGTAAACCACTTATTTGGCTTACACCCTGGGCACACAATCTCCCCCATCACCACACCCGAGTTGGCTCACGCATCGCGCATAGTGCTAGAACACAGGGGCGATGGTGCTACTGGTTGGTCAATGGGATGGAAACTGAACCAATGGGCGCGTCTACATGATGGTAACCATGCCTATAAGTTATACTCAAACTTACTAAAAAATGGAACATTGGACAACCTATGGGACACACACGCACCATTCCAAATTGATGGCAACTTCGGAGGTACAGCAGGTGTTACCGAAATGTTACTACAAAGTCATATGGGATTCATTCATTTGCTACCTGCATTGCCTGATGCTTGGGCTGAAGGTAGCGTTGAAGGTTTGCGTGCGCGGGGCAACTTCACGGTTAGCATTACATGGAACAATGGCGAGCTATCACAAGCAACTATCCATTCAGGATCAGGCGAACAATGTGTTGTGCGTTATAATAACAAGACACTGAGTTTCAAAACAAAGAAAGGACAAACTTATCGCGTGAGAGAAATAAACGGAAAACTCACAGTCAATACACCTACATACTCTTCAAAGCTGCTTTTTAATAAATATGCAGCACAATATCGTATACCCGCTATCGTACAATGTAAATCAGGTAAAATAATTGCCTTCGCCGATCATCGCTACCATGGTACAGATATTGGTTGGGGACACCATCTTGACATCGTAATAAAAACGAGCTGCGATGGCGGAAACACATGGAGCCCCAACGAACAAATGGTGGCACGTGGAGGTAGCAATATCGCAACTGATTTTAACTGCGGGCATGGCGATGCTGCCACTGTTGTTGACCGTGAAACGGGTGAAATACTCATGATGTGTGCCTCAGGTGGTATCTGCTATTGGGATTCTACTCGCGACTTACCTATCATGATGGGACGATATTATAGCATCGACGAAGGGCTAACATGGCATTGTGAGGATGTCACAAAACACATCTATCAGCTTATGCCCGATGTTACTGGTGCCTTCTTTACCAGTGGACGTATTGCACAAAGTAGCCGCATAAAAGTAGGGACACACTATCGAATTTATTCAGCATTAGCCACTAAGCAAGGAAACCGCGTGTTGTATAGTGACAACCTTGGTAAAACGTGGAACGTACTTGGTAATTATTCAAATGCAGCACAGACAGCACCCAAAGGTGATGAAGCAAAAATAGAAGAGTTGCCTAATGGAAACGTACTTATAAGTAGCCGAGTGAGCGGTGGACGATATTTCAATATTTTTAGTTACGACAACCCTTCAAAGGCAACAGGACATTGGGGCGAAGCCTGTCTTTCTTCAGTCAAAACGAAAGGCATAGCGGCCAGCGCAAATGCTTGCAATGGCGAACTACTATTGGTAAAAGCACATAAAAATGGCAGACCTACACACCTGCTGCTGCAAAGCGTTCCACTAGGACCTGAACGTGCATATGTAGGCATCTTTTATAAAGAATTGAAGTCAGAATCTGATTATTCTATTCCACAAAACATCGCAAACAATTGGGAGGGCTACTACAAACTAAGCGACACACTCTCAGCCTACTCTACCATGATACCAGACCAAGATGGCAATATATTATTCTTAATGGAAGAGAACGCGCTTCAAAACCATTATGACATCGTATTTAACAAACTTACATTGAGCGAAATAACAAATCATACTTATCAATGAATAAGATTGTAAAGACGAAACATAATACACCCATCAATCCCTATCTGCACCTGAATAAGAAACGACAGTAAGGACAGTCAAAAAAAATATAACAAAAGAAAAAAATATAAATTAGTTTGGCTATATTATTAAAAAGCAGTAATTTTGGGAGATAAAAGCAAACAATAAATGCTTACATAAAAGACAAACCTCAAAATTGTTTCATAACAATGAAGACAAAAATACAATTACTCAGCATAATACTTACTCTTATCCCTTCAGCCCTTTCTGCACAAAAAATAACCCTCGGCACATGCGTTACACGAGATGGTGGAGCCTACAAAGGACAAATGCAAGGAGGAAAACCGCAAGGTAAAGGTAGCGCTCTGTATAAAAACGGCGACACTTACGAAGGACAATATGTAAAAGGAAAACGCCAGGGACATGGTATCTACTCTTTCTCTGACGGCGAAAAATATGACGGTGAATGGTTTCAAGACCAACAGCACGGTTTGGGCACCTTCTACTTTTCAAACAATAATAAATACGTAGGACTGTGGTTTCGCGACTATCAACACGGCCATGGAATTATGTATTATTATAATGGCGATAAATATGAAGGCAATTGGGAGCAGGACAAACGTTCGGGCAAAGGAAAATATACCTTTGCTAGCGGTGCCTTTTACGACGGAAATTGGAAAGATGACCAAAAGAGCGGAAAAGGTTACTTCGATTGGGGAGATGGAACGTCATATGATGGAATGTGGTTAAACAACCAGCGCTCGGGAAAGGGAACTAATCGATATGCTGATGGCGATATTTACACTGGTGAATGGGCCAATGACATACAAAACGGCCCTGGTATATACAAATTTCAAAACGGCGACGTTTATGAAGGAGCCTACGTACAGGGCGAACGCACTGGTGAAGGCATCTTTAAATATGTAAACGGAGATCGATATACAGGCCATTTCAACGAAGGATCAAAACAAGGAATGGGTACATATGTGTGGAAAAATGGCGATATATATGTGGGTCAATGGAATAATGACCTACAAGATGGAAAAGGAAAATTAACAAAGAAAAACGGTGATGTTTATGACGGTAACTTTAAACGAGGACAGCTGAACGGTACTGTCATTATACATTATGCCAACGGTGAAAAGTTTAAAGGCACCTATAAAGACGGAAAACGACACGGCCAAGCCATTGAAGAAGACAAAGAAGGCCGACGCTTTGAAGGATCATATGCCAACAACCGCCGCGACGGAAAATTTGTTGAAAAAAATCGAGACGGGAGTATTACCAAAACAGGCCATTATGAAAATGGACGTAGGTATGAAGACAAATAAAACAAAGGAGAACAATCAACCACTAAAAATATCATATTTTCAACACTATGAAGACTAAGGAAGTAAAAAAAGCCACCAAGCCTAAACATATAGGCATAGTGCGCAATGATGCTTACCTTGAACCATTTGAGGAAGCAATCAAAGGCCGCCACGAACATGCACAATGGAAGTTAAACATGCTAACAAAGAACGGAAAGAAAACACTCTCCGACTTTGCTAACGGCCACAACTATTATGGTTTACACAAAAAAAAACGCGGATGGGTGTTCAGAGAGTGGGCTCCTAACGCAACAAAGATATTCTTGGTGGGCGATTTCAACAATTGGGAAGAAAATGAAAAATATGAAGCACACCGCATTGAAGGCACTGGCAACTGGGAACTAAAACTGCGTGAAAAAGACCTACGCCACGGCGACCTTTACAAGATGCATGTATACTGGAAAGGCGGACACGGCGAACGTATACCAGCTTGGACACGTCGCGTGGTGCAAGACGATGCCACAAAAATATTTTCTGCACAGGTATGGAACCCAGAGCAACCCTATAAGTGGAAGAAAAAAACGTTTAAAGCAACAAAATCACCACTGTTAATTTACGAGTGCCATATAGGCATGGCTGAAGATGAAGAGAAAGTAGGCACTTATGATGAGTTCAGAGAGAATGTGTTACCACGCGTTATAGCCGATGGTTACAACTGTATTCAAATAATGGCCATTCAAGAACACCCCTACTACGGTTCATTTGGCTATCATGTTAGTAGTTTCTTTGCAGCATCAAGTCGCTTTGGAACACCTGAGCAGTTAAAGCACCTTATTGACACAGCACACCAAAACGGTATTGCTGTTATTATGGATATTGTGCATAGTCACGCTGTAAAGAACGAAATTGAAGGTTTAGGTAACCTTGCTGGCGATCCAAATCAATACTTCTATCCAGGCAACCGTCATGAACATCCTGCTTGGGATAGTCTCTGTTTCGACTATGGAAAAGATGAGGTACTACACTTCCTACTGTCAAACTGTAAATATTGGCAAGAAGAATTCCATTTTGATGGTTTCCGCTTTGATGGTGTAACCTCAATGCTGTACTACAGTCACGGTTTAGGCGAAGCTTTCTGTGGTTATCAAGACTATTTTAACGGTCATCAAGACGATAACGCCATCTGTTACCTCACACTTGCAAACTTACTTATTCACGAAGTAAACAAAGATGCTATCACTATAGCTGAAGAAGTTAGTGGCATGCCTGGCCTTGCAGCCAAATTTACCGACGGTGGTTATGGATTCGATTATAGAATGGCCATGAACATACCCGACTTTTGGATTAAAACAATTAAAGAATTACCCGACGAGCAGTGGAAGCCGAGCTCAATTCTTTGGGAAACGACAAACCGCCGAGCCGATGAAAAGACCATCAGCTACTGCGAGAGTCATGATCAAGCGTTGGTGGGTGATAAAACCATTATCTTCCGTCTGTGTGATGCCGATATGTATTGGCACTTCAAACATGGCGATGAAAATGGAGTTGTTAATCGTGGCATCGCCCTGCACAAAATGATACGTTTGGTTACAGCCTCAACCATCAATGGTGGCTACCTAAATTTCATGGGTAATGAGTTTGGGCATCCTGAATGGATCGACTTTCCACGTGAAGGCAACGGTTGGAGCCATAAGTATGCACGCCGACAGTGGAACCTGGTTGATAATCTAGAACTCGACTATCATTTCTTAGGCGATTTTGACCGCGAAATGCTAAAGGTGTTGAAGAGCGAACGAAACATACAACGAACCCGTGTGCAGGAAATATGGCATAACGATGGCGATCAAGTATTAGCGTATATGCGCGGAAATCTTATTTTCGTATTCAACTTCAACCCCACACAATCGTTTACTGATTACGGTTTCCTCGTACCAACAGGATCATACGACGTAGTATTGAATACTGACGCCAAAGCCTTTGGAGGCAACGGATTGGCTGACGACAGCATTACCCACCTCACCAATTACGATCCCCTCTATATGAAGGAGCGTAAAGAGTGGTTAAAACTCTATATCCCTGCACGTTCCGCAGTAGTGTTAAAGAAAAACTAAAATGTCACATACAAACAGTAACAGCAACAATCTGTATGTGCGCACTTTGTGTGCCATACTATTTTATACATTCATATTTTTCTACCTGTATATTTATCAGCAGGATCTTTTAATGCTCACACAGCACCTATGCTCGGGAGGCACCACACACTACCACCCAATCATAGGAACGGGCACTATAACAATTCTGCTGGCGCTGTTACAGTTTGGCGTAGGCCGACTATTGCGTTCATTCAGTATTCTCTATGCGCTATCATACATACCTTCATTCATCGTATTGGCAGCGCTCACGGGCATACAGCTTCAAGCAAACGGCTACACTTTTGGCGTTTGGCCATTCATGTTGCCTATTAGCTTGGCGCTGTATGCATTAATCATCATTATTTTGATGCGCATCAACATCGAAACAAAATCGATGTTCCATTATACCCAACAAGCCATTATAATATCAAACACCCTCATCATGCTGGTGGGTTTCCTGTTCACGGGTCTTACTAGTAATAGTTCTGCAACTCTTCACACACAACTGAAGGTAGAACGGTTGCTCAGTGAAAAACAATATGACGAGGCACTCAATATACTGAAACAAGCGAACAACAACTCGCCATCACTATCCATGCTAACTGCTTATACGTTATCGCTTAAAGGAGAGTTACCCGAAAAATTGTTCACCTATTCAGTAGCAAAAGGCGCTCAAAACCTTACACCCGATAGTTTACATACACGCATGGCTTTCTATCCTGAAGGAAAGTTATTTCACCACATAGGCGTATACCCTAAACAGCGAATGGGAGCACATCGTTATCTTGACTATCTTTATCGCCACCATCTTGGCAAGCGCCCATTTACCGATTATTATCTAATGGCGTTGCTGCTAGATAAGAAAATTGACACGTTTGTGGCCATATTACCCACACTTTATGACGTTCATGGCCCATTACCCACTCATTATCGCGAAGCCCTGTTACTGTATACGCACCTTCGTACCAATCCATCCATTATCTTTCACAGCAATATAATGGATGCCGATTTTCAAGATTTCCAAACTCTTGAAAATAAATATCTCAACCCTGACGTACGACGCAACGCTATGCGTGACACTTACGGCAACACTTATTGGTATTATTTTCTATACGAATAACACATGAAACAAAAAGGCAACGTACCCACTACGCTCACCGTGTATAAAGCTAGCGCGGGTAGCGGAAAAACGTTTACCCTCACCACCGAATATATTAAGATGCTGATAGCCGATCCTACATGCTATCGCTCAATTCTTGCCGTAACTTTTACAAACAAGGCTACGGAAGAAATGAAAGCACGTATCCTAAGTCAATTATACGGCATTTGGAAACAGCTGCCATCTTCAGCTAGCTATCTGAAAAAAGTGTGCGATGATATGGATATATCACCTAACTTAGCTGCGCACCGTGCAGGAATGGCTCTCACACAACTCATCCATCATTACAGCTACTTCCGCATACAAACAATTGATACGTTCTTTCAAACCATTCTTCGTAACCTTGCTCGTGAACTTGACCTCACCGCCAACTTCCGCGTTGATCTTAACGACATTATGGTAGAGGAACAAGCCGTCGACGAATTGGTAGAAAATCTTACTACATCAGATGCGATACTGTCTTGGATAATTGACTTTATACGTTCTAACATCGATGAGGATAAGGGGTGGAATGTTATTGGTACCATCAAGCGCTTTGGACATAATATTTACAAAGATTATTACAAAGACCATCAAGAAATCATGGCCAAGCGTTTCGCACAAGAGGGCTTTTTCGACCACTATTCTGCACTCATACGCAAGATTCGGTTCAACTCTACACATTCTGTTCAACAATCTGTAGAGCAGTTTTATACGCTGCTTGCCAATCATGGTATTGATGAAAGTGAAATTAAAGCCAACACCCTCTCCTACTTTCAGAAGCAACGCGAACAAATATTGCCAACAGCCAAACTCACCAAAACACATCAAAAAGCACTAACAGCTAGTAGCGAATGGATAAAGAAAGCTACACGTAAAAGCGATCAACCACGACATGACCAACTGGTGTCAGTGGTTGAGAACATACTTATGCCTTTCTATCAAGACACTGAAAAAAAACGAAAGAAAGAGTGGAATCGCTATGTAGTATCATCGCTAATCCTTGATAACCTACACAAATTGCGCCTTTTAGGAGCAATTGATAAGAAAGTGCGCGAAAGCAATACTGACAACAACCGATTCTTACTGAGCGATACTCAGTATCTTCTGCACACTCTTATTAGCGAAAGCGATACACCCTTTGTTTTTGAGAAAGCAGGCACCCAGCTTACTCATATAATGATAGACGAGTTTCAAGATACCAGCGTTGTACAATGGAAAAACTTTAAAGTGCTCCTTGATGAGTGTTTAAGTAAAACCGAAGCAGGTGCTAACCTTATTGTAGGTGATGTTAAACAAAGCATCTATCGCTGGCGTGAAGGCGATTGGCAATTGTTGAACAACATTGAAAACCAATTTTCATCAGCTCAAAGTAAACTAGAAGTAATATCATTAGCCACCAATTACCGCTCGCAACGCAACATTGTATTATTCAACAATGCCTTCTTTAAAATTGCTACACAAATTGAAGCAGAGAAGATAGCCGAATATAGCGAACCAGATGCGGCACAAATACTACAGGCTTACGCCGATGTGGCCCAGAAAGTACCTGAGTGGAAAGGCAATAGTGGCCGAGTTGAAATAACCATTGTACCCAAGACAAAGCCTGAAGACGAAACTTACGATGCCGACCAAAACATGATGCAACATGTCGAGGTAATCATACGTGACTTGTTAGCAAATGGTGTTAAGATGCAAGACATAGCCATCTTATCACGCACAAATGATAACATCCAACAGATGGCAGAATATTTAGCCATAAATATGCCTGAAGTGCATGTTATCTCTAAAGAAGCATATAGGCTTGACAGTTCGGTGGCTGTAAACGCTATTATATGGGTACTTCGCCACCTCATACACCCCAATGATGAGGTGGTTAATGCCAACATTGCCTCGTTCTATCTTGAACATGTAAACAGCGAGGCACTGCCTAAGGGTACACTTCTATCGATGGAGGCTATAACCAGTATTGTCAACAAAGCCATAAACGTAGGTACCGACTTGGCCTCTTTGCCACTATATGAAATTGCCGAACACATTCAGCGTACTTTCAAACTTAACACAATTAAGGGGCAAAGTGCGTTCTTGTGTTCATTCTTCGATAAAATAAATGCGTTCACAATTGATCATCCTTCAGACATAGAAGGCTTTCTCAACGAATGGGACAACCACCTCTACAAACAAGCCATCTACATTGATGGAGAAGATGGTATACGCATGCTTACCATACATACCAGTAAAGGTTTGGAATTCGACCACGTCATCTTCCCCTTCTGTAACTGGGACATGAAAGTAAAAGGCGATATTTGGTGCACACCAAAGGAGGAACCATTCAGCCAATTACCCATCATTCCTGTTCCATTCTCAAAAGACAAATGTTTAGGTACTGATTTTGAGTCTGATATGGAAGAAGAAAATTTTCAAAATACCGTCGATCACCTCAACCTTCTATACGTAGCGTTTACACGTGCTTCACGAAACCTGTTCGTAATAGGAAAAAATGGAAGCGAATTAAGCCGTTCTCGACTACTTGAAACAGCTCTTCCTATGGTAGCCAAAACGTTAGAAGGAGCCATACTGGTTAAACCCGACGATGATGTGACTGACAGAGTGCTCACTTTCAAATTCGGAACTTTATCATTACCAGAACAAAAGGAGACGCCCAAAAACTCGAATGAAGAAGAGAACAAGCAGCAGAAAGGAAACGTATTCAACGCAAACATGGAACGTATACAACTGCAATTCAACACCTTCAAAAGCAAGGCCGAATTTAGACAAAGTAACGACAGCCGCGAGTTTGTGATAAGCGATGAAGAACAGCATCAACACTCGTACATCAAGACAGGTAACCTTTTGCATAGCCTATTCTCAAACATTCGAACCTCGGCAGACATCAACCGTGTATTGACTGAATATGAAGAGCGTGGTTTGCTCACACCTACAGACATTTCACGCACGAGTCTGCAAAAGATGATAGATAAACGCATGCAACATCCCCTAGTAAAGCAATGGTTTACTGAAGGCTGGACACTATTCAATGAGTGCACCATCCTATCTCGTAACCCAAACACAGGAACAATGGAAGAACATCGTCCTGACCGTGTTATGATGCGCGAAGGAAGCTGGGTCGTACTCGACTTCAAATTTGGAACCCCTAAAGCCGAACACCACAAACAGGTAGCACAATACATGTCTTTGCTCGAGGCCATGGGCTACAGAGAAGTGAAAGGATATTTATGGTATTTTTACAGCAACAACATAGAGGAAGTTAAACGATGAACAAACATTTTTTAGATTGCGTAGCCACTGACCTGCTGCAGAAATACGGAACAAATATGTCACGCATTGCTGTGGTATTTCCCAACAAACGTGCATCATTGTTTCTGAACGATCATTTCGTACAAAAAACAGAAGCACCTATTTGGACGCCTACTTATTTCACCATCAGCGATCTTTTTCGCACACAATCAAACCTCACAGTAGCTGACCCCATCAAATTAGTGTGCGACCTACATAAATCGTTTATAAAATGTACTGGTATAAATGAAAGCATTGATCATTTCTATGGATGGGGGCAATTATTGCTTGCCGACTTCGACGATATTGATAAAAATTTAGCCGATGCTCGAAAGGTTTTTCAAAACATCGAAAATCTTCATGAACTTGATGACACATCATATCTTACAGTAGAACAACGCGAAATGCTAAAAAAGTTTTTCGCAAACTTTGCTGATGATGATACAGAACTGAAACGACGTTTTATCAGTCTGTGGAAACATATTGCAGATATCTATACCGACTTTAACGCTCGCCTCTCACAACAAGGGTTAGCCTACGAGGGAGCCTTATACAGAAGTGTAGCTATCAACAGCAGCGTACAATATCCATACGACACATACATCTTCATAGGTTTCAATCTATTACACGATGTTGAACGACAATTATTCAAGACGCTTAAGCAACAGGGAAAAGCAAAGTTTTACTGGGACTTTGATCGTTACTACATGCCCAACAAAAACAAGGCTGAGAACGAAGCAGGGCATTTCATCGCCCAATACCTTGAATTATTTCCAAACGAGTTTGACAATGCAAACAACAACATCTACGACAACTTAGGAAGCCTACCAAAGATCAATATTGTAAGTGCCTCAACTGATACAGTACAGGCTGCATATATGACACAATGGTTGCAAGAAAACAACGCGCAACGCATATCAGAAGGCAAAGAAACCGCAATTGTGATGTGCGACGAGAACATTCTGCAAACCATCATGCACGCCTTACCTGATAAGGTACAGAAAGCCAATATTACAACGGGTTTTCCTTTACAACAAACGGCCGTTACCTCATTTGTAAGCCAACTTATTGCTCTACAAACCATTGGATATAATAAGAGTTCGCATACCTTCAACATGCACCACGTACTGAAAACACTGCGTCACCCTTATACGGCCTATCTTACCTCACAAAACGTGTCGCTTGCCAACGCACTTTATAACCAAAAGCGCTATTATCCCAGCATGGACGAATTGGCTGTTGACGAAGGTACGTCATTGATATTCAATGACATTACATCAGTATCTAAGACGGAACCTTCAACCTATAACGCACGCCTATTTGAATGGTTACAACAAGTTCTGAAACAACTTGGCATAAAAGCCCCTGAAGCCGATGCTTTATTTGTAGAATCGGTATTCCGCATGTATACGTTGGTAAGCCGACTGCTATCCCTAATGCAAGAGGGCGAGTTAGAAGCCGATTTATCTACCATACTTCGCTTATTCTCACAACTCGTGTCAAGCACCTCCATACCCTTTCATGGTGAACCCATAGAAGGAATTCAAGTTATGGGAGTGCTCGAAACACGTAATCTTGATTTCAAACATCTTCTCATTCTATCATGCAATGAAAGCAAGATGCCCAAAAGTGTTAACGATGCATCATTCATCCCTTATACGATACGCAAGGCGTATGGTCTGACCACTATCGACCATAAAGTAGCAATCTATGCCTATTATTTCAACAGGCTATTACAACGCGCCACCGACGTAACTATAGTTTACACCACTAGCACCGACGATATGAAGGTAGGTGAGAAAAGTCGCTTTATCACACAGTTGATGGTAGAAAGCGATATTCCTTTCCATCATTTCACGCTACAGGCAGAACATGCCAGTTTACCCACATCGCCCGTAACCATTAATAAGACAGAGGCTATCATGCAAGTTCTAAACAACATGACACACCTCTCTCCCACCGCCATCAATAGATATCTGCGTTGCCCACTCAGTTTTTACTATTATCACGTAGCACATATTCACGAATATATGGACGAGGAACAACTGAGCATGGATAATCGCATATTTGGTAATATTTTCCACAAAGCTTCTGAAACTATTTACCGCAATATTAGCGATGCCAAAGGTAATGTGTACGCCTCTGCTATAGAAAAAATACTAAAACAACCACATGCTATTGATGCAGCCGTTGATGACGCTTTCAGTGCCGAACTATTCAAAATATCTGACTCTCAACGTAAGCCTCAATACAATGGACTCCAACTAATCAATCGAGCAGTTATCATTCGCTATGTAAGAAACTTACTTGATCTTGACAAACGTTATGCTCCATTCCGCATTATTGGCCTGGAAATGCCTGTATACGATAAAATTCAAGTAGAGGTAAACGGTAAAAAGCTCACACTGGAAGTAGGTGGTTACATTGACCGCCTTGATATGATGATTGACCCCAACACACACGAAGAAGCAATACGTGTGGTCGACTATAAAACGGGCAAAGAGGCATCGCGCAATGTTACAGATGTGCAATCGGTGTTCACGAGAAAAGACATCGGAGCACTACATGCCAACTATTATCTTCAAGCAATGCTCTACTCGCTCATTATACGTCATAACAAGCAGCATAATCCACAGCAACTTCCCGTAAGCCCTGCCTTGCTCTTCATTCAACATTCGCAACGAGCAGGCTACGATCCTGTGCTCACTTTTAAAAAAGATAAGGTGGAAAGTCGTATTAGCGACATTAAAACTTACGAGCTCGAATTTAAAGAAAATCTGTCGATGACGCTAAATGAAATTTTCGATGCATCTCGGCCATTCTATCCCACCACCGATAACGCCAACTGCACCAACTGCCCATATCGCCAGTTGTGCCGTATGAATCGCTCTTTCTAGACTATCTCTTGCAATGACAATAGACGATATTTTTCAACAAGCAGGGCCGCTACCCGCTATTAAAATAGCTCAACACTTAAATACCACCCTACATACCCACAATGTAGCTGTAGTAACGGCCCCTCCTGGAGCAGGTAAATCTACACTTCTCCCTCTTACCCTCATGACCGAATTTCATAATGCGGGTAAAATACTGATGCTTGAACCACGACGCATCGCAGCAAGGCAAATTGCAGAACGCATGGCTCACATTTTAAACGAACCCGTGGGACAAAGCATTGGATACCGTGTACGTTTCGAAAGTAAAATTTCAAGCAAGACTTGCGTTGAGGTGCTTACTGAAGGAATTCTTACACGCATGTTGGTTGACGATGCAACACTAGAGGGGGTAAGTGTTGTTATTTTCGACGAGTTTCATGAGCGAAGTTTGCATGCCGACTTAGCACTAGCACTTACACGTCAAACTCAACAACTTGTCCGTCCTGACCTCAAGATTGTTATCATGTCGGCTACTATTGATACAGCTGCTATTAGTAAAACACTAATGGCTTCTGTGTTACAAAGCCAAGGAAAAATGTTTCCTGTAGAGGTTCGTTATACAGATATAAACCACGAAGCCACATCCACCAATTGCGCACAAGTCGTGGCTTCTACCATCTGTCAAGCACATCAAGAGTGTGAAGGCGACATTCTTGCATTTCTGCCAGGACAAACAGATATTATACAATGTACTGAACTATTGGGAGATAGTCTTGCTCCCACAAAAATATGCCCATTATATGGTAATCTTACTGCGATACAACAACGTCAGGCTATCGCCCCCTCAAAGCCTGGCGAACGTAAAATAGTGTTAGCTACCCCTATAGCCGAAACATCGGTTACAATTGAAGGAGTGAGAATCGTTGTTGACAGCGGATTATACCGCACCCCCATATTCGATGCTCGCACGGCTCTTACACACCTCAAAACAGAGCGTATAAGCCTTGATATGGCAACCCAGCGTACAGGACGAGCTGGCCGTGTTGCACCAGGCATTTGCTATCGACTATGGACGAAAGCTACTGAACACTTAATGAAGGAGCAACGTAAAGCCGAAATTGAGACAGCCGATTTAGCTCCTACTCTTCTTTCTATTTCTGCGTTTGGCGAAACCGATGTCACACATTTGCCGTGGCTCACACCACCACCCGCTGCTAGCTTAGCACAGGCCACTGCATTACTAACATCGTTAGGCGCCATCAACTCAGAAGGTATCATCACACCACGAGGTAGACGTATGGCCACACTACCTTGTCATCCCCGCATTGCAAGCATGATAACTAATGCTCATACCGCATCAGATAAAGCATTAGCTTGTGACATTGCTGCTCTTTTAGAAGAAAAAGACCCCATGGTAGATAGAGGTGAGGCCGACTTTAGCATACGTATTTCAACCTTACGTTCACTGCGCCGACGCCATCAACTAGGAATTTGGAAACGTATAGAACAAATAGCACACGACTATCGTAGGATGATACACGCCAATGAAGACAACACCGATATAGCCCCACAACAAATAGGACTATTGTTAGCCAATGCTTATCCTGAACGCGTTGCCATGTCTGTAAACGATATAGGTCTATACAAATTATCTAACGGCACACAAGTGCAGTTGAACCGTAACGACGCCCTTACAGCGCACTCTTGGATAACCGTGGCATCACTTCATGCCACAACGGGTACAACGGGTACTGTATTTTTGGCTGCCCCTCTGAACCCTGACGACTTAAGTTCAGACTTTACTACACAATACGATAATATATCATGGGATAGTAAACATGGATGTGTAGTGATGCAACAAGAGCTACGTATTGGTAAATTAATCATTAGCAGCAAGCCTATACACAATGCCTCTACCGAACAGATTATAAACATTGTGTGCGAGGCCGTAAAAAAAGAAGGCCTCAGTTTACTCAATTGGAGCGATGAGGTGCAACATCTGCAGCGACGAGTAGCTACTGTGGCGGCATGGCATCCAGAAATGCAGGTGCCAGACCTTTCTACGCAACACCTCCTTGACACTGCCACTCAGTGGCTTCCGCTATATCTCATAGAAGGCAATCGCATTATACAGAATTCAGTTGAACTAAAAAAGATTAATCTTAGAGAAGTGTTATGGAACAACATTCCCTATGAATTACAACTCACCATTGACCGTTTGGCTCCCATACACCTTCAAGTGCCTACAGGAAGCCATATTCGTATCGATTATAGAACAGGAGCTGAAGCACCTGTGCTTAGTGTACGCTTGCAAGAATGTTTCGGGATGAAACAAACACCATGCGTTGATGAAGGAAGACAGCCACTCCTTATTGAACTCCTTTCACCTGGTTTTAAACCAGTACAACTTACGCAAGACTTACATAGTTTTTGGCAAAATGCATATTTCGAGGTGAGAAAAGAATTGCGTCGCCGCTACCCAAAACATTATTGGCCAGAAAACCCAATGGAAGCCGAAGCAGTCAGAGGAGTGAAGAAAAGAGAGAAATGACTGCAAGATAGGAAACAGAAATAATTAGTGATAATAATATAAAAAATAATACATAAGAGATGGAAACAAGAAAAAAAGACTGCATGCCAGATTTGAAGGCTGATATGCAAAATCGCATAACAAAAGCAGTTGACAATTTTATGCAAGGCTATGGATGTTGCCAATCAGTGGTAGCAGCATTTGCCGACTTGTATGGCCTTGACGACATGATGGCTAAGCGCATAGCTGCAGGATTTGGCGGTGGTGTAGGACGCATGCGTATGATGTGCGGAGCAGTATCAGGACTGGTTATACTAGTTGGTCTCGACTGCGGACAAACCGAAGGTAGTGATCGCGAAGGCAAATCAGCATGTTATAAAATAGTGCAAGAACTGCTGGCTCAGTCAAAGGAAGAAAATGGCTCTATCATCTGTGCTGAAATTCTAGGATTAAAAGGGCACGAAAAAGCACAGTCAAGTTATCAAGCATCAGCTCGTACAGCCGAATATTATAAAGAACGCCCATGCGCAGCGAAAGTAGAAAGCGCTGCTCGCATCTTTGCAAAATATCTTCTAAATAAAGAAACATCTTTGCACAACGTAACATCGGCAGACTAAAACGGTGCTTTAACAGCAGTATTTTTAACTATTGCTGTCCGCTAAAACTCCAAAGAGCATAAATATGGTTCATCCCTCAAAATATGTGCGCCAGTACTTGGCCCAAGTACTGCAGTAATCTCCATCAAG
>ENA-ORMX01000118-ORMX01000118.1-human-gut-metagenome-genome-assembly--contig:-NODE-118-length-56677-cov-8.190933_pt1 | contig 56677 bp, 66 predicted proteins | sample MGYA00242108_ERZ509007 | MGnify/ENA primary metagenome ERZ509007 (study PRJEB26280, sample SAMEA2338745) | human gut metagenome | biome: human gut; feature: human-associated habitat; material: faeces...
GCTGGAAGTATTGACTTAATTCAAGTCAATACCCCAACACTTATTATAGAACCGAAATAATTTGCAACAATGAGGTTGCAGTGCGAAAGTGCTGCAGCCTTTTTTGCTATCCGAAAGAAGGAGATACTGGTAGTACAACGAATTTTTACTACGGGAAACAAAATGTCCTTACGCTCAGAAAAAATTACGGCCACTCATTTCGTGTGGAACCAAGACGAAGCGGCGCAAAACTCGCGCTAAGCTGACAAATCCTGCTACATAAATCAAGCATAGCGCTCAGACATTGCGCCTCTTAGCGGTTCGTGTCAAGCCAATCAGCTACGCTCTGTGAGCTTGCTTCTTGGGACACTATCGCATGGCGCGCATAAACCAATCAGCATCGTCCTACGGACTTGCTTCTTGGATGCGCCCGCATGTGGTTCCAGACACTTATTCGCTGTAATTTTTATTCCCTGCACGACATTCCATTCCCCTATTCATAAATCTTAGCTTTGATACACCATGTGATTATCACAATTTCATCTACATAAAAAGGAGAACTCACTATGTCATTGAATACAACTCCCGCTGCCGAGCGTATCCACATCGGTATTTTCGGTAAGCGTAACGCCGGCAAGTCCAGCCTGATCAACGCTATCACCAGCCAGGAGCTTGCCATTGTCAGCGAACAAAAGGGCACCACTACCGACCCCGTATATAAGGCTATGGAGCTTTTGCCCCTCGGCCCCGTAATGATTATCGACACCCCCGGCCTTGACGATGAAGGCGAACTGGGCGCGCAGCGCATCGCCAAGGCTCAGCAGGTGCTTGGTAAGTGCGACATCGCTCTGCTCGTTGTAGATGCCAGCGTTGGCCTCAGCGAGGCGGATAAAGCACTGTGGCAGCAGCTGCAGGCGAAAAAGCTGCCATCCATCCTCGTACTGAATAAGGTAGAGCTTTTGGACGAAATGCGCCAGGCACTGCTCACCATGGAGGCCATGAAGCTCACCAAGCAATGCTTCCTCGTCAGCGCCCTTGCCAACCGTAACATCAACGAGCTGAAGGAGGCCATCGCAGCTTTGCGCCCGCGTGAGGTAGAACGCCAGCTGCTCGGCGATTTAATCAAGCCCTGCGACATCGTAGTGCTCGTAACGCCGATTGACAGCGCCGCCCCCAAGGGCAGGCTCATTCTGCCGCAGCAGCAGGTACTGCGCAACGTGCTCGACAACAAAGGCATCGCCGTAACCGTGCAGGAAAGCGAACTGGCGGAAGCACTGGCACGCCTTGCCTTCCCGCCAAAGCTCGTCGTAACCGACAGCCAGGCCTTCGGCGCAGTCAGCAAAATTGTGCCGCCCACCATTCCGCTCACCTCCTTCTCCATCCTCATGGCGCGCTACAAGGGCACACTCAGCACAGCCGTAGAGGCTGTGCGTGTGCTCGATACATTAAAGGATGGCGATAAGATACTCATCAGCGAGGGCTGCACGCACCACCGCCAATGTCAGGACATTGGCACAGTAAAGCTTCCCGGCTGGATTCGCAGCTTCACCAAAGCGGAGCCTGAATTCTGCTTCAGCAGTGGCACGGAATTCCCTGTTGACTTGTCACAGTATAAGCTCGTAGTGCATTGTGGCGGCTGCATGCTTAACGAACGCGAAATGCAAAGCCGCAGCGAGCGTGCTGCAGCGCAGAACGTCCCCATGACCAACTATGGCATTGCCATTGCCTATATGCACGGCATTTTAAAGCGCAGTGTCGCTCCCCTGCCGGATATCGCCAAGCTGCTGGAGTAAAGCAGCTGAACAGGAGAAAGTGAGGGTATGAACCATGCACAGCTTTTTATATTATTACCTGATCTTCATCAACTGCACCGCCTTTGTCGTCTACGGTGCGGATAAAGCCTTCGCCAGACTGCATAGCTGGCGTGTGCCGGAGATTGTGCTGCTGCTTTTGGCAGCGCTCGGCGGCAGCGCAGGCGCATTTATCGCCATGCAGCTTTTCCGCCACAAGACGCAGCATTTGAAGTTCATCTTCGGCGTACCGCTCATCTTCTTCCTGCAGGTAGCAGTTATCAGCTATTTTTTCTATAAGGGCTGAGCGCTCCCTAAAAACCGTACAAAAGCGTACAAACCGTACAACCCCTTGCTGCATAAGGCTTTGGGGCTGTACGGTTTTTGTTTTGTGTACGGTATTTAGCTGTTTAGACCTTCTCCAGTAAATCCTCGATATTACAATAAATCTGTTTGGCTATTCTGGCAAGCGTTTCTGCCTGCGCGCGGTTAATATTCTTCTGTCGCTGCTCATACTGCTGAATAGTGCGCAGCGGAACCTCTGCCAGCTCCGCCAGCTCCCTTTGCGTCAGCTCTGCCCTCTGGCGCAACAGCTTCAGGTTCGTATCCTTTTTCGCTTCTTTATAAAGCTCAGTCATCTTCTCCGTAAAATGGCGGATATCCATCTCATGATAAGGATTGTACAGGCTCTGCACAGTTTTAATAGGTACGTAGCGGTTAATCTCCGCAAAGCTCAGCGCCGTCTGCCACTGATAGTAGGCCAGCGCCCAGCCTGTCCAATATTCCTCACTGCGGTTGACCGGATAATCAGGCTTAATGCGCTCATGCGCCAGTCCCACGTTCTCTAAAACCGTATAGGCAAGCTCCACACCAGACATACCTGCGAGAATAGTGAAATCCCCCTGCTCGAAGCGTCTGGCGATACCGGAAGCGAGAAAAAGCTCAAAGAATTCGCTGATGTCATAATGCAAATCGTAGACAGCGAAATCCAGCATACGGGCAAGAGCTGTGCGCGCTTTATCAAGATATAGCTTATCGTAGGCGTGCATCATCGCTTTTCATCTCCTCGTCCATAATCTGTGTAATATAGATATCACCGCGTTGGCGCTTGTTACGTTCCGTGCTGAAATACTCACGGCGGGCGCTCTTGTCACGCTTATTCTTCTTGTCAAACCATTCAGTGTGCTCTGCCAGCTCATAGCCTGTAAACTTAATCAGGGAGAAGGCTTTACGGCTCTTCAGCACGAATTGCTGCCCCAGCTTGCCCAGATGCATGGCATTGTTCAACTGGCGGTAGGAAATTGTGCCGTTGATAAAATCCTGTGCAAAGGAAAAATAGCTGTCATCTGCGCGATAACCGATTATAGCATCATAGGCAGAGTAATCGACCTTGAAGTTTTCCAGAAGATAAGCCTTTGCTTCATACGCAAGGCCTGAGGGCGTGTCGAATTCCCTGTTCTGCAGCAAAATCGTCAGCCAGTGCAGGATGCAGAACTGCTCTGCATTCAGGTTTAGAATCTTCAAATCGCTGCAGTCCAGCTCATAGCAGTTGGCGTAGCCGTTCTGGTTGGCCGTTGCTGCCCATTCCTTCGCCATATTGATATCCTCGGTGCAGTAAAAGCCGAGGCCGTAATCGTTATATTTTTTACCGTAGCCATAGACAGGCTTTTGGATAATATCTTTGGAACCATGATATAGCTTGCGCAGCATAAGGCTCACCTCTTTCGTCTTTTAAGTATATTATACTCCTGCGGGAGTGGTTTTGGCAAATTATGTGAGTATATGCAAATCATTTTCTGCATCACAAACCGCTTCTCATTTTAGCGTTTTAAAGGCGTTTTTTGCTATTCGTGAAGTTTAGTGTAAAAAAAGCGCTTTTTTTCGCGTATTTTTACACGAATATTTTGGGAAAATCAACACTTTTCGACACATAACAAAAACCGTACATGCGCAAAGCCTTGCCCCGCCTGCGTTTGTACGGTTTGTACAGTATTGTACGGTTTTTGAGGATAGCCAAAAAAAATATATAAACATATAGAAACGCTCTGCCAACCTTACGGCCAGCAGAGCGCTTTATTGTGTCGGTATTAAGCCTCAGCTTATTTGAAGTAGCTTACGCCGGACAGGAAAATCTTCTGATCCTTGTCGCCCGCAATATTGCGGAACAGGCCCGGAGCAAAGCGCTCGCTGTGGCCCATCTTGCCGAGAATACGTCCGTCGGGACTGGTGATGCCTTCGATAGCGTACAAGCTGCCGTTCGGGTTGAACGGAGTGTTCATGGTCGGTACGCCCTGAGCATTTACATACTGGGTAGCAACCTGGCCGTTAGCGAACAGCTCTTTGATAGTGCTTTCCGGAGCGTAGAAGCGGCCTTCGCCGTGGGATACGGCAACAGCATGCTCTTCGCCGGGCTCGCACAGGCTGAACCACGGAGATTTGTTGGAAACAACTCTGGTGGTAACAATTTGGGAAATATGACGGCCGATGTTGTTGAAGGTCAGGGTCGGTGCATCGCTGGTCATATCGCGGATATCGCCGTACGGAACGAGGCCGAGCTTAATCAATGCTTGGAAGCCGTTGCAGATACCCAGCATCAGGCCATCGCGGTTCTCCAGCAGGTCGCTGATTGCTTCCTTGATGCGCGGGTTGCGGAACATGGTAGCGATGAACTTGCCGCTGCCGTCAGGCTCGTCACCGGCGCTGAAGCCACCGGGGATCATAACAATCTGGGAGTTGTTGATATATTTAACCATTGCTTCTACGGATTCTTCGATAGCAGCAGCGGTAAGGTTGCGTACGATGAAGGTGTTAGCTTCGGCACCTGCAGCTTCAAAAGCACGGGCGCTGTCGTATTCGCAGTTGTTGCCGGGGAATACGGGGATGAATACGCGCGGTTTAGCGATATTCACCGGAGCGGTGAGCGTCAGCTCGCTCTTGTACAGCGGCATAGCGATGTCAGCAGGCTCCTCTGCCTTCGGAGTGCCGTCCGGGAAGATACCCAGCAGCGGCTCGCGGTATGCGGCAAAGGCTTTCGCAGCGTCAATTTTGGTATCGTTGATGGTGATGCCTGCTTCAGCAGTGGTGTGGCCGAGCAGCATGTAATCCAGGCCTTCGAACAGCTCTTCCGGTTCTACGCCGGCTGCCAGCTCGATAACCATGCCACCGGGCTGCAGAGTGAAGAGGCTGTCGGTATCGTGGAACGGTTTGATGAATTCAAAGCCAAGCTCGTTGCCCAGGCTCATGGTGGTTACCAGTGCAGCTACGCCACCCTCTTTGACTGCGGCAGCAGCAGCAATCTTGCCTGCTTCCATAGCCTTGTGTACAGCGGTCAGGTTTTCCTTCAGCACTGCAAAATCCAGAACTTCTGCACTGTTGCGCGGGCAGGACAGGAAGATTACCTTGTCGCCTGCTGCCTTGAAGTCGGCAGATACAGCCTTGTTGCCGTCGATTACGCCTACTGCGAAGGAAACTAGTGTCGGCGGAACGGTTTTATCCATGAAGGTACCACTCATGCTGTCCTTGCCGCCGATTGCCGGCAGGTCCAGAGCATCAAGTGTGGTGAAAGCGCCCAGCAGTGCGCTGAACGGCTGGCCCCAGCTGTTGGCATCATGCAGCTTCGGGAAGTACTCCTGCAGAGTCAGGCGCAGCTTAGCAGGGTCGGCACCCAATGCTACCGCGCGAACTACAGATTCGGTTACAGCGTACATTGCGCCATGGAACGGGCTCCAGCAGGCAACGTTCGGGTTGTAGCCGCAGGCCATTACGCTGGCTGCAGTGGTGTTGCCATGCAGCACGGGGATGCGGCCTACCATGCCCTCGCTCGGAGTGAGCTGGGTTTTGCCGCCGAACGGCATCATTACGGTGCCACGGCCGATGGTGCTGTCAAAGCGCTCGGACAGGCCCTTTTCGCTGCAGACATTCAGACGGCCGAGGTTAGCCAGCCATGCAGCTTCAAGGTCAGCAGCAGAGGTTACTTCGGCAGGAACCTGCTCGAATACGTTGTCCTCTTTTTCTTCGCTTACTACGATGTTGGTGTGTTGTGCAACACCGTTGGTATCGAGGAAAGCGCGGGACAGGTCAACAATTTTATCGCCACGCCAGAACATAACCAGGCGCGGTTCTTCGGTAACGTCAGCAACAACAGTTGCTTCCAGGTTTTCTTCGTCAGCATATTTGATGAAGGCATCGCGGTCAGCGGCAGCGATAACAACAGCCATACGCTCCTGAGATTCGGAGATAGCCAGCTCGGTGCCGTCCAGACCTTCGTATTTCTTGGGAACCTTGTCGAGGTCAATAACAAGACCGTCGGTCAGCTCGCCGATAGCAACGGATACACCGCCTGCACCGAAGTCGTTGCAGCGTTTGATCATTGCGGTTACAGCAGGGTTGCGGAACAAACGTTGGATTTTGCGTTCGGTCGGAGGATTGCCCTTCTGTACCTCTGCGCCGCAGCTCATGAGGGAGTCAACGGTATGCTCCTTAGAGGAACCGGTTGCACCGCCGCAGCCGTCACGGCCGGTTTTGCCGCCCAACAGCACTACGATATCGCCGGCAGCGGGACGCTCACGGCGAACTGCACTACGGGGAGCAGCGCCGATTACGCCGCCGATTTCCATACGCTTCGCAACAAATTTATCATGATAGTATTCCTGTACATGGCCGGTTGCCAGACCGATCTGGTTGCCGTAGGAGCTGTAGCCTGCAGCTGCACCGATGGTAATCTTGCGCTGAGGCAGCTTGCCGGGCAGAGTTTCGCTGATTGGGGTGCGCGGGTCGGCACTGCCGGTTACACGCATAGCCTGATATACATAGGAACGGCCGGACAGCGGATCACGGATTGCACCGCCGAGGCAGGTTGCAGCGCCGCCGAACGGTTCGATTTCGGTCGGATGGTTATGGGTTTCGTTTTTGAACATTACCAGCCACTCTTCGGTTTTGCCGTCAATTTCGATAGGCACAACGATAGAGCAGGCATTGATTTCTTCGGACTGGTCAAGGTCAGCCAGCTTGCCTTCCTTGCGCAGCTTCTTCATGCCGATTACGGCAATGTCCATCAGGGTTACCGGACGCTTGGTGTCTTCACCGTAAACCTCGTCACGGGCAGCCATGTATTTGTCATAAGCCTCTTGTACAGGCTGGGTAAAGGTGCCGGGAACGATATCTACATCCTCAATCTGCGTCATGAATGTGGTATGACGGCAGTGGTCGGACCAGTAGGTATCCAGCACACGGATTTCGGTAATAGTCGGTTCGCGGTGTTCTTCGTTGAAGTATTTCTGGCACCACAGCAGGTCGTCCAGGCTCATAGCCAGGCCCATGGATTGGCGCATTGCTTCCGCTTCTTCCTTGGACATGGTCAGGAAGCCGGTAACAGCCTTAACCTTTTCCGGCTCCTCGCAGGTGCTGATGAGGGTTTCAGGCTTAGCCTGCTCAGCCTCACGCGCTTCAATCGGGTTGATGCAGTAAGCCTTTATTTTTTCAACTTCTTCCGCAGTCAGCTCGCCTTCCAGCACATATACCTTAGCGGCAGCAACCATCGGGCGCTCCTTCTGGGTAATCAGCTGGATACATTGTTCGGCAAAATCCTCGCGCTGGTCATATTGACCGGGCAGCAGCTCTACGGCAAAGGCAGCCTCACCTGCAGCCAGCGGCAGCTCCTCTTCTACGACATTGTCGACAGGCGGCTCGGACAGCACCAGCTGTTTAGCCATAGCGAATTCCTCATCGCTCAGGCCCATCACGTCATAGCGGTTGACAATACGCATACCGGTAAGATTGCTCATACCAAGGTTGTTGCGCAGGTCTACCAGCAAGCCATGTGCTTCGACAGCAAAGGCATCCTTCTTTTCTACAAAAAGTCTTCTAATGTTACTCATATACACGGCCTCCAATGTAATTTTTTCGAGGTGAATACTTGCTATTTATGTATCTATTTTAACCAATACACGTATATGGTTATACCAAATAGATTATAAAGAAATATATTGTCTAGGTAATAAACTTGTATTATTTTGACAATGTATTCCCTTGTAAAACCTGTTGTTTGTGACTTTATAGTGTCACATGCTAAGCTTCTATCACAGCAACGTGTTTTTCCGAACATTCCTGCAAGATGTGTCCATAGATAGCATAGGTGACCGCTATGCTGGTATGTCCTAAGCGTTCTGTTATAAGAGCTATAGGTACATGCTTGTAAATCATGTTGGATGCATTGGTATGTCTTATTCCGTGGAACGTGAAAGGTCTAGTAATACCTGCGCCTTTCCTAGTGAAATCCCATGTATGGATAAGACGCTGCTCTGCATAGAAGCTATCCTTTTTTCTATTATAGAAGATATATGGTGACTTGTCAAAGCTAAGGGGCTTTAAAGACATAAGAAGCTGTGTTGTCTTCTCAGATATTTTGATGGTGCGATACCCGGCTTGTGTCTTAGGGTATGTAACTATAGTCTTGTTATTCTTATCCTTAGCTAAGGTTCTTTTTACAGATATTGTATTGGCAGCGTCATCAAGACAATCCCACGTAAGAGCTAACAGCTCCCCTTCTCTCATGCCTGTTTCATAGGCAAGACAATACAGAGCATAGAACTGATACTTCAGCATAGGTTTCTCCTTGTGCTCCCATAGTGGCAGGAGAAACGCTTTGATTCGCTCATGCTCCTCTTGTGATAAGACAACCACTTCATGTTTAGGTTTATCACTCTTTGGTGTCTTCTGCATTGAGGTCACAGGTGACTTTCCAATAAGGTCTTGTTCTACACACCATCTGAAAAAGAGCCTTAAGCGTCCTATATAATTAAGATAGGTATTAGTTGCATAGTTCTTTTGATGCCACTCTAAGAGCATGGTATCTATAGTATGAGTGGTAACCTTAGATAACGCTAAGCCATTAGCTGTGTTGTCTAGGAGCTTAAGTACACGTCTTGTGGTGATTATTACAGACCCTGACATCCGCTGAGCTTCTAGGTGCTTAAGGTACACATCACCTTGATACTTTATTGTGTCTTCCTCTGCTTTTACTTGTAGACCTTTATCCTCTTTGTCTCTCTGAAGCTTCTTCAGCTTCTCCACAGCTTCCTTTTTTGTGTCTGCTGTGGCTGATAGCCATCTCCTTTTGCCATCCACAGGGTCTAATTCTACCCTGATACGCACTTTACCACTAGGGAGGGTTATTATAGACCCCTCGCCTTTAGGTCTTCTACGAGTGGTTTTAGATGGCATTATACTACCTCCTAACTTCAAAAATTGCCAAAAATTGTGAAAGGGTATATATAATATAGAGATTGATTGGTTTCCCCCCGTACCCCGGGGTCTTCGGGTCTGCTGCCGAAATAGTATACACTACATTTGAATAGTATACACAGCATTGACGTTCCCAAGGTGACAAGTTACGTCCGATAACATATGTTATGTTAAATTTAACCAGCTTGTGCCATGAGATAAGCAAGCAAGGCATATATAACTACCTAGTTTTTAGGGGGATATTGCGAACATATGTACATTATAATGAACGCATAGTACAGTTTAGGCAAAAATTAGGCATAAAATGTATCTGTATATATGCCCTAGGTAACTAGCATAACTACTATATCTACTATAATCATTGGTTGCTACTCTCTACATTACTATAGATACTATTGTTACCATTATAACTATTACTACACCATTATACAGTTACCAGCTACTATTATATATCGCTGCTGCGCTTGTGTATAATAGTTGCATCCTGCTGCTCGTGTATCCATTGCGTTATTAGCTGCCTGAGTAGCTCACTGCTATTAATAGCCTTATGCTTACATAGTTGCTGAAAATCGTCCTTTAGCTTTTGGGGCACACGTACTCTAATTACTGTATCTTTATCATTATCATACATTATTATATAACCTCCTCTCTTGTTGTTATCTTCATTATATCATGCGTGGCTACATTTTGCTACATTTTTTTGAAAAAGTGCTTGCATTTTGTAGCTACATGTGGTATTATATAACCATAGAGAGATACAAAAACGCAGATACTCTCTATATATTTTTTAAATATCATGTAGCTACACAGAGCTACAAAATGGAGGTAAAACAAATGAGAAAAACAGCTTTTAAACAAACCTTATTAAACCTGCGCTGCCACGTTAAATATCTTACTATGTCATATCAGGTATACCTTGAAGAACACAACTACCTTGCTGCAGCTCATTACCTTAATGAAATTAAAGCAACTGCTGCAGCTTATGAAGAAGTATTTGCAATGGAGGTAGCAAAGCAATGAGAAGACAAAAACATATTATAAACCCTGAGTTAAAGCTGGGTACTATTAAGAAAAATACCGGCTATATAGGCTACATACTGTTTACGTATGCAAAGGGTGCTGCAACTGATGTTGCAATTGTAAGTCATTACAATACAGACTTTATCCGGTGTATAGCCCTTGACTATAGCACTCAACAAGTATATGAGCAAAAAAGATACTTGCAAGCATGGGATAAATAAACTTTTATCGGTACTACCGCCCCGGCGGTGGTACTCATTAAGAGCTTATTAAACTCTTAAAACTTAATAACCTAGGAGGTACTAAAAAAAATGAAAAATGTGTGTCTTATCCTTGCAATGCTGCTTATGGTGCATATGAGTTGCGACGCTTGCGCCACTGCTGGAGAGTGTGAAAGCTGCTTGAACGGCGAACCCTCTACCCTGCAAGTTGTTATCCGTGATTTGTCTATGGGCAGCCTTAGCGGTGCTGCTGCTGACTTGGGACTGTTTGACTTGGCAGACGTGTTTTTAAAAATTGAGGAGGTGGCAAGTAAATGAGCATGAGAGTATATAAAAAACATGTACGTGCTGCCTATCCTATAGTAGCCTATTGCGGTTATTGTAGTTTGCAATATACCTTATACTTTGCCCCTCAATTTGGGCATACTGAAAGAGCTGAGGGCTGGGGCTGCGATGTATATGAAATTGCCCCGGACATTGCGTTGACTACCGGATATGCCCCTTTTGGTAATCGTCGGTTACCGCTGGCAATTACAGAACGCTATAAGAAAAAGGCACAGCAGATATTAGAAGAAAATAGCTGGAGCTACATTGCAAAGGAAAAATTAGAAGTGTTGCTAAATGAGCTGGCAGCAGAGATAAGAACCCTTTAAAGTTTTTCAGACATACAAGGCTATTTGTCTTGTGTGTCTCATAAAGCTTTAAAAGCTTTAATTTTTAGGAGGTGCATAGTAAATGCCAAAAATTGTACATATGACATTAAGAGACATTGCACTTGGTAAATATAACCATGTTAGCAATGTAAAGCGACTGCTGCAAGCTGATACAGCGTACATACTACCAACAGGAAAAGGCAAGTGCTGCGTATATGTCATTGATAAAAAAGATAACGGACTAGACGTTATATGGAGCGGTTGGGATACAACCTGCCCGAATGTTGAATATGAAGAGCGGACATTATACCTGCTGCCCTATCAATGCAAACAACGTGTAGACCCATTATGGGTATTTAAAGCTGCTATATATGATGTAGCAGACATGTTGCATACCCTAGACCCTGACTTGCATATACATGTATCGCATGGAGTGGGTAACAGTACAACACGTATGTATTAATAAACTTTTATCGGTGCTACTAGCTGCCCCAGCTGGTGGCACTCATTAAGAGCTTATTCACTCTTAAATCAATATATGGAGGGATTATTTATGTATGCTATCTATTTAAAATGCCCTAGTGGACGTTTTCACCCTATTAGTTTACCTGATGGCGTTACAGTTAACCGCTTATTATTTGCAAGTGTATGGGCAGAACGCCAGCAAGCACAAAAGGCTTTACAGACACTAAAAAAGTGGAACCCTGATGCAGTAATGCAAATACGGAAAGTATAACCTTTTAAGAGTTTTTAGGACATCAGCCGTCAAGTTTCGGCTGGTGTCTTATAAAGCTTTTAACTGCTTTAATAATAACCTAGGAGGTACAAAAGGAAAAGTGAAAAAGTGTTTGTCTTATCTGATTGGGTGCTTTTTGGTATCCAAACATACAAATGAAGTACTTAAAGAAATTGCACGTTGGGCTGTAACCTTGTTTGTTGTCTTGTTTTTGTCCATTGATTGGGATGCAACACTGGATGCGTGGGAGGTGCTTAGTAATGGATATTCTACAGCAACTGCAAGCAGAGAGGGAGCGTACACAGAAACATTTATCTAATATGACAAGACTTTACAACAAGAAGTATATGCAGAAAAATGTAAAAAATGAAGCAGCAGATGCCCTTTTAATGGATATAAAGTACATGGAAGGTTATTTAGATGCTATAAACAATGCATTGCTTGTAGTAGAGCCTATCCCCTTTTAATTAAGAGTTTTTAGGACATACAAGGTATAACCTGCCTTGTATGTCTTATAAAGCTTTTAAAGCTTTAATAATAACCTAGGAGGTGTTACACATGAATGTAACATTAAAAGACGGCACACGCCTAACAATTACCCTGCGCGCATGGGACGGCGCAAATTGGCTGCCCGACTGTGCCGGGGACGTGCTGGCAACTTGGCAACCTGAGACACAAGCAGACATTGACTGGCTAGTAGATGACTGTGACAACTTCAACGCAGGGGTAGACCTTGACTGGCTGGAGCACTGCCCAACGTGTCAAGAGGTGTCATTGGATATACAGGAGGTACAAGAGTAATGGGAGAGCATAAACGGCAAGGCAAGACATTTTTTGTTGATATGCCCGGCTGGAGGGGCATAAAGCAAGTCACAATTCATCGCGCCCCTAGTGGACATTTTAGCATGATTGTATATAACGATGGTGTACAGGAGGGCAAAAGTAAACGTATTACACAGGATGAGGCATGCTTTTATTTCCATATGTCACCTGCTGAGCTGCTGGAAAAATTCAAACTAGAGTAACCAAAAACTGAACAGAGGTACGGACAAAACTGTACCTCTAATTTTTTGCACCCTTTTTCTGCCCCTCGACCGAACGGAACGAAACGATGTTCGTGGTTGCCGAAGCTCACCTGAGCGGAACGAAACGTGTTGTCTTGTGCGACGCACGGAGCGAAACGAAACGAGGATGCCGGGGCAACCCAAGCTGACAAGGCAAGCAAGGTTGCTTTAAGACAAGCAAGGCAAGCCAAAGGGCACATGTATTAGAAGAAGGCAAGCAAGCTTTTTACAATGGGTCACCTTTAATGAAGAAAGACCCATCAACACAAGGAGGTATTTACAATGACACAAGTAGATGTGGACATGATGGAAGAAGAATTGAAGTTGGAATCTGCCTACAGATTAGCAGGGTATGAAACGATGCAACGCAACCTGCAGCAAGCAAAAGAAAATAACATGGTAGATACAGCTACCCCTATTGGACAAGCATTTTTCACTCATAAGCTGTTAGCTGTCAAAGACACCATCGAACAATGGCTTATTAAGAACATGAAACCTAAAGCAGGTGTAAAGCCTAACTACACCTTTCTTTTGGAAGACTTGAAAAGAGAGTTCCGCACAGAAGATGATGAGGTAGATATTGACACAATATCTTCTATCTGCGCTAGTGTTACTTTATCCGCTATCCTGAACGCCTTAACCCTCAAAGGTGAAAAAAGTAACTACCTGAACGATGTGGCTGCTAAGGCTGGACGTGGATTGTACTACGAATATCAGATGAAAGCCTTTGAAAATTGGCTGAAGACACAAGACACCAATAAAGGAGCATTGGCAGGTATAGAAAAGAGAGTTGGTCTTCATTATCGCTATGTTTATCTCAAACAGGCTATGTCTAAATGTGGCTACGCTGCCCCGAATTGGGATAGTCAAAACACAGCTATCCGTACATTAGGAACTGCTTTTGTTGTCTTAGCACAGGAAGAAACAAACTACTTCACCTTAGAAGCTACTATGGAAACCCCTTCTGAGCTTATCCCCACAGAGCAATTCACAGAAGCATGGCAACGAAATGAAGACAACATGCTGGAACATGCAAGACAAAGCTGTCCTATGATTATTCCCCCAAAAGATTGGACAAGCTATGAGGATGGTGGTTATTATGGTGACCTTGCCTCCTTCACCTCTCTCCTGCGTTTAAAGTACCTTGATACTATTTTTGGTAAGCAATACAAACGTCGACTTATGCAACTTGACATTCCGCAAGTGTACAAAGCAGTCAATAGTATTCAAGCGACCCCTTGGGTAATCAATAAGCAAGTATTAGAGGTGCTGAAGCAATGCAGACAACACAACTATATCCCCTGCTCTAGTGAGAATGGTAATGTGTTGTCTTTAGAAAATGATGATGCACCTAAGCAACCATCAGCTACAGCTACTGAAGAAGAAGTAAAAGCATATAAGAAAAAGGCTGTGGAATACTACAAAGGTCTGAAACGCCGTATGTCTTTGCAGAATCGTGCAAATACGATTATAAACACAGCAGAACGCTTCAGCTCCTATGCACACATCTACTTTCCGTGGAACATGGACTTCAGAGGTCGCATCTATCCTATTCCCTCTTTCAGTCCTCAAAGTGATGATTTAAACAAAGGCTTATTGCTCTTTGCAGACACACCTCCCTGCCAACATGAAGAAGACATCAAATGGCTTGCAATTACAGGTGCTAATTTAGCAGGTGTGGATAAAGTAAGCTACGATGACAGAATTGCATGGGTATATCAGCATGAAGAAGCTATATTAGCATCTGCTGCTGACCCTATGGGGCATCAATGGTGGCTTCAGCAAGACGAGCCTGTACAAATGCTTGCCTTCTGCTTTGAGTGGGCAAAAGCTAAGCAATGGATAGCTGAGCATGGCTCTATTGTCGGTTGGGTAACAGGTCTCCCCTATGCTCAGGATGGGACGTGCTCCGGTCTGCAACATTTTAGTGCTATCCTTAGAGACCCTATTGGCGGTAAAGCTGTAAACCTTGTACCTCAAGACAAACCAAATGACATCTATGCACAAGTAGCAGAAAAAGTCAATGAGTTTTTGAAAAAAGATGCAGTAAACGGCACTCTTGATGAATGGGATGAAAAGAAGCTGAGAATGAAGTTTGGCACAAAAACCCTTGCACAAATATGGTTAAACTTTGGGGTAAACCGCAAAGTTACTAAAAGACCAACCATGACACTTGCCTATGGTGCTAAAAAGGCAGGATATACTGCTCAAATTATGGAAGACACAATAAAAAAGGCAATGAGAGAACAAGGAGAAGCTTGTGTCTTCACTCAGTCTAATAATTTTCAAGCTGCACAGTATTTAGCTGGTCAGATATGGGATGCTGTAGGTCAGACAGTTGTAAAGGCTGTTGAGGGTATGGATTGGTTACATAAATGTGCTAAACTTGTCACAAAAAATTCAAATGTTGTGTCTTGGGTTACACCATTAGGATTATTGTTACAACAGAGCTATGTCAAGTTTGATATTGAAATTGTCAAGCTCAGATGTGCCGGAAAACGCTATCGTATCTATACTCCCCATCAGAATGGGCAGATAGACAAAAGCAGACAAACAAATGGTATTGCCCCTAATTTTATTCATAGTATGGATGCTTGTCACCTTCAGCTCACAGTCTGCAAATGTAAAGATGCAGGAATCAATCACTTCACAATGATTCATGATAGCTATGGTTGCCCTATGTCTCAGGTAGATATTATGTATAAATTAGTAAGAGAAGCTTTTATAGAGCTTTATACAGAGCATGATGTACTTGCAGAATTTAAAGAATCTCTGCAATATTTAGTAACCAAAGAACTTCCTGCTCCCCCTAAAAAGGGTGAATTAGACCTGAACATTATAAGAGACAGTAAGTATATATTTTGCTAATGGGTCACCTTTAGTGAAAGAAAGAAGACAATAGATAACTATAGATGCCTATAGATTCTATAGAGACCTTTAAGTACCTAAGGTTATGTTATTAATAACTAATAATAACTTACCTAAGGTAACTAAAGGTCTCTATTGTCTTTATAATCCCTTTAGTTTACTTTAGTTACCTAAAGAAAATGCTAATGGGTCACCTTTAGTGAAGAAAAGACAACACACTTTTCAAAATCTAAATCGCGCCGTTTCTATTCCCTTTCTGTGTGTTGTCTTTTCTCAATAAATTTTAAGGAGGTTTATTCATGTTAAAATCTGAAGCTTTTTGTGGACAACTCATTAAGATTACTTATGGAGCTTACAAAGGCAATGTAGGTATCATCTATCACACAGCTCCCAATGCCGCTCGTGTGCTTCTTGCTACAAAAGAAGCTAAGAAGGATTGGGGGTCACTTTATTATGTTGAATATGAGGACATGGAATCATTCTATGCAAATACTATCCCCCAAGTTACACCCTTTGATGCTAAGGTAACTATTGATGCTAAGGGTAACTATCACATCGAAGATGCTTCTGCACCAAACACAAAGTATTATGATGAGCACTATGCATCCATGGCAGGTTTAGAACCTATTGAGCTGATGCAGCTTGTGTTGTCTCTTCCCGAATTTGTTGGTTTCCTCAAAGGTAACATCATCAAGTACACTATGCGAGCTGGCAAGAAGCAAGGTGAAGCTGCGGAAAAGGATGCAGCTAAGGCTAAACGCTATATCGAATGGCTCATTAAACTTGGCTATAAGATGCCAATCAATCCAAAGGAGGACTAAAATTTGGTAAACATTAAATTCAAAAAACTTGACCCAAAAGCCACACTCCCCCAAGCAATGACAGGTGGAGCTGCTGGTCTTGACTTGGTTTGTCTTAACCGCATTGCGGTGACACCGAACCGCTGGTCTTCAAAGGCAGCTATCGTCCGTACAGGCTTGGCTATGGAACTGCCTAGTGGCTATTATGCTGAGGTGGTCTTGCGCTCCTCTACAGGCAGAGACACAAAGCTCAGACTTGCCAATCAGGTCGGTATTATTGATTCTGATTATCGTGGTGAAATCATGTTGTATGTGGAGAATTTAGGTGACCATCTTGAAATTATTGATGCTGGTCAAAGAATTGCGCAACTGTTGATTCACAAGATTGAAGAGGTGGCGATTGAAGAAGCCACTGATGAACTGTCTAAGACTGAAAGAGGTCTTGAAAGTGGCAGTACAGGTAAGGGTTCTAAACCTGCTGTAAAGACAAGAAGAGTTAAGGAGGTAACTAAGGATGCCTAAGTTTAAGGTTGGTGACAGAGTACATGTTGATGGCTATACTACACCCAACAATAGAGGTGAAAGGGTGCATGTTAAGGGTACAGGTACAATTAGAGATACAGCATTTGCACCTTCGGTTTATTCTGTGAAAATGGATAAGCCGTATATTGATAACTACTCCTGCACCACACCTTTCTTTGCAGCTCATGGACGTGAGTTAACACCTTTAATGCCCATTAACGAGAAGACTAAGCTTGTCTTCTATATCAAAGACCGCACAGTCCACTGCAAACTGTTCAGTATCAAAGGTTTGGTGTCTCATACACAGGCAAAGTGCAGTCCTGATGATACTTTTGATTTCCTCACAGGCGTACAGATTGCACTGCAACGCATGTTGAAGGAACAGAACAAAGAGTTGGTGCTTCCTGCTCTTAAAACATTAAATTTATTGATTTTAATTAAAGGAGGTAACTAAGGATGCCTAAAAATTATAAAGTAGGTGACAGAGTAAAATGCATTGCAGCACATGATGGTAACCGGTATATTGTGGGACAAGAGGGCACTGTACGTGATGTTTGTGGTATAGTTTCTGTAGAATTTGATAATGATGTACATGGACATGCTTTAGAATTTCCTTATTTCTGTGCAAAGGGTCATGGATGGCATGTTCCCCCTGAAAAGCTTGTTCCTGCTTATCTCGCCCCTCGTAAAGATACTAAAATTATCATTTACACTCAGGGTAATAGAACCTTCGCAAAGGTCATTGTAGGTAAGCGCACTGTGGAAACCGAGTGTGCGGTATGCTCCCATGAGGATGTCTTTTCTATCTTTACAGGTGCTCAGATTGTCCTTGCGCGCCTTGCACACAAAAATGACGCTAAACCTGTGCTCTCAAAAGCAGCACTTGACAAAGCTTTAAAGAATTTTGAAATTATTGAATAATAAAGGAGAATAACAAACATGGCAAAAAATGATTTTGCACAAATCACAACCCCTGCCGGTGAGGCGGTGTACCCTAAGCTCCGCAGCACTGAAGTCTTTGATGGCGAGGATACCGGAAAGTATGTCTGCGGTATCAAATTATCTAAAGAAGACACTGATAAGCTGATTCAACGTATCGAAAATGAATGGGAGATGGCTAAGAAGTCTCCCGATTTTGACGGCAAACGCTATGGTCGCAACTCTGCCCCTGCCCTTGGATTCCATGAAGACAAAGATGGTGATATTGTCTTTAAGGCTAAGACCAATGCTGTTATCAAGACAAAAGCTGGTGATGTTATCGAAAAGACTATGGCTGTCTTTGATAAAAAGGGCAAACCTATGGATGAAGATATGGAAGTAGGTAATGGCTCTACCATCCGTCTGTGTATGCTTCTGCGCCCCTTCTATGCTTCTGCTACTGTCTATGGTATCCAACTGCTTCTGAAAGCAGTTCAGGTACTGAATTACGTCGCTCCTGCTGCTGGTGCGGTATCTGCAGATGATTGTGGCTTTGATGTAGAAGAAGAATTTGATGAGGATAAAGTACCCTTTGCTGATGAGGGTGCAGACTTTTAAAGCCTATGGCTATTAAATTTAACCGCAGAGGTGGCTTTTCCACTCTCAACAAACCATATCGTAGCGGTTTAGAAGACCGCTTAGCGCAGCAACTTGAAAATGCAGGTGTACCTAAGGTGTACGAAAAATACTCCATCGCCTACGAGATTCCTGCAACAAAACATCATTATACCCCTGACTTCATTCTGCCTAATGGCATCATCATAGAAGCCAAGGGTATCTTTGAAGCTGCTGACCGAAAGAAACATCTGCTTATCAGACAACAATACCCAAATTTAGACATACGCTTTGTATTCTCCAACGCTAAGACAAGAATCAGCACAGGAGCTAAGACTACTGTGGCTGAATGGTGTGAAAAACATGGCTTCAAATACGCCAGCCGTGAGATTCCCTCTCGGTGGTTCAAAGAGACCATGAAGGACACCAATGGTCTTGTCCTGCGTGGAAAAGGTGAGCGTATTGTCACTCTTTAAATTCAAAGAGCGCACTAAGACTACACAGATATGTGTTGTCTTAAGAAACCTAAAGGGTAAGCGCAAACGTGAGCTGTTTAGGGAAGCTTACAGACAAGGTGAAGTTGACACAGGCTTTCACTTTATTGTCTTCAATAATGGTCTTTTTGAGACCGACAGAGAAATAAAGGCAGTTGCCGGATATAACCTGCCTGAATGTGAGACTTCTGTGTATGTCTTAGCTGATACGCTAGGACGAAAGAAACTATCCGATGCTCAGCAATATGTGCTGAATGAGCTAAAGGTACAATATGATGTGCCTATAAAATTTATTACTGACGAGGTGTAATTATGGAGACACATCAACCCTGCCCTGCTTGTGGCAGCCATGATGCCTTAACCATCTATGAAGATGGGCATAGTTATTGTTTCTCATGCAACACCTATTTTCGCAGCAGCAAGGAGGAGAAAAAATTGTCAAGTGGATTAAAGAAACAAGGTCTGATAGACCTACAGGACATGGTGGTCTCCCCCTTGCCTAAGCGAAAACTGACAAAACAAACTTGTGCTAAGTATGGCTACTTTACCTCTAAGGTGCATGGTCAGCCTGTGCAGGTGGCTTGTTACTATGATGATGACAATAAACTGCTCGGTCAGAAAATCAGATATGCTGATAAGACCTTTGAAGCTAGAGGTTCTTTTAGTGAGCGGTTCTTCGGACAACATCTGTTCCAAGGTGGAGGTAAGAAGCTGGTAGTGACCGAGGGTGAGATTGATTGTCTTACAGTCTCTCAGGTACAGGGTAACAAATATCCTGTTGTGAGTATTCCTACAGGTGCTGCTAGTGCTGCTAAGGTCTTCAGAGCTAACTTTAATTGGTTAGAGAGCTTTGAGGAAGTCATTGTCATGTTTGATATGGATGATGCCGGACGTAAAGCTGTAAAGGCTGTTAGTGGTATCCTGTCCCCTAATAGGCTTAAGATAGCATGGTTACCTTGCAAAGACCCTAATGAGTGCTTGCAAGAGGGTAAAAGTGATGCTGTTGTAAAAGCTGTTTGGGAAGCAAAGACATACACCCCTGCTGACATCATCAAAGGTGATGACCTGTGGGAGGTATTATCTAAGCATGAAGAATCACTGAACTACCCCTTACCTTGGGACATCCCACTGCAAAACATGACTGATGGGTTGCGAAAAGGTGAGCTTGTTGTTATCACAGCCGGTACAGGTATAGGCAAAACTACGTTCGTTAGACAACTAGCCTATCATCTAGGTACTGAGTGCTATTGCAAAGTAGGGATGCTGATGCTGGAAGAGAATGTTAAGCATACCGCCAATGGTCTTGTGTGTCTTAAGCTTGGTAAACCTGCCCATAGACCTATTATTGATAGCGATTATAAGAAAGCCTTTGAAGACATCATGGATAATTTTGTCTTCTATAATCACTTCGGCTCTATTGAATGTGAAGACCTTTTGCAAACCATCCGTTACATGGTAACAGGTGAGCAGGTGGATTTTGTTGTCTTAGACCACATCTCCATTGCTATCAGCGGTCTTGACATCGAAAATGAGCGTAAGGCTACCGATGTACTTATGACGAAACTACGTTCACTTGTAGAGGAAACAGGTGTAGGCATGCTTGTTGTCTCTCACCTGCGCAGAACTGAGGGTACTCCGGCTGAAGAAGGTGGTGCACTCTCCCTCTCCCACCTGCGTGGTTCACAAGCTATCTCACAGCTTTCTGATGCTGTGTGGGGTCTTGAAAGAAACCAGCAGGATGAGGGGATGAAGAAGAACCTTGTGCGTGTAAGGGTGCTGAAGAATAGATATAGCGGTGATACAGGTATCGCCGGATACCTTGCATATGACAAGGAACATAATATCTTAAATGCTGTAAAGGACTTATCAGAGTACGAAGTACCTGCATGTCCTTTTGATACTGCAGAAGAGAAAGGAGATTTTTAGATGTTTGAAATCTTAGAAAAGCTTATTGATTGGTGTACTTCCCTGCTGTCTTGGTTGTCTCGTAAGCAGGTTGAAGCTGCTAAGGCTCGCATCAAGAACTGCAATAGTATGATTCATAATGCCAACAAGGCTAAGATTGCATATTTGCAGAAGCATGAGAAGACAATCAATGCTCTTGAAAATGAGCGTGAGCGTATGGAATACTTCTTGTCACAAGATGCTGTGGAGCTGTAAGCTATGCTCTACTTTGATATTGAAACTGATGGTCTGCTGGACAATGTCACTAAGGGGCATTGTCTAGTAATCATCGACGAACAGAACAACATCTCAGCTTACAGACCTGATGATTTTAAAAAAGGAGCTATGCGATTAATCGCTGCTCTGAGGGATGGAGAGTGCATCTGCGGGCATAACATCATCAACTATGACTGTGCTGTGTTAGCTAAACTCTATCCTGAGTTCCGCATTAAGCGAGAATGGAGACCACAAGTCTTAGATACCCTTGTACTTGCACGTCTTATCTGTGGCAACATAGAAGATACTGACCACGCTAGAGTACGTAATGGTACACTCCCTGCTAAGCTGCTCGGTAGACAGTCTTTAAAGGCATGGGGTTATCGCCTTGGGGAACTTAAAGGTACGTATGGTGAGCAGGAGGATGCATGGGATTCTTTCAGTGAGGAAATGCTCTCCTATTGTGTGCAGGATGTTACTGTAACAAAGAAGCTCTATACATACCTCATGAAGATTGGCGCACCTGCTAAGGCTATAGAGCTAGAGCATCAAGCACAATGGCTGATGTCTAAGCAGGAGCGAAATGGTTTTGTCTTTGACTTAGAAAAGGCAGAAAAGCTGAGGGAAACCTTAGAATTACGCTATGCTGTGTTGTCTTCTCAGCTTGTGTCCATTGTGCCACAGATACCCGATAAGGTCTTCGTGCCTAAAAGAGACAACAAACGCTTAGGTTATAAGGCAGGCGTGCCTATTCAAAGATATAAGGACTTCAATCCTAGCAGCAGACAGCAGGTAGCATGGGTGCTGGAGCATCAATTTAATTACTTGCCGGAGAATGAAGATTGCTATGAGGATGAACGTCTGAAGATTGATGGTGACACCTTTAAGTTTATTAAGGGTGACGAAAATGCCCCACAGGAACTAAGAGACTTAGCTGCTGTCTTTGAGGAATACCTTATGGTAGCTAAGCGGTTAGGTCAGCTTGCTACAGGTAATCAAGCGTGGCTGAAGCATGTTAAGGCTGATGGTAGAATCCATGGCAGTGTGAACCCTTGCGGTACAGTAACAGGACGTGCTACCCATGCGAACCCTAATGTTGCCCAAGTCCCTCATGTGGGTAGTCCCTACGGACAAGAGTGCAGGGAGCTGTTTAGAGCACCTGAAGGGTGGTATGAGGTAGGTGTAGATGCCTGTGGCTTGGAGCTTAGATGTCTTGCACATTATCTTTACCCCTATGATAAAGGTGCTTATGCTCATGTTATCTTGAATGGTGACATCCACACATTGAATCAACAGGCTGCTGGGTTACCCACGAGAAATGCAGCTAAGACATTTATATATGCGTTCCTGTATGGGGCAGGTGATAAAGCTATTGGTAAACAGCTTGGTGGTGACGAAAAGGTTGGTAAGCAGGTAAAGAATAAATTCCTGAAGGCTACCCCTGCTATCAAGATGCTGCGTGAAGCTGTCAAGAATACACTCGTGGTTGAGTACCACGGAAAAATTAAAGAATGGAAACGTAAATACTTAAGAGGGTTGGATGGCAGACATCTCCATGTGAGAAGTCTACATTCAGCTCTCAATTTACTTTTACAATCCTGTGGTGCATTGATATGTAAAAAATGGATATGCCTATGGGAAGAAAATATGATTAAAGCGGGCTATGACCATGGAAAAGATTTTCAATTCATGGCATGGGTGCATGATGAGGGACAACTGTCTTGTAGAACTAGACAAATAGCAGAAGAAGCTGTGAGAATTGCCCAAGAATCTATGAGACAAACACAAGAATATTATGGAATCAGATGCCAATTAGATACCGAGGGAAAGATTGGTAGGAATTGGTTTGATTGTCACTAGGAGGTGTAAGAATGTTTAACATCCCTACTCTGCTCTTAGTAATCTGCACCGCCTATACACCTGCCTTTGATGAATGTGGCAAGACAGATGGCATTACAGCAAGCGGACACCCTGCAATCATGGGGCAAACAGTAGCCTGTGATGGACTACCTCTAGGAACTGAGGTGGTTATTGATGGTCACAGCTACATCGTTCAGGACAGGTTTGGCGGTGATTATGGTAAGACAAAAATTGATATTTTTATGAACACTAAAGCAGAAGCCTTTAGGTTCGGAAGACAAACAAAAATTGTGGAGGTAAAGCCTTATGTCGAAACAAAAGCAGCCTTTTGTACCAAAGATTGGTCAGAAGGTCTATATCAAACGTCAGAACTCCTTAGGAGAGCCTATTTATTTTGAAGGCATAGTAACTCGTATCCGTGTGGAAGTTAAGTGTAAGCAAGGAAACTTCATGACTGTAGCTTCTCCACACACTTTAGAGACCAAAGCAAAAGGACTTGTAGCAGGGGGTGACCTGTTCTAATGCCTACTGTTGACCTTATTTCTATGACACCTAACTACATGGAGGTACTGAAGACTGCTTGTAGTCAACCCTATGGTAAAGATGTTACTGAGAAGTCCATCAAGAAAATTATTGAGAGTGGACATCTTAGTGTCTTAGAGCACTGCTATGCTTCCTTTTTGGTGACATGTTCTGTGCGTGTCTTAGGGCAACTCACAAGACACCGCCACCTCAGCTTCACCTGTAAGTCTGCTAGAGGAAGTAGATTCGATACTCTTGTAAATCCATACACTCTTGAAAGTGTGCCTTTGGGTGACTTTAACGTAGGACGTACATATAACTCCGCTTTGAATGACGCCGACACCAAAGAGGAGCAGGCTGCCTACTTCTTGCCCCAAGGTGTTGAGACATCCTTGGTAGTGACAGGTAACTTTAGGGCATGGTATGAATACATTCCTAAGCGTATATGTAAACGTGCGATGCCGGAGCATAGAAAGTTAGCTGAAGCCATTCAGAAACGCTTGGCTGATGCTGCACCTGAAATCTTTGATAAAAACTTTATGAACTGCGCCCACTGTACAGAGAGGAGCTGTGATTTTAAGTGACCAACCATATGCACAAATACTGTAGTAACAATAGTGATGAATATTACACCCCTGCATATGCTGTTTATCCTATTCTTAAGTATCTGAAACCTAATAGTACCATTTGGTGTCCTTTTGATACTGCTGAATCTAATTTTGTTAAGGTACTAAAGAAAGAAGGCTTTAATGTTATATATAGCCATATATGGGAAGACAAAGACTTTTTTACTACACCTATTCCATCCTGTGACTATATTATCTCTAATCCACCTTATAGTCGCAAAGGTGAGTGCATCAATAAACTGTTTGCTATTGGCAAGCCTTTTGCTATGCTGGTGTCTAATGCAGGTATTTTCGAATCTCAATTTCGCTTCAATATGTTTGCCAATAATGAATTTGAAATGCTCATCTTTAATAAACGTGTGCAGTATAAGACACCTGAAGCAGGGGTGATGGCTAGACCTCCCTTCCTTAGTGTCTATATTACATCTAAATTATTACCTAAGCAGATTGTCTTTGAACAATTAGATACTGAAAGGAGCTGTGATTTTAAGTGAAGTGGAGTGCTATCGCTATTTATGTCCTCTTGGTTATCCTGTTTTGCATTGTTTTCTATGGTCTGATTATTGGTGGTATTCTTGGTTTTCTCCACCTGTTGATGGGGGTATTTAATCTTGGCTTCTAAAATTTTACGCATGTACTTTGATGCTGACATGATTGTCTTCCGCACATGTGCAGCAGCAGAGCATGAAATTAATTGGTATGGTGACCTGTGGACATTACATTCTGACTTAGCAGAAGTAAAAGATGCTATTGACACAATGGTTGTCAGCATCACTGATAAAGTCCTGCGTCACATGGAGCACGAGGGAGCTTATCACATTACCATGTGCTTCTCCAGCTACCCTTACTTTCGCTCTAAAGTCTATCCCCCCTATAAGCTCAATCGTGTGGCTAAGAGAAAACCTCTTGCCTACCATTCTGCTGTTGAGTGGGTGAAGAAAAACTATAATGTGTTGTCTATCCCAAGTCTTGAAGCTGATGATATTTTAGGTATCTATGGAACAATACCCTCTACATCTGCTGTTATTATCAGCGGTGATAAGGATATGCGGTCTATCCCCTGCCCTTTTTACAACTTCATTCAGGATACATTCCATAAGACAACACAAGCAGAAGCTGATTATCAATTCTTATATCAGACACTTGTCGGTGATGTTACCGATAACTACAAAGGTTGTCCTAAGATTGGCGAGGTTGGTGCAAAGAGAATCCTAGACAAGGACTGCTCATGGGATGCCGTGGTGGCTGCCTATGAGAAAGCAGGTTTGTCTGAGGAAGAAGCACTGACACAGGCGAGGGTTGCTCGTATCCTCAGATTTGAGGATGTTGGTAAGGATTTTAAGCCTATCCTTTGGACACCCAAAGGGTCACAAAAGAGACAATAAAGTAAAGGGGCATATAAGCGACAATGAATATTAATATTGTATCTAATAAAGGGGATGATGGAGAAAAACTACCATATGTAAACCCTGTAATTTATGAACATTTAGAGAGAGCCTACAGTCTTGGTAGCCTTATGACACACAATGCCAAAAACAATGACGAGTTAATTGGATATATTAGGGGCGTTATGGATGTGCTGGGGCATATCAAGGCTATGGCTAACTTGAATGACGAGGAGTGATAAGATGTGCTGGAAGATTAAGACACCCAGCGTAAATACTGATGTATCTGCATCCTCCTTAGTACCGGAAACCAATGCAAAAGACCCTGATAGTCCTGAGTATGGTGGTACTACTGATACCTTTAACAAGAAGAAAGGTAGACAACAACTGACGATTGCTCGCAATGGCATATACAATCCCACACAGTTGTAGAGAGGAGGAACGATGTGTACTAAGAAACCAAAAGTAGAACAAGCTGCTCCTGCTGCTGCCCCTGTTGCAGCACCCTTGAAGATTGATAATGTGGCTGAGGATACCAAAAAGGAAAATCCGAACGCTAAGACCAAGGGTAAAAAGAAGCTTACCATCACTCAGATTGGTAGCGGTACAGGGGTGAATCTTTAATGGCAGAGACAGCAAAAGCTTTATATGAGCGATTAGCTATTGAGCGTGAGATTTATATTGACAGAGCTGAGGATTGTGCAAAATATACAATCCCTTTTTTATTCCCTAAAAAAGAAGCTAATGGTACTACTAAGTACCCTACGCCCTACCAAGCGGTAGGTGCAAGAGGTGTTAATAACCTCACATCAAAGCTGGTATTAGCTCTGTTCCCCCCAAACACACCCTTCTTCAGACAAGACATCCGAGATGATGTCCTCAAATACTATGAGAGCAAACCCGAAGACAAACAAGAGATAGAGCAAGCATTAGTACAAAGAGAACAAACGGCTCAGAAATACTTTGAATCTTCGCAGATGCGTGTCTCCATGGAGGTGTGTCTGAAACAGCTTATTATAGCTGGCAATGCTTTACTGTTCTTCCCTCCTAAAGAGGGTGGCATTAAAGTCTATAAGCTGAATAGTTATGTAGTACAAAGAGACTTTGTGGGACACCCTATTCAGATGATTACCTGTGACAAACTTGCTATCAATACCCTGCCCTATGAAGTCTTAGGGCAACTAGATATTGATTTGTCTACCAAACGTGGTGATGAATTGGTTGAGGTCTATACACATATCACCTATTCATCCAAAGACAACAGATATTATAGTTACCAAGAGATTGAGGGGAAACAGATTGATGGCTATGAGCAGTCTTTCCCTGCTGATGTTTGTCCTTGGATTCCTGTCCGTCTCTTTAAGATGGATGGTGAACATTATAGTCGCTCATATGTTGAGGAATATATTGGTGACTTAAAGACCCTTGAAGGTCTCTCTAAAGCCATTGCAGAAATGTCTGCTATTGCTGCTTCTGTAATCTACCTTGTGCGCCCTAATGGCGTGACACAACCTAGCAAGATTATGAAGACAAAAAATGGTGGCTTTGTAACAGGTAACAAGGAAGATGTTACTTGCCTGTCGCTGGACAAGACACAAGATATGCAGATTGCTAAAATGACTGCTGATGCTATTGAAAGCAGGTTGTCTTATGCGTTCATGCTCAATTCTGCTGTCCAACGTAGTGGCGAACGTGTAACGGCTGAGGAAATCCGCTATGTGGCTAATGAGCTGGAAGATACCCTTGGTGGTATTTATTCTATCCTGTCACAAGAATTGCAGCTCCCCTTAGCTAATACACTTTTAAATATCCTTTCCAAAAAAGGTGAAATTGCTGATGTCCCTAAAGATATTGTGTCTCTTGCCGTAACTACCGGCATGGAAGCTATTGGACGTGGACATGACCAACAGAAGCTTACTGTCTTTATCCAAGGCATTGCTCAGATTCCTGATGCAGCATCTGTTGTGAATTGGGAAGGCGTTGCTCGTGCTTGGGCAAACAGTTGTAATCTTGATACCACAGGTCTGATTAAGTCTGCGGAACAGATTCAGCAGGAACAACAACAAGCACAAATGATGGCAATGGCACAGGCTGCTATACCTAATGCAACCAAAGGTGCTATGGATGCCATGAATCAGCAGACACAGGGAGGTAGTGAAACTAATGGCTGATATTGAAAATCAAAACACACAGGTCAATGAAGAACCCAAGGAAACACAGGTAGATATTACTGATACTACTATTGTTTCTAATGGTGAAGTTATTGATACTGATAACACTGAAGGTGGCAAAGCTGAAGAAGAACCCACCACTGATGAAAAAGACACCAAAGAAGAAGACAAACCTGCTGAGGAGCAGGAAGAGTACCAAAAAGCTAAAGGTGAAATTGAATCTGCCAAGACCAAGCTTGAAGGTAAAGGCATCGACTATGCTGCCTTAGAAGCTGAATATAATGAGAATGGTGGCTTGTCTGAAGACAGTTATAAGCTGTTGGAAGAAAAAGGCTACCCTAAGGCTCTTGTAGAAGCAGCTCTCGCAGGTTGGCAAGCTAAGGCTGATGCTTTTGCTAACAAGATTATTGAGGATGCAGGTGGTATCAATGAGTACAAACGTATCCAAAAATTCGTGCAGTCCCAAGGTGCAGGAGCAGTTAATGCTTTCAATGCTATTGTAAACAAAGATGATTTGTCTGTTGTGTCTGCTTACATTGCAGGTGTAAAGGCACAGATGGTAGCGCAGCATGGTACTGCTAATCCTACTTTAGGTGGTAGTGGTAACGTGGGTAAATCTAAAGGCTATACTGATGCCAATGAGATGATTAAAGCTATGAGTGACCCACGCTATGGTAAAGACCCTAACTATATGCAGGAAGTAGAGCGCAAAGTCGCTGCTTCTAAATTCTTTGGTTAAGATACAAACGTCAATCCCCTCCCATAAGCGGAGGGTTATTTTTTTTTTATTCAAAATTATTAAAGGAGTGATTTAATGGCTGATATGATTATTGCCAACCCCGGTCTTGCACAATCTGATAAAGGCAAAGACCGCTTAGGTTTATTTCTGAAAATGTTTACCGGTGAGGTTCTCACCGCTTTCTCTCAATCCACTATTACCGGTGGTCGCTTCTCTGAGCGCACTATCGAGCATGGTAAATCTGCTATCTTCCCGATTGTAGGTCGAGCAAAAGCTAAATATCTGAAAGCAGGTAAGAACTTGGATGACCTGCGTACTCCCATTGAACACAATGAGCGTACTATTGTGCTGGATGGTCTGCTGACCTCTGACTGCATGATTTTTGATTTGGATGAAGCTATGAACCACTTTGAGCTGCGTTCTAAGTATTCCAAGGAAATGGGTGAAGCATTGGCTGTTGCTCAGGACTGTGCTATCTTGGCTGAAGTAGCTAAGATGATTGTAGAAGACAAAGAGAACCTGCCTACCAATGCTACTACCGGTGTCAAAGGTACTGGCAAGGGTCTGATTGTTACCGAGACTGTGGCAACCGCTGACTATGGCGAAACTGAAGCTATGGGTGTAGCTATCTTTAAGGAACTGCTGAAAATCAAGACCAAAATGTCTGAGAATAATGTTCCGCTGGCAGGTCGCAACTGCTACATCAAACCGATGGCACTCAACGCACTCATTGCCAACAAGGACATCATCAACAAACTGTATGGTGCTTCTATGACCATTGAGGGTAACAACCCCCCGAAACTGATTGGTTTCGATTTGATTGAAGCTCCTCTGTTGACTGAGGGTGGCGTAGATAATGAGAATGTTATGCAGGGTGATGGTCATGTGTTCCCTACTACCTACAAAGACACCTGCCAATTCATTGTGGCACATCCGTCTTCTGCTGGTATCTTGACCCTCAAAGGTCTTGGCATGGAACATGCTCGCCGCCCTGAATATCAGGCTGACCAAATTATTGCTAAATATGCAAAAGGTTTTGGTGGTCTGCGTCCTGAAGCTGCCTTTATGGGTGTTGTAACTCAGGCTTAATTTAAACTACTAACACTAGGGGATGGCGTATGCTGTCCCCTATTTTTTCTAAAAATGAAAGGAGATACCAATGCAACTAACAGCATTAACTGAACTTGATGCAGTCAATAGTATCATTGGTACTATTGGTGAAGCTCCTATTAACAGTCTTGAAGAACTGACAGATGTGGATGCTATCAATGCCCTGCGTATCCTGCGGAATATCAGCAGACAAGAGCAGTCCCGAGGATGGACTTTTAACAAAACACCCCACTTCACCCTTAATCCGGATGTAGACACAAAGAAGATTCCATGGAACAGTAACTACTTGTATCTTAAGGATAACCATGGTGTTAAGCTTGTCAGACAAGGTGACTATGTAAAAGACCTGTTCAAAGACACACTTATATTTGAACACCCTTTAGATGTAGAGATGGTGCTTTATCTTGACTTTGAAAACTTACCGGAGCAGATGAGAAACTACATCTTAGCTAAGGCATGTTTTGTCTTCCAAAGCTCCTACTTTGGTGATGATAGTCTGACCAAGATTACCCAGCAGGAGATTGCTGAAGCATGGCAGCATCTGATGGAATTTGAGGTAGACAATAATAACTTTTCTATGCTGGAGCATACCTATGTTCATAAGCTGAGATTGAGGTGAGATTATGGGATTGATTAACCAAGACATAAAAAACCTTGTTAGTGGTGTGTCTCAGCAGCCACCCATCCTCAGACACCCTGAACAGCTAGAGGAACAGTTGAATGGTTATTCTAGTGAAGCAGGTGGCTTACAGAAGAGACCCCCTAGTATTCTAGTATCTAACTTAGGACGTAAAATAAATGATTCTGCTAAACCTTTGGTACATTTTATTGACAGAGATGTAAATGAGAAGTATATTGTCTTGTTCACAGGTAGTGATATTGAAATTTATGACATGCAAGGCAACAGGAAGACTGTGAACTTTGCTAGTGGTACTAAACCTTATATCTATACACAGTTGCCACGATATAACTTGAAGCCTATCACGATTGCGGATTATACCTTTATCTGCAATACTTTGCAAAAGACAAAGATGGCTGATACTATTGATAACAATAGTTGGGATGTCCAAGGTCTCCTTGTTAACATCAAAAGTGGTCAGTACGGCAGGACGTATCGTATTGATGTAAATGGCACAACTATCGCAAGCCATGAGACCCCTGATGGTTCAGATAAAAGCCACACAAAACTGATTACCACAGACTACATTGCTCAACAATTAGCCACCAAAGCAAAAGACAATGGATTTGCGGTTACCACAGGTTCTTCATGGTTATATCTGAAGAAGACAGCCTTTAAAACTGTGACAGGTGAGACAGTTTATTTACAGCCCACCACATCTCCTGTACAACAGGAAGACCGCTTTAAAGGATTAGCTTTTACAGGGCATTTTCATACTTGGAGTGCCTTTCCAACTGTTATAACTCGTAATGGTTATACTATAACAGTCAAATTCCCTACTGAAGAAAATCTACGTGCTAATTCAAATGAGAGTTTTGATAGTGATTATGCTGCTTATGAAAAGATGGTTTCAGAAATCACACGCTGTCAGAATGATAAATGGGAAGTAACCAATGAAGTGATAACACAACAGGCTAATGGTTTAAAGTTATATAGTACGATGAATGTCTATACACTCACATGGACTGTATCTACCTCTATTCCTAGTAATTCAAAAGCTTATTCTTTGATTGATTCCGCTACTGTCTATGATGGCTATAATAATCAAGCAGCTTTCGGTATTCTAAAGTTTGTTCAGAAATTTTCTAATCTACCCGTCAATGCTCCTGATGGTTTTACTGTTAAAATCACCGGCGAAGAAGGTAGCAGTACAGATGATTATTATGTCTCTTATGTAGCAGAAGACCAAGTATGGCGTGAATGTGCAAGACCATCAATGAAGAATCATATTGATAATACTACGATGCCCCACGTTTTAGTACGTGAAGCAGATGGTACTTTTACTTTCAAATGTGCTGATTGGTCTGTGCGTGATGTAGGAGATGAAGATAGTAACCCTGAACCTTCCTTCATTGGTGGGACAATAAATGATGTCTTCTATCATCGTAACCGCTTAGGCTTTCTTAGTGGTGAAAACATTATCCTTACTCGCTCTGCTGACTTCTTTAACTTTTGGATGACAAGTGCAACCAAAGTGCAGGACACAGACCCTATCGACTTAGCAGTCTCTGATAATACCATTAGCACACTGTATAATGCTGTCACGTTTGATACTGACCTTATCTTGTTTAGTCAAGAAGCACAATTCATGCTCTCTGCTGATGGTGTCTTGACACCTACAAGTGCTAATCTGTCCCCAGCAGTTACCCACTATGAAGCTAGTCTTAAGGCTAAGCCTGTTAACGCAGGACGCAATGTGTACTTTGTAGCTGAAAGAGCTAAGTATACCACTGTGCGTGAGTTCTTCACCGCAGCAGACAACACAGATGCTAAGGATGTTCAAGACATAACATCCCACGTTCCTAACTATATTCCTAATGGTGTGTATAAAATCATTCCATCTACTGTTGAGAATGTTATGCTTTATCTCACTGAAGGTGATGAGACATCAATATATGTCTATAAGTACCTCTTCATTGATAGCCAGCGTGTACAGGCTGCATGGTCTAAGTGGGATATGCAGGGTGTTGTCTATGGAGGGCAATTCATTGACAACTATCTTTATCTGATAGTTGAGCGTAATGGCTATTACTGTTTGGAGAAAATCTCTTTTACTATTAATACCACTGACTTCGATAGCGAAGCCTATCGTATCTTATTGGATTGCAAACATTCCTATCAGATTCCTGCTGATTGCTACGATTCACTTAACGATGAAACTACAGTGAGTGTAAGTGATATTTTTGGTGATATATATGAGCAGGATAGACAATACAGTGCTGTTGCTCCTGATGGTACATATACTAAGGCTAAAGAAGGTAAGCTGGTCTTTATTGGTGACTATTCTAACCAAGTATTGACTGTAGGTATCAATTATAATTTTAAGATTGTTATGTCAACTATTATGGTTAAGCAGTCTGACAACGGAAGCACTCAGGCTCTTATTGAGGGCAGATTGCAACTGCGTCAGATGTGGTTTAACTATGCTGACAGCGGATACTTCAAAGTAACTGTGGATATTAAAGACAAACAACCCTATGTCTATGAATATACCTCTAGGCTCTTAGGTACTCGTTTTAATATCTTAGGTGCAATGCCTTTTACCACAGGCTCTTTTAAGTTCCCTATCCAAGCCAAAAATGAGAATGTAAACATTTGTTTGGAAACAGACACCCCACTTCCTGTGTCTCTTGTAGGTGCAGGTTGGATTGGTAATTACCAAAGGAGGACAAGACTATTTTAAAAGTATCTAACTTAAACATTGTTCAGCTTTGTGACTTTAGAGAAAACATGCGTGAGGAAGACAGGTTGGAATGGTATTATGCTTCAGGTACATCCTTTGGTCTCACTGAAGTGCAGGAGCTATTCAATGCTTTGTGTCTTTATGATGATGAGACACACCGGGTATATGCCATTGGTGGTCTAGAAGATTCTTCTTTGATATGGGTTGTCTGCACTAAAGAGGTAGATATGCACCCTATTAAGTTCCTTCGCTTCTGCAAACCTTTCTTGAAGCAATGGATGACAATGCATTATGCTGTTTATAATTATGTATGGCTCAAAAATGAGCGACATGTACAATGGCTTAAATGGTTGGGAGCTGAGTTTAGTGATTATAAATATATCAATGGTGAACCTTTTCAGAAGTTTACATTATACAAGGTAAAGGAGTGATGTCTTATGTGCAGTCCTATGGTGGCTGCTGGTATCAGTACAGGCTTGCAAGTAGCAGGTGACTACATGGGACAACGTGCGCAAGCTAAGGCAGCACAGGCTACCATGAACGCACAGGCTAAGGCAGCTATTACTGAGATGAATTGGAATATCATGGACTTAGAACAGCAACGTACAGATGCCTTTGACCAGGCTGTAGTAGAGATTAGTAACACTAGGTTGAACTCTATGCAGCTCAATAGTGGCGTAAAGGCTGCTGTGAATGAGACCATGAGCGGACGTACAGCTAACCTCATTGTACGTGCTGCCGAAGGTGATACCGCTCGTGCAGTATCCTCTATCCAAGACAACTATAAACGTAAATCTAATGAGGTTGACCGGAATCGTGAGCGACAGGTAAAATCTACTCACGAATTTTTAGAGAACCTTAATGCTTCTGCACCTAAGATGCCCAGCAGATTCACTAACTTGTTGTCTTCTGCTGCCACAGGCTTGAATAATTATACACAAGCACAGAATATTCTTAATCAGCAGAAGATTACAGGTGGCATTGGAAAGACAGCCAAGACTGCTACTAAGACATGTGTAGGCAACGCTCCACGTAGCGTCCATGAGAAGCTAGGTATTGGCAATGGTATTTATAGGAGGTAAGAAGATTGAGTAAAGAAGTACAGGCAGCGGTAGGTACTCAACGGCAATTTGCAAAACAACCGGAGACTCCCTATGCGCTGTCCTTAAATAAATTCAATGCATCTGCTGGCATCTCCCAGCGTACAGATTTAGATGCACAACGCTTAGCATCATCTTTAGGTCTCCTTGGTAAGAATATCATGGAGGAGCGTATTGCAGATGAAAAGCGTACCCAAGACCAAGCGGTATTGGTCAATGCAGACAAGCTCCTTGCAGGTAAGACACAAGAAGACCTGAAGAAGTTTGACCGCATGGCAGCTTTGCAGAACTCTAGTGATGAATTTGACTTGACAGATAACCGCTATGCTATGGCTGTTCTTGAAAAAGGCATTGGTAAAATGGCAAGCCAATATGCCAAAGAGCAATGGATGAATGACCCTGCATCTGAAAAGCCTAAAAGTGTCTCTGAAGCTGTTAGTCTTTTCAATAAATATCTGCAGGAGAACAGAGCTAACTTTAGTGATGATGGTATCTCTAATAAAGTAGCATTTGACCAAGGCTATTATGAGGGTGCTGTTCAAGACACAATAAAAATAGCAAATGAAGCTGATAAGAGAATCAATGATGATAAGCGTCAGAAGATGGTCATGTTAGGTTCTAGTGAGTTTCAAGACCTTGTGTATAGCGGAGCTAAAGGTGAAGACTTTCTCACTCGTGGCAGTGAAGCATTGCGCAAAGTGCAGTTGGGTACTAGGGATAGAGATGGGTTCATTAAAACTGTTGCCCCTCTTGCTCAGATGATTGCTGACCAAGATTTTGATACTGCAAGATTGGATGCCTTAGGTGACTATCAGTACGAAGATGGTTTGTCTTTAAAGCAAATGGTAAACCTCTATCCTTCCTATACAAAGATTGCAGATAACTTCAATCTGAGAGTTACCGATGATATTGTGTCTAAGTGCACACGTCCTGATGGGACTATTGACCTCTCAAAAGCTGAAGCATTGTTGTCTAAGTTACCTGCGGAAACTACAAATGCTGATGGTATTCCTGAAGCTAACCTGCCTATCTCGCAGGGAGACAACCCCGACTTAACAGACCTGTCCCCCACTATGAAAAGTGTATTACCTATGGTTGGGGGTGCTATCTATCAGTTAGGTTTTAAGGATGCACAGATTACTAGTGGTTATCGCACAGCAGAGCATAATGCATCTGTGGGTGGTGTGCCAAACTCAGAGCATACTAAAGGCAATGCTGTGGATATTTACTTAGGTGACAATGTTGATGAAGCACAGGCAAATAAAGCATTGTCTTATTTTAAGCAATACTTTGGTGAGGTCTTATTCCATGATGCTGGCACAGGCAGACATCTGCACCTTGCTGATTACCATGGTGGCATGAAAGCTGCTAATCCTAAAGAGCAATCTGCTGCTGCCTACAATCCTCAGCGTGTCAATAAGATACGTCAGGCTATCTATGCTAAACAGGCACAGGCTCAACGTGTAAAGGCACAACGAGATGCAGATGAAAGAGACAGAGTCAATATGGCTCTTTTACAAACCAATGACCCAAGTGAGCAGATGCAAATTATCAATAGCTCTAATTTACCGGAGACAACTAAGGCTACTATGATTCGTACCATCACACGTCAAGCACGGCAGTCAGCTAAAGGCTATGGTAATGATGCAGAAGCTAAACATTTTTGGTCATATGAAAATGGCTATCAATATATTAAAGATACTCAGACATATGCTGAGTGGTATAAAGCTTATCAAGACCCTGATGTTGATGGTGATTCTGATGAATACAAGGCTTTGCAAAAGAGAGCCAATAGAGCTACAGCAAGACTTAATGCCTTGCTAGAGTTTAAAAAGAAACGTGGGTATATCCCTAGTGAGCAGGAGACAACACAGTCTACCTCTACATCAAACTATGACCCATCAAATGATACCCCTACTCTTTCAGATTATGACCAACAGATAGCTCAATTAAAAATCTTAGTCAATAGTAACCCTACTGATGATAGAGGTGTTCCTTTAGATGAAGACCAAATTCACCGCAGAGTTGAGGTTCTTGCACAGCAAGCAGGTCTTGATGTAAACAAAGTTTTACGTGATGTCTTTGGTGCTGAAGGTAATATAAATGATATGCTGGCAGATGCTAGAGGGGAATAGGAGGAATTATGGCTAAATTTGATATGTATGATGCATGGCATAAGATGGATGATGATTATGTCAGTGGTGTTGATTTACAAGCCAAAGGACAAGAACAGCTTTCTAATACCAAAGTTAACCCCTTGCATGATTTAGCAGAGAGTGTTACTGAATGGATTGGAGACATGGACAAAGCAGGTCAGAAGCTCGCTATGGCTGCTGGTGAAGCCTATAAAACAGGTAATTTTGATGCTATTGATGATATGTCTTTACCTGACATTGATTCATCTTCCTCCTCTCCTGCCCAAGAAAAGGTTGCACAAGCTTTGCAGGATGCTGTGGATGATGCTCGCTATGTAGCTACCAAAGACCCCCTTACTCTCATAGGTGATGTGGCAGGTGCTGCTAACCCTTGGATTCCTTTGGCTGTTCAAGTACCTATCATGATGCATGAGATGCAGAAAGCACAGGAGATTGAAAACGCCCCTGAGATGTCTGACCAAGCCAAAGCATCCCTACTCCCTATGTTGGCAGGTACTGTGGCAGCTTCTGTGACACATGGCGTGGGTGGTCTTTTATCTAAGGCTGCCCCTAAAGTCTCTAAGGTTATGACTACCCCTTTTGTGGGTAGCGGTATTGCAGCAGGTACAGTTCTTGCTATGGATGAGAATGTACGTAATTACGCAGCAGAACATCCTGCTCGTTTTGCTGTTAGCCAATTTTTGACCGATACTGCTATTGGTGCTAAAAAGCTTGCCAAAGTTGATTGGTCTGCCAAGACAAACCCTGTCACAGATGCAGAGATTGTGTCTGAAAAGACAAACCCTGCTACTGAGGTTATGGCTGATAAGACTAAGGTTGATGAGACAAACAAAAAGTTAGGGTCTCCTACTAAAGAGAAGAATAAAAGGAAACGTAAGCATCGTAAACAGCATCGTGAGAATGTATGGGATGTTGATAATGACTATGAGGAGATGGTTACACCTGCTCAGGTTACAAAGCGTGAACCTAAGACAACCGCTGAAAAAGCATATCCTGAACAGATGCCTGAACAGCAAATGCAACAGGATGCTATTGCTAATCAGTTAGCTAAAGAGCATCTTGAAGCTAAGCAGACACCTGAAATTATGCAGGGTGCTCATGGTGATAAGCTTGAATATAGTAAAGATAACCTTTACCCGCATCCTGTGAGTGCAGAGGATATATGGGAAACAGCCAAAGCTATGTTCCCTATTCGCCCCGGTAGGTTGGATTTAGCTGATAGTGATAGAACCTTAGGCTACTTTATGCCCCAAGGTAAAGGTATTCGTATCCGTGGCTTCCGTGCATGGTCTGTAATCTGCCATGAAATCGGTCATGGTTTGTCTGATAAATTTGGTTGGGGTAAAGATACAGCAGTTCAAAAAGAACTTTATGATGGTGCTACTTCTATATGGCAGAGAGGAGAGTATGGTAATAAATACGCCCCGGAAAACTATGCTACTTATGTAGAAGAAGGACGTGCTGCCTTTATGAATGAGTATTGTGTCAACCCCGAGATGGCTAAGAAGCACTTCCCCCTTGCCTATGCTGAGTTTGAAAAGGCTATTGCAAGTGATAGATTCTATCAGGCACAGATGAACCTTTTAGGTCAACAGGTGCGCCGATGGGGTTCGCAATCTGACTTCAGTAAAGCTGCTGGCATGTTCCATTGGGCAGACAAAGAGCTTGGCAAAAGAATTGATAAACTCATTGGCACTTGGACTGCTACTAAAAAGCATTTTGCTTGGGAGTATGCTGACCTTGACGAAAGCATAAGAGCTTATGAGGATAACCAAGGTGTAAAGATAGCTATGGAGAATGACCCTGCTGTCTTAGCACAGTATGCAAAGCAAGCAGGTAATGATACTGTTGGTTGTCTTCTGAATGGTAATAATCTAGGCACTAGAGCTGCTGTTAAAATGATGCAGACAAAATTCAATATTGCACTTAATAATGTTGTAGCTACTGACATCTTGAAACCCTTGGATGCACAAGGTAAGCGTGGTGCTGAGCTTCAAAAGTGGCTTGCAGAGACAGAATATAAGGATATGTATGAAGCCTTTAATACTTACCAAACAGCTAAGCATGAATTAGAAGTTATGTCAACAGGACGTAAGACAACACATACTCTTGAAGAATGTAATAAAATCATTGCTAAAGCAGAAGAACTGCCTGAAATGAAAGTTGCTTCTAACCTTTGGAAACAATGGAACGAGAATGTGTTGCGTATTGCTGTTGCTGGTCAGATTATCCCTGCAAAGGTTGCTAATACCTTTTTGAAAAAGTATCCTGAATATATCCCTATGTCTCGTTCATTTGAGATTGAGGGTACAAGTGACTTCTTTGCATCCCACAAAGCTATGACTGTTGAGGGGTCTGAACGTATTATTAAAGACCCTCTTGTCCAAGCTGTTAAGAATATGCAGAGTATTGTCCCTAAGGTAGAGCGCAACCGTGTTGGTCTTGCTCTTGCTGATTTAGCTAAGGGTGAAAATGGGCATTTTCTTATGATGCCTGTAAAAGATGGTAAATACAAGCACGCTTCACAAATTATTACTGTCTATGAAGATGGGCATCCTAAATACTACCAATGTATGATGAAAGGTCTCTATGAAGCTATGACTTCCGAAGATGGCAATATGAGTGCTTCTAAACTTGACATTATTGAGAAAATCTCTCATGGCGCAGCAACAGCTTTACGTATTGGTTCTACTAGCACACCTATGTTTGCTACTGCTAACCTCTGCAAAGATATTCTTGAAGCAACTATTATGAACGCTGATGGGCGTAGTGCTTCTCACATTCCCCTTGTTGCTCCTATGAAAATCTTTTGGCAGGGATTGCAGATGCTCAATAGTGACAATGCTTTTGGTAAACTTATCATCCGCAACAACAGAGAACGTGCTCTGCTTAGGCAATACAAAAGAGAATTTAGGTCTAATGGTGTCACTATGTCCACACGCTTAGGCTCTATTGCTGAAATCAATAAAGACTTTAGGAAAATTGTAGACCCTAACATTAGTGATTCTGTCTTTGATAAAATCTTATATCCTATCAAAGTATTATGGAATTGGAATATAGCATATGGTGAAGCTATGGAACAGTTACCACGTATGGCTCTTTATCGACGTGCTAAAGGACGTGGTGCTTCTATGATTGAAGCTGCTATGGTTGCTTCTGACAGTACCCTTAATTTTGCGAAGAGTGGTACTACTGTTAAAACTCTTAACAGGCATACGCCTTTTTTAAATGCTGCTTTTCAAGGTACTTTAAAGACAGCTAGAGAGCTTTCTAAAAACCCTCTCAGTGTTGGTCTTGCTATGGCAGAGCATGTACTATTCCCTACCCTGTTACTGTGGTATTGGAACAAAGATGAAGATTGGTATAAGGACATGCCAATGGAGATGAAGAATAAAGCGTGGTACATCAAGATAGGAGATACTATCTATGATTATCCTAAACCCCCCTTTATCGGACAATTATCCGGTTCTATACCTGAGCGATTATTAGATGTTATGTCTGAGGGTGAAGATAAGCAGGTCATTGCTGATGCTGTCTATAAGCTTATCAAAGACCTTGCTCCTTCCGGTGCTCCTCCTATCATAGAGAAATTCTATGAATGGCAGACAAACCACTCTATGTATCGTAATCGTCCTCTTGTTGACCAGCGTCTTGAAAAGCTCAGTCCTAAGAATCAATATAATCAGTACACCTCTATGGTAGCACGTGGTATTGGACAGGCAACTAATCTGTCACCTATTAAGATAGACAATACAATCTATGGTCTCACAGGCTCTATGGGTTATACTTTTATGAATGCCGTGGATATGGTGGCTAGGGATAATATTACCCCCAGTAAGAAATGGACTGAGTATACTCGCTTTACTTATACTGAGGGTACGGGTACTTCTCGTAGCAAGGATGTATTCTTTGGTGGTCTTGATAAGTTGGAGACACAATATGCAGATGCCTCTTTTGAGGGTAGGAAGCCTAAGGTGGACAAAGAACTTAAAGGTATGCGTAAAGCTAGGGCAGATGCTATGAAAGTTTCTAAGGCTATCAGGGAGCTGTATGCAGACAAAACTATGGATGCAGACACTAAGCGTGCTAAACTTGATGAGCTGAATAAGAAACAAAATAGTATTTTCAGAACTGCCAATAAGAAATACTTAAATTACAAATATATACAAGTCCTAAAATAATGTGGTATAATACTTATTGGGAGTGATGCTTATGCAAAGACTTAAGATGAAAAATGTGGAGAAGTATTTAACTATCATTGTTTGGACGATGCTAATCTCAGCTGTATTTTGCATAATATTTGACATAGAGGGTTCAAAAGCTTTTGTAGATATTGTGACAGGAGGTTTTGTCTATCTTTTCTTTGGTAGTTTTGCATTTTGCATAGTAGTTATGATAGTCTCTTTTCTTTTTAATGCTATTTGTGAGATACGTAAAAAGAAAGACAATAAACTTATTGCTACTATATCTCTTATCCTTTTTCTTATATTCTTTGCTATTACATTTATTTTTGATAGTGGCATAGATATTCCCTATGCTCGCTTCTATGCTAGATAACATTTTCCCCGAGGTGATTCCAATGTACAGTTACTAACTCCATACCTATCCATTGTTGCTTTACATGGACAATGAAAGGAGTTCTGTCCCATGGAATTAAGTGCTGATATTCAACGTGAAATACAGCAACAGTTTAAAAATAGCTATGCCCAACTTTTAGCGGACATAACTCGCATTTATGAGCAAGGTGCTATGCGTGATGCTCTCACCGGACTGTACAATAAGCAAGCCTTTGAGCGTGACAGTACCACTAATCACTTTGGTTTCGTTGGTATCCTTTTCGCAGACATCAATGGTCTGAAATATACCAATGACCACTTTGGACACAGTGCAGGGGATAAGCTGATAAAGGACTTTGCAGCTAAGCTTAAGGAAACCTTTATCTCCCCTGTTTATAACTGTTATCATATATCAGGTGATGAGTTTATAGTAGCTGGGTTTGATATTAAAATCCATGAGTTCCTTGGAAATGTATTGTCTTTCCATAAATCCCTATGGGATAAAGACAACCCTCCCCTAGCTGCTTTAGGCTACTCTGCTGGTGTCTTCTCAGATATTGCAGAAATCACAGCATATGCCGAAAAAGCAATGTATGCAGACAAACAAAAATTTTATGATAATTTTCCTCAGATGAGGAGATAATAAATTGAATTGGTGACCGCTGGCTCTTTTAGAGCTGATGGTCTTTTTATTTTTTGTAAAGGAGATGATTAATATAGCTATTAAATTGGCTACATCTATTACTTACACAGCCGATGGTTCTCAAACAAACTTCTCTGTTCCCTTTGATTATTTGCGTCCATCCTTTGTCCATGTGTTTGTTAATGATGCAGAGGTTTCCGAGGGATTCACTATAAGTAATCGTATGGTTATGTTTGATTCTGCACCAGCTAAAGATGCTGTGGTGCGTATCTATCGTAACACCCCTACCACTCGATTGGTGTCTTGGGCAGATGCAAGTATCCTGAAGGCTATAGATATGACTATTGCAGAAGTGCAGCAGTTGCATATTTTAGAGGAAGCGAGTGATTGGTCTAAGACTAATTCTATTGTACTTGATGAGGAAAGTGGTGTATGGCAAGGACGTAAATGCCGTGTGTCAAATGTTGCTGACCCTACAGAAGCACAGGATGTTGTAACCAAGAATTACTTAGAGAACACCGAGGATTCCTTTGTTCAGCGCATGAACGCTATCAAGACACAGACTGAACAATTTGCTAACACAGCAGGTAACAGCAAAGATAGTGCCTATAAGAGTGCACAGTCCGCTAGTGTATCTGCTGCAAGTGCTGCTGAAAGCGCAAAGTTAGCCGAAGGCTACAAGAACATAGCTGAAACTGCTAAGAGTGATGCGTCCCTTTATGCTGCCAACGCTAAGACCTCTGCTGATAATGCAGGTGCTAGTAAAGAAGCAGCTCAATCTGCTGCTACTACTGCTAGTAACTTTGCGTCTGATGCAAGAAACAGTGCGAATGAAGCACAAACTTACAGGAACAATGCAAAAACCTACATGGACAATGCTAAGAATTATAGTGAGAATGTCAATGTGTTTGTCCCTAGTGTATCTTCTGATGGTATATTAAGCTGGACAAATAAAGCAGGTCTGGCGAATCCTGCAAGCGTGAATATTAAAGGCGCAAAAGGTGATACAGGTACTGCGGCGTCTATCAAGATTGGTAGCGTGACTACAGGGGCAGCAGGAAGCAATGCAAGTGTTACCAATAGTGGTACTGCTAGTAATGTGGTGTTGAACTTTACGCTGCCTAGAGGTAAAGATGGCAAAGATGGTGGCATTACTGTTGATGCTGAACTGTCTGATACATCTACGAACCCTATTCAGAACAAGGCTGTTAATACTGCCATCAACACTGTAAAAAACAACATGACACAAGGGTTTCAAACTGTTACTGCTAGTATTCCTACTAAAGTATCTACTTTAGAAAATGATGCTGGCTATTTGACGCAACATCAATCTCTTGCCGGGTATGCCAAAACGTCTGTGGCTAATACATGGACTGCACAGCAGAATTTCCATGACCTTATGCTCAATCGAGAGAAGTACACTACTTATGTTGTCAATAGCACATCCGATACACCTGTAACCTCTACAATGGTTTATGCTGTAACAGGTGCATTTACACTTAACCTTGCTACTTTGGCTGGGGCATTAAGTGCTAGTCAATCATCCGTATTTACTGCATATTTTGCTGCAAATGCAGATTACAGTTTGACTATAAGCAATGCAGGAAAATTAAAATATGTTGGTAGCGCAAGTGACGTAGCTATTACAAGTGCAGGATTGCTCCTTAACATTTGGATGAGTAAAGATGGTGGAGGTACGTTGACGAGCATTGTACAGGCTAGTAAGTTAGAAGGTGGTGCATAATGGGACTTAATCGCATGATGATGAAAAATGGTGTAAAGGTTGAAGATGGTAGCAAGTATTGGACGTGGAATGATGCAAATAACAAAACAATTTCTTTTACTGTTCCACCGGGGATTAAGAGAATCAAAGTAACATCGTTTATTGATGGGGGTGATGGTGACCCCGATTTATCCAACTATGCTAACATAAAGAATACATCAACCAATAAAGTTTGGGGTGAGGGTTGGTTTTATACTACCCCTGATGGTGAAGTCGACGATGCCGCAGATATTGATTCCATTGTAGGTGTAACACCCAATAAAACTTATAGATTGCTGTTTAATTGCTATTATACAAGTGGTGTAACTTTTTCGTGGGGACAAGCAATAAATGACATGGCACCCACAGTTGAAGATTATTAAGCAAAGGAGGAACAAAATGCAAACAAAATATAAATACAAAGACAAAACATATACTCACATCTACCCTTTGTCAGAAGCTTTAGGCAAAGAAGGCATCTTCATCCCACTATCAATTTCTGATGAATCCTTAGCAGAATTAGGCGTAATCATCACGCATGAGGAAGAACCCTTAGAAGTGATTAAGCAACGTAAGATTGCGGAGCTTAAATATCAGCGTGATAAAGCAGAGGTAGAGCCTATTATCTACCAAGGTTACTCTTTTGACTACGATAGCAAGGCTCGTGAGCGTATCAATGCAGCTATCATTGCTCTTGAAGTTGCAGGTGCTTCCGCTACACTCACATGGACAACCGCTGACAATCGAGATGTAAAGGTGACTGCATCTGACCTGCGTGGTGTCATTGCTCAGGTAGCACTGAGAAGTGATACGCTCCACACTGCTTATAGAAAAGCTAAAGAAAAAGTGGAAGTTGCATCAACTAAAGAGGAAGTTGAAGCTGTTAACTTATTTTAGCTGAATAAAAGACAGGGTTGTTGTCTCCCCTTTAGGGGTTTGGGTGGGCAGAAAGGAGTTATTATGGAAAAGAATCGTAAAAAGGCTCGTGCTTGGCTTAAGTCCTCTACTCTCACTGAGTACAAGGCTATCACTACCGAAGCCAAGCTCACACCAAGACAACAAGACATACTTGACAAAATCATCATTAGTGACTACTCTCAACAAAAGCTTGCTATGGAGTACCACGAAGATGTGTCTTGTATCAAACGTGCCTTAAGACAAATATATGACAAAGTATATCTTGTCCTTTTCAAGTAACTTTATAGTCATTTAGTTACAACTTTCAATTCCTAAATTCATGTTATCATAATAGCAGGAGGTGACTAGTCACTATGCAATATAACATGAACCAAAACAAACTTATGCAAATGATGATGATGCAAGCCTTAAAACAGGTTTCCCCTGAACTGTTAGCAATGGTTGAGGAAGAAGCTCGTAAGCGTGGCATGTCTGACGAAGACATCAATGCAGGTAAAGCATACATCAACCAAGTTCAAAAAGGAGTTGAAAAGTAATGGAAATGGCTAATGCTGGCGTAGGTCTCGGTGATGCCCTGATGCTCGCCAAACAAGGTTCTAATGGTAATGAGATGTGGAATAACCCCTTTGTATACCTTATCCTCTTAGCTGCCTTTGGTGGTGGCTTTGGTGGTTTCGGTGGTTGGGGTGGTAATGGTTCTGCTTTCCAAGGTACTGTAACTCGTGCAGAGTTGTCTGAAGGCTTAGACAACCAAGACATCAAAGCTAGTCTGCGTGGTATCCAAAGTGGTATGTGCGACGGCTTCTATACTGTGGGCATGAACGAAAAAGAAACCGGATACAAAGTAGCTAGTGTCGGTGAGAGTATCAATCGTAACATTGATGCCCTGCGCTTTGAGGGTGCTGCAAACACCTGTAAGGTTACCACCGCTATCCATGAGGAAGGCGAGAAAACTCGTGCTCTGATTACCTGCAACACTATGCAAGCTCTGCGTGATAAGTTGGCAGATAAGGATAGAGAACTGCTCTATCTGAAACTTAAGTTACCTGCTACTACCACTACTGCTGCTGCATAATGTTACCGAGGGTTGGCTGAGAAGCTGACCCTCTTTTATTTTATTATGGAGGATATTATGAACAATGAAATTGTAAAGACAACCCCTCCTATTGGTGTCTCCACCCTATCCCTCATGGGTATCCCCTTATCTGATTGGGTGTATATCGTCACCATTATGTATGTCTTGATTCAAATTTGGGTCTTGCTGTATAAGACCTTTTTTAAAAAGGAGGAGTGTAATAAGTGAAATTATCAGCTCATTTTGATTCTAGTGAATTTGCCTGTAAGTGTGGCTGTGGTGGTCTCCACAATGGTGCTGACATCAACCCACGGCTTGTACAGGTATTAGAGCGTATGCGTGCTATCATCGGTAAGCCTTTAGTGCTGTCCTGTGGTTATCGCTGCCCTGCCCACAATGCTGAGGTAGGCGGTGTGTCTAATAGCCAGCATATCTACGGAACTGCTGCGGATGTGCAGTGCCCTGATGGTGTTATGTTGCAGTCTTTGTATGATGCTGCGGTAACTGCTGGTGCTGATGGTATTGGTATTTATAGCTGGGGTGTCCATGTGGATGTCCGTGGCTATCCTGCACGCTGGTAAGATTTACGAGGGAGCTTAGTCTCCCTCTTTTTATTTTTAAAGGAGGTCTGTATCAATTTGAAAATTAAAAAACGTGATGGGTCTCTCGTAGACTTTAATAAAGACAAAATTATTAATGCCATCTCTAAGGCTGGCTATGTTGATGAAGACACAAAAAAGCAGATTGCACAGGATATTGAAGGATTATGTCACTATCTCTATGGGGATAGCTATGAGTGTGCTATGGGTGTAGAAGATATTCAAGATTATGTTGAGCATGATTTAATGTTGCGCCATTATGCTGATGTTGCTCGTGAATATATCCGCTATCGCTATAAACGTGAGCTTATCCGTAATACCAAAGGTGCTTTGAGTGAAGTGCTTGATATTGTCAACCTCAGCAACCAAGATGTGAATGAGGAGAACTCTAATAAGAACCCTGTTATTTTGTCTACCCAACGTGACTATATGGCAGGTATGGTCTCTAAGGAACTCTCTGAAAAGCTGTTGTTCCCTCCGGATGTAATGAAGGCACATAAAGAAGGTATCATCCATGTACATGATATGGACTATGCTATCCAAAAGATGTACAACTGCGCTCTGTTAGACATGGAAGATATGCTTCAAAATGGCACTGTAATCAATGGTACTATGATTGAAAAGCCACACAGCTTTGCTACTGCTTGTAATATTGCTACTCAGATTATGGCACAGGTTGCTTCTAATCAATATGGTGGTCAAAGTGTGTCGGTAGCACATTTAGCTCCATTTGTCAATATCTCTAGACAAAAAATTAGAGAAGAATTTGCACAAGAACTAGAAGCTATTGGAGCAGGAGACTATTCTTATGATGATATTAAGCGTATCACAGAAAAGCGACTGAAAGCTGAAATCACTAAGGGTGTACAGACCATGCAGTATCAGATTAATACCCTTATGACATCCAATGGTCAGACACCTTTTGTTACCTTATTCCTATATCTCAATGAAGCTAAGAATGAGCAGGAAAAGAAAGACCTTGCTATGGTTATTGAGGAAATCATTCACCAACGCTATCAAGGTGTCAAGAATGAAAAGGGTGCATGGATTGCTGCTGCCTTTCCTAAGCTGATTTATGTCTTAGAGGAAGACAACATCCGTAAGGGTACTCCCTATTATTACCTTACAGAGATGTGTGCTAAATGTACTGCTAAGCGTATGCAACCTGACTATTTGTCTGAGAAGATTATGCTGAAGAGTAAGAAGACCGAAGATGGTGTGGGGCATTGCTACCCTCCTATGGGGTGCAGAAGCTTCTTAACCCCCTATCTTGATGAGAATGGCAAAGCTAAATTCTATGGTCGCTTCAACCAAGGTGTTGTCACCATCAACCTTGTGGATGTTGCGCTATCTGCTGGCAAAGACAAAAATAAATTTTGGTCTATCCTTGATGAGCGTTTAGAGCTGTGCCACAAAGCCTTGCGTGTAAGACATCAAAATCTTAAAGGTACAATCTCCAATGTCTCCCCTATCCATTGGCAGTATGGAGCTATTGCTCGCCTGCAGAAGGGTGAGAAGATTGACAAACTTTTGGAGAATGGCTACTCCACTATCTCCCTTGGTTATGCAGGTCTCTATGAGTGTTGTATGGCAATGTTTGGTAAATCCCATACTGACCCTGCTGTGAAACCCTTTGCACTCTCTGTCATGCAACACCTTAATGATAAGTGTGCTGAATGGAAAGCTAAGGAGCATTTAGGCTATAGTGTATATGGTACTCCTATGGAGACCACTACATATAAATTTGCTAAATGTCTCCGTGAACGCTTTGGGGTGATTAAAGAAGTCACTGACCATGACTATATCACTAATAGCTATCATGTGAATGTACGTGAGCCTATTGACCCCTTCACCAAACTGCAATTTGAATCTGAGTTTCAACTGCTTAGTCCGGGTGGTGCTATCAGTTACATTGAGTGCGCTGATATGACCAAAAACATTGATGCGGTTATGGCTGTTATTCAATTTATCTATGACAACATTATGTATGCAGAGCTGAATACCAAGAGTGACTATTGTCAGGTCTGTGGGTATGATGGTGAAATTAAGATTGTCACAGATAATGGTAGATTGGAGTGGCAATGTCCGAATTGTGGCAATAGAGACAAAACCAAGATGAACGTGACACGTAGAACCTGTGGATATTTGGGCAGTCAATTTTGGAATCAGGGGCGCACTGAAGAAATTAGAGACCGCTTTATCCATTTAGGAGGTGACTTCCATGGCTAAAAAGGTGTATATCGCTGATATTAAGAACCCCTCACTCACTCGTGCTATCCGTTTAAAATGCATGGACTGTGTAGGTACTTCTGATAACATCCGTGATTGTCATATCTGCAAGTGTCCTCTGTGGTCTTTCCGTTTTGGTAAAGGAACTGCTGCTGCTATCCGTACCTTATCTAAGACATATGATGTATATCTTGTGGATACCAATAAAACAGATTACATTGAAGAATTAAAAGGTAAGAAGTTAAAACGCCCTCAGTAACGCCTGAGAGCCTATCTGAACATTTTAATTTTCTTGCCTATGTGATTATACCTATGGGAGTGTTTCAATGCTCAAATAGCACTCCCAACCCCTCTCAATCGTGTGAGAATTGATTTATGAATACAAAGGAGTGATAAACTATGCAGATAGATGAGAAACTACTTGATAAGCTTGCTATAGGTGAAGTCAATGCCCTTTTAGAAGGACTTGATGACCCTGAACTGCGCCGTAACCCTGCTTTTCTTGCGAAGGTGCGTGAGTTCTTGAAGCAGAACAAATTACAGACTACCCCCGAAACCCAAGGGGTACAAAAGATTCAGAAGGTAGTGGAAGAGATTCCTACCTTTGATTTGGATGGGCAGGTGAGCTAATGTCTGAATGGACAGATGAACAGGTTGCCAAAGCTAAGGAGGACTTCAGGGTCTTCCTTTTTATTTTGTGGAAAATGATTGGTCTTCCTCCACCCACCCCTATTCAATATGCAATGGCACATTACTTGCAGTATCCCCCTAGTGACCGCATTATTCTTGAAGCGTTCCGTGGTGCTGCAAAGAGCTTTATTACCTGTGCCTTTGCTGGCTGGAGCTTATGGAATAACCCTCAGATTAAAGTAGAGATTGTGTCTGCTTCAAAGGAACGTGCTGATGCCAACGCTGTCTTCATTAAGCGTATCCTTAATGTCTTGCCCTTTTTAGAGCATTTAAGACCTGATACAACCAAAGGTAACAGAGACACCATGAACCTGTTTGATGTCGCCCCTGCTGTTCCTGACATCTCCCCATCTGTAAAGTCTGTAGGTATCTATGGTCAGATTACAGGCTCTCGTGCTGACCTGCTAATTGCTGATGATATTGAGATTCCCTCAAACTCTGCAACGCAGGTACAGAGAGATAAGTTGAGTGAAGCAGTTAAGGAATTTGATTCCATCCTTAAGCCTAATGGTCAGATAGTCTACTTAGGTACACCACAATGCGAGATGTCTCTTTATAATGAATTGCAAAATCGTGGCTACTCCTGCACCATTATCCCTGTTATTTACCCTGAGGATAAAAAGGCTCGTGATAATTATGGCAGCAGGTTGCATACCTTCATTGCTGATGCACTTGATAAAGACCCCACATTAGCAGGTAAACCTACTGACCCTTTACGCTTCAATGATGAAGAGATTTTCAAACGTAGGCTGTCCTATGGTAAAGCTGGCTTTGCCTTGCAGTTCCTGCTTGACACAAACCTCTCTGATGCTGAAAAGTATCCGCTCAAAGTGGCTGACTTTATTGTGGCTGACCTTGATATGGATGAAGCATCTATGAAGTGGGCATGGGCAAGTGGGTATGAACAACGCCTAAAGGATGTACCTTGTACTGCCCTTAAAGGTGACTTCTTCTATGCCCCATTTGACAGGTCTAAAGAGACTGCTAAATATACAGGCACTGTAATGGCTATTGACCCCTCCGGACGTGGTGCGGATGAACTTGCCTATGCTGTTATCAAGATTCTCAATGGCTACCTTTTCCTCATGGAAGTTGGTGGCTATCGTGATGGCTATGGTGATGATACCCTCAACATCCTAGCTAATAAGTGTAAGTTTTGGGGTGTGAATGATGTTGTCTCTGAAGCTAACTTCGGTGATGGTATGTGGGGGCAGCTCTTTAAACCTGTGCTGAATAAAGTTCACCCTTGCACCTACACAGAAGTCAAGAACAACAAGCAGAAAGAAGCTCGTATCATTGATACGCTTGAACCTGTTATGATGCGTCACAAACTCATTGTTAACACCTCTGTTATCTATGATGATTATAAGGTGTATGAAAATGACCAAAAGTATTCTTTAATCTATCAGCTCACAAGGCTGACTAGAGATAAGGGTGCACTTGCTCACGATGATAGACTTGATGCTGTGACCATGGCTGTTGCCTTTTGGTTGGAAAGCTTAGACAGGGATGCTCAACAGGGTATTGATGAGCTTGAAGAAGAACAGCTTATGAAATGGTGGGATTCTGACTTTGGTATTCTACACAAAGAATATAATCCTGAGCTTGTTCCGGAACGCTATAGAAAAAGACAACCACAATTTGGAGGAGCTACTGTGGTTGATAACTTTTATAGCTAATGGGTCATATAAACCTGTGAAACTAATGGGTCACATACTCGATAAGAGTAGGAAAGGGACATTATATTATACCTATAGATAACTATAGATACCTTATAGTTACTATAGATACCATATGACCTTATATGATTCCATATGTAACCCTTAGATACCCTTGGTACTATAGAGACTATAGATACCTAAGGGTAATTGTTATTATTACTAATAAACCTAATTAATAGATACTTATAGATACCCTAAGGTTTCCTATACCTCCTAAGGATTCCTTAGGGTATTTTTTATTATTACCTTAAATAACCTTCTTAAAGGAGACTATATATCATGAAAGAAACCTTAATGAAACTAAAGACCTTCTTCCTCTATGGTCTTTTAATATCCATCCCCCTGTTTGTCTTCTTGTGGTTCGTGGATACGCTATCCTCATCGTTCAATCCCGAATATAGACCCCTCCTTGGCTTCTTGCAGATTGCAAACAGTCTGCTGCAAACCATTATAGGTATGTAACGCTATGTTTACCACGAGAACTAAGAATATAATCGCTCTTTTACTGAGCTTTGCTATTGGAGCTGGTTGCTGCTACTTATATCTAAGAGGAGACAACAAAGCTTCAGAACCCCCTATGCCCAGCTCAGATTCCAAGGGTGGACTTTTGTCTACCACAGGAATCCATGCTGAGACCAAAGACAACCCCAAAGAAGAGGACTTGGTGTTGTCTAACAAATACGTCGCTGTTATTAATGGCGAGAAAGTGAGTGTGCCGATTGTTAAAAGAACTGCTGGTACTATTAATCAACCTGATAGCACTAGTGGCTCTGCTAATGATGCACCACCGGGAGTAAAGGCTACTGTAGAACAGACTGTAGACCTCACTCCTGTGTTGTCTAAACTGCGCCCCTCTTGGGAGCTGGGTGCTGGTGTGTCTTATGTAAATGAACGTGCATATGTTCCTATCTCTATCCAAAGGAACTATCAGGCTGATAAAGCACTAGAGCTTACTGTACTTGTAGATACAGATGGTAAAGCTAAGGGTGCTATGGTACAACACAAATGGCTGATAAAGTAAAGCTTATAACTGCCCAAGAAGCAGCTAAGATTCTAAGACAAAATAAACCCGACAAGATTTACCTGCTAGTGAGGTCTAAATGCTTGTCGGGTTTCAAATGTGGCAAAAGGTGGCTTATAGATGAGGATAGTGTCTATAAGTACATCAATAGGTGTCTTCTGAATCAATAGTGACCATAATAGTGACCATGATTTGAAGAATTGCTTAACCATGAGCTTTACAGGCTCTAATGAAAATATTTTAACACACTTCGGCATTTTATCCAATATGGATAGCGATAAATATAGGCATATTAGTGAACATTTTTTAGTTTTAACTAAAAATAATTCGGAAAATCAGCTTTAATGCAAAAATGGCCACCCTAAAAGATGACCATAATTTTATTGAAAAGGAACGTTATTATAACGTTTATTATTTGGCAAACTCTTGGCTTACCCTGGCAATAGCTTCTACCGTAGCGCGGATATCAGGCTGCGCCAGTATGCCGCTGACTATGGCTGCGCCGTCAGCGCCTGCCGCGCGCACCTCGCGGTAATTGTCCGCAGTCACGCCGCCGATGCCGACAATAGGCAGTCCCTTCTCCCTGCAGATAGCCGCCAGTCCGTCCGTACCCAGCTTTTTGACGTCTGCCTTGGTAGCAGTGCCAAAGACAGCGCCGCAGCCAAGGTAATCCGCACCGCTTTGCAGCGCCGCTTTAGCCTCCGCCGGATTGTGCGCTGAAACGCCGATAATGTAATCCTCGCCCAGAAGCTTGCGTGCCGCAGCACAGGGAAGGTCGTCTTGCCCCAGGTGTACGCCTGCTGCGCCCACCGCCATGGCGATATCAAGACGGTCGTTGATAATCAGCGGCACATTAAAGCTGTCGCACAGTGCTTTCAGCTGCAGCGCTTCGGCGTACATCTCCGCGCTGGATGCTGTCTTGGCGCGGTACTGCACCAGCGTCACGCCGCCCTCGAGCGCCTCACGCACGCAGTCTATAAGCGCCCTTCCCTGCAGGCAGCCATCGTCCGTAACCAGATAAATACTGTAATCAGGCTGTGCTTTCATCAGGACACCTTTTCCTCCGGCTTCAGGTTCACCAAATTCCACTTCGTAGTTACATGATAAATGGCGTCAATCAGGCGTACCTTGAACATGCCGGGGCCGTCCTTCTTCTCGAGAAAGTTGGCTGCCAGCTCAGCGCTCTGGCCCATGATTACTACGCCCAGTGCTGCCGCAACAAGCATATCCTTGGTGATAGCAGCGCAGCAGGCAACTAAGGTAGTAGTCATGCAGCCGCTGCCGGTGATATCCTGCAGCAACGGGTGACCGTTGTTCAGCACAACAGCCTGCTTGCCGTTGCTGATGTTGTCAATCGGGCCGGTAACAGCAAATACGCAGCCAAATTTCGCAGCAGCGTCCTTAGCGGTGCGCAGTGCTTCGCCCTCTTCGGTTCCCTGCTCCATGTTGTCTACGCCACGGCCGCCGGTTGCACCCAACAGCAGCGCCTGGCATTCGCTGTGGTTGCCGCGCACGATGTCAATATAGCCTGCGTTCAGCAGCTTCAGCGCGAAGTTCAAACGTACGGTAGAAGCCATTACACCCACAGGGTCCAGCACTACGGGGATGCCCTTGGTTTTTGCCGCCTGCGCCGCACGCTCCATAGCAATCTGCTTATTGAAGCTCAGCGTACCGAGATTCAGCACCAGTGCGTCGGCACCGGCGGTAATTTCAATAACCTCCTCCGGCTCATCGGCCATCACAGGAGAAGCGCCTGCTGCCAGCGCAGCATCTGCACAGCTTTCCGCCGTAACGTAATTAGTAATTTCGTGGATGACAGGTCTTGCCTTACGCAGCTTGTCAACCAGCTCGCCAAAAGTATTTTTTAAATCCATTAGTCTAAGATACCAGCCTTTCTGTATAAATCAACAAAATGATGCGTCGGTCCGCAACCGCTGCCTAGTTCGATGCCATGCTCGATGGCTTCGGTAACGTAGGCCTTGGAGGCGCGTACTGCCTCCGTCAGCTCCAGCCCCTTGGCCAGATTTGCCGCCAGACTGCTCGAGAGCGTGCAGCCTGTGCCATGCGTATTCTTCGTAGGGATGCGCTTGCCGGGAAACCATGTTTCCGTGTTGCCGTCAAAGAGTAAATCATCCGCCGTATCGCTTAAATGACCGCCCTTCACGAGCACAGCCTTGGCGCCCAGAGCAATAATTTTTTCCGCAACGGCGCGCATCTGCGCCTTTTCCGTAACCTGCATGCCGGTAATCGCCTCTGCTTCCGGCAGGTTGGGCGTAACCAGTGTAGCCAACGGCAGCAGCTCCTTAATCAGCGTTTCGCAGGCCTCCGGTGCCAGCAGCGGATAACCGCTTTTGGAAATCATCACCGGGTCCACCACGATAATGCATGGCTGATAACGGCGCAGGCAGGCGGCAATCGTACGGATAATCTCCGGCTGCGATACCATGCCTATTTTCACTGCGTCCACACGGATATCGTCAAAAACGGCAGCAATCTGTGCTTCGACGATATCACAGTCAATATTCTGTACTGCGGTAACACCACAGGTATTTTGTGCAGTAACGGCGGTAATGACGCTCATACCGAAGGTGCCATGAGCGGCAAAGGTCTTTAAATCGGCTTGAATTCCGGCACCGCCGCTGGAATCACTGCCTGCAATCGTCAGCAAATTCTTCATCTGCTTTTTGCCTCCTTTAATGCGCACTCAACGTGCGCAGGTATTTTCTTTGTTCTGTCCGGAGTAATCGAACAGGCCATCGTTCTTTTCCTCCAACGCTTTGATAATATGATAGGTATATTCGTTGTAGGGAGTGGGAATCCCCAGCTCCTTGCCCATTGCCATCAGAGCACCGGAGAACATATCAATCTCGGTGTGTCTGCCTGCGTCCAGATCCTGCAGCGTGGAATAGCGCACAGATGGCGGAACGGCACTGCCACGGCCGGAGCTTGCGGGACATTTGCTCATATCAATGCCCTTGGCGGCGGCGATGGCCTCCAGCTCACGGCGCAGACCTTCCTTAATAGCACGCATGTGCTCACTGTCCTGATAGCAGCCAAGACCTGCGCCAATAACAGCCTGCGGCAGATTGTTGCAGACGTTCAGGCGGAACTTGCACCAGATTTCTTCATTAATGCAATCCGTATGGCGGATATGGATATCGGCACTGTGCATAAGTGCTTCAATCGCCAGCACACGCTCGCTGTCAAAGGGAGCCTGCGCTTCACCGAAAACAATACCGATAGTTTTTTCCGGGTTGAAGCGCACGCCGTTGCCCTCGTGACGCGACGCAATCTTAATCAGAGCAGGCAAAATCTGCTTGCTGTCGACAACGCCGGCAATAATCTCCTCGCTGTCCACACCGTTCATCAGGCTCATGACAGTAGTATTGGGGCCTACTGCCTCGCGGATGCTCGCCAGTGCGCCGGGCAGAGCGCCGTATTTTAAAGCGACAATCAAAAGATCTACGCCCTTGGCCTCCTGCGGGCTCCACACCTGCGGATGATAGGTGACGTTGTTGATGCTGCAGCCCTCGTCACGCAAACGCGCAGCACGGCTGCCTTCGGCGATAATGCCGAATCTGATATCGGTGAGCTTGCTCAGTCCCCAGATTATATAAGAGCCTACGGCTCCTGCTCCCAAAAGTGCGACAGATTTTATCTCCATGCTTATCACTCCTTATTGCAGTAAAGCTAATTATACATTATATATTATAGCATATCGGGGCGCATAAAAAAACAGCAGCGAAGTGCAAGGCACGAGCTGCTGTGAAGAACGGGTGAAATTTATAATATTATGGAAGAAGTTATTATGCTGTCAGCTTGGAGGCAAGCTTTTTATATCTCTCATTCAAGCAACCATTTTATCAGGTTTTTCTTTTTTATTCCATTATAATTAGCTTCGCCAAAAAGCTCGTCAAGCGTCAAAAGATATTTTGGATAATTATCCTGTACGCTTTGTAGCGGTGCCAACTCTCTTGCTAATGTATCAGGGTTTAACGTAGTGGCGGATATCTGGTAATATTCTGTCTGGTTGTTTTTAATGGCTACAAAGTCAACATCACCTTTATCAATATCCCCCACGTATACATCATAACCGCGTCGCATCAGCTCCAGATAGGCAAGATTTTCTATGATATGACCTATATCGCTTTCTTTATTACGCATCAGGATATTGCGCATACCAATATCGACAATATAATATTTAGGCATATTGGTAAGTAGTTGCTTTCCCTTGATGTTAAAGCGCGGAGCTTTATATAAAAATAAAGCATCTACCAACCCCTGCAAATACTTCTCAACAGTCTTGTTGTCTATACTCTTGCCACCGGATTTTAAGGTATTCGCAATTTTGTTTATAGAAACAATATTACCGATATTATCAGCGATAAATTTTGTTACCTTATCTAATGCGTTTACATCAGTAATCTTCAGACGTTTTACTATATCATTGAGAATAATTGTATTATATACATCACGCAGATAATTATAAGCATCACTGTCAAAGCTATTGTAACGTGCCAGAAAAGGAAAGGAACCATAATTCAGGTATAAATTAAACTTTTCCTGTATGCTTATGTCAACATTTTCCGGAGCAAAAGAAGATACAAATTCTTTAAATGACAGCGGCAGCATCTTTAGTTCAACGTATCTGCCGGAAAGAACGGTTGCTAGCTCTCCGGACATAAAATAAGCGTTGGAACCTGTAAGATAGATATCGCAATTATCTTTAATGAACAGGCTGTCGACAGCTTTTTGATATTCCGTGCAATGCTGTACCTCATCTAAAAAAATATAGTTTTTGCAGTCCTGCTGCAGGCGGTCATTTATATATTGATACAAAGTATGATAATCCCGTAAGGCTTCAAATTCCATTGCTTCAAAGTTGATGCTGATAATTTGTTTTTCATCTATCCCCCGCTTAAGCAAGTTCTGTTTAAACAGCGTAAACATGGTTGATTTTCCGCAACGGCGTACACCGGATACTACTTTTATGATTTGTTTATCCTGCCAGCGACATAACCAGTCAAGATATTCTTTTCTTGGAATAAGCTGCATAGTTATCACCTCTTACTTATATTGTAAAGCAAACCTGTTACAAACGCAAGAAAATTTGGAACGCATTCCAAATTTTCTCTATTTTCCCTAAAAGTTTGGAATGGAATCCAAACTTTAGCATTTTTTATATAAAATTAGGATTTTATTCCTGATTTTGAACATAGAAAAAACGGTATACCTTCGCATGCCGGAAAATAAAAAGCACCCACGTTAGTGATATGTACCCCCAATACTGGACACCCAGTATTGGGGGTATTTTAATGAAATACAGCTATAAGTTCAAAAGACAGTGTGT
>ENA-ORMX01000119-ORMX01000119.1-human-gut-metagenome-genome-assembly--contig:-NODE-119-length-56543-cov-5.760976_pt1 | contig 56543 bp, 36 predicted proteins | sample MGYA00242108_ERZ509007 | MGnify/ENA primary metagenome ERZ509007 (study PRJEB26280, sample SAMEA2338745) | human gut metagenome | biome: human gut; feature: human-associated habitat; material: faeces...
TACAAAATACTATGAAACTAAAAAAACTCCCCAGTACTTTTCCACTGAGCCCATTCACTGCTTTTGCTGGTATTGCCACACGTGCTTTGGCCCTTGCTGCCAATGGTGTGCTGAAGAATGTAAGAAATGGTGTTGATTGGCTCCGTAGATATTATAGTAAGGCGCTCGACCGTGAGCTGTCGATGCGTCAGACATGGCTGCTTGTTAATGCACAAGCGGCGTTCTTCTTTACCTTCTTGCCGGCCGAGGCTCCGTGGGCGTTTCGTGCCGTGGGTGCCCTCTGGCTATGGAAAGCCATAGTTGCCTGCAAGAAAGCATTGTGAAGAAGGGTGGGGTGTGGGTATTGAACAGCCTGTTTGCCTTTAGAACAGGCTGTTCAATGTTTAAAGAATGCTGCTCAATGTTTAAAGAATAGTGCTCAATGTTTAGAACATGGTGCTTACGCGTCGTATGCCGTTTACCAAGGCATCAATCTCGTCTTTGGTGTTGTAGAGAGCAAACGATGCGCGCACGGTGCCTTGTATGCCAAGACGCTCCATAAGGGGCTGTGCGCAATGATGACCTGTGCGCACGGCAATGCCGAGGCGGTCGAGCAGGGTGCCCATGTCGAGGTGATGAATATCGCCTACGAGGAACGACACCACAGCATCTTTCTGGGGCGTGTCGCCAAAGAGGCGCATATCTGGTATGGTGCGCATTTGCTCCATACAGTAGGTGGTGAGCTCGCGCTCGTGGGCTGCGATGTTGTCCATGCCCAGACTTGACACATATTTTAAGGCGGTGGCCAAGCCGTGTGTGGCAACATAGTCGGGGGTGCCCGCTTCAAATTTGAAGGGCAACTTCTCAAACACGGTGCGCTCGAAGGTTACGCTCTCTATCATTTCGCCACCACCCTGATAGGGCGGCAGACGGTCGAGCCAGTCTTCTTTGCCATAGAGCACGCCCACACCTGTGGGGCCATATATTTTGTGGCCGCTGAAGGCAAAGAAGTCGCAGTCGATGTCTTGCACATCGACCTTGAAGTGAGGGGTCGACTGTGCGCCGTCAACCAATACGGGCACGCCGTGGCTGTGTGCTATGCGACAGATGTCTTTCACAGGATTTACGGTGCCCAGCACATTGCTTACATGTGCAACGCTTACGAAGCGTGTGCGCTCGTTGAACAGTTGTTCAAAGGCTCGCATGTCGAGGGCACCTGTATCGGTCATGGGTATGACGCGTAGGGCGATGCCTTTGCGTGCGGCCTGCAGCTGCCATGGCACAATGTTGCTGTGGTGCTCCATGACGCTGACGATGACCTCGTCGCCCTCGTGCATGAAGGCGTCGACGTATGACGACACCACGAGGTTGATGCTTTCGGTGGTGCCACGTGTGAAGATTATTTCTTCGGTCTTCGGGGCATTGATAAACTGCCTTACGGTTTCGCGAGCCGCTTCGTGCAGGTCGGTGGCCTGCTGCGAGAGGTAATGTACGCCGCGATGCACGTTGGCGTTGACATTAAGATATTCGTCGCGCATGGCGTCGAGCACACAGAGAGGCTTCTGTGTGGTGGCAGCATTGTCAAGATAAACCAGCGGCTTATCGTAGACGGTGCGCGCGAGAATGGGGAAATCGTCTCTTACCTGTTGTATGTTATACATCTTTTTTCTTTTTAATATTGGGGCTAAGCTTTTTTAAGCCTAACTAAGCCTTTATAGGCCTACCTAAGCCGAGGTGATTGGAGAGCGAGAGCGGCAAAGCTATAGGATTTTTTACTTTTCACTTTTCACTCTTCACTTTCTCTTTATTTGCACAGCTTGCAGCCTTCACACTTGCTCAGTTCGCCACGGAAGCGTTTCTCAACAAGGTGGTGTAGGCGGTCGCGAAGCGGTTCGAGTTTTATCTGGTCGATAACCTCGTTGACGAAAGCAAACTCAAGGAGAAGTTTGGCTTCTTTCTCGCTGATGCCACGCTGGCGCATATAGAAGAGGGCGGCATCGTTGAGCTGGCCTACGGTAGAGCCGTGTGAGCACTTCACATCGTCGGCATAAATCTCGAGCATGGGCTGTGTGTACATGCGGGCCTCGCGGGTGGCGCACAAGTTTTGGTTGCGCTCTTCGCTGATGGTTTTCTGTGCTCCGTGGCGCACCAGCACGCGGCCGGCAAAGGCGCCTGTGGATTGGTCGTTGAGCACATACTTGTATAGCTCGTGCGAGGTGCAGTGCGACACCTGATGGTCGATGAGCGTGTTGTTATCGACGTGTTGCTCTTTGTCGGCCACCACACATCCGTTGCACCAGCACTCGGCACCTTCGCCCTTCAAGATGAGGTCGAGACGGTTGCGCGTAACGCCGTTGTGCAGTGTGATAACGTTGTGGTTGACGCGGGCGTTGGCCTGCTCTTCAATATATACGTTGCTCACGCGAGTGTTTTTATAGTGGGTTTCTTCCAAGCAGTAGAGGTCGAGCGAGGCGTTGTCGGCCACGAAAGCTTCTATCACCTGTGTGGTGAGGAAGCGACGGTCGTCGGCAGCATGGTCGCAGAACAAGAATTTGGCTTCGCTGCCTGGCTCCATGATGATGAGCACACGGCGGTTAATCATTAGTTCTACGTCGGCACGCAAGATGTTGATAACCTGTATGGCGCGGTCAATCTTCACGTTGCGGGGCACATACACCACCAGACCGTCTTGTGCCAACATGGTGTTAAGAGCGGTGATGCTGTCGGTAGCGCTGTCGGCCAATTTGCCGTAATACTGGCTTACCACCTTGGGGTGAGTGGTGGCAAAGGAGCAGAGCGAGTCGATCACTACGCCTTCGGGCAATTGTGCCTTGGGCAGCGCCTGATGGTAGAAGGTATCGTTGACCATGAAATAGAGCGATGTGCTAAGGTTGGGCACATCGCAACGGAAAGCTTCGTAGGGGTCGACCGGAATGTTAAGGCGGTTGATGTTTAAACCATAATTGGGCTTAAACAGCTCGGCCATGTCGGTATATTTGTATCGCTCTACCTTGCGTGTGGGAAACCCTTGCCGTTTGAAGTGTGCAAAGGCCTCATCGCGCAGTGCGTTCATAGGCTCGGCGCTATGCTGGCACAATGCTTCGCGACACTGGGTGTAGAGGTCGATATATTGTTGTTCGCTGTTCATTATCGTGACTTTTGAATATTGTGTTTTTAAGTTTTGAATGATTGTTATGATGAGAAATCATTCAAAGCTATTCTCCCACTTCGGCCTTTATCCAGTCGTATCCGCGGGCCTCAATCTCTTTTGCCAGTTCGGGGCCAGCGGTCTTCACGATGCGACCTTTGTAGAGCACGTGCACCACGTTGGGCTTGATCATGTCGAGCAAGCGCTCGTAGTGGGTGATAACGATGGCCGATGTCTCGGGTGTGTGCATTTTGTTCACACCATCGGCCACAATGCGCATAGCATCAACGTCAAGGCCCGAGTCGGTCTCGTCAAGGATAGAGAGTTTGGGCTCGAGCATGGCCATCTGGAAAATTTCGTTACGCTTCTTCTCGCCACCCGAGAAACCTTCGTTTACTGAACGGCGGGTAAACTTGCTGTCGAGCTCTACCACCTTACGCTTTTCGTTCATGAGCTTGATGAACTCGGCAGCCTTCAGTTCGGGCAGACCCTGATATTTGCGTTTCTCGTTTACGGCAGCTTTAAGGAAGTTGGTCATCGACACGCCAGGTATCTCAACAGGATATTGGAACGAGAGGAACAGACCCTCGTTAGCGCGCTCTTCGGGTTTCATCTCAAGCAGGTTCTTGCCGTTGAAGATGGCTTCGCCCTCGGTTACCTCATACAGAGGGTTGCCAGTGAGCACGGCGCTCAGTGTCGACTTGCCCGAACCGTTCGGACCCATGATAGCGTGTATCTCGCCATCATTTATCGTGAGGTTGATGCCTCGTAGTATTTCCTTATCGCCAATCTTGGCGTGGAGGTTCTTTACTTCTAACATATTTAGCGTTTTTGTTTTTATCTTTTTTATTATTCTGTTTTCTTTTGTGGCCGCTGGCTGTCATTGCTTTATCAATAAGCATCGAGCACACGCTTCAATCTTGCCTTCTGATGTTCTTTCTTCGTTTCCTTTTTAGGCTCATCATCGGGGGAATAGAGTCCGAGCGCTGTCGCTATAAACTTGTAGAGCGTGTTGCCGTCGTCAGATGTGAATCTGAACGGGAACGTAAGCTTCAGTCCAATCTGTATGTTATGGCGGTGCATGTTGGAACGCATGTTGTAGGTCTCGGGCTGTCCGTTGTATGTTGTGCTTACGCTTGTCTTGCCATTGATGGCGAGCGGGAAGCCGTATTGAAACTCAAGGGCGAGCGACGAGAACAGATAGCAGTCGAGTCCAATGGCTGGTGCCACGCTAAAGCGCGGATAGCTTATAGAGTAGTGGCGCTCATGGCTATAGCTTGTTCCCATGCCCGAAGAGCTGGCCTCCATGTAGCCCGTCTCGTTCTGCGTTCCTACATTGGTGTAGGTCACAAGGGCGGCGTAAGGCTGTATAGCGCAACCGTTGGACAACGGATAATAGCGTGCGCCCAGCACGATATTGCGCAACGTTGCCGACACGTCGCCGCTGAACCATTGGAGCGTCTCGGCGTTATAGCCTCCCACCACCGAAAAGTGGTCGTTGGGAAGATAATACTCCAACATGATGTTGCCCAACGGGTTTGCGAACGAAGCCGCTCTCTCGTCATGCGCTGCATTATGGTCTATGTTCGCTGTCGTAGGACAAGAAAGGTTCATGCCCGTTATTACTGCCCAGCGGCGCGGCATGTCGTCGTCATCATCATTGGCGGCATTGGCAGCAACGTTAGCGGCAGCATTGACATTGGCAGCAGTCAGCGTGCTAAACGGAAAAGCTGAAAGAGCTGCAAGAACAGCCGATATTATTGTTTTGCGAAACACTTTTCTTCAAAATTTAAAACTCAAAACCCAAAGAATACTATCCCACTGTTCCTTCAAGCGACACGCTAAGAAGCTTCTGTGCCTCGACGGCAAACTCCATAGGCAACTTGTTGAGCACCTCCTTGGCGTAGCCGTTCACGATGAGGCCCACGGCCTGCTCGGTGGGGATGCCACGCTGGTTGCAGTAGAAGAGCTGGTCTTCGCTGATCTTAGAGGTTGTGGCCTCATGCTCCACCACCGCACTGTCGTTGTGAATGTCCATGTAGGGGAAGGTGTGAGCGCCACAGTCGGAACCCAGCAGCAGCGAATCGCACGATGAGTAGTTGCGGGCGTTGTCGGCTTTGCTGGTGGCGCGCACCAGTCCGCGGTACGAGTTCTGGCTGTGTCCTGCCGAGATACCTTTTGAGATGATGGTCGACTTGGTGTTCTTTCCCATGTGTATCATCTTCGTGCCCGTGTCGGCCTCTTGATAGTGGTTAGTAACGGCCACCGAATAGAATTCGGCTTGTGAGCCATCGCCACGCAGCACGCATGAGGGATATTTCCATGTGATGGCCGAACCCGTTTCTACCTGTGTCCACGACAGTTTCGAGTTGACGCCACGCAGGTCGCCACGTTTCGTTACAAGGTTGAACACGCCACCCTTGCCATTCTCGTCGCCTGGATACCAGTTTTGCACGGTAGAATATTTTACCTCGGCATTATCGTTTACAATAATCTCGACGATGGCGGCATGCAGCTGGTTCTCGTCGCGCATAGGTGCTGTGCAGCCTTCAAGATAGCTTACGTAGGCATCGTCATCGGCAATGATGAGGGTGCGCTCAAACTGACCTGTGTTTTGTGCGTTGATGCGGAAATAAGAGCTGAGCTCCATGGGGCAGCGCACGCCCTTAGGAATGTAAACGAATGATCCGTCAGAGAAGACGGCACTGTTTAGAGCTGCGAAGAAGTTGTCGCGGTAGGGGACCACGGTGCCGAGATATTGTCGCACCAGGTCGGGGTGTTGCTGTATGGCTTCGCCGATAGAGCTAAAGATGATGCCTTTCTCGGCCAGCTTGTCTTTGAAGGTTGTCTTGACAGAAACCGAGTCCATGATGGCATCCACGGCCACGCCGCTCAGCGCCAGACGCTCTTCAAGAGGAATACCCAGCTTGTCGAAGGTCTTCATCAGTTCGGGGTCAATCTCTTTCTTCTCGTTCTTCTTTTTGGCCAGTGGGTCGGCATAATAGCTGATGGCCTGATAGTCGATGTCGGGCAAATGCACATGTCCCCATGTAGGTTGCGCCATCGTCTGCCAGTGGCGGAAGGCCTTCAGGCGGAACTCGAGCATCCAGTCGGGCTCGCCCTTCTTTTGTGAGATGAGGCGCACCACCTCCTCGTTAAGACCTTTCTCAATGATGTCGGTATGCACGTCGGTGGTAAAGCCGTATTCATATTTCTGTTCGGCCACCTGGCGCACATAGGCATTTTTTATCTCTTTCTGTTCCATGTTTTGCTTGAAGTTGTAGGGGCGTTAACGGTTTGTTTTGCTCATTTTGGGGATTGAACCCTTGCGCCCAACTTTAAAATGCAAAATTACGAAATAAGCATTGATTATTCGAACGTTTTACACATTTTTTGTTTCTTGATGGGGCGCAGCCTTCTCTCGTGTTGCCTTAGCTGCCTGTAATGTCAGCGTGTGTAACCCTTAACCTGCTGATTGATGCGTAGTTTTGCACACTTGTGGGTGGCTTATGTCGTGGGTGTTGATGATGATGTCGGCGGTGCCAATCTTATCCCAACTGAAGGTGGCAATGAGGTCGTGAGCGCTGATAGGGTCGGGTGTAGGCTGAAGCCCTGCGGCATGTGCCAAGAGTCCGATGATGGCGTCGGGCGAAAAAAGTTGGCGCAATGCTGCCATATCCAGACTTTGGTCGCGCTTTGACAGTCGCTGTCCAGCGGTGTTGCACAACAGTGGCAGATGTGTAAAATGGGGTGGGGTGAAGCCCAACTGCTGTGCAAGGTATATCTGCTGTGGTGATGACAGCAAGAGGTCGCGCCCTCGCACCACCTCGTTAATGCCCATGAGCGCATCGTCGGCCACTACGGCCAGCTGGTAAGCCCAGGCCCCGTCTTTGCGTCGCACGATGAAGTCGCCACACTGCGTGGTAAGGTCGACGCTGTGTGTGCCATAATGCCCATCGGTGAAGGTGACGAGCCCTTTACCCTCGTCGGGCACCATCATACGTATGGCGGCCGGCCCTGTTCTTTGTTCAGGAGAAAGATGTCGGCAGGTGCCTTTATATACCACGCGGCCATCGCTTTCGTGTGGCGCCTGTGTGGCCATGATGTCGGCGCGTGTGCAATAGCAAGGATAGGTGAGCCCCTTTTGGCTCAAGGCATCGAGACATTGCTGATAGATGTCGGTGCGCTGGCTTTGATAGTAAGGCCCTTCGTCCCAGCCGAGTCCCAGCCATGTGAGGTCGTCCATCAGCATGTCGGCATATTCTTGATGCGAGCGTTGCGGGTCGATGTCTTCAATGCGCAGTAGCCATGTGCCGCCCTTTGCCTTTGCTGATAGCCACGACAGCAAGGCGCTGAACACGTTGCCCAGGTGCATACGTCCTGTGGGCGAGGGGGCAAAGCGCCCTTTTACTTTTGTGTTGGTGTTCAGAGTGTTATTACTTGTCATAACTTTATAAATAAAGTCCATACTCGGTGACAACCACTGAGTATGGACTTTTTTATGTTTCGCTTTTAATTTCTTGTTTCTTACAGCGTCTGCTTAACCTCAATCTCGGTGAAGGTTTCAAGCACGTCGCCCACCTGGATGTCGTTGAAGTTGACGAGCGAGATACCACACTCAAAGTTGGTGGCCACCTCTTTCACGTCATCCTTATAACGTTTCAGTGCAGCGATGTCGGCGGTGTGAACCACGATGCCGTCGCGTACCACACGAGCACGGTCGGCGCGGTGCACCTTGCCCTCTGTAACCATACATCCAGCCACGGTGCCCACCTTTGATATCTTGTAAACCTCGCGCACCTCTACCTGTCCGGTGATAACCTCCTTCTTCACCTTGTCGAGCATACCCTCCATAGCCGAGGTTACGTCGTCGATGGCGTCGTAGATAACCGAGTAGGTATTGATTTCAACGCCAGCTTGGTCGGCCTGCTTACGTGCAGCTGCTGAAGGACGTACCTGGAAGCCTACGATGATAGCGTCAGAAGCGTCGGCCAGTGTAACGTCGCTCTCTGAGATCTGACCTACGGCCTTGAAGATAACGTTAACCTTAATCTTCTCGGTCGACAGCTTGATGAACGAGTCGCTCAATGCCTCTACAGAACCGTCGGTATCGCCCTTGACGATGATGTTCAGTTCCTTGAATGATCCGAGGGCGATGCGGTGGCTGATATCTGACAGTGTAAGACGTTTCTGTGTGCGCAGGCTCTGCTCGCGCTGCAGCTGCAAACGCTTGTTAGCAATGTCGCGTGCCTCTTGCTCGCTCTCCAGCACGTGGAAACTGTCACCAGCGGTAGGAGCACCGTTCAAGCCCAAGATGATGGCGGGCTCGGCGGGTCCGGCCTTCTCAATACGTGCGTTACGCTCGTTGAACATAGCCTTGATACGACCCCAACTGGTGCCAGCAATCACGTTGTCGCCAACGCGCAGTGTGCCGTTTGATACGAGCACGGTAGAAACGTAACCACGACCCTTGTCGAGCGACGACTCGATGATAGAGCCTGTTGCCTTGCGGTTGGGGTTTGCCTTCAGGTCGAGCATCTCGGCTTCGAGCAGCACCTTCTCAAGCAGTTCCTTGATGCCGATGCCCTTCTTGGCACTGATTTCTTGGCACTGATACTTGCCGCCCCATTCCTCTACCAAGAGGTTCATGGCGGCCAGTTCTTCGCGCACACGGTCGGGGTTAGCGCCTGGCTTATCAATCTTGTTGATGGCGAACACCATAGGCACGTTGGCGGCCTGTGCATGAGCGATGGCCTCCTTGGTGGTAGGCATCACGGCATCGTCGGCAGCCACAATGATAATGGCGATGTCGGTAACCTGAGCACCACGGGCACGCATGGCGGTAAAGGCCTCGTGACCAGGAGTGTCGAGGAAGGTGATGCGGCGTCCGTCTTCCAGTTTCACGTTATAGGCACCAATGTGCTGTGTGATACCGCCTGCCTCGCCCGCAATGACGTTGGTCTTACGGATGTAGTCGAGCAGTGATGTCTTACCGTGGTCAACGTGTCCCATCACAGTAACGATGGGCGCGCGAGGTGCGAGATCGTTCTCGTCGTCGGCCTCTTCGGTGATAGCCTCTTGCACTTCGGCACTTACATATTCGGTCTTGAAGCCAAACTCTTCGGCCACAAGGTTGATGGTTTCGGCGTCAAGACGCTGGTTGATAGACACCATGATACCTACGCTCATCAGGGTTCCGATAACCTGGTTTACGCTGATGTTCATCATGGTGGCCAGCTCGCTCACCGTTACAAACTCGGTAAGCTTCAGTATCTTGCTCTCCTTCTTCTCTTCGCGACGCTCTTCATTCAGCTTTTCCTGAACCGCCTCGCGTTTTTCCTTGCGGTATTTGGCTCCCTTCTTGTTCTGGTTTTGTTTGTTGGTGAGGCGTGCCAGCGTTTCTTTTACCTGGCGTGCTACGTCCTCATCGCTTACCTCAACGGGCTTCGGAGTGCGGTTGCGGTTTTTCTTTTTCTTTCCGTTGCCAGCACCACCATTGCCTCCGGCGCTGTTGCCACCGCCGTTGTTGTTGCCACCACGGTTGTTGCCTTGCTGGTTAGCGGCAGCGTTGATGTCGACACGCACCTTGTTAATGCGCTCGCGCTTCTTCTTTCCGTCGCGCTGCTGCTGTGCTTTCTCCTCACGTTCCTTGCGCTTCTCTTCCTTCGACTTCTTCTTGGGACGAGTGCTCTGGTTCAGCGTGGCAAGGTCAATCTTTCCTAACACGTTCACCTTAGGAGCGTTCAGCATTTTCTTCTCGCTCTTGGTGGTGAAGATGTCGTCGCTCTTCTGCTGCTGTGCCAGATGTTTCTGCTCCAGCGGTGTGCGCTGGTCGGCCGACTTCTGCTCAGCGGTGAGCGCGGGTGTCTCGGCAGCTTTAGGTGCAGCTTTAGGTGCAGCGGGTTCGGCGGCCTTTTGAGTGGTAACGGGCTTCTCAGCCACTTTTACTTCCTCAGCGGGCTTAGCTGTAGCCACCACTTTCTCTACCTTTTTCGGCGCTTCGGCGGGCTTGCTGGCCTCTTTTACGGCTGGCTTTTCGGCAGCGGCGTTATTCACTTTTGCGGGCTCCTGACTCACGGCAGCAGTCTGAGCCTTCGGTTTATTGTTGACGTTCTGAGCAACGGCTCCCTTGTTTGCGGGCTTCTTGCCTATGCTGTCAAGGTCGATCTTTCCCAGCGGCTTATACTGCTGGGGTGTGCGCACGGGGCGTTCGGCAGCGTTGTCGTTGCCTTGCTCGGCAGTGCGCTTCTTCTCTTTGGGCTTTTTCTGCAGCAACTTTTCAGCCTGTGTGCGCACTTCCTTATCTTGTTTGAAGGCTTCAACCAGTGCTGTGTACTGCTTGTCGCTGAGCTTGAAGCTCAGTTCGGGCTTTACCTCGCCCAGCTCACTTCTCTTTTCGAGGAATTCAACTGCCGTTTGAAGTCCTATGTTTAATTCACTTAATGCTTTGTTTAACCTGATGCTCATTCTGTATCTTTACTATTCTTTTTTAGGGGTTTAGTGCCTACACCCCCACCTTGTGCGGATGCAGTGCTGTAATGTTTTGTGGTATACTGTTAGTTCTCAAACTCGGCGCGGAGCACGTTGAGCACTTGGTCAACGGTTTCTTCCTCCAGGTCGGCTTTTTCTACCAGCATTTCGCGCGGTGCGTTGAGCACTGCCTTGGCGGTGTCGAGACCGATACGCTTGATTGAGTCGATAACCCACTGATCGATTTCGTCAGAGAACTCGTCGAGATAGATATCTTCCTCGGCTTCAGCATCGCTTACCTCGCGGAACACGTCGATGGTGTATTCGGTCAGCATTGATGCCAGTTTGATGTTCAAGCCGCCACGTCCGATGGCGAGGCTTACCTCTTCGGGTTTGAGGAACACCTCTGCCTTGTGGTTTTCGTCGTCGATGTTGATGCTTGAAATCTTAGCGGGGCTCAGTGCGCGCTGGATGAACAGCTTGGTGTTGGCTGTCCAGTTGATAACGTCGATGTTCTCGCCGCCCAGTTCGCGAACGATGCCATGCACACGGCTACCCTTTACGCCTACGCAAGCGCCTACGGGGTCGATGCGGTCGTCGAAGGTTTCTACAGCAATCTTAGCGCGCTCGCCCGGCATACGTGCGATGCGTTTAATCTGTATAATGCCGTCGTTAATCTCGGGCACCTCAGCTTCGAGCAGACGCTGCAGGAAGGCGGGGCTGGTGCGCGAAAGAATAATTTTGGGGTTGTTGTTGTCGTTGTCAACACGCTCGATGACGGCACGCACGGTTTCGCCTTTGTGGTACACGTCGTTAGGAATTTGCTCTGACTTGGGCAGGATGAGCTCGTTGTTCTCGTCATCTACCACGAGCACCTCGCGCTTCCATACCTGGTACACCTCACCAGCGATAACCTGTCCGATGCGGTCTTTATATTTGTTGTACAGCGAGTCGTGTTCCAGCTCCAGCACCTTTGATGCCAATGTTTGGCGAAGGTTGAGGATGGCGCGGCGTCCGAACTTGGTGAAGTCGACGGGCTCTGACACGTCTTCGCCTACCTCATAGTCGGGCTCAATTTTCTGTGCTTCGGTGAGCGAGATTTCTTTGTTCTCGTCCTGCACCTCGCCGTTGGCCACTACCACGCGGTTACGATAAATCTCGAAGTCGCCCTTGTCGGGGTTGACAATAACGTCGAAGTTTTCGTCACTGCCAAATATCTTTGCGAGCACATTTCGGAAACTTTCTTCGAGCACGCTCACCAGTGTGGTGCGGTCAATGTTCTTTGTCTCCTTAAACTCTTTGAACGAGTCGAACATGCTTACTGTATCGTCTTTCTTTAATGCTGCCATAGCTTTATTTGAAACTGATTAGATATTTTGTATATTTCACTTTGTTCATATCGAATGTATGGTCCACATCCATTAGTTGTGGGCGTTTTTTGCCTTCTACCTTCACCTTTTCTTGTGTGGTGACGGTAAAGTTGTTGCCATCAACGCTTTTCAGCAAGCCTTTATATTTCTTGCCGTCGGCATCCAGTACCTCAACGTCTTTGCCTACGAAGCATACGTATTGCTGTGGCACCTTGAAGGGCTGTCCCAGTCCGGCCGATCCTACCTCCAGCTCATAGTCTTCTTCGTCTCGGCTGAGGTGTTCTTCTATGTAGCGGCTGAGCGCTACACAGTCTTCAATCCATACTCCGTCGGCGTGGTCAATTTCCACAACAATTCTGTCGTCGGCGCTAATCTCGATATCTACGAGGAAGTATTCCTTGTCTTCGAGCCACGTTTCAACAATCTCTTTAACGATGTTTTTATCTATCATACATTTTGTTTGGGGCGTGTTGTCAGCTTTTCATCATCTTGTTTTTCATATTGCCACACGCCATGTGTAACTGTGAACAATTAAAAAATGAGGAGCTCTCGGAGCCCCTCATTCCACTGAATGGTGCAAAGTTACGAATATTTCTGCACGCAAACAAATATATGTGATTATTTTTTTATTTCAGTGATGAAAAAAGCTTGTTTCTGCTTTATTCATCCTTTGTTCGGTTGTCTGTCCAGTGTTTCTCGGTTGTCTGTCCAGCTGTTTATTTGGCCACCTCGCCCGTCATCAGCGTGATAGCTTTTTGCACCACGTGGTTGCTTTCGTTGATGATGGCAAAATACTGGCTCATGTCCCATAGGTCGCGCGCCACCAGAGCCTTCAGTTGTAGGCGCAGTTGTGGCAGTGTGCGTTCGCGTTCAGCATCGTCTTTCGGTGTAACCTTTTCTTTTGCGGCTTCTTCAAAGATGCCGTCGATTACCTTTTTGGGCACCTCAAACGATGATTTAAACTGTTCAAACGAGCTGTATTTCTTCTTTAGCTCCTTACGATGACTGTCGATGTATCGTAACGAAGCGTTGATGATGAAGCTCTTGGCAGCCAACTGTCGATGCAGCGGTGTGTATTGAGTGGTGTCGAGCGGCACAAAGTAGTCGGGCATGATGCCCCCGCCGCCATACACGGTGCGATGCTGGCGTATGGTGTAATAGCGCAGCGAGTCGGCAAAGTGAATACTGTCAGCGCTATACAGCTCGCCATGTTTAAAGCGTTTCTCAATGTCCATGGCATAGTCGGCCTTGTCGCCCTTGGTGTAAGGCTTTTGTATGCAGCGTCCTGTGGGTGTGTAATAGTGGGCGATGGTAAGACGTATCATCGACCCATCTTTAAACTCGATGGGGCGTTGCACCAGGCCCTTGCCAAACGAGCGTCGGCCCACCACCTGTGCGCGGTCTTGGTCTTGCAGTGCGCCTGTCACAATCTCGGCTGCCGATGCTGAATATTCGTTCACCAGCACCATCACCTTTCCCTCGAGCAGTTGTCCGTTGCCCTGCGCCTTATATTCGCGTCGTTGGCTGCTACGTCCCTCGGTATATACAATGAGGTCGTTGCGTTGTAAAAACTCGTTTGCTATCTGAATGGCCGACTGCATATATCCGCCACCATTTTCTTGCAGGTCGAGAATAAGGTCGCGCATGCCCTCTTTCTTCAGTTTTGCCACGCCATCCATAAACTCTTTATAGGTGGTGGCACCGAAACTGCCAATGCGTATATATCCTATGCCTGGACGTATCATATACACGGCGTCGACGGTGTTTACAGGTATCTTGTCGCGTGTCACGGTAAAGGCCAGGCGGTCAGCAATGCCCTTACGTATCACTGTGAGGTGTACCTTTGTACCCTTAGGTCCGCGCAGCCGACGCATCATCTCTTCTCGCGCCATCTTTACGCCCGCAATAGCCGTGTCGTTTACCGCTACAATGCGGTCGCCCGCCATGATGCCTACCTTTTCAGAGGGGCCTCCCAGTGTGGGCTGTATCACCATGAGGGTGTCTTGCGACACGTTAAACTGTATGCCTACACCCTCAAACGACCCTTGCAACGGCTCGTTCATCTGCTTTGTTTCTTTGGCTGTGGTGTATGACGAGTGTGGGTCGAGTTTTTCCAGCATACCGCGTATGCCATCCTCAACCAGCTTTTGCTCGTCTACCGAGTCGACATACAGGTTATTGATAGCCATCTCGGCAATTTGCAGTTTGCGCATGGGGCTGTCGTCGCCCGTGTTGATGCGCAGCTGAGCCTGTAGGTTCAGGCAAGCCACCAGCAGCGCCAGCAGCATTGCCGCACGTACCTTGAGGGTGCATGGTGTTGTGGGGTGTAAGTGTTTGTTACTGTTTTTGTGCATAATGAAAAACAATTAATCGTCGTCGCGGTTTTCTTTATCTTCCTCGGGTAGGTCTTCCTCTACCACCAGGTTGTCGATGATGAAGTTTTGGCGTTCGGGTGTGTTCTTGCCCATATAGTAGGCCAGCAATTTCTGCACCTGGTCAGTTTTGTGCAGCGTAACCTGTTCCAAACGCATATCGGGACCGATGAAGTGAACAAACTCGTCGGGCGAAATTTCGCCCAGACCTTTAAATCGTGTAATCTCGGGGTCGGGGCCCAGCGCCTTGATAGCCTTCTGTCGTTCTTCGTCGCTATAACAGTAGTGGGTGATGAAGTCGCCCTTACGCTCCTTCTTACCCATCTTGGCATCGGCCTCGGCTATGGCCTTTTTGTTCTTAATCTTGGTGCGACGGTTACGCACGCGGAACAGCGGCGTTTGCAATACATATACGTGTCCTTTCTTGATAAGTTCGGGGAAGAACTGTAAGAAGAAGGTGATGATGAGCAAACGAATGTGCATGCCATCAACATCGGCATCGGTGGCCACAATCACCTTGTTGTAGCGCAGCGTGTCGAGGCCCTCTTCTATGTCGAGTGCTGCCTGTAAGAGGTTAAACTCCTCGTTCTCATACACCACCTTTTTGGTGAGTCCGAACGAGTTGAGGGGCTTTCCGCGCAGCGAGAACACGGCCTGTGTGTTTACGTCGCGACTCTTGGTGATAGAACCGCTGGCCGAGTCGCCCTCGGTGATAAATATCGAGCTTTCCTCTTTGCGGTCGTTCTTCGTGTCAGAATAGTGTATGCGGCAGTCGCGCAGCTTGCGGTTGTGCAGGTTGGCCTTCTTAGCACGTTCGCGCGCCAGTTTGGTTACGCCAGCCATTGCCTTGCGTTCCTTTTCGCTTTCTTCAATCTTTTGTTTCATCACCTCGGCCACGTCGGCATGAATATGCAGATAGTTGTCAACCTCGCGTTTTACGAAGTCGCCCACATATTTATTGATGCTGTCGCCGCCAGGTGCCATTTGTAGCGAGCCCAACTTAATTTTTGTTTGGCTTTCAAACATAGGCTCTTCAACGTTCAGGGCGATGGCCGCCACCAGTCCGTTGCGTATGTCGCCATACTCATAGTTTTTTCCGAAAAACTCTTTGATGGTGCGTGCTATATGCTCTTTAAAGGCGCTTTGGTGTGTGCCGCCCTGTGTGGTGTGCTGTCCGTTTACAAACGAGTGATACTCTTCGCCATACTGGTTGGTATGTGTGAAGGCTATCTCAATATCTTCGCCCTTGATGTGTATGATGGGGTATAGGCCCTCGTTGGTCATGGTGTCGTTGAGCAAGTCTTCCAAGCCATTGCGCGAGAGAATACGTCGGCCATTATACATGATGGTGAGGCCCGAGTTGAGGTAGGTATAGTTGCGCAGCATGGTTTCCACAATGTCATCGTGGAAACGGTAGCCTGTGAAGAGCGTTGCGTCGGGGCGGAAGTAGATGTAGGTGCCGTTCTCGTCGTCGGTCTTCTTGGTGGTATCTTTCTGTAAGATGCCCCGTTCAAACACCAGCGAGCGCACCTTGCCATCGCGATACGATTTCACCTCGAAACGTTCGCTCAGCGCGTTCACGGCCTTTACGCCCACGCCGTTTAGGCCCACGCTTTTCTTAAAGGCTTTCGAGTCGTACTTGCCGCCAGTGTTGAGCACGCTCACGGCTTCCACCAGTTTTCCTTGCGGAATACCGCGTCCGTAGTCGCGCACGCTCACGGCCATGTTATCGTCGATGTCTACCTCGATACGTTTTCCGGCGTTCATCTTAAACTCGTCAATCGAGTTGTCTATCACCTCTTTCAGCAGCACATAGATGCCATCTTCTGGCAGGTTGCCGTCGCCCAGTCGGCCGATATACATGCCGGGTCGGGTGCGCACGTGCTCCATGTCAGAGAGGTGTCGAATGTTGTCGTCGGTATACTGTACCGTAGGTTGATTATTTTGCTCTTCCATAGTTAATAGCCCTTCTCTTATAGTTCTTTTTTATAGGCTGATGTTCTTTTTATAGCATCTGCGACGCTTATGACATTCGCGCTCCAGATATTGCCATTGTCCTTGCACCTTTTCGTTGGTTTCCATCTCTACGTGTGTCTCGCCCCACTCAAAACCGTATGCCTGATAGCGTGGTATGAGGTCGTAGAACAGCAGCGCGTTGGCACCCTTCGAGCGATATTCGGGCAAGACGCCCACCAGCAGCAGGTCTACAATGTTTGTTTTATGACACTTCAGTGCCTTCAGTATGTGTATCCATCCGAAGGGGAACAGTCGGCCACGACGACATTTCTGCAGTGCGCGTGTGAGCGACGGCAGCGTGATGCCCACGCCGACGAGTGGATGTTCGGGCGTGCTCCAGTCTTCTATCAGTGTCACCAGGTCCAGGTCAATCATGGGTAGATACATCTTCACATACTGGTCAATCTGTCGCTGTGTGAGGGTAGAATATCCGTAGAGGTCTTTGAACGTAGCGTTGATGATGTCGAAAATCTTCTGTCCGTATCCGTCTTTGCCGAAAATCTCGTTACGCTTCAGCTTCTTTACCCGCAGGTTGTAGCGCTTCTGTATCATCTCGGCCACCTTGGTATACTTTTCGGGTATCTGTTCGGGCACAAACAGCTTATATTCTACATAGTCGTTATCTTTCTCCCAGCCCCCCATGCGCTCCATGTGCTCGGGGTAGTAGGGATAATTGTAGATGGTGGCCTGTGTGCCCAACTGGTCGAAGCCAGCGGTGAGCATACCTTCAGGATCCATGTCGGTGAAGCCGAGCGGACCTATCACCTCTGTCATTCCGTTCTGTCGGCCATAGTCTTCTACAGCGTTTAGCAGCGCTGTCGATACCTCGATGTCATCCACGAAGTCGATCCATCCGAAGCGCACCGCCTTGCGGTCCCACTTTGTGTTAGCGCTGTTGTTGATGATGGCGGCCACGCGTCCCACAATCTTATTGTCTTTGTAGGCCAAGAAATATTCGGCCGTGCAGAAGTCGAATGCTGCATTGCGGTCTTTGCTCAGCGTGTTCATATCGTCGCTGAAGAGGTTGGGCGCGTCGTAGGCGTTGCCTTTATAAAGGTCGTAGTGGAAGTCGATGAAGCGACGCAGGTCGGCTTTTGTTTCCACTTTTTTAATTTGTACTGATGACATTATGTGTAGTAAGTATTGTTCTGAAACTGCAAAATTAACAATAATGTAGCAAAAACGCAAACAAAAAGGGCGAAAAACCCGTCAACTGCCACGTAACCCGACAGTTAGCCTTGTTTTACGGCTTGCTGGCAGCAGAACAGCAGGCGCGTGCCCGCCGTGTCGGTGGTGGCAAAGAGGTAGCGGTCAGAGCCGTCGCGCAACTTCAGTTTTTTGCGTAGCGCCTCGGCCGTGAGCGGAAAGTTGCGCACCGCCACGTTGGCCTGTGTTACGCCCGCCAATACCGTCTTTAGAGCCTGCTTGTTTAGCGTTGATAAGGCCGTAACGGCAAAGCGTCGGCCAGGGAAGTGGCTGATGTCGTGGTCGGCCACAAAGAGGTGGCTGTTTGCGCCTACTGCTCGCACACCATAGGTTTGTGCCAGTGCCGCAAAGCATCCCGCCTTCATGATGGCGGCGTTAGGCTCGAAAAGGTATAGTGTGCCTTGTGTGTTGCGCCACTTTTCGTCGGCCTGTAGCAGAGGCTGAGCTAAGGGCACGGGCGAGGCATAGGGTGTGGCGGTGCTGAAGCTGAAGCGTTGCGCATCGTTCACACATGTTACCCTCACCTCTTGACTTTGTTGTGGGCGCAGCACCAGCAGCAGCTCTTTACACTCGCCATGTGTGGCCACAATGTCGATAGAGGCAATGTGGTTGTTAAGGTCAACGATGGCTTTATGCCAGTCGAGCATGGGCGACAACTTCACCATTACCGCCTGAGCCTTTTTCAGCAGTAGGGGCAGCAGTGCCGCCACGTCGGGGGTGCATTGCGCTATGGCCACCGTCTTTCCGCCTTGTGCGTCGCGTCGGGCGGGGTCGAGGTAGATGAAGCTTACAGGCTGCATCTCGTCGATATACTGTTCGGCCTCGGCACACACCACTTGGGCGTGGTTTAGGCCCAGCAAGGCAAAGTTGTGCTTGGCCCCTTGGCAGAGCCGATCGTTACGCTCTACATACGTGGCATGGGCAAAATGCGGGGCGAGGTAAGAGAAGTCGACACCGAAGCCGCCCGTAAGGTCTACCATGCTCGTCATCGGCTCGCTGCCTTCTGCCTGTTGCGCTCCTGTGGCTTGTGCTGCCTCTTCAGTAGCTTGTGGCGCTGCCGACGAAAAGATGCGTTGCAGCACCTCTACCTTATATTGTGCCGTTTGTTCAGACGAGCATTGCTCCATAGAAAGGTGGGGTGGATAGATGAGGCCGTCGGTGGCTGCCCAGGTAGGCAACTTATGTCGCGCTGTTTGCCATCCTGCTATCTGGTCGAGGGCGAAGGGTAGGTCGATGTCGGCGTTGCGTGGCGCCTGTAGGGCCAGTTGGCGCACATCGTCGTTTCGATGCTCCTTTATATATAATAAGGTGTTATCGTTGGTCATGCGGTGTGTGGGGGGTGGGGGTTAGGGTATGGGTTTATAATATCTCTTTGCTGTGGCGCGCGACACCAGGTTGAAGTGCCACCACTCAGTGCGCAGCGGCATGAAGCCCCCGTAGCGCATCACCTGGCGCAGCAGTTGGCGGTTGCGTTGTGCCTGCTTGCTGATGCGGTGCTGGCGCACCAACACGTTTTCTTGGTTGATGTGTGCCGCCGTGCCCATATAGTCGATTTTTGTGCCCATGTCGAGCGTGTCGCCCTTGGCGTTGCATAGCGTGATATCTACTGCCAAGCCATAGTTGTGCATGCCGCCCCCGTGGGCGGGGTTGCTTACATAGATGTCTTTCTTTGTGCCACGCACCACGTTCCACATGGTTTGCTGTATGTGCATGGGGCGTGCCGCGTCATACACCTTTAGGCTGAGGTCGGGGCGCAGTTGCTTCAGTCGTTTTTGAGCTTTCACCAGGGCGGCTGCCGCCTTGGGGTGCAGATAGGCTTCGCGTAGGTCGGTGTAGAGCACGCGCCCTGTGAAGTTGTCGGCACGGGCATACATCAGTGATACGTGTATCGTGGGGTCGGCTTTCTGTATGTTTACATACCCCGCCCGCTCCATCTTTTGTGCTGTGGCGCTCGGCTTCTTACCCTCGGTGCCGTAGGCGGCCATAGCGGTGAGGCAAAAAGCGAGACAAATAATATGAAGAATGTGTTTCATGCTGCAAACTTACAAAAAAAAATCGTTCGCACAAAGCGCCTACCAATGTATAATGTTTCTTTCAGCCCCTTGATGCTGGTTGTTTTTAACTGTATAACTGCATTTCTATGAGCTAAAAAGTGAGAAAAATTCGCTTTAAAGTGCTTGGCGATAGGGATAAATAATCTACTTTAATAATTATGATTAATTGTGTAAGCCATTGATAATTAATAATGTAGTATTTTATCCAATCTACTTTACATTTTACTTTATGTATTATATGTTGCAGAATGTGTGTATATTTGCAACCAGAACATTGCGAGCATCGCCTACAGCAATCGTCAGCGGATAGATTGAAAGATTTGTAATCAGGTGGGATTAGTTGCGAAATTACGTCCCAACGATACAAGACCGCAAGGAAAATAGGTTTTTTAGTATATGAGAGAATGGTATTTTTTTATTTCAACAAGTATGGTATTTAGGGTTTAAAAAAGCCGCTTCTCGGTGTTGTATGGCGATGCTATTTTTCCGATTCTTAGAGCAAACGGAATAAAGAAGTTACTATAACAAATCAGAAGTAATGCAGGAGTCAGTCAACTCAAGTTATACATCTATAGCCACCGCAGGATATGCGGTGGCTTTTTTATTTCCCCTTATGTTCGTAAAAACTTGTTTTTGCATAAATATACAGATGGTTTTGCATATTTATGCAAAATGAGCCCCATTTTAGGCATTTCTTAATTTTCGTGGTTTTGCATATTTTTACAAAACATTTGTTAAAATAATAACAATCGCCTCGATTTTCGTCTTCTTTTCTTTCACTTTTAAAAGTTGATACTTCTCATTTGCAAAACCATGGGTTTCACACCCTAAAACCCTTGGTTTCACGTCCTGAAACCCTTGGTTTCGCAGCCTGAAACCCATGCTTTCAGATTGTAATTTGATGCCTTTCGCAGCGCAATTTCATTTCTGTATATTTATGCAAAAATGGCCCCACCCCCAACCCCTCTCCAACAGGGAGGGGTTGGGGGTGGGGCTTTAGTGTGTTAAAAAACGCTACGGTGGTGCAAAAAAAACACCTGTACCTGTTATTATAATATATTGCAATAGACCAAAACAATTTAAAAACATAATAATTCGTATGAAAAAACTCATCCTTACAGTAGCCTGCATCGCTGTTGTGCAAGGGCTGTGGGCCGATGTTGAAGCTGGTAAAGCCTACCGTCTGGTGCCCGCTACCGACAAGGGTAAGGCTGTGTTTGTAGAAAACTCAGCCTTCGACAACGGCAAGAAAGTAGTGCTTTGGACTCAAACGCCAGCCCCATCTCAACAGTGGTATGCCGAGCGTCAAGGCGAAAAGTGGGTGCTGCGCAACGTATATACGGGCAAGTATCTCACCATCGCTTCAACGGTAGCCCAGCAGTCGGATAAGGCCACGGCCACATCGGCACAATGGACCCTTGAGCCCATCGATGCCAGCACAAACACCTATCGTGTGGCCCAAACCATAGGTACACAGTTGCGTTACCTCGGTGCCGTTAAAACAAGTGATGGCACCCAACTGGCATTGGGCGTTAAGAAAACGGGTGACGATGCTGCACAGCAATCGTGGACCTTTGTTGAAGAAACTCCTATCACCACCTTTACCCACGCTTTGCGCGATGAGATGGGCGAGCACTACCTCGCTTCGTTCCTTCAAACCGTGAGTGGTGGCAAAACCTTTACCAAGGGCGGATGGGGCGAACCCGAGATTCTTGAAACCATGCTCGACGCCTACGAAACCACGGGCCAAAAGCAATATCTCGATGCCTTCACTTCGGTATACAATTACTTCAAGAAAAAGGTGGGCACCGATTGGCTGCACCTGGTGTATGAAGATGCCTATAAATGGTATGGCCACGATTTTAACGACGACGTGATGTGGATGGTTATTGCTGCCGCTCGTGCCTATCAGCTTACTGGCCAAAAAGTATATATCAACGATGCCAAGCGAGCCTTTGATGGCATCTGGCAGCGCGCCTACAACCAGTGGGGCATGCTGCGCTGGGCCGAGCAGAGTGGAGGCAAGAACGGTACCAACTCGTGCATCAATGGTCCGGCCGAGGTGGCTGCCTGCTATATAGCCATGGGCTTGGGTGACGAGAGCTATTATGAAAAGGCACGCGCCCTGTACGACAAGCAACGCCGCTACCTGTTCAATGCCGAGTCAGGTGCCGTGTACGACTGCTTTACCTGGAACGCCGAGACCAATTTGCCGGGTGGTTACAGCTATTGGTCGTCAACCTACAATCAAGGCACCATGTTAGGCGCTGCCACCTTATTATATAATCATTATGGCGACAATTTTTATCTGCAAGATGCCCAAAAAATTGTTGATTATTCGCTGAACCACCTGTGCAACAGTGATGGCATTATCAACGTGTGCCAAACCGTTGAGGGCGACCTCTGTGGCTTCAAAGGCATCCTTATGCGCTATATGCGCCTGTATGCCACCCGCTTTAATGTGCCCAGCATCATGACCTGGATGCAGCGCAACGCTCTGCATGCCTACAGCAACCGCAACTCAAAGGGCATTACCTCGTCGGCATGGCTCACCAAGGCTGCCGAAGATGGCACTTATGGCGACAAGCGTTACGACAATCAGCCCTTTGGCTGCTCTACCGCTGTGTCGGCAGCGTTTAACGCGTTTGTTCCCACATCGGGCATCGTGAAAGAGGCGTGGCAAGTGTTTCAGGCCGAAGACTTCGATTATGCCCAAGGTGTTTACACCGACCAGATTGATGGCCGCACTGTGGTCACTAACATCAAAAAAGGGCTGTACACCTGTTATCGCAATGTCGACTTCGGGTCGACCCCTGCACGACAGGTGCAACTCACCCTTTCTAAAGTAGCGAACAAAGCAGTGGGTGGCAGCGTAGAAGTGTGCCTCGACAGCCCCTCGGCCACGCCCATTGCCACCATCAATGCTCCCGCCACCGACAGTTGGGCTACGCTTACGGCCGACATCGCCCCTGTGGCAGGTCGCCACGATGTGTATATGCGCTTTAAGACAAAGGTCACCTCGAGTACCAGCGCGTTTAGTTTCGACAGCTTCAAGTTTCTCACCACCGCCACGCCCATGATGAGCGATGTGACAAAGAATGGTGGCGTGCTCACCCTCAGCCCCGCCACCGACCAAGCAGCGCTGGCCATCGATGCCGACCCTACCACGTCGGCCTCGGTAGCAGGGCACCAGTTGTCGCTCAGTTATCAGTCAGAAGTGGCCGTGCGCCCTTTGCAGTATAGCGTGTCGGTAGGAACCGAACCGAGCGCTAACGACCCCAAAACGTGGACACTGTTAGCCTCAAACGATGGCGAAACATGGATAGAACTCGACCGCCAAGACAATGCCCAGTTTGCCGACCGTGCCTCCACTCAACGCCACACGCTGAACACCGATGGGCTCTACACCCGCTTTCGCCTGAACATCACAGATAATCATGGTGGAAAGAATACGGCCGTGTCTGACTGGCAACTGGTGGGTACCCTTAACACCGACTTGGGATTTACCGCTCAGGGCACCGAGGTGTGCACGGCCGATGGCTTGTATAAGCCCACCCGCTATGCCGTAACAGCCCCCGCCACCACAGGGCAGCAAGCGCCCACAGGCTGGACACTGCAAGGATCGACCGATGGCAAGACGTGGGACGACATTGACCATCGCTCGCACCAATCGTTTGCTTGTGCCGCCGCCACTGCCTTCTATACCGCTTCGGCTCAGAAGGGCTACAGCCAGTTTCGTCTGCTAACCGAGGGCGAGGGCACCGCGCAAACCTACACCGTCTTTGCACAGTTAATGCCCACCTCTACCTTCTATCCTGGCATCTTCAGCAATGGTGGCACCTTCACGGCAGCCTCTTCTACCGCTTCGTTAAAAGCAATCGCCGATGCCGACCCGTCAACCTCAGTGCGTATACCGCTGACCAACGGACAGGCACAGGTGGTGTATGAGAGCCCGTGGCCTTTTAAGGTGAAATCGTATGCGCTGTGTGCTGGTAGCGCTCAGGGCGAGACACAGGCCAACCCGAAGAATTGGAAGGTGGAAGTGTCGAAAGATGGCACTAAGTGGACTGTCTTACGCACCGAGCTGAGCAAGGCGTTTAACAAACGCGCAACGGTGGTGACCAACACGCTGAGCAGCAATGCCGAATGGAAATATATTCGCCTAAACATAACGGCTGTATCGAAGGCCGATGCCGATGAGGTGGTGATTGACGACTGGCAACTGAACGGACAGTGTGTTACCACCGATGCTCTAAACGCCTCTGGCGCTACAACAACGGCCTTAGTGCCTGTTGACAACGCTAATGAAACGGGCGACAAAGTGGCCGACAACAATATCGACACCAAATATTGCTATCGCTTTTTTATGGGTTCTTGGCTAAATTATAACTTCGACACCCCAGTGGTGGCCAATCTCTATAGCGTGTCGTCGGCCAATGACAATGTAGGACGCGACCCAAAGGCATGGACATTGATGGGTTCAGACGATGGCACCTCCTGGGTGACGCTTGACCAGCAAACGCAAATAGCCTTTCCTAATCGCAAAACCACACTGTTCTTTGCTTTCAATAATAAGCATGCCTATGCCCACTACCGACTGGTGATGGATGGCAACAATGGCGACAGCATGCTGCAACTGAGCGAGTGGCAACTGCTGTATAGCGACCAGATAGCATCGGGCATTGGGGCCGTGGCCGATCATGTAGGCCAAGCCAAGATAGGCATTGACAAAGATGTAGAAAACAAACTGTTGACGCTATCAATGCCCACTAACGGCACTGTTGCGGTTTATAATTCTACGGGCCTACTGGCTATGCAACAAACGGTAGCGGCTGGAAAGCAACAGGTGTCCTTGCCCTCGAACGCGCGCGGTATATATATTATTAAGGTGTGTGCGGGCGCCCAACAGCAAACGGCTAAGATAATGATACGATAAAAGTGTGAGTAAGTAATGATAAGAATGGCAAGTGCGAGGCTTTAAAAAGGCTCTTGTGCTTGCCATTTGCTATTTTATACGCTATTTATGTACACTTTTTGCAAGAAAAACGTTTAAATATTCTATCAAAAAGTTTTTATTTATTTTCTCATATTTACACTTTGTAATATTTTGCGCGCCCATAATTATCAATAGTAATTTTCTTTTGTGAAAAAGCCTTAAAAAGTACCGAATTGTAATATCGACATTGCAAAAAATAATATTTATTGCCTGCAGCTTTATACTTAGACGCTTTTCTTTTAATTTTGCAGTCAGAAAATATCGCTATATGCTTGATAGTATGACATAATGATAGATTGCGGCGCTGAGACGGCGCAGGTTTTCAGTAATATGCTTGATAGTGCTTGTGTGGTGAAGGCTTTCTTCACTATAGCGATGCGTAATTTTTATATTAAAAACAACTATGATGAATGAAAACTACCGAAAGAAGGCGGTGAACGTGAAGCTCATCTTTGCTGCCACAGCAATGGCTACGCTGGCCCTAAGTGCACATTCGCTTAAGGCATCGGCCGTTCCAGTAGACAACTTTATTACACCCACAGCCGTGCAACAACAGAAAATCACTGTTGCAGGTACTGTTACCGATGCTGCTGGCGAACCCATCATTGGCGCCAGCATTGTGGTGAAAGGTACCAGCCGAGGCACGGTGAGCGATGCCGATGGCTACTTCACCCTTTCGGCTCCACAAGGTACCACCCTTGAGGTGAGCTGCATAGGCTTTGAAAAGGAAACCATCAAGGTGCCTGCTTCGGGCAAGGTGAGCGTGATGCTGAATGAAGACTCGCGCTCGCTGGGCGACGTGGTGGTAACGGCCATGGGTATTAAGAAAGAGCGTAAAGCGCTGGGCTATTCGGTAACCGACATGAAGGCCGACGAACTGATGAAGAATAAAAATACCAACGTCATTAACTCGTTGGCTGGTAAGGTGCCAGGTGTAAACATCACGCAGAGCAGTGGTGCCGCTGGTGCAGGTGCCAACATCGTTATTCGTGGCGCCAACTCAACAGCTGAGGGACGAAGCAACCAGCCGCTCTTTGTGGTTGATGGTATTATTTATGATAACTCTACCAGCGTGGTGGGCAACTCGGGCACCGATGGTATGACCCGTAACGCCACTACCTTCTCAAACCGTGTGATGGATATCAACCCCGAAGATATTGCTGATATATCAGTGCTGAAGGGTGCTGCCGCCGCCGCTCTGTACGGTTCGCGTGCTGCCGACGGTGCCATCATTATCACCACCAAGAAGGGTGCTGAGGGAAGCGTGAAGGTAGACTATTCGGGCAAGGTGAGCGCTTCGTTCGCCACCAAGCTGCCTGAGGCACAGAAGCAGTTTGGACGCGGAGCCTACTCAGACAACGGTGTGTTTAACGACCTGACCTACAACTCGTGGGGCAAAGCCTATGATGGCAGCGAAACACTGTATGATAACATAGGCAACTTCTTCCGCACAGGAGCCGTGTTTGATAACAACGTAAGCATTTCGGGTGGCTCAAAGAACCAGAGCTTCTTCCTCTCACTCTCTAATTTTGACCAGCAGGGCATCGTGCGCAAGACGGGTTACGACAAGACAACCGTGCGCTTTAATGGTGAGCAGAAGTATGGCAAGTTGACCATGAGCGCAAACGTAACTTACTCAATATCAAAGACCGATAAGACCCTTACTTCCAGCGGACTGTGGAACAGCGGCGGCATAGGCACCATGACAGCGCTGTATAGCTGGCCTTTGCAGGAAAATATGTCGCACTATCTGAACGACGATGGCACCAAGTATCGTTTGTTTGATGGCGTATGGGAACTGGCCAACGATATGGAAAACCCCTACTGGATTATCAACAAAGATAAGATGTATGACAAGACACACCGCTTCACGGGTGCCTTGTCGGGCAACTATAAACTTACCGACTGGTGGGATGTTACCGCACGTTTCGGCTACGACAACTATACCACCGATGCCTATACCTATATTGCACCAGGATCAGTGGTGAAAGAGCTGTATCAGAACGGCCGACTCTCGAAGAGCGACTACCGCTACGAATACTGGTCGACTAACGTGATGACCAACCTGCATAAGACCTTCGGCGACTTCGACCTCGGCCTGATGTTAGGTACCACGGCCGAGAGCACTGAGCGCCTGAACCAGACACACTGGGGCTACAACTTTACCACTCCTGGCACCGTGAGCTTCAGCAACATTGCATCAAGCAATAAGTTCTTTGACGATGCTACCTCAAAGAAGCGCCTCGTAGGTGTGTATGGCGAGGCTCGTGCTTCTTATAAAAACTTGGCTTACATCACCTTTACAGGTCGTAACGACTGGTCGTCAACGCTTCCGCTCGACAACCGCTCTTATTTCTATTCATCAGTAAGTGGCGCCTTGGTGTTCACCGAGCTACTGCCTAAGAACGATATTCTTTCGTTTGGTAAAGTGCGCGCCAGCTGGGCACAGGTAGGTAAAGATGCCGACCCGTATGCTACACTTACCTATCTTGAGAGCCCCATCGTTTATGGTGGCTACACAGGTGTAGGTAACGTTTGGACAAAGGGTAACTCAATCTTGAAACCTGAAATTCAGACCGCATGGGAGATTGGTACTGAGCTGCGCTTCTTGAACGGCCGACTGGGACTGGATTGGACCTACTATCACAGCTCTACTAAGAACCAGATTGCATCGCCCCGTTTGTCAAATGCTGGCGGATATATTTTTATGTCAATCAACTCGGGTTCGGTTATCAACGAAGGTATGGAGGTGAGCCTCACGGGTAAACCCTTTGATGGTAAAGACTTTAAGTGGGAGTCGACACTCAACTTCTCTTACAACAAGGGCCGTCTGGGCGACTTCCTCGAGGGCGTAGGCATGTTCTATCCCACCGACGCACAGTTTGGTTCTGTAAAGTCGGCATCTGTGCCTAACGGTGGTAAGTTTATGGCCCTTGTAGGTACACGCTTCGAAACCCAGCACGATGCCGACGGTAACGAGATAAAGGGCGGCAAGTATCTCATCGACCCCGCTACAGGCTTGTATAAGGTGCACAGTGGTACAAACGATGTGGTAGGTAACCGCGAGCCGAAACTCATTGGTGGATGGAATAACACCTTCACTTATAAAAACTTGTCGCTCTCGTTCTTGCTCGACTTCCGCATTGGCGGCGACGTGTTTAACGGCACCGAGCAGTTTATGGTGAACAACGGTCTGAGCAAGCTCACCACCCTGAACAACCGCCAGAGCGTTACTGTAGATGGCATCAACGCCAATACGGGCGAGGCCTACACCGCTACTTATGAGGCTGGTAAGACCTATACCTTTGGTGAAACCACTTACTCGGGCGAGGCTATGATACAGAAGTATTGGAGCAACTATGCCGACAACTCTTACAACTTCATTCAGAGTGTAAACTGGCTGAAGCTGCGCTCGCTGTCGTTGAGCTACGACTTTACCAGCTTGCTGCCCAGCCACAACATCATCAAGCGCCTCTCGGCTAACATCACAGGACAGAACCTCCTTACCTGGACCAACTATAAAGGTATGGATCCTGAGGTTTGTACCGCTGGTGGTACAGGTGGTTCCGGTGCTACTGGCATCGACTATTGCAGCGTGCCCTCAGTGCGCACCGTGACCTTCGGCGTGAACATTACGTTCTAACGTCGCTCGCCCCGTGTGAAATAAAACATAGTTTAAACATCAATAAAACGATATTTCTATATGAAAAGTTTAAAATATATGCTGGCAGCCGGATGTCTGCTCTCGCTCGGTCTTACCTCGTGCGACGATTTTCTTGACGTGAACGTTGACCCCGACAAGCCAAACAATACTACCGCTGAGGTAGACAACCGCGTGCCCTGGATAGAACGTATGTATATGTACTCGGCAGGCGTAACCAACTATCGCACATCGATGATTGCTGGTGTGCTGTATTCAACCAGTGACCCCGCCGCCGTGACATGGAACTTTAACAATAGTACCCCTACCACCACCTACCAAACTTTCTTCGTAGAGTGTGCGTCAAACCTTAACGACCTGTACGATAAGGCAAAGGCTGAAAACGCTTACCACTATATGGCGGTGGCCGATGTGTTCCATGCCATGGGCTTCATGCAGATGCTCGACGTGTATGGCGAGATACCTTACACCGAGGCATTGGGCAACTCGCCTGTGCCTGCCTACGACGATGGCAAGACCATCTTTAATGGCTGTATTGCTAAGCTGGATGAGGCTATCGCTCTGTTTAGCAAGGCACAAGACGCTAAGGCTACACCGCTGAGCAAAGGCGACGTGATGAATGGTGGCGATGTGCAGAAATGGCTGAAGCTGTGCTACGGACTGAAGGCTCGCTATCTGCTGAAGCTGTCGAAGAAGGCCGACCTGTATAACCCCGAAGACATATTGGCTTGCCTACAGAAGGGCCCACAGAGCATTGACGACAACTCGGTAATGCCGTGCTACAACAGCGGACAGGATGTGACCGACTACTTTATTTCCGACCCCATCATGACCAATGGTAACTGGAACTATGTGGCCTATGGTACCACGCAGCGTATCACCAAATATTATACCGACCTGCTGACCAATATGCGTGGCGCAGGCGTAGAAGACCCTCGATACACCAAGATTGTGCCTGCCAGCATGAGCGACATTAAGCTGGTAGACGGAAAGGTGAGCTCGTATAAGTGGAGCCGTTCGAAGGGTGTCGACTGCCACGGCGATTGCGAACGCCTGAAGGCTGTGGGATGGAACAGCATTATAGCGCCTACCTGGGCCGCTAAGGATAATACCATCAGCTACGCCATTAGCGACGATGCCAAGCGCGCTGCTTTCTTGGCCGACATGAAGAAGGTGCACGAGGCTACTGAAGACACCGATGAAGAGGGCAACAAGGTGGTGAAGGTGAAATATCAGGCTGGCTCGGTATATGTAAACAGTGCTAACTATGCCTATGCTGGCGATACCGCCTACGTGTCGTTGCGTAGCAACTCGAAACTGACTGGAAACAAGGATAAGGAAGAGACCGATGTAAACTGGTACTTCTCTACCACCGATGCACTGAACGCTGGAGCCGTGGGTTCTACTGGCTCGTTCCAGCTTCGCCCCGTCAGCGACTTCGAGATTATGACCTACCACGAGGCTTGCTTCATCAAGGCCGAGGTGCTGTTCCGTCAGGGCAAAAAGGCTGAAGCATTGGCTGCTTATAAGGAGGGCATCAAGGCTCACCTCGACTATATGCAGAAGAAGCTTACCTACTGGCAGGGTCAGGGCTACAATAACCCCGATATGATGCCGATGGACGACGCAAAGATTTCGGCTTACATGGCCAGCGATGCTGTATGCCAGAGCGCTGCCGACCTTACCATGAGCGACATCATGCTGCAGAAGTATGTGGCCATGGGTTGCAGCATTGAAAACTGGAACGACATGCGCCGCTTTAACTATAGCGCTGGAAACATTGCCGACTTTGGCGTAGTGTATCCTGGTATGGACCGTAGCGTGCTCTTCACAGGTACTGATAAGCTGAAAGGCACCTCGAAAGATGATCCTAAGTATTGGCCACGTCGCTGGCGTCTGCCCGATACCCTTGAGCTGTCGTACAACGAGACACAGGCTCTCGCCGCCAACAAGCATGCTGAAGATACCGATATATGGAGCTACCCGGTGTGGTGGGATTGCGCTACCGATGCCGAGTATGATACCTATCGATAAACCACAAGGTAAGGCATGATAGCCCCGAAAAAACATTGATAGAAGGATAGATATAACGATAGAAAACAACGCAATATAAATAAATGGTTTACCGTTACCAATAACATCTACCGCTAATAACTATCTATATATTGCTCTCTACACTTTGCAAAACTTAAGGGTTTTCATCGTGTAGAGAGCTTTTTTATTGTTTTTCATGGGCCGAATAATTTAATTTGCCTATCTTTGTAGCAAATATACTAAGTAATTATCATCATGAATTTACAACCTATAATCCGTCGAGCAGCATGCGTTTTGGCTCTTGCTGCCGTCGCGTTAACCGTTTCTGCACAGAAAGTTAGTACTGGAATCGAAGTATTGAAAGCCAACAATTTCAAACAATTAGAGGGAAAACGTGTGGGATTGATTACCAACCCTACGGGCGTTGACAACTTTATGAAGTCGGACATCGACATTCTGCATGAAGCAAAGAACGTGCAGCTGGTGGCTCTCTTCGGTCCTGAGCACGGCGTGCGTGGTAGCGCTCATGCCGGCGACCACGTAAACAATGCCGCTGCCGACCCCACAACGGGTGTGCCCGTGTTCTCGCTCTATGGTAAGAACCGCACCCCCTCGAAAGAGATGTTGAAAGGCATTGATGTGCTGGTATACGACATTCAAGACATTGGCTGTCGTTCGTTTACCTACATCAGCACCTTAGGCAATGTGATGAAGGCTGCTGCCGAAAATGGCATCAAGGTGATGGTGCTTGACCGCCCTAACCCCTTAGGTGGCGAGAAGGTAGAAGGCTGCCTTACTGAAGACGACTGCATCTCGTTTGTTTCACAGTTTAAGATACCGTATGTTTACGGCCTTACACCCGGCGAGGTGGCGTTGTTGCTGAACGGCGAAAATATGTTGGGCAAGAAGTGCGACCTCGAGGTTATTAAGATGAAAGGATGGAAGCGCCGCATGACCTATGAAGACACTGGCTTGCAGTGGGTATTGCCTTCACCCCACATCCCCCACGCTTCGTCAGCCCCCTACTATTCAATGTCGGGCATCGTGGGCGAGCTTGACAGCATCTCTATCGGTGTGGGCTACACCATGCCCTTCCAGATGTTTGGCGCTCCCTGGATTAAGGCTCCCGAACTGGCCAACCGCTTGAACGCGCTGAACCTGCCGGGCGTTATGTTCCGCCCCATGTATTACACTCCCTTCTATGCCTTTGGTAAGGGCCAGGAGCTGCAAGGCGTTCAGGTGTATCTCTCCGACTATAAGAAGGCTCGCCTGACAAACATCCAGTTTGTTGTGCTGCAAGAGTTGTATAAGCTGTATCCCGACCACGACGTGCTGGCACAGTGCACCAAACGCCACGCTATGTTCGACAAGGTGTGTGGTTCAAAACAAATACGCCAGCTGTTTATGAAGCGCCATATGTGGGAAGATGTTCAGCCCTACTGGGATAAGGATGCCGAAAACTTTAAGAAGTTGGCAAAGAAATATTGGCTATACAAATAGTTTATCGTAAACAAGCTCTTGCTTAGGCAAGGGGCTTGTTTGTTTCTCACTTACTGCATCATTAACTGTCCTTATAATATTACAGGAGCAGAAGGAGGAAAGGGCTTCCTGCTTCTGCTCACTGAAAACCTAATTTAACGACGAATTAAATATATGGATAAAGTAAAGACGAAGAGTCAACGTATCACATCGATTGACATTTTGCGCGGCGTAACCATCGCTGGCATGATTCTTGTGAACAACCCCGGCGGCCCCGAGGAGGAGACCTATGCTCCGTTGCAGCACGCCGAATGGTTTGGTCTTACACCTACCGACCTCATCTTCCCCTTCTTCATGTTTATCATGGGTATCACCACCTATCTGTCATTGAAGAAGTTTAAGTTTGAGTGGTCGGCAGCTTGCGGCTTGAAAATATTGAAGCGCGCCTCGCTGCTCTGGATTATCGGTCTCGCCCTGTCGCTGCTCTTTATGCTCTGCCGCGGCACCGAAGATCCATTGGGCCATCTGCGCATCTTGGGCGTGTTCCCCCGTCTGGGTATCTGCTACGGCTTAGCAGCACTCATTGGCGTTACCGTTAAACATAAGTTTATTCCTTGGCTCATCGCCTTCATCTTTGTAGGCTACTGGATTTTGCTGGTAACCATGAACGGCTATGCCCACGACGAAACAAATATTATCGCTATTGTTGACAACGCCATCCTGGGCGCTAACCACGTATATCGTTGGGAAAGCCCCGACCCTGAGGGCTTGCTGAGCACACTTCCGGCTTTGGCACACGTGCTCATTGGCTTCTGCGTAGGCAAGATTGTGATGGAACTGCACGATATTAACGACAAGATAGAGCGCCTCTTCGTTATTGGCGCTGTGCTGGCCATCGGTGGCTGGCTGCTCAGTTATGGCTGCCCCCTCAGCAAGAAGCTGTGGACACCCACCTTTGCAATGGTAACGTGTGGTATGGGTTCGGTAGTGCTGGCGCTGCTCACATGGCTGGTTGACAAGAAGGGCAAGCAAGGCTTTGCTACCCGCTTCTTCCAGGTGTTTGGCTGCAACCCCTTGGCCATCTTCGTATGGTCTGACCTGTTGCTCATCCCCTTCGGCATCTATAAGTTGCTGGGCGACGCCTCTATCCACCACTTTATCTACGACACACTGTATTGCAGCATCTTCCCCAACCAGTTTGCATCGCTGCTCTACTCAATCACCTATGTGTTGATAAACTGGGCCTTCGGTCTCTACCTCTTCAAGAAGAAGATTTACATTAAACTATAATTAATTACCTAATTTGTAACTAATAAAACATAACTGATATGATACTTTTAGCAGATAGTGGTTCTACCAAGACCGACTGGTGCTTGGCAGAAAACGGTAAAGCAGTAAAAAGCATAAAGACACGCGGCACAAACCCCTTCTTCCAGACTGAAGATGAGATAGCCGCTGAAATAGAGGCATCGCTCTTGCCCGAGCTGCCCTCAGCCGAAATCGATGACGTGTTCTTCTACGGTGCTGGATGCACCGCCGAGAAACTGCCCGTCTTAGAGAAGGCTTTGCGCCGTCATTTGAATGTAAAGGGCCGTCTGGAGGTGGCTTCTGATATGCTGGCTGCTGCTCGTAGCATCTGTGGCCACGAGCCTGGCATCGCTTGCATCTTGGGCACTGGTAGCAACTCGTGCTTGTATGATGGCGAGAAACTGGTGAAGAATGTGTCGCCGCTGGGCTTCATCCTTGGCGACGAGGGTAGTGGCGCCGTGCTGGGTAAGAACCTGGTGGGCGACATTTTGAAGTGTCAGTTGCCCGAGCACATTCGTCAGCGCTTTGAAGAGAAGTTCCAGCTGAAACCCTCTGACATCATTGAGCGTGTGTATCGCCAGAAGATGCCTAACCGCTTCTTGGCTTCGCTCGTGCCTTTCTTGGCAGAGAATATTGCCGACGAGAGCGTAGAGAACTTCGTTATTGAAAACTTCCGCCGCTTCCTCGTGCGCAACGTGAAGCTGTATGAGGGCTGGCAGACACTGCCCGTAGGCTTCAATGGCTCTATCGCTTACTACTTCCGCCCGCAGCTTGAGAAGGCTTTGCAGGCTGAAGGCATGAACCTGGGCCGCATCATCCAGGCTCCTATGCCCGGACTTATTGAATATCACAAGTAATGTTGTGCTTATTTACTTGTCAACTAATACAATAAAAATAAAACATAATAATAAATATGGCATTTGTTAAAATTAGTGAGCAGCCGTCGTTGTACGACGATCTCGAGAATAAGAGTGTGCACGAGTTGCTCGTCGACTTGAACACTGAAGATAAGAAGGTGGCCTTGGCAGTAGAGAAGACCATCCCGGCTATTGAGAAACTGGTTACACAGATTGTGCCCCGCATGAAGAAGGGTGGACGTGTGTTCTATATGGGCGCTGGCACCAGCGGACGTCTGGGCGTGCTCGACGCTTCTGAGTTGCCTCCCACATTCGGTGTGCCCTCAACATACGTTTACGGCCTTATTGCTGGTGGCGACTATGCGCTGCGCAACGCCGTTGAGAACGCTGAAGACGATGTTAAGAAGGGCTGGGAAGAACTGCAGGCCTTCAACATTAATGATAAAGATACTGTGATTGGTATCGCCGCTTCGGGCACCACTCCTTATGTTATTGGCGCGCTGCACGAGGCTCGCGAGCACGGCATCCTTACTGGTTGCATCACCTCTAACCCCGACTCGCCCATGGCTGCCGAAAGCGACGTGGCCATCGAAACCATCGTAGGCCCCGAGTTTGTTACGGGTAGTTCACGTATGAAGTCGGGCACCGCACAGAAGATGGTGCTGAACATGATCTCTACCTCTGTCATGATTCAGATGGGTCGTGTGAAGGGTAACCGCATGGTGAATATGCAGCTCACTAACAAGAAATTGATCGACCGTGGTACACGCATGATCGTCGACGAGCTGGGCCTCGACTACGACCACGCTAACCGCCTGCTATTGGCTTACGGTTCGGTAAAGAAGGCTGTTGACGCTTATCGTGAAGAAAACGAAAAGTAAAAACGTCAATGCCTGATTATAACCTGATTATAATCGGTAACATAACTCAATAATTGCTCAAGGGTTCGACTATGTTTGATGCAATATCACTCAAGCATAGAACGAGCCCTTATTTTTATCTCCTTTTGCCTATGTTTAAGGCAGATTATTGGCTCAGATAATATTATTGTGTTTTTAACTATTCAATAATATATTATTGTGAGTATCATTTTTTATCGAAACAGATGCACCTTCAAAGTAGGACGGTGGCCTCCGTGCCCCGTCCTCCACTGTTAGATTTAATGATGCGGCATCGCCTACGGGGCACGCTTTCTACGCAAAAAGGGCGTACGGTGAGAGCTTTTCTCTCGTCCGTACGCCCTTTTGCGCATATGTTTATTTTTATTTATACAGCAAATACTTGCGGCTTTGCTGCTTAAACTTCTCTACATCGGGCTTCCAGCGCTGGCTTATTTCCTTGGCGCTCTTACCTTCTTCAATCATGGTGCGCACCCAGTCAACACCTATCAGCTTTTCGAAGAACGAGGTGAAGAACTTGTCGCCTTCGTTCACGCTGCGGTAAGCCTCGATAAGATAGCTGAGGTCGAGCTGCTTGGCAATGATTTCGTCGTCGCTCATGCCCGACAGGTCGCGGCCAAAGCATTTGTTGCCCAGCTGGGGCGGGTTCTTGGCTCCCTCGCGGCTTTCGGGGGTAAACGAATAGTCGTAACCCTTCATGTTAGGATGACCAAACTGCTGGAAGGGCTTATCGGTGCCACGGCCCAGGCTCACGTTTGTAGCCTCAAAGTAGCACAGTGAGGGGTAGAGGTAGATTGAGGTCATGTTGGGCAGGTTGGGCGAGGGGATGACAGGCAGCTTGTAGCGTGTCTGGTGTGTGTATCCCTTGCAAGGCACCACGGTGAGGTTGCACTTGCGACCTTCTTTCAGCCAGCCTTCGCCGTTAATCATCAGCGCCAGCTCGCCCAGGGTGAGGCCGTGTACCACGGGGATGGGCAGCGAGCCTACGCCCGACTTGTATTTCATATCCAGGATGGGGCCGTCAACATACATGCCGTTGGGGTTAGGGCGGTCAAGCACAATCATCTTCTTGCCAAACTCGGCGCAACGATCCATGAGACGTTGCATGGTGATATAGTAGGTGTAGAAACGCAGACCTACGTCTTGAATATCGCTCAACAGCACGTCAAACTTCTGCATCTCGGCATCGTCGGGGGCGCCGCCCTTCACGCCATACAGCGAGTAGATGGGCACACCTGTCTGCTCGTCAATCGAGCTGCTCACCTTTTCGCCTGCGTCGGCCTTACCACGAAAGCCGTGTTCGGGCGAGAAGATGGTTACCACGTTTACCTTGTTTTCAAGCAGCACGTCGAGCAGGTGCTTGTTGCCCACCACGCCTGTTTGGTTTGAGAACAGCGCCACGCGTTTGCCTTTCAGCTGTTTCAGGTAAGCTTTTGTTTGCTCGGCACCAGTAATTACTTTTTGGGTTTTTGTCGCAGCGCCTATGGGCATGGCCAACAAGAAGGCTACGACAGCAATGAGATAGGTTTTAAATTTTTGCATCTTACTGTTTTTGTTATAAATGATTAATGATGATTATTTTTTTATGAGTGTGATTGTTGATTATAGATTTTGTTATTAAATACAGCAATGCTGTTTTATAGATGATTTCTGATTTGTTTGCAAATTTACTAAAAAAGGGCACAATAGCCATTGCTTTTATCTGTTTTTTTTGTTTCGTCGCGCTCGCGTACATTTTTAATATATTTTTCTTGTCGTTTTGTTGAAAACACCGTATCTTTGCAAGTAATTAATAGCACCCCAATGCCATTTGGCAATCTAATTCTGCACTGCCCATACACTTCGCCCCGCGCAAGCGATGGGGCTATGTCTTGCTACATTCTAACTATTATTATAACTTTTTACACATTACACAACATTTTACCAAAATGAGTCCAATAACCATTTCCGCCACCGTGTTGGCGTATTTTCTGTTACTATTCACCGTATCTTATTTGGCCGGTCGAAAGTCTGATAGTAGTGGCTTCTTCGGTGGCCGCAAGTCGCCCTGGTATATCGTATCTATTGCTACGATGGGTTCGTTCATCTCGGGTGTTACCTTTGTTTCGGTGCCCGGTATGGTCGACGAGAAAGGCTTCTCATACCTTCAGATGGTGATGGGTTTTGTGGTGGGACAGATGATTATAGCTTTTGTCCTGGTGCCCCTCTTTTATAGAATGAATTTGGTGTCGGTATATCAGTATCTGGAAGATCGCTTTGGCGTGAAGTCGTACAAGACAGGTGCATGGTTCTTCTTCATCTCGAAGATGTTAGGAGCCTCGGTACGTCTGTTCTTGGTGTGCCTCACCCTGCAGCTGCTGGTGTTTGAACCCGCAGGCTTGCCCTTCGCTCTGAACGTGGCCCTTACGGTGCTGGTGGTATATCTGTTCACCTTCCGTGGTGGCGTGAAGAGTGTTATCTGGACCGACGTGCTCAAGTCGCTCTGCCTCATCTCTTCAGTAGTTCTCTGCATCGTGTTTATTGCCAAGTATCTTGACCTTGGCTTTGGCTCTATCGTTGGCACCATTTTCTCTAACGAGCACAGCCAAATATTCTTCTTCGACGATGTGAACGATGGCCGTTTCTTCTTCAAACAGTTCTTGGCAGGTGTGTTTACCATGATTGCTACCACAGGTCTTGACCAAGATATGATGCAGCGTAACCTAAACTGCCAAAACTATCGCGACTCGCAGAAAAATATGGTGGTGAGCATCATCTGCCAGTTCTTCATCAACCTGTTGTTCTTGATGCTGGGTGTGCTGCTGTATATGTTTGCACAGAAGGTGGGCATTACCGAGCGTGGCGACAACCTGTTCCCAGCTATAGCCACCAGCACCGCAGTGCCCCTTGTGGTAGGCATCTTGTTCATTGTGGGCCTTTTTGCTTCGGCTTATTCGGCTGCTGGCTCGGCCCTTACCGCCCTCACCACCTCGTTCACCCTCGATATTTTGCAGGCCGATAAGAAGGCCGACAAGGGTGCCGACCACCTTACCACCACCCGCAAAAAGGTGCACGTGGCCATGGCAGTGCTGATGGCTGTTGTTATCTTTGTTATTGGCCTGTTGAACAACACCAGCGTTATCAATGCTGTGTATGTGCTGGCCAGCTATACCTATGGCCCCATCTTGGGTATGTTTGCCTTCGGCATCTTTATTAAAAAGCCTGTGCGCGACCGATTTGTGCCCGTCGCTGCTATCGTGGCTCCGGTGCTGTGCTACATTTTGCAAACTAACTCGGAGGCTTGGTTCAACGGATATAAGTTTAGCTACGAGCTGCTTATCTTCAACGGCCTCTTCACCTTCATTGGTCTGTGTCTGCTCATACGTAAGAAGCAGGCGTAAAGGCAGTAAACAGTAAACAGTATACAGTAGATAGTAAACAGTATACAGTAAACAGTAAACAACATACTTCGACTTAAAAATATATGATCCCTATGAAAAGAATTTTTGTTCTTCTTTCGCTCGTTTGTGCCGTGCTTACCATGTCGGCACAAACTCTTGAGCGCGTTTCTCCTGAAAGTGTAGGTATGGATGCTCAGCGTCTTGCTAATGCCGATGCCGCCATCGAGCAGGCCATACAGAAAAAGAATATACCGGGTGCTGTGCTGGCCGTGGTGCGCCATGGCAAGATGGCATACATTAAGGCTTATGGCAACAAGCGCGTCGACCCTAAGAACGAGCCTATGACCATTGAAACAGTGTTTGATATGGCATCGTGCTCGAAGGCAATGTCGACAGCAGTGTGCGCCATGACGCTTATTGAGCAAGGCAAAATCAGGCTGCAAGACCGCGTGAGCGACTATATTCCTGGCTATGAGGGATGGACCGATGAGAAGGGTAATAAGACAGCCATTCGCATCATCGACCTGATGACCCACACCTCGGGTCTGCCTGCCTATGCCGACGCCAATATGCTGAAAGAAAAGTATGGCGCTCCTAACCGCGACGGCTTGATTGACTATATTGCTCACTGCAAGCGCAACTTTAAGCCTGACACTGATATGACGTATAGCTGCCTCAACTTCATCACCCTGCAGCGTATCATCGAAACCGTGTCGGGCGAAGACCTGCAGAAGTATGCGCACCACCATGTGTTTGACGTGCTGGGCATGAAGAACACCGACTATAACCCCTCTAAAGAGATGGCTAAGCGCTGCGCTCCCACCGAGAAGCAGGCTAACGGCAAGTGCTTGCTGGGCTACGTTCACGACCCCTTGGCTGGTATCATGAATGGTGGCATTTCGGGCAACGCTGGCGTATTTACCACTGCCGACGACGCTGCCATCTTATGTGCCGCACTGCAGAACGGTGGCGAGTGGAACGGACACCGCATCTTAGGCCCTGCCACGGTAAAGGCTATGCGCACCGTGCCCCGCGCTCGTGCCGAGTTTGGTCGCGCCTTAGGATGGGATGTGTTCTCGCCCTATGCTAACAATGTGGGCGACCTGCTCTCGCCTGAGACTTACGGACATACAGGCTTTACGGGCACCAGCATCGTTATCGACCCTGTAAACGATATCAGCATCATCCTCCTTACCAACTCGGTTCACCCCGACAACTCGGGCTCTTGCATTGCCCTGCGTTCGTATGTGGCCAATGCTGTGGCGGGTGCGATTATTAAATAAAGTTGATAAGTATACGAGTAGACAAGTTGACAAGCTGTTTGCTTGACAGCTTAAACGCATCATAACAACTATTGACAAACAAAGCTAATAACTTGTCTACTCGTCAACTAATAAACAAAGGTATCAACTTGTCAACTCGTCAACTTGTCTACTTGTCAACTAATAAAAACATGATGAACAGAAAAACGATTGTTTCAGCTTTCTTGCTGTTAGCGTCGGCCACTTCGGCCATGGCGCAAGGGCCGTATATCATGCAGCCCACTGATAAGCAATATTCGTGGGAGGCCGACTTGCACCATCGCTTGCTTGACGACTTCTCGAAAACTCGCGATGAGGTGAAGGCGTATATACGTAAATATATACCCAATGTTACTGACCAGCAGATGGATGCATGGGAGAAGACGGGCGAACTGGAGTGCCGCGTTATTGATGGCGAGAAACGCTACTTTCATAATGCAGCACCAAACCTGTTTCGCATTAACAAACACTGTGCTGCGCTGAAGGCGAAGCGCGACACCCCAGGACGCGATGGCGACCAGCAGGTGCGCGCTGACAACACCCGTGCCATCATGAAGCAGGCCAGCCGAATGAGAGGCCGACTGGGTGACCCCAAGCACTTTCGCATACGCTACACCGTCACGGTGAAACCCGACGTGGTGCCCGCTGGCGAGACGGTGCGCTGCTGGCTGCCTATGCCTCGCACCGACATTATGTGTCAGCAAAATGTTGAGCTGCTCAGCACCAGTCAGCCCGACTATGTGCGCTCGCCCATGACCTATGCCCACTCAACGGTTTACATGGAAAAGAAGGCCGAGGCTGGCAAGCCCACCGTCTTCTCTGAAGAGTTTGCCTTTGATGCCTACGGCGCATGGTTCGACCTCGACACCGCCAGCGTAAAGCCCTACGACACCACCACCCAGCTGTATAAAACCTATACCTCTGAGCGCGACCGCCACATTGTCTTTACGCCACAGATACGTGCGCTGGCCGAGCGTCTCACCGCTGGGGCTACCACGCCGCTGGCCAAGGCTCGCCGCATCTTTAAATGGATTGACGAAAACTTCCCTTGGGCATCGGCACGCGAATATTCTACCATCGACAATATTCCTGAATATGTGTTGGCCAATAACCACGGCGACTGCGGACAGGTAACGCTGCTCTTCCTCACCCTCTGTCGCTCGGTAGGCATACCCGCCCACTTCCAAAGTGGCTTTATGCTGCACCCAGGCGACGAGAACCTGCACGACTGGGGCGAGATTTATATCCAAGACTTGGGATGGGTGCCCGTTGATATGTCGTTCGGCATACCTGCCTACGCCCAAAACGAGAAAGAAACCTACTTCTTCCTGGGCGGCATCGACTCGTTCCGAATGGTTGTGAACAACGACTTTGGTTGTCCGCTCTATCCCGCTAAGCAGTATCCGCGCAGCGAGACGGTCGACTTCCAGCGTGGCGAGGTTGAATGGCAAGGCGGAAACCTTTACTTTGATAAATGGAAATGGAACATTGAAGTGCTGGAACGCACTGATTTGTAAAACAAACTTATTAATATATGAACAAACTTTTGACATCAAGCATCATTGCTATGTTGGGCCTGCCAGTGGCCGTTATGGCACAAGAGGCCAATGCCGACACGCGCGCTGCCGTAGCTAAGGTGCTGAACCAGCATGCCGTGGGCGTGCAGACAGGAACCATCAAGGTCGACTCGATGGCCGTTACTGCCGACTCGGTAAAATTCTTCGCTTCACGTAACCTCACGTATCTCCCTATCCGTCAAGATAACTTGGCACAAATTATGGCCGACATCAAAAAGGTGTTGCCCACCGACTGTGCACAGAAAACCATCGCCATCATGGCCGATAAGAAGGATGTGAGCACCCTCATACCGCGCGATATGCAGAGCGGCAAAAACCGCCGACCTGCCTTTACAAACCCTGCCACCACACCGCTGGTGCGCAACCTCGACCGCCCCTACACACCGTCGCATGGCCTTGATGGCAAGCACATTGCCATGTGGCAGAGCCACGGACTGTATTATCAGCAGGGGCTGGCTCGCTGGGAGTGGCAGCGCGGACGTATGTTCCAGAGCGTAGAAGACAAATATACGCAGAGCTATGTGCTGCCCTACGTGATACCTATGCTGCAAAACGCGGGCGCCATTGTGATGACACCGCGCGAGCGCGACACCAACCCCTATGAGGTGGTGGTAGATAACGATGCCAATATGCCTGTACGTCAGGCCGACGGCACCGTAATAAAAGACCACTCTATCTATGCCGAGAGCAATGGCGCCAAGGCATGGCAGAAGGGCGATGGAAAGGGCTTTGCCTATCTGCGTGCCGAATATAAAGACTTTGAGAACCCATTTGCAGAGGGCACCTTCCGCATGGCCGACGTAGTGGGCAAGAAGGCGCAAGAGAGCACCATCAGTTGGACGCCCGATATGCCCGTCGACCGCAAATATGCTGTGTATGTATCTTACAAAACATTGCCTAACAGCGCCTCTGACGCTCGTTACACCATCTATCATAAAGATGGCAAAACCGAGTTTGCTGTAAACCAGAAGATGGGTGGTGGCACATGGATATATCTGGGCACCTTTGCCTTCGACAAGGGTACCAAGGGTAAGGTGGTGCTGAGCAACCTTTCAAAAGACAAGAACGCTGTGGTAACTGCCGATGCCGTGCGCTTTGGTGGCGGTATGGGCAACATTGCCCGAACGGCTGATGGCAATCTGGTTTGGCCCAACTCGAAGAAAGATCGTGCCACCGACCCGAAGGCACGCAACGAATATCAGCCCGCGCTGAACGTTCCGCTCGAAACCAGCGGATATCCCCGCTACCTGGAGGGCGCACGCTATTATATGCAGTGGGCTGGCGTGCCTGATAGCATCTACTCGCCCTCGCATGGCATGAATGAATATTCTGACGACTATAAGAACCGCGGTATATGGGTAAACTGGCTGGCGGGTGGCACAAAGGCGGTGCCCGACTGCCCTGGCTTGAACATTCCTATCGACCTGTCGTTTGCTTTCCATAGCGATGCTGGCACCGTGTATGGCGACTCAATCATTGGTACACTGGGCATTTACGACTCGCACCAGTATGATGGCGTGTTTGCCGATGGCTCTTCGCGTGCTGCTAACCACGACTTGTGCGACAACGTGCTGTCAAGCATCTGTAACGACATTCGTACCCTGTACGAGCCCAAGTGGACACGTCGCGGTATGTGGGATTCGCGCTACTTTGAGGCTTGGTCGCCCCGCGTGCCTGCCATGTTGCTTGAGTTGCTGTCGCATGAAAACTTTGCTGATATGCGCTACGGCCTCGACCCACGTTTCCACTTCACCGTGAGCCGCTCTGTCTACAAGGGCATCTTGCGCTTCTTGTCTGATGAGTATGGCTACGACTATGTTGTACAGCCACTGCCCGTTGAGCGCTTTGCTGCTGTGCTGGGCGAAAAGGGTAAGGTGAAGTTGACATGGCAACCTGTTGACGACCCGCTGGAGCCTACAGCTAAGGCCGAACGCTATATTGTGTATAAACGCATTGGCAATGGCGACTTCGACAACGGCACCATCGTGAAGAAAAACCAATATCTGTGCGAGGTTCCTACCGACGAGGTGGTAAGTTTCAAGGTGGCTGCCCTGAACAAGGGAGGCGAGAGTTTCCCCTCTGAGGTACTGTCGGTAGGCTTCAGTTCGAAGGCTAACGCCAAGCCTGTGCTGGTGGTAAACGGCTTCAACCGTGTGGGCGCTCCTGACGACTTCCGCTCAAACGATGACGAGCAGGCTGGCTTCTTGGCCGACGACGACAATGGCGTGCCTTATCAAGAGATGATTAGCTACGTGGGCAAGATGAAAGAGTTTCGTCGTGCCATTCCTTGGACCGACGACGATGCCGCTGGCTATGGCGACAGCTATGGCAACTATGAAAAGCTGACCATCGCGGGCAACACCTTCGACTATCCTGCATTGCACGGTCGCGCCATCATGAAGGCGGGCTACAGCTTTGTGTCGACAAGCAGTGCTGCCCTGGCCGATGCTGCCGTTTCACCTGATGCCTACTGCGCTATCGACGTTATCTTGGGCAAGCAGAAGCAGAGCAAGATGGGACGCATAGGCGCCATCAAGGGCTTCGACTTCAAGACCTTTACCCCTGAGATGCAACAGATATTGACCGACTACTGCAAGGCGGGTGGCCGTGTGTTTGTAAGCGGTTCGTATGTGGCTACCGACCTCTTCCAGCATCCGCTGGTGAAGGCTGAAGATGCCGATAAGAAGTTTGCACGCGAGATACTGAAGTATGAGTGGCGCGACGACAAGGCTGCCTGCGAGGGTGGCATCAAGAGCGTGGTGTCGCCCCTCACTGCCGAGCGCGCACAGTATAGCTACTATAATAAGCCGAACGAAGAGTCGTATGTGGTAGAGTCGCCCGACGCCATTGTGCCTGCCGACCCCGCTGCCTACACTTGCTTCCGTTATTCAGAGAACAACCTGCCCGCTGGCGTGGTCTTCGGTGGTAACGAGACCGACAAGTGGCGCACCGTAGTGCTCGGCTTCCCCTTTGAAAGTGTGAAGGGCGAGGCACAGCGCAACCTGATGATGCAGCAAATTCTTGATTATCTGGTGAAGTAAAAAAACTTCAATCATAAAGAAGATACAACAATATTGAACAAAAAAAAGGACAACAAAAACAACATTCTTTTACAATACAATGATGTATAAAGAAAATGTTGTTTTTGTTGTCCTTTTTTTTATTGCTTATCGATACGTTATGCGCGTAGATAATTAATATTTAGCAGAGAAGGTGCTTACGCTATATGCGTAGAATGTGATGTTGTTTTCCTTGTCAATATAGTCGGCGTAGGCGCGCATCTGATTGCCGTCAAAGCGTATGGTCATGTCCATCCAGTCGTCGTCATCATCATCATAGTCGTCGTCAAGATCATGTGGCTCCCAGCAGCGCAGTATGCCGTTTCGTTCGTCTTTCCATTCCCAGCGACCCACTTCCACTTCGCCATCTGCATAGAAACAGATGAATGTGCCGCAGGGCGAGAAGATAACGCGTCGGCAGTAGTCGTCTTTATCATCCAAAATGTCGTCATTATCAAAACCCCACTGCTTGCCTTCGGGCGTAATGGTTATGTCTTGCTTCACGGTGAGCAAATCAACCCATTGCTTGCCATAACCTATATAGGCCTTGTCGGTGTACAGCCATATCTCTGAACTGTCCATCTTCCATGAGCGACAAAGTTGGCGAAGAGCATTGTCTGGCTTATGATTAATGTCGATGGTTACCACAATAGTTACCGTAACATTCTTGCTGTTGGTGTATGTTACCGTTGCAGTACCTGTTAAGCTGTTTTTCTTAATCTCTATCTTGGTGTTATTGCTCAACTCATATACACCCTCTTTCTTACGAGTAAAGGTGCCGTAGATGTATAGCCCATTGTCAAACTCAATCGTGCCGTTGATGCCAGTAGTACGTGCTGCCATGCGGGCACGCCTCGGTGTGTTACCAGCGTTTGGCTTGGTGATGAGGAAATGGCCGTCGGCAAATAGCTCAATCGACTGAAACTCTTGTGCGGAGCCGTTGCCCCATGTCGTTACATTCATCTTTACGGCGTCGTCGGCATACTGCTCATTCTCAATATTACCTAAAGTAAACTCGGTTGATGGCTTTGCCTTGTCGGGAACACCTGCGGGTTGCTTACCGTCGTTGTCGTCGCTGCTGCAAGCCACGAAGGCCATTGATGCAAGAGCAATAACAAATGAATAAAATAGGTTCTTTTTCATAATGCTTGCTTTAAGTTATTAATAAACATCTTTCGTTTGCAAAAATAGATATTATACTTGAAACTTGCAATAGCGGTAAAATAGAAAAATTTATAGGAAAATATAACAAATCGTAAAGATTGTAAAGGCTGTGAAGAAATACTGCTTCGCTACATAAAAAAAGCAAAAAGGCAAACCTGATAGCCACTGTGCATAATAGCTTGCTGTTAGGTTTACCTTTTTATATGAATAGTTCTTTTTTATGTTCTCTACATGGTTACCACTTTCTCTAATATCTCATGGATATGCCCGATGAGGTAGAAAGGAAGGTTTATAAGTTTGAATGTCTTTCCTGTAGGTGTAGCCACTTTATCAACAGAGTAGGGGCCCGACCATACGCGTACAGCCATATCAATATCGGCGCTATCCATAAATACTTGCAGAGAGCGTAGGTGAGCGTTGTTGCCGCTTTTTACCTCAATGGGGTATAACTTTGAGGCGTGGTTGATAACATAATCTACTTCTGCACCGTTGTTTGGCTTCGCCCAAAAGACTCGGTGTTGCCCTACACGATCGTCAAGCGATAATAGTTCTTGGGCCGTAACCTGTTCGGCAATATGTCCGCGCCAAGCGTCAACCATTTCGGTAGAACCAATAATCTCTTGGCGTATTCCTGCTTGATAATTTACCAGTCCGGTATCAAACCAAATGAGTTTGGGCTTGCGACGTGTCTCAGGAATGATAGGCATGCTGGTAGATGATACGGGATATACCATTTCTAAAAGCATAGCTTTTTCAAGTAGGCGGAAGGCTTCGCCCACTTCGCGCGACTTATATCCAGAGTTGGCAAAATTGCCCAGTGTGATGGTTTCGCCAGCAAATGCCCAACCATAGGAAAGAATAAATCGCACGGTATCAGTAAGTTTGTTGCCTATCACATATTTCTCGGCGTCGTCTTTATAGGCTTGCACCAATGTTTCATATACATCGTTAAGGGCAACGATGTCTCTTGTTTCAGCAAATATCTTTACGGCTTCGGGCATACCACCTATGATGGCATATAGGTTAAACCAATGCATCAGTTGGTCATGAAAAGCAGTGCTAATCTCAGGGTTGCCATTAAGAACGGCAAGTAAATTGTTTTTGCCCGTGGCTTCAAGAAATTCGTAAAAAGAGCAAGGGCGCAAAGCAAGATATTGCACACGACCTACAGGAAAACTCACTTTTACATCTATAAGATTTTCAAGCAAACTGCCCGCTGCAATAACGTGTAGGTCGGGGCGTTGCTCGTAAAAGTATCTCAGCAATGCTATGGTTTTGGGCGAGTTTTGTATCTCGTCGATAAAGATGAGCGTTTGACCTGGCTTCTGTGTTTTTCCTACGCTGGCAAACAATGTCGTAACCAAATCGTCAAGCGGTATCTCCATTTCAAACAGTTTCACGTTTTCGCTTTTTTCCATATTAAAATAGAGATAGTTGTCATACTGCAATCCGAATTCGTTTACGATGGTTGTCTTTCCTACCTGACGTGCACCTCTTAATATCAGTGGCTTACGCAGATTTGATTTCTTCCACGCTTCCAGCTTCTTTAATATTTTTCTCTTGAACATAGCGGGTCTTCTTTTGTTGTGATTTTGAATGATGTTGTCACCAAAATGCTTAGGTCGATACTTTTGCAAAGATATGCTTTTTTTGTTATTTGCAGAAATGTTTTTGTCTTTTTTGTTTCAAATCAGGGGCAGAAAGGTCTTGGTTTTGTCTCAAATCATGGGCAAGTTGAGGCTTTGATGTTTCAAATCAGGGGCAAGATAGTCTTAGTTTTGTCTCAAATCAGGGGCAAGAGAAGGTTTTTATATCTTAAATCATGGGCAAAAGAGGCGATCCCAAAGCCATAGGTAGGAGCCTGTAATACTTGATAATTTAAATTAGTTTTGAATTTGTTTTGTATTGTCTATGATATGCGCTATCTTTGCAAAAGATAATAATTATAAGTATGCACGAATTGACCTTGCGAGACATTACCGTCGATAACATTCTTCTGCAATATCACGGAGCCCATATTGGCAATGATATTGTATTGGTAGACGATTTTAAACGTTTGCCCATGACGAACGACACAGGGCGTATGCAGTGCCTATTAATGGCCGTGTGCTTGAAGGGCACTGCTCGTTATACCGTCGACACCACTGAACGCACGGTGCATGCCAACGATCTTATCATTATCAGTAATAACCAAAAAGTAAGTAGTAAATGGTTTAGCGACGACTGTGAAGGCATAGGCATTATCTTGTCGTACAGCTTTTTTCACGAGATTGTGAAGAACATTCATGAAATGTCGTCGCTCTTCATCTTTGCTCGTTTCAACCCCGTGTATGCACTACATGAGGAAGAAATAAAGCACATCTTGACCTATTATGACCTGATAAAGAAGATGGTGGCACACACCGAACATCATTTCAGAAAGGAAACGGTGCAGTCGCTTATCTCAACAATGATATACGACTTTAGCAATGCGCTGTATCGCGCTCAAAACAAAGCAGGCTATCGCAGCACCAGCGCCGAGAAAATATTTACCGAGTTTATACACCTGGTAGAGGGCCACTTTCGTATGCACCGCAAACTGGGGTGGTATGGCGAGCAACTGTGCATCACGCCTAAATATCTGTATGGCGCGGTAAAGTCGGTGAGCAACATTACACCTACCGACTGGATAGACAATTATGTGATACTGGAGATAAAACTGTTGCTGAAGAACACCACAAAGAGTATTAAAGAGATAGCGCAAGAGATGAACTTCTCAAGCCAATCGTTCTTAGGTAAATATTTTAAGGAACGCACAAGCATGTCGCCCAAAGATTATCGACAAAGCTAACCCTCGCGTTTCTTTTGTCATGGCCACGCCCAAGTAGAAGCCCTCAGATTATAAAACAAAATAAGGCATCTACTTGGGCGTAAATATTGTTTCAATTGAACAAAAACATCGTTTCAATTGAGTAAAAACATTGAGAAAGTCATGCCGCATCGACCGTTATGAACATGGAGAACGGTCGATGCTCGTGTTTACATCGACCGTTACGAGCATGGAGAACGACCGTTGTGAAACGACTTTTTGCCCCTTTCCGCCCAATTTTTGGCCCATATCAGAAAAATAATCGCTTGGTATCAGATAATTATTTGCTTGTTATCAGATAATTATTTGCTGGCTATAATAGTGCTGTGACCTTTCCCCAAGCGCACAACTGCCAGCTTCAGAACGGCTCCGCCAGCAGCGTACACACGGAGAAAGAGTCACATGTTTATTATCTTAGTTATTACTATTTCGTGCTATGGCGTTCTTTTTTTAATTGCTGGTATAAAGCCACAAGGTTCTTAACCGTTATAATAATACCTGCCGTAGCATCCCAGTCAATCTATGGGAACCAATCCCACATAAACATTAAATCGTTTATCATAAAATTCCTCCTTTCTTGTTCTATGCTGCCGTTCCAGTATCCCTCTTACCAAAATCCCTGAGAGATAGGATGGTCGCAAAGCGCGTGCGACACTTATTGTCGTGACAATCTTCTTTTATTTCTCCATTACTTTCTTTACCGTTCCGTCACTGTATCTTACAATGTTCAGGCCTTTGGCAGGTGCAGCCAAACGCTGTCCATTGACGGCATAGCGTGTTAGTTTCTTGGCACTGTCCGCACTATGCGTATTTTCTATGTCTGCCGCAATCGCGTCAAATTCTTTGATTTTGGTAAATTCATCCCAAAAGTCTGCAATACGATAGTACACATAAGATCCTTTAGGGACATATAATGTGACATTTTTCGTTGTACTGTCACTAAAGATACTATTGTCTAAAAGAGGCGGAACGGCCATGAATGCATAAACAGAGCTTATGTTTTTACAACCCCCAAAAGCGCTATCTCCAATTCCTGTCAAACTTGAAGGCAATCTTAAAGTTCTCAATTCATTACAATCAAAAAAAGCACACCTTCCAATTTTCATCAATCCAGAAGGTAATCTTAGTACTTTGAGATTTTGGCAATGATCAAAAGCATTCTCGTCTATTTGGGTCACGCCTGAAGGCAATGTAATAGATGTAAGGTCACAACCATAAAAAGAGCGTTTTCCTATACGTTTTAACTCAGAAGGAAATGTTATAGACTTAAGTCGCCAACAATTGGCAAATAATTCATTATCAATCTGCTCTAACCCTGAAGGCAACGTTATGGAGGTAAGATTTTCGCAATGAGAAAAGGCATAATTCCCAATCTGGGTCACACTTGAAGGCAACGTTATGGAGGTAAGACTTTTACACCAAGAAAAGGCTGAACGCCCAATCTGGGTCACACCTGAAGGCAACGTTATGGATGTAAGACTTTCGCATTGATAAAAGGCACCATTCCCAATCTGGGTCAAACCTGAAGGCAACGTTATGTATTTAAGTTTACTGCAATTGTAAAAGGCATAATTCCCAATCTGGGTCACACCTGAAGGTAATGTTATGGATGTAAGACTTGTACAATCCCGAAAGGCTTCGTAGTCTATCTGGGTCACACCTGAGGGTAATGTTATGGATGTAAGATTTGTACAAGCCCGAAAGGCACTACTTCCAATCTGGGTTACAGAAGACGGAAGGGACAGAGACTTAAAACGGCATCCGTAAAAGGTACCGTCTTCTATCTGTGTCAAGCCAGAAGGTAATGTCAAATATATAAGACTATTACAACCAGCAAAAGCGTAAGATTGGATTTGTGTTACCGAAGACGGGATAGAGTATGCATCTAAAGTCTTCTTTGCTAAAACGATTTTCGATTTGTCTTTATTGAATAGTATGGAACCATCTGAACAGTAATATGGATTGTTCTTGTCTATCTTTATTGACATAAGATTAGGACAATCATGTAAAGAAGAAACACCGATGGAAGTCAGTTCAGAAGGTAGGGTCAGAGATACAAGACTACTACATTCCCAGAAGAGAGAACCATCTATTTCTTTCATCGAGTTTGGCAATTCAATTGTCTGCAAACTCTTCATACCTGCGAAAAGATATTTTCTATCTGTAAAACTGACTGTTTGGGTGGTAGGGCTATTATTATAGTAATAGACAAACATTCCATCACCCACAAATTCGGCATTAGATATATCCAGATGTTGCAGATGCCCGTCGTACCATTCATCTTTTGAAGATTTACGACATGCCCCCATGCGTCTGATAACTTTAAGGTCTTCAAGGTTCAGTTTACCAGATAGTTTCAATTCAGTTATCTTATACATCTTTGACGCAGGAATAAGGCTGCTTAATGTTCCCGCCTCAACATTCAGTGTCATTGAGGTGTCATCGTCAGCAAAAGAGGGTGCCACGCCACAGAAAAATATCAGTGCGACAAGCAAAAGTTGCTTTTTAAGTGTAATTGTTTTCATAAGCTGTTACTTCTTCATGTTATTGTTATAATTACCTGTTGGCGGACTTAAATATAAGCTCTTTTATTTCCGTCAACAGGTCGTCATCATACATCAGTATCCACCCTCGTTGCTTATTGATGTCAGGCCAGAAACGACAGGTTCACCATCATTTCCGCACTCTATTGAACAAAAGCAGGAGAAGTGAAGGGTTTCTGTCATTGTTCCGTCTGTAGTTGGCCGTGTCATCTGTAGCACGCCATGAACATCCCAGTTTTCTTCCATCTTTTTCAATGAGATAGACTCTACTTTGTCAATTCTCGAATCTTTTTGAAACCGTAAGAGCGTGATATCCTCAGCATGATTGCGGATGTAGGCAATGACGGCCGCCTTTCTGTCGGCAGCTTCATTAAACGATAGTTTTTGTTTTGCCATAACTTATAAGGTGTTATGCTCGCTCATCACCCAAGGCAAGCGGTTTTTACAAATGCAAAAGCGTGGGATCTCCTCGTTACCCGTCCCACAAATCGAGGCCTTCGCATTGCCCTATGCAGTTGAACGAGCAACGTCGAAGCCCACGCCGATATGAAGACACACTCCCCTTTACAGATACGCCACATACAACGGTGCCTTTAACCAAAGACCCGCTATAGGACATACCAATAAAAGGGATGTGGCTATACACATCCCGAGGGCATCTACCGTTGCAATGTTCATGACTGCATATGGAGTTTGCGAAGTTCCGATTTGTCAAGAACAAAGCGTCAAGTAAACGCCTTTATTTTAAATGTCATGATATCAAAGCCCCTCCCAAAATATTCCTGTCGCAAAGCCTGGACTATGCGGTACGGCGTGGGCTGAACATGGTATCTGTTGCAAATATAATGCTTTTATTTTAATTACACATGTTTTCTCAAGTATTTTTCGGGAGGTTCATTTAAGAGGTTCAATCTGCATGGTTAATAGAATAGGAACCCTCATGAAAGATTGTGTGACCAGTGTTTTATTTTTATCTAAATGGATGCGCCCTTCAAGTAGGACGGTGGTCTCCGCGCCCCGTCCTCCAGCACCCAGCACTTCTAAATAGATAACCTCACATATTTATTGCCCATTTCTAATTTCGGGAGGACGGGGCACAGAGACCACCGTCCTACTAGGATAATTCATGAGTTAATTTGTGGATAATTCATGGAAATTCGTGTTCAAGAAAACGCGCGAAGCGCGAAATAGATTGTTAAAAACACCACAATATTATCTTATCCAACAACATGGCATAATAAAAGGACAACAAAAACAACATCTTTTACCATTGTGTAAGAAAAGCATGTTGTTATTGTTGTCCTTTTGTTGTTATTGTTGTTGTTTTATTGTTGCCGTTGGGGTATATCGTCTTTGTTATACCTTAAATTAGCAGACTTATCATCCAATATCCATACAATCAATGATGCAAGAGACGATTTTTTTTAATTTTGTAGATGCAAAAGCGAATTGAATAAGCAAAAGCAAATTAAACAAGCAAAGACGAAGTAACAAAAAGCAAAAGAAGAAGAATTGAACAACTATCAGATTAATCTGCTACAAGTAAAAATATGAAGAAAATATGCTTGTTGCTAAATAAAAAACAATAAAAAGATTGGCGTTCAAACGTTTTTGTGTAAATTTGTAACAGACAAACATTTAAATCAAGAAAGGACATTTCAATATGGATAATTATATACGATTTGACTGGGCCATGAAACGCCTTCTGCGCAACAAGGCCAACTATGCTGTGATTGAGGGACTGCTCGAATCGCTGTTAGGACGAAAATACACCATTGAGAGATTTCTCGAAAGCGAATCGAACCAAGAAACAGGGGAAGACAAGTTTAATCGTGTTGACATACTTGCTGAAAGCGACAAGGGTGAATTAACGATCATTGAGATACAGAATAACCGCGAACTGACTTATTTTCACCGAATGTTATATGGCGTGTCGAAGGCCATAACCGATTATATTGATCTCGGCAACGACTATGACAAGGTAAGAAAGGTTTACAGCATTAACATCGTTTATTTCGAACTCGGGCAAGGTAAAGACTATGTGTATCACGGTAAGACATTTTTCTGTGGTTTGCATGATAAGTCAGATATTCTGAAACTCTCAGTGCGTCAAAACCAAAAATTCTTCGGGTTTGGATTGGCTGATGGCGAAAACGTGCTTGAACGTAAAGAAGCTGGCGACCTCTTTCCTGAGTATTATATCTTGAGAGTGAACGATTTTGACAGAGTGGCTACTACCCCGCTTGATCAATGGATTGAGTTCTTTAAAACAGGATCAATAGCACCCGATGCTACAGCACCAGGACTCAGTCAGGCACGCGAATGTCTGAGAATAGATACCCTAAGCTCTGCTGAGAAAAACGATTATGTACGGCACATGGAGGCGATCAGATATCAACGTAGCGTGTTAGATACAAGCCGAGACGAAGGATTTGCTGAAGGAAGAGCTGAAGGAAGAGCCGAAGGAAGAGCTGAAGGAAGAGCTGAAGGAAGAGCTGAAGGAAGAGCTGAAGGTATTGATGAGGGTAAAAAAGAAGAGAAAATTGCTATCGCAAAAAAAATGTTTTCCTTAAATCTTCCGACATCACAGATTATGCAGATAACAGGTTTGACGGAAGAGGAAATAAACAATCTTACATAAAACAAAGGAAAAAACATATCGGCAAAACGCAACAACATGGCATAATAAAAGGACAATAAGAACAATGGCTTTTACAATTGTATATGAAAACCTTGTTGTTCTTGTTGCCCTTTTATAGTTTATAGTTTCACGATGCCAATGCCAGGGCGGTTGGGTAGGGTGATTTTGCCATCTACCACAGTCATGCCTTTGAAGCGGTCGTTAGAGATGAGCAGGTTGCCATCAAGGTCGGCAAAGTCGACCAGTGGCGAGAACTGTGCGGCGGCGCTCACGGCGCACGATGTCTCGGTCATGCAGCCCACCATCACGCGCATGCCACGGGCATGAGCATAGTTGAGCATCTTCCACGCTTCGCGCATACCTGTACACTTCATTAGTTTAATGTTGATGCCCGTGAAGGCGCCTTCAATGGCCTTAATGTCTTTCAAACGTTGTATCGACTCGTCGGCAAAGGTGGGCAGCGGACTGCCTTGTGTGAGCCATGCTATGTCGTCGATTTGCTCTTTCGGCATGGGCTGTTCTACCATCACTACGCCTTTTTCTTTCAGCCAATAAATCTCGTCGAGGGCTTTTCGGCGGTCTTTCCAGCCTTGGTTTACGTCTACGGCCAGTGGCAGGTCGGTAACGCTGCGTATGGTTTCAATCATCTCGTGGTCGTTTTCGCGACCCAGTTTTACCTTTAATATCTTAAACTTATTGGCACACTCTAATGTTTTCTGCTTTACCACTTCGGCGGTGTCGATGCCGATGGTGAAGGTGGTGTTAGGCGTCTTGGCGGGGTCGAGACCCCAGATGCGATACCAGGGCTGGCCCATGAGCTTGCCCACGAGGTCGTGCAGGGCAATGTCGACAGCGGCCTTGGCAGCATTGTCGCCAGGCGAGAGGCTGTCGATATAGTTGAGGATGTCGTCCATCATGAAGGGGTCCTTAAACTGGCTCAGGTCTACCTTCTGCAGGAAGGTGGTAACGCTTTGCACCGTTTGCCCCAGATAGGGTGGCATGCTGGCTTCGCCATAACCTGTAACGCCCTCATATTCAATCTCTACCTGTACGTCGGGTGTGGTGGTGCGGGTGTAGGTGGCCACGGTGAAGGTGTGGGCCAACTTCAGCTCGTAAGGGAAGAATCTGAGTGTCATCTTTCCGCCTTTGCCCTTGCGGTTGACGTTCACTTTCTTGGCTGCTACACTTGCCAAGCCTGTCATGGCGTCGGCGTTGCTGATGGCGAGTGCTGAGCCTGCGGTGGCCAGCGCTGCACGTTTAAGAAAATCTCTTCTTGAAACCATATTATGCTGTTTTGTTTTTGTTTTAAATAATTTGTTGCTCTTTCTCGTTTTACATTGTTTTGGACGATGTGCCGAGAGTGGTGCACCACGCCTTGTTACTTATAGTTATAGTAGGCGTTGTGGGCCGAGGTGTTGAGCTCGGGTATCTTGTTGATGAACGGCAAGATGCGGCGCGCCCACAATAGGCGGTTCAGATCGTATTCGTCATACTCGGGGTCGGCGGGGTTGAAACTGCTCACGTGTACCCATGCCAGCGAGTGGATAAACTTTTGGTTGCCAATATAGATGCCTACGTGCGACACGTGGGCGGGCTTTTCGTCGGTGGCCTTTCTACCAAAGAAGACGAGGTCGCCAGGGATAAGGTTTGAAAAGTCGGGGGCAATGTCGATATATTCGCCTATCTTGGCTTGCTGTGATGCGTTGCGAGGTAAGGTGATGTCGTGCATCAGTAGGGTGGTGCGCACAAAACCGCTGCAGTCGACACCTTTTGTGCTGGTGCCACCCCACCAGTATGACGTGCCGTTCAAGGTCATAGCGGTGGCAATAATGCTCTGTGCATCGTGCTTCACGCTCTGCTGCCACTGTTCAAGCGGCATGGCAATGGCGGTGGGAAGGTAGCCCTTTCGACCGTCGGGGTATTCAACATGATAGAATTTCTTTTTCGTGCCCAGAAGCTTCAGACGGTTGGCGGCCACTACGTCGCTCACGTGTTGCGATTTCAGGTCGGGCTTTTCATACACATAGCCGTTGAGGGCGGTCACTACCACTTGTGGTGCGCTGTTCCAAGCCTTCATCTCGGCATCGGTCATCTTCTTTACCGATGTGTTTAGCACATAGCCTTTGTCGTTGTCGGGTGTTTGCACATGCAGCCAGTGGTCGTTCTTTACCACGCGCAAGGGCATGCCCAATAGGGCTTGTGTTTCAAGTTCTTTATCATAGTCGCCGCCTACACGTATGTTTGTAACCGACACTACGGGCACGGCCCATGTGGCGGTGTCGGCTTGCTCTTGTGCTGTGGCATTGGTGGCAATGCCCGAAAACAACATCATTGCCGCGAAAGTAAGGTGGCTCCATTTGTTTGAATAATATCTCTTCATCAGTGTTTCCCTCCAATTATTCTTTATGATAACTTTAATTGTCTTTTGTCAAATTGTTACTCGCAATTTGTTCAATTGTTTTTTGCAAAATCACTAATTGTTTTTCGTAATATGTTTAATTGTCTTCTGCAAAACCATTAATTGCGCTTTGTTCCTTGCAAATATATACATTATTTTTCAGAATGGTGAAGAATGTATTATAAAAAGCGTGAAAAACTTACATTCTGTTTCTATCTATTGAAATGTTTATACATTTTCATACATTTAGTATGCTATGGGGCGAAATCTTTATTCCGGCAGATGGCGATGGTGGGGGGATGGCAGGCCTATTGTTTCTCGTAGGTTTTGGCGTTTGTGATATGATAACAAATGAAAAAAAAGGCCGTTTGAGCATGAAAATTGCCAAATAAACGCTATCAAAATGCAAAATAAATAAAAAAATGACATTTAAGCACCAAAAAACTTGCGCGGTTTCTTTCTCTTTATTATCTTTGCAATAGTTAAGATAAGGACGAAGAAAAAGGTTCTTTATTTTGGCTATGCCTTGCGATGAAGGCTATTTCGGAAGAAGATATTCGGAATGATAAATCATCGATACACGGCAGCATAACGATGCGAGCCGATGCTGAAACAAGACAAAGTTTTTTATTCTTCATTAATTGGTATACTATTGAACACAGTGAGCTTCCTTATGCGTGAGCACAGGGAAGTTTTTTTATGCCCTTATCTGAACCCCATTTTATGGCTCAGTGGAAATTTAGTGGGGATAAGCATAAATCTTTGCAAGTCGATACAGAAAGA